>SDBS01000117.1_pt1 | contig 61798 bp, 64 predicted proteins | sample 2277091 | NCBI WGS metagenome assembly SDBS01 (sample SAMN10404972, study PRJNA504765) | marine sediment metagenome | isolation source: marine sediment core GS10_PC15, 163 cmbsf | place: Arctic Ocean: Southern Knipovich Ridge | collected 2010
CCAATAAAAGGAAAACAAAATTTTGGTTGCCTAAAACTTATGGAAAAAGAAGGATTAGAGAAAAATGATTTTGCTCTTGCCATAAAATCTGGTCTTACATGTGAGAAAGGAGAATGTATTGAAAAAACTAGTATAAACGGAAAAACAACATCAAAAAATTGTAAATATAAACCTGGTATACAAGAATTTCAAGATGGAAAATTTAAAGAAAAAATTTGTCCTTACTATGATCAGAAATATCTAGCACTAACTTCTCCTCACTCACTTTGGAATTATCATGTGTATTTTCAATTAATGAAATTCAATCAGAGTGCATATGGACAATATCTAGGAAGAAAAGTGTCAGTTTTTGATGAAGCACATAGAATTGAAAATCAAATATTACAGTTTATTGGAATTGATCTTGCTAATTATCAATTAGAGGTAAGTAACAATGTGAATAATGTCGCTGTCAATGTATTGAGAAAGGATGCTGGCGACCCTGCCGGAGACCGTGGCAATCCTGTCTCCGGGCCTGATTCGGCTCCCATCTTCGACAAGAGCGGAGAACTCCAGCGATGGATCCACTCTGCGGAATATCATTCCCGCCAACTCTATGCCGGCGAGCACTCCCTCCGCTTTGGCCAGTATCGATGCCCTGCCGAGCAGTCCCGGCGGTATCAGCGCCTCGCTGGTAACATCCTCTGACACCCTGTCCTCGGTCAGGGCAATATCTACAATACTCTCAACTTGTTCTTCAGGCAGTTCCATATCTCAGTCCTATCTTGCCGTAAACACAATATGCCGTTGCCATTCCGCCGACTTCTCCGGGAAATCGGACCGGAAGTGTGCCCCCCGGCTCTCCTCCCTGAACAGGGCTGCCTCGGTCATCAGCCTGCCGGTCAAAGCCAGATTGGTCAGTTCGTAGGAAGCACGTTCGCTAGGTGCTGGCAGGGCCTTCTGCCAGCCGGCCAGCGTATCCGCTGCCTCGGTCAGGGTTTCCCTGTTTCTTATAATGCCCACCTTATCCCAGAGCAGTGATTGTAGACCAGCAACGTTGGGGGCAGGCAAAGCTCTAGAGACCTCTCTTTCGCTCAGCGAGTGATGCACCTCCACGCTGTGTCTTGGCACCGGCGCTGTTACCTCGGTCTTCCTTCTCGTCTTCTCCAGAATCCTTTTGCTGAAGACCAGCACCTCGAGCATTGAGTTCGAGGCCAGCCGGTTTGCCCCGTGGGCCCCGGTGCAGGCAACTTCGCCCGTGGCGAATAACCCGGCTATATTGGTTTCCCCCCAGCTATTGACCTTGATGCCACCCATCATGTAGTGCGCCGCTGGTGCTACCGGTGCCGCGACTTTGGTGATATCAAGTCCGTGGTCCAGGCAAAACCGATAGATATGTGGAAACCGTGTCGTGATAACATTGGGCGGTAGGTGAGTAACGTCAATGAAAACGTTGTCCGCCCCCGTTTTCTCCATCTCGTACAGGATACTGCGCGCCACCACGTCCCGTGGTGCCAGCTCGCCGTCTGGTGTGTAATCGGTCATGAAGCGGCGACCTTCCGCGTTGCGCAGCACTCCCCCCTCTCCCCTCACTGCTTCCGATATCAGAAAAGGAGGTACCCCCGGCAAATAAAGGGCGGTGGGGTGAAACTGGAAGAATTCCATATCCATAATCTCGGCCCCGGCCTCAAATGCCAGGGCTATCCCGTCACCGGTGGCTATCTCCGAGTTGGTATTGAACTTGAATAGTTGCCCGGCACCGCCGGTAGCCAGAATCAGTGCCCCACACTCAAATTCTTCAACATCACCGCTGCGGCAGTCAAGTGTCTTCACTCCTCTGGCAGTTCCGTTATCCAGCAGGATTTCGGTAGCCAGGTGGTTTTCTAGCACCTTTATTTCGGATGCACGCACCCGGTTACTCAGCGTAACCTCAATGTGCTCGCCGGTGGCGTCACCCCCGGCATGAAGAATACGGGGCATACTGTGCGCCGCCTCCATCGTCAGGGCAATCTCCCCGTTAACAGTGTCAAAAGGCACCCCAAAATTGACTAGGTCGGCGATTCGGTCCGGCGCTTCGTTGGCCAGCAGGCGCACTGCCTCTTCGTCACACAGCCCGTCCCCGGCGGCTATCGTGTCCTTAAAGTGGAACTCGGGAGCATCGTTCTTGCCGATAGAGGCAGCGATGCCCCCCTGGGCGTATTTCGTGTTGCAGTCGTCAATATTACCCTTGGTAACAATCAGCACACTGCCCTGCTCCTTGGCCAGCAGGGCGGTGTAAAGCCCGGCAATTCCACTCCCCACCATAATATAGTCGTAATAACTCACCTGAGTATCTCCCAAAAGGCGCGACGCTTTTTGCTCAACTCAACACATTTTGCGTAACCTAACGTTTCATAGAGTTCGTCCATAGTTAGCCCCTCACAAGATTTTGTCATCGGCGAGGTCCTTTATCAAAGCAAGTTTGAAGGGGCGAAGCCCCACTTTATAAAATACTAACCCCTGAGCAATAACCCCTGAACTTCAGGGATTTGAATTTTGAATTTTCTTAGGATTTAGAGATTAGAGTTTAGGATTTCACCAAGGATGGGTGAGGTTGATAATAAATCTTTAACCGATTTTTGCTTCCCCTTCCCCTTGCTTACCGACGATACTACTCCTGGCTATCCTTACCGTCGCCCCCGATTCTATTTTAAGAACGACACTGTCTTCACTGATACTGTCAATCTGCCCGTGGATTCCACCGGCAGTCATCACCCGGTCACCCTTGTGTAGCTCCTCTATCAGGTTCTGGTGTTCCTGCTGTCTCTTGCGCTGGGGCCTTATCATCACAAAGTACATCAGTCCAAAAATCACCACCAGGAAGATAAGCATCGGCCAGATGCTGGTCAGGAAGTCTCCTTCGGTTTCCCCTTCCGGCACTGTCGCAAGACAGCCACCCATGAGTAGTAAAGTGGCAATTAGAAGCCCTGCCATTAACCCCAGGCTGACCCTTTTTATTCTTTCCAATTCCTCCTCCTTGTTCTAGTCGTTACTATTTGGCTTCAACCGTACCCTGGAGCGACCAAGGGCTTGTTTGATTTATCTTGATTGACATTAGTTGTCCCCGGCAATCGTCGTTATCCCTGAAGAATACCAGTTTATCAGTTCTCGTCCTGCCCTGCCACTTATCCCCTTTCCGCCCTTCCACCAGAACCTCAACCGTCTTCCCTGATAGCCGTGCGTTGATTTCCGTGGCAATCTTCTCTTGCAGTTGTTCAATCTCATTCAGCCGTCTCTTTTTCTCCACAGCCGGGACATTATCCTCAAGCTCTGTGGCGGCGGTAGTCCCCTCTCTTGGTGAGTAAGCGGCAACGTGGACGGTATCAAACCTTAGCTCCGCAAGCAGGTCATAGGTCTGCTGGAACTGCTCCTCGCTTTCTGACGGGAACCCGACGATTACATCCGTGCTCAGTGCTACGCCCGGTATCTTACTCCGTATCTCACCGACAAGCCGGCGGTAGTGCTCTATGCTGTAACCCCGCTTCATCGCTTTCAGGATATCATTGCTGCCTGACTGTACCGGCAGGCTTATCTGCTCGCAGACCTTGTCCAGACTGGCTATCGCTTCAATCAGCTTCCCGCTCATGTCCTTGGGGTGGTTGGTCAGGAATCGTATCCGCGCTAGTCCCTCCTCCTTGTTTAGCTCACCGAGTAAATCAGCCAGGTCTGGTTTGTCCGCTAAGTCGTGTCCGTATGAGTCCACGTTCTGTCCCAGCAGGACAACCTCTTTCGTACCCCGCCGCACCAGTTCCCTGACCTCGCAGACTATCTCACCTACCGCCCGACTCTTCTCTCTCCCCCGGCGGTAAGGGACAATGCAGTAGGCGCAGAAGTTATTACAGCCCTGTATTATCGGAACATAGGTGCTGGGCAGGGGTTGTTCTGGTAATACCTCCCCCCACCCCGCCTTTTCCAGCCACTGTGGGTATTCTCCCGGCTTGAAAAAGTGGTCGACGTGCGGCGCATTCTCTTTCAGTTCCTCCACGTTGGAGTTGACCCAGCAGCCGGTTACCGCCAGGGTCACCTCTGGGCGTGCCCTTTTCAGTGATTTCAGGGCACTGAGCTTGTTAATAACCCGGTTTTCCGCGCTCTGCCGCACCACACAGCTATTGAGCACGATGATATCCGCTTCTTCGGCGCTAGCTGTAGCCTGGTAGCCTTGCTGTTCAAAGAAACTGCCCAGCCGTTCCGACTCAGCCTTATTCATCTGGCAGCCTATCGTCCAGATATGGTATTTTGACACGTTTCCTGCCTCTTAATAATATTGCCCCCAATTGAGGGCATTTTACTTTCTGGTATGTGGCTGTAGGGAGTGACTGGCCACGCCATTTCGGTGTGGTCTACAGGATGGCGTACACCTTGTAACCTACACCTGTAGGTGTCATCCTGCCGATACCCACCGCCACGATTCTGTTCAACCAGTCATACTTCTCCGATGCAGTCTCGAACACCGGAGTTGTGCGAAAGTAGTACTCCGACGGGTCAACAGCTTCCCCCTTCTGCATGCGCTCCCTGACCTCCGCTGACACTACACTTATGCCCCTGTACCAGCAGTAGATAATGTCACCATCGTCGGTGCGGCAGGCCGCCCGCACATCCAGCACAACTGCTCCGTCGGGTCGGATAATCAGCCAGTCGCCGCCACCCGGCAACACCACCCCCTTGAGCTTCGGTCCTTCAATGCTGCCGCCCGTGACATATACAATCTGCCGGATGCCTTGCGGTGTCGCTCCGACGTTTACCGTTGTCTCACGGTCGAGTTCCGCCGTTAGGTCACACAGGAACTCGGTCTTCACCTCTGACATTTCATTACTCCCCTTAATCTTATTCGGGTTATAATCTCAACTCTGGCGGAGGGGGAGGGATTCGAACCCTCGACCCCGGTTTCCCAGGGTAAGCGCTTAGCAGGCGCCCGCACTAGACCAACTATGCGACCCCTCCATGTTCTATATTCTACTACTTTGTGCGTAAAGATGCCATTCAATATATCACAACCCCACCTCCCACTCAACTCTGCGTGCTCGTTCACATGGTTAGTGACACACGTCCCCTTCCCCCCTGTCATTCTGGGCCTCTTCCCATTGTCATTCTGAGCCGAAGTTCTGAGCGTAGCGAAGAGGCAGCGAAGAATCTCTGCCCTTTGTCATTGCGAGACACAAAGCGCCGAAGCAATCTCCCCACCTTCTCCTCAAACCGCCTTCTTGCTTATCGAAAATAACGGGGAGAGATTTTAGAGAGGGGCGAAGCAGGGGGATGGGTCACCATAGTATCAATAACGTCATTTGAGGACTCTCTTCAGGCTGTGCTATGATAACTGGCACACATGGAAATCAATATCATCGTTGATGAAAACCTTGAAGGGTGTCCTCAAGCAAGCTGGCTGCAGAGTATCGCTGAGCAGGTTCTTGTTGCTGAGGGCGCTGACTCAAGTGCAGAGCTCGGTCTGGTTATCGTCAATCAGTCAAAAATACAGGAGTTGAATCTGAAATACCTCGGCAGAGATGAGCCCACCGACGTCATCGCCTTCCCCATGCTCCCAGAACCCCCCGCCGCACCAGCCGAAAAGGAACCCCCTTCCTTTGTCAGACCCCCAGACGGTGTCGCCCACCTTGGCGAGGTGATTGTTTCCTGTCCTCAGGCAGTGATTCAGGCTGAAGAGCGCCGTCATTCGGTTGAGAAAGAGCTTGCCATTCTCATTATTCACGGCATCCTTCACCTTTTGGGGTACGACCATGAAGACCCCGCCCCCCGGCGCCGCATGAGAGCCCGCGAGGCAGAAATCCTGGGCGGCATTAAGGAGTTAAGCTGATGAAGGTTCTCGGTATTGCCGGTAGCCCGCGCCGTGGTGGCAACACCGACCTCTTACTGGCTGAATTGATGCGAGGTGCCGCCGGCAAGGGGGCTGAGGTTAAGACTATCGTCCTCAATAATCTCCAAATCACCCCCTGCCAGCACTGCGATGCCTGTCTCAAGGAAGGAAACTGCCGCATCAAGGACGATATGCAGGATATTTACCAGGAGCTGGATCAGTCCGACCGCATCGTCATCGCCTCCCCCGTTCAGTTTATGGGGCTAACCGTCCCCCTCAAGGCTATGATTGACCGCTGCCAGTGCCTCTGGGCGCGCAAGTATGTCCTCAAAATCCCCCCCCTGCCTCAAGATAAGCAAAGAAAAGGCTTCTTCATCTCTGTCGGCGGCACTAAACTGAAGGACCTCTTTGAACCCTCGCTGGTCACGGTCAGGACCTGGTTCCGAATCCTGGATATTGACTACGCCGGCGACCTTCTATTCCCCGGTATCGACGAAAAGGGCGCCATCACCAAACACCCCACCGCCCTCCACCAGGCATTCCTCGCCGGACAGAAACTGGTAGAAGAGTAGAGACAGACAAAGATTGCACGTTTCGTTAGATTGTGTAGCCATTTCTTTTTACGGTAAAAAATTATACAATTAGATGGTGTTAGATCGAAGACATAGCAACAAAATACTTGGGTATACTAGGCAACTTGAGGAAAATCCCTTTGATCGGGACCCGCGGAGTGTTCCCCTCATGCGATTTGTGCTTCATAGCACTTCCTTGGCAGATGAAATACTATCTGAAGATAGCCCGGCACACCGCTTAGTCAAAGTTAGCTGCCTTAAAGAAATAGATGTAATCCCTTTACCTACAACTAATAATGACATGCGCAAGAGATTTGCAGACAACGGTCTCGTGTTAACCGAATATTTTTCACACGAATCTAGTGTTGTATTAAAGATATCTGACGGTTCAAATTATGATGTAGTAAGTCCTTTCATACAGCGTCTCCCTGAAAATCTTTGGACTCCAATTATTGATAATAGTGTTGTAACTTTAGCAGATCTCTTTGCTTCTAACGTCGGTGACTACTTGGTGGTTAGTAAAACCGAACCAAGTCTTAAGTGTAAGGTAGCAAGAAATAGCATTGTTACATCGGAACAGGCACTGGAAATGGTGCGTATTCTTTTGACCGCTCACAGCCGCTTCTATGTAGGTGCTAGAATACCTATCAGTGAATGGTTTTATTATCTATACTGATTTAGGAAAATTTTCAAGGGGTTCCAATATGCATCGACGGTCGCTGCCCATGCACACGGAATAGGTCTATCTGAAAAGATTCATAACTATTTTGTTAGTTTGGGGACACGTTTAGATTTTATCTGTAGAGCATACGATAAGATAGCTTTCTTCTCTCTAAAGACCGCTAATTATGATGATCAGAACAATCAACTATACCATTTAGCCTATTTTGTTATGCTAATCACAGGGGTATTTGATGACCTAGCCCGCATAATCCACGAATTCTACCACATGAATATTGATAATCCAGAGTACATAGATCTACGTGAAGATAATAAGAATAAAGAGAAAAAGAAGTTCTATCAAGAACTCCAATCCAAAAATCTTGATCTCTATGAGTTCTTAACCGCAACGGATACCCAAAGTGATATAAAGACTTTTTACCCATTGCGTAATTCTTTTGTACATAGAGAATTGCCGACGGGAGTGCAGTTGCATGATGGTACCGAACCGGGGAAGAACGTTTTTGAAATCAATAGCGAGACCTACGGAAGGCTTAAGAGATTATCTGATTCGTTTACTTTTATAAGTGGAAGTGACCCCAGTCTCTTAGTCCCATTTCTATTTATAAAATGGGCGCAGGAAGTAACGATTAGAGTAGTTGATAGTGTTGTTTCATCTATTGATTGGGATTCAATCTGTATGGCTCTACCATTAGATATCCAAGACATAATACACGCAAACAATGAGAGCTATGAACAAGGATTTGGTCAGTTATTGGGATGGCCAGAAGAACCTCTGTACTTTTAAGTTGCGCACCCTACTTATTCCATAATCACCGTCTATGGGTAAACAAAAATCCATCTAGTACGGTCTTAGCCCTCTTTTAATGCTTCTCCAATAATCTCCCAACCTCCTCCCCACTCACCCCCTCTATCGCTATCACCTTCCTCCTGCTGGTCATACCCTTTTCAATGGTGATGCCGCTCTTGCTCACCCCCAGGATATCGCTCAGGAACTCAATCAGTTCCCGGTTGGCTTTCCCCTTTACCGGCGGCGCCGCAATCCTCACGTGCCACACCCCTCCCTCAAAGCGCACCACCCTGTTCTCCCTGGCGTTCGGCTGCACCTGCACTGTAATCCGTGCTCGTTCCTCTTTCATCTCAAGAAATTACCCACCTGTCCCCCAGTCTGACAGCAGGCAGGAAATACTTAACATAACTTTGAAAACAACTCCAGCCTGACTGGTGCCATCTAGCTACGAATTGTTTCCCTGAATTTTTTTATCAATGTGCCAGTAGGAAAAAGCAGTGGCTTTATCCCCGCGCCACCCCGATAAACTCGCTCATATCCTCAATCCCCTCTTTTTCCATGAACTGCTCTATTCCCTCCAGCACATCAAGCGGGGCCCGGGGCTCGCTAAAGCTGGCAGTGCCTACCTGGACGGCACTGGCGCCGGCCATGATGAACTCTATCGCGTCGCTGGCATTCATAATACCGCCGCACCCGATGATTGGCAGTTCCACGGCACCGGCTACCTCGTATACCATGTGTAGCGCCACTGGCTTTATCGCCGGTCCGGATAACCCGCCGAACACGTTGCCCAGTAGGGGTCTGCGCCGGGTAATATCTATCGCCATACCCCTCAGTGTGTTGATTAAGGAGATAGCGTCCGCTCCGGCTTCAGCCACTGCCACCGCCACCTTGACAATCTCGCTGGTGTTGGGGGTTAGCTTGACCATTATCGGCAGGGAAGTAGCCTTCTTCACGGCAACGGTTACCTCAGCCGCTGAATCAGCGTTTGTGCCGAACTCAGCACCCCCGGCCTTGATATTAGGGCAGCTAATATTCACCTCAAGTCCACTGATTCCGGCTACCCCATCCAGTCGGCTGGCCACCCGGGCATATTCATCAATACTCTCGCCGGCAATGTTAACGATGACCGGCACACGCCATTCTGCCCAGACTGGTGCCTTTTCCTTAACCAATGCCTCAACGCCGATATTCTGCAGTCCGATTGAGTTAAGCACGCCGCTTGCCGTCTCAACTATTCGCGGCTGGGGATTGCCCTCTCTCGGTTCAAGGGTTGTTCCCTTGCACACGATAGCCCCCAGCTTCTCAATATCAAACAGGTGGCTGTACTCTGTGCCGTAGCCAGAGGTGCCGGCGGCGGTCATCACCGGGTTGGTTAGCAGCAGCCCCTTCTGGTGTCTCGGGGCTAGTTGAATTGAAAGGTTCACTGGCAGCTCCTCCCGGTGAAGATTATAGGTCATATCTTCTGGGAGGGCAACTTCTTCCTGCTCACAAACAGAAGAGGGAACACTATATCGCTCAGGCAGCAGGGAAGCCAGACGGCAAGGAATAAGAACAAAAAGATAGTGAGAAACTGAATCCAGTTTGCTGTATCACCCAGGGCCATAATGATGTGGAATAAAGACGCCCAGGTACTTATCAATACGTGTCCCGTGTGTGAGACTTCTGTGATTGGCTTCCAGAGGCCAATGGCAATACCGAGTAGCGCTGCCGGGTTTACTATCAACCATTCTTCAATGAAACCTATGTGGACCTCTCTATGAGGAAGGTTAAGGAGAACCTCTCCCAGGTAGGGGATTACCGAATCGCTCAATGTAGCGATGCCTATGGAACCAAAATAACCAACCAGGACCGCTATCCAGATTTTACCGTTGGTATATTTTCTGTATATAGCTGTGGTCACCAGGGCACTCAAGACGACGTGAAGTGGGTGTAATGTATAGAAAACTGTCGGGGCAATCTCAGCAACCTGAGTAAGACTATCACTGTAAACTATGATAACCATGATGATAATCCCCGTGACCGCTCCGAAGATGGTAAACGGGACGTGATGTTTGAGTTCCCGTGAAATCTGTCTGAACATTTCTTGTCCTCTGCTCAACTACACCTTCCTGCAGTCTTCGTGTCAGCCCATCGCCTCGCATGGGCTGAGTGATGCCTGTTCTTGTTTTCGTTATTATCCACCATAATCCCGCTCACTCAGACCCCAGGAAGGTATTCCGTACCGATAATCTTCTTCTCCTCAAGCCTGGCTATCTCTTCACTTGTCATGCCCAGAAGCTCCTTGAGGACGTACTCATTATGCTCCCCCAGGCAGTTGGGTGGTATTCGCACCTCAACTGGCGTTTTGGAAAACCCGAAGCTTGTTCCGGGGTAGAGGTGGGTTCCCGCCTCACGGTGAGTAATCTCCCAGAAGAAACCGCGTTCCTTGAGGTGAGGGTCGTTATATGAGTCAGCGCGGCGGACAACCGGTCCCGCGGGAATCCCCACCCCTTGAAGAATATGCATCACCTCGTAAGGTTCATGCTTTGTCGTCCATTCCTCTAACAACTTGTCAAGCTCATCCTGATTTCCCTGTCGACTTATGGTACTGCTGAACCTTTCCTCTCCTCTCCAGTCGGGATTCCCCAGAACCCGGCAGAAGGCTTCCCATTGTTCGTCCGATGAAACAGAAATCGTCACCCACTTGTCACTGCCACGACAGCGATAACAACCGTGGGGTGACATTGATGCTTCACGATTTCCCCTGACCTCCTGGACTCTGTTATTCATGGTGTAATCCATTATCGTCTCACCCATGTGGGGCAGAAAGGTGTCAGCTTGCGACAAATCAATGAATTGCCCCTTCCCTGTCTTTTCGCGATAGTGTAGTGCGACCAGTGCCGCAAAAGCGACGGTACCAGCGGCAACGTTGTCACTCCATACGTGGCTGGTGGTTCTTATCATTAAGTCGTCATCAGGATAGCCCCTTAACGACATCATGCCGCTTATGGCATCAATGTTGCTGCCAAACGTGCTGTAGCCCTTATAAGGCCCCACTTTCCCCAGTCCGGATGCCGAAACCATGATGATGTCTGGCTTCACCTCTTTAAGCACAGCGTAGCCGAGTCCCAGCCGTTCCATTGTCCCTTCGGAGAAGTTCTCTATTATGATGTCACTCGTTCTGACCAGTTTTTTATAGACCTCCACTCCCTCCGGGTGATTGAGTTCCAGGGTTATCCCGTACTTGTTGCGATTCAATGCGTGGAACTGATACCACCGGTCCCACGGTCTTTCCCCGGGGTCGTTGTCTGCGTAGCCGAAATACGTTTTTAGTCCCTCTGGTGGTCTGGCCACTGCACCCCTCGTTGCTGCCGGGAAACGTCCGATTGACTCCACCCGGATCATCTCGGCACCCATATCCGCCAGCATCGTCGTTGCTGCCGTTCCAGTATAGACTATACCGTGGTCAATAACCCTTATTCCCTCTAGTAGCTTGGACATTCTGCTTCTCTTGAACTCACCGACTGCTTAGATGACGCCTCCCTCTCTTAGCCTCACCAGGTCTTCCTTAGTGTATCCCAGATGCTCACAGTAGACCTCACGATTATGCTGCCCTAGGAGAGGTGCTGGCTGTTGCGGTTGGGAAGGTGCTTCGGGCAGGTTGAACGGTAGACCGGGCTGGGTCAGCCTTCCCACTACCGGGTGGTCGACCTCCACAAATAAATCCCTGGCATTGAACTGTGGATCCTTTAACACATTGTCAATTGTATTAACCGGCGTCACTGGTATCCTGTGAGCCTGAGCTGAATGAAAAATCTCTTCCTTCGTCTGCTCCAGTAGCCAGGGCATGAAAATAGCATCGAATTCGCCGTGATGTTCTCTTCGGGTTTGCAGATTGGTAAATCTGGGGTCTTCTCCAAGCTCGGGCATCCCCATCCATGCTGCAATCCGTGGCCAGAAATTTAGTATTGTGCCATATATAAAGATATGGCCATCTTTGCAGGGGTAAATTCCGTGTGGATAAAGACCCTCCGCTCTATGCCCCGTTCTTACCGACTCTGTACCGCAGAAAGCGTAAAGCATCAGTGTGGCTGCCCCCTCTGGAGGACTGAGCTGGCATTCCACGATAGAGATATCCACATGCTGGCCCTTGCCAGTAGACTTACTGCCAAAGTAAGCGCCCATCGTTGCTGCCGCCGCATATGTGCCTGCCAGGTACTGTGTCTTATATCCAGGGAATCTTATTGGCTCACGGTCGGGTTCCCCTTCGTGAATCATGTGGAGACCCATTCCAAAGCTAACCAGTTCCGTCGCCCTGTAATCCCGGTAGGGACCGGTTTGCCCGAAGTTGGAGATGGAAGTCATCACCAGTCCGGGGTTTATTGCCTCCAGTGCCTCATACTCAAGACCCAGGCTGGGCATAACGCGGGGCTCAAAGTTTTCCACCAGAATATCCGCATCCTTCACCAGCTCCTTGAAAAGCTTGACCCCGGTCGTAGATTTCAGATTCAGGGTAATCCCTTTCTTGTTGGTATTGAGATGGAGAAAAAGTCCACTCTTCTCGGCATGTGGCTCATCCTTGTGGAACGGCCCCCTTCTCCTTGCCCCGTCCCCTTTGCCTGGCTTCTCAATCTTGATGACCTCGGCGCCATAGTCAGCCAGTAGCTTGGTGCAATACGGACCGGCAACGTAGTGGGTAATATCTAATATCTTAAGGTCTGACAGGACTTGTTGCATCACTTATCTCAGATGTAGTCTTGTCATACATAGTATACACTTGCAGAATAAATGTCTAGCGATAGGTCACCGAACGACTGCCTGTGGGGACTTGACAGGTAAGCATCTATTAGATATAGTTGCTAAAACGAACTAAGTAGGATATACTCTGGGATAAGCTAATTGTAAATATCGCAAGTTTCAGGCACAACCATAACCCCTCTGAACCTTGCCAGTGGTTGTTAAGAATGCAAAAGTTGGCTAAAATAACTGTAAAGACCTTTACTACTGCTGATAATCATCGGCGTGCGCAGGCAGTCGGTAGTATTCACCAGTTGCGGATGATACTGGATTGACACGTACTTCGTTATTTCCTCTCTAGGGTAACACTCATAGATAATAGCCTATCTGCCGCTCTTTTGTAGAATGTGATACAGCTTATCTAAAACGGGCAGGTGGGCAGGAGGTAGCAGTGGCTAGTAATATAAAATTACTTCGTTCTCGTTTGGAGAATGAGCAAAAACGCTTAATTGATGAATTGGAGCAATTGAAAGCTAGTATCCGCCCCACGGAGGAGAGGCGAGAGGGCAGTCCCTTTGGCAAACGGGAGGAAGAAGCTACCGAAAGCCTTGAGCTGGAGCGGCGACTGGCTTTGGAGAAACAGATAAAGGAACAGTTGGCTGGCGTAGAGGGCGCTCTACGTAAGTTTGACGAAGGAAAGTATGGTTTATGTGAGGGTTGTGGCAAACCTATAGACCCCGCCCGATTAGAAGCGCTTCCTCAAGCCAAACTATGCTTGGATTGTAAGGCTATTCAGGCGAAGAATGCAAAAGGCAGATTCTCCCCGGGGTAGGTGGTGGTATGCACTCCTTTTCCTTATCGTATTACTGGTGGTAACTGCCGACCTGCTCAGTAAGACGTGGATTAGGCCCTATCCTGAAGGGCACGTGATATATAAGTTGGGGTTCATTCGGCTAATCCCTGTCTATAACACGGGGAGTGCTTTCGGTCTGTTTCAAGGTCAATCATTCATCTTAATCATAGTTGCTGCAGCCGGCATTATCTTTCTCCTGCTAGCTGCCTTCTTTATCTATCGTCGCTTTCCCCTGCTGGCTAACACAGCAAATAGGATAGCTTTCGGCTTGATTCTTGGTGGCGCAGTCGGTAATTGGGTGGACCGCCTGCGCTTTGGCCATGTTACTGATTTTATTGATGTTGGCTTCTGGCCGGTGTTTAACGTTGCTGATTCAGCAGTAACTGTCGCCGTTATTATCATCGCCTTCTCTCTCCTCCACCTGACCAGAGCCGGAAAAGCTGATTTGCCGAACGAATAGAGTGAAAACGCCTGTATCAGGTTACTGATGAAACCTGAAGGGGTAAGGTTGATGGGTAATCCCGGGGAATATAGCTTCATAGCTGATAAACAGGCTACTCGCCTTGATAAGTACGTTGTTGATAAGTGTTCGGAACTCTCCCGGACCCGGGCTCAGAAGCTCATCAATGATGGCCATATCATGGTCAATGGTTCTATGGCAAAAGCGGGGCTCAAACTCAACATTGGTGATAGGGTGACTGTCAGCATACCTCCCCCTGCTCCCAGCCACTTGTTGCCTGAGGATATTCCCTTCAACATCCTTTATCAGGATGACGACCTCTTGGTCATTGACAAGCCAGCCGGGCTGGCTGTTCACCCCGCACCCGGACACCCGAACCATACCCTGGTTAACGCGATACTATCCCACCTGTCTGACTTGCCTGATACTGGTGATTCGTTACGACCGGGAATTGTGCATCGGTTGGACAAGGATACCTCAGGGCTGATGGTGGTAGCTAAGAACAGCGTAGCTCAGGCTAATCTATCAGACCAGTTTAAGGACCGTTCTGTGGTCAAAGCCTATTCGGCATTGGTTAAAGGGCACCTTACTCCGGAGGATGGCATTATTGAGGCGCCCATCGGGCGTGACTCCCGCAACCGGAAGCGTATGGCAGTAACGGCTGAAGGTAGAGGCAGGGAGGCTCGCACCCAATATCATGTAATTAGATATATAGATGACTATAGTTTGCTTGAGGTCGTACCTGAGACCGGTCGCACCCACCAGATTCGCGTTCACCTTTCCGCTATCGGCTTTCCGGTGGTAGGAGACGCCACCTATGGCAAGAAGTCACCCCATCTCTCACGGCAGTTTCTCCATGCCTCCCGCCTCGGCTTTCACCTCCCCTCCAGCGGTGAATACGTAGAATTTAAATCTGCCCTCCCCCACGATTTAGAGCAGGCACTCAAAGAAATTGCCTAGAATATTGATGTGTGAAGTGGTAGAATATGAGAAATAGATTTAACTGAGTAGCTTACTTCAGGAGGATAAACATGCAGAGAGAACAGTTGCACCCGACGATTGAAATTGCCGGTTTCTGGATAAGATTGGTTGCCCTGTTTATTGATATTGTTATCTTGGTCGCTATTAACTGGGTCATTAATACCGTCTGGGCACTGGCTTCTGGCCGTGGATTCTTAGGCGAAGTTCCCGCCGACCCCTTAGCTGAAGTGACCGGCGGACCCACTTGGCCTCTGGGTGCCGTGATTGCATTCCTGGTGTTTGTGGCTTATGTTGTCTTATTCTGGCGATGGAAAGGTCGGACACCGGGAAAGATGGTCATGCGACTAAAGATAGTCCGTGCTGATGGCTCTGATCTACGCTGGAGTGATGCTATTCTCCGGTTTCTCAGCTATATTATTTCGTTTCTAATCTTTTTCATCGGCTTTATCTGGGCTTTCTTTGATGACTATAATCAGGGTCTCCACGATAAAATGGCAAATACTTTTGTGATCAGGTTGCCTCGCCAGTGACCCGTATTCCCTCGAACGCACAGTAGAAGCTACGGAGAAATCCTATGGAACGAACGGTCCGCACACGCTTTGCCCCCAGCCCCACCGGCCATCCTCATGTCGGTAATATGCGGAGTGCCCTCTTTGCCTGGCTCTTTGCCCGGCACCACGGGGGTTGCTTCATTGTCCGCATTGAAGATACCGATGTCACCCGTAAAGTTGAGGGTGCTGTCGAGGCTATCCTTGGTGGTCTCCGCTGGCTCGGTCTGGATTGGGATGAGGGACCTGAGGTCGGTGGTAGCTATGGCCCCTATTTTCAATCGCAGCGTCTGGAGTTATACCACGAAGCTGCCCGGCGTCTGGTCTCACAGGGAGATGCTTACCACTGCTACTGCTCCCCACAGCGTCTGGAGGAGATGCGAGCTGAGCAGACCAGACGTAAGCAGCCGCCGGGTTACGACCGTCACTGCCGCGACCTCAGTCAGGAGGAGCGCGAGAAAAAGGAAAAAGAGGGTATCACTCCGGTGGTCCGCTTCAAGATGCCTCTTGATGGGCAGACGAGGTTTAATGACCTCGTCTGGGGTGAGGTAAAATTCGAGAACTCTACCCTTGATGACCTGGTATTGCTTAAGTCGGACAACTACCCTACCTATAACCTGGCTAATGTGGTTGACGACCACGAAATGGAGATTAGTCATGTGATTCGCGCTGAGGAGTTTATATCCACCACTCCTCATCACGTACTTTTATACCAGGCTCTACGATATGAGCCACCACAGTTTGCCCACCTGCCCAGAGTACTGGGGTCCGACCGTTCCAAGTTGAGCAAGCGGCATGGGGCGGTATCAATAAACGAGTTTCAGGAGCGGGGTTACCTGCCTGAGGCTATGGTGAACTTCCTTGCCTTACTCGGCTGGTCTCTGGATGACAAGACCGAGCTTATGTCCCGGCAGCAGCTTATTGATAACTTTTCGCTGGACAGGGTTAGCAGGACGGCGGCTGTTTTCAATCATGAAAAGCTCGACTGGATGAATGGCGTATATATCCGCAGCTTGAGTCCCGAAGATTTTCTCCAGCGCTCTCTTCCGTTCTTGGATAAGGGTTTGTCGTCTCAGGTAGAACGTCCGTTGCCCATTGATTACGTCGGTCAGGTTATGCCCCTCATTCAGGAAAGAGCTAAACGACTTGATGAGGTGGCTGAGCTGACTCAATTCCTCTTTGTTGGCCAGCTCGACTACGAACCCGATTCGCTGATTGGTAAAAACATGACTTCGGAGTCAACCGGCCGTGCTCTGGAGGTAACGCAGCAACGGCTGGAACAACTGGGACTGTTTGACGCTGAATCTCTGGAAGCATTGCTCCGACCTCTGGCTGTTGAGTTGGAACTGAAGACCGGTCAGCTTTTTGGTGCGCTGAGGACAGCGGTTACCGGACGGACGGCGGCACCCCCACTATTTCAGACTATGGCGGTGCTCGGTAAAGAGCGGTGCCTGCAACGAATCAAGGCAGCAATAGATAGACTCAGTAGACTGTAGCCGAAGGGTTTGCTGCGACCGGCTGAAAAAGCATAAACTGCGCCGTCTATCCGGCGCGATCAGGAGTGTGCAGGCAATGAAGCGTACTATCAAAGCCTCTCTGGGTTGGCTGGGTAGGAAAATGAGAAAGCACTTCTTCGCCGGCATTCTCATTACCGTGCCCGTTGGTCTCACTGTCTGGATATTTATTCAGTTATTCTATTTGGTAGACGGCTTTTTACAGGACGAAATAGTCAAGCGCATATGGGGTCGCGAAATCCCTGGTGTCGGTTTCGGTGTAACAGTGTTGCTGATTTACCTGATTGGTGTCATCGCCAGCAATGTCTTGGGACGAAGGCTGCTTCGTTATGGTGAGTCCCTCTTGGAAAGGATACCAGTGGCTCGGCATGTATACTCTGGTATCAGACAAATCACCCAGAGCTTCTCCACCCCCGGCAGAACAGGCTTTATGCAGGTGGTGTTGATAGAATTCCCCAGGAGGGGTACCAGGACTATTGGCTTTATCACCAATGTAGTGTCAGACAAGTCCGGCAATAAGTTGTACAACGTCTTCATACCTACTTCTCCCAATCCGACCTCGGGCTTCCTGCAAATAGTCAAAGAAGAAGAAATCATTCGCACCGAAATATCGGTTGATGCTGCTTTGAGGATGGTAGTATCCGGGGGGAGGGTGTCACCCAAGGAGGTCCGTGACAAGTTGCTTGAGGTGAGTCAGGAAGAGCAGCTTTTTGACCGGAGCCCTGACTCATCAAACGTTGCACCTGATGAAGGAGCAGCGCTGACAAAAGGAGGAAAACGGGAGAAGGCGGGACCGAGAAAGAGGAAGGTTTAACTGCCCGATATAGAAAAGGTCATCAAGTTCCTTGAAAGCAAGAAAGTTTAGGGGCTTTAGCACCTAAAGGGGCTCTTCTATAATCGTATCCTCGAAATAGTCGTCATCCAGCTGCCGCCGGGCGACGGAAGACTCCATTGCGGCTCTGGCTACGCTATGTGCTACCGCCAGGTGTACTTTGGGGTCAAGGGCGCTGGGGATAAGCTCCTCCTCGCTCGTAGCCTCGGCAATGGCCAGACTGGCGGCTCGGTACATTTCAAAGTTAATCCTTGTCGCCTTCGCATCCAGTGTCCCCCGCCAGATCCCCGGGTAACCTAGCAGGTTATTCACCGTCTTACCGTCGGCGGCCAGGGCAGCTCCGGATTCTATAGCTAGGGTTGGGGTAATTTCTGGATAAGGGTTTGATAGGGCAAAAATAATCTGCCCTTTTCGTATCATGCTGGGTTCTATCAGACCGCTTACCCCGGTGGAAGCAATCACAATATCAGCCGTTTCCATGATTTCGTCGAAGCTGGAAGGGATACCCCCTGCCTCCGCATGACGCCTTTTGCTGGTCTCAGTCTTTGCCACACCCAATGCAGGATTACCTGTGAATTGTAAGAGAAACTCCCCGATAGACAGACCGGCCGCACCCAGACCAATGAGACCAATCTTTGCTTCTTCCAGTGTCATCTGAGTACGCTTGCAGGCATTGATCAGAGCCGCCAGTGTAACCACAGCGGTTCCCTTCTGGTCATCATGCATTACCGGGATATCCAGCTCCTGTGATAGCCTGTCTTCAATAAGAAAACATCGCGGTGAGGCTATATCTTCCAGATGAATGCCGCCAAACGTGGGTGCAATGCGCTTTACCGTTTCCACAATCTCATCAGGGTCAGTGGTATTTAGCAGAATAGGTATTCCACTGATTCCTACCAGTTGCTGAAGCAGGGCAGCCTTTCCTTCCATAACCGGCATTCCTGCTACCGGACCAATATTCCCCAGCCCCAGGATGGCGGTGCCGTCTGTAACTATCGCTACTGAATGAGAAATACTGGTGTAATCATCCTTCCAGCTGGGCTGATTAAGGATTAACCGGCATACTTCCGCTACTCCCGGCGTGTACACTTTACTCAGACTGTCCAGTGAATCGATAGGGGCAGTGTTGACCATCTTTATCTTGCCGCCCTTGTGAAGCTCAAGCACGTCGTCCCTGACCTGGAGAACCGTTACATCTCGGAGTTCAGATATTGCGTTTACTAGTCGTTCCAGGTGTTTTTCACTCTCGATGAGTATGTCAATATCCCTGACGGTGTAATGATGCCCCAGATGTACGGTTTCTATATTGCCAATTTCTGCACCCGCCTTACCGATGGCTGTCGTCAACTTACCCAGTGTACCGGGAACGTTGGCGTTCTTACAGCGCAGAGTCCTGACGATTCTATAGCCCCTGGCTTCCACTGGTTCACCTCGCTTATCCGGCGCTTTGATCTGCTGTCAATGTTGATTATAACACAGCCATACAGGCTAGAGAACCCCAAAGAGACAGGTCTATAGCAGAGCCTGGTAGACCAACCTGTGGAAGTCCTCTCTCAGGGTAAAATCTGGCTTCATCCTGGCATTCATTACCTGGCTGAACATCAACCCGAACAGGTCTTCTTTCGGGTCAGCGAAGTACTGTGTGCAGGCAGCACCTCCCCAGCCATATTCCCCTATTGACCCAACCGCTGTTCTCCCGGTCATCTCCGTCCGCACACTGACTCCTAGCCCCCAGCCATACCCATACCCGCGTAGCCAGACATAAAGGTCACCAGTATGGTTGGTCGTCATCAACTCCACCGTCTTACGACTGAGCAGACGGACGCCGTTTAGTTCACCGTTGTTAAGGAGCATCTGGGCAAACCTTGCGTAGTCCGACACCGTTGAGAGCACTCCCCCCATCTCCCCACCACCACCGAAGACGACCTTCGGTCCTTTCACCTTCACGCTCGTTTCTGGAACGTCGGCAACAACCATTTTCCATTCCCCCTCTTCACGCTGCAGAGCATAGTTGGCGGCAAACCGGGGTAGTTTCTCCTCGGGAAGATAAAAGGATGTGTCGTTCATACCCAGCGGTTCAAAGATTCTCTCCCTGAAAAACTCATCCAGAGTCTTCCCTGATATGACTTCCACCAGGACACCGGCGACGCTGTTGCTTGAGCCGTACTCCCAGGCCGTTCCCGGGTGGAAACTGAGCGGTAATTTAGCCAGTCGTTCCACTCTTTCCTTCATCGTTGCAACAGTTTGAGCCCCCTCCTCTGCCGGTCCCCCGGCCATTCCCCGCATCGCTTCCCGGAACGGACCGAGCAGGGCTATCGGTGTGCGTCTCCCTGAAGCCAGCCCTGTGGTATGGGTCAGACAGTCACGGATTGTTATCTCGCGGTGGGCAGATACCGTCAGCCCCAATGGTGATGGCGTCGGTACGTATCCCCGGGGCGGGTCGAAAACAGACACCACCGGGTCCTTAAAGGCAGGTATAAACTTGGATATCGGGTCCTCTAGGCTAAAGTGTCCTTCTTCGTAAAGCATCAGTGTCGCCACACCGGTGATTGGCTTTGTCATCGAATACATCCGGAAGATTGTGTCCGTCTCCACCGGTTTCTTGGCATCGACATCCATCATCCCCTGGGTTTCAAAGTGCGCAACTTTGCCGTGACGGGCTGCCAGCGTAATCACGCACGGCGCTTCGTTTCGGTCGATGAATTTCTGCATGGCGGGGCTGATGCGCGCCAGACCCTCAGATGAAAATCCCACCTCTTCCGGTTGTGCTGTCGGTAGTCCTTTGGTTGAACTCATTTCTTCTTGTCCTCCTCTTTTCGTACTCTGTCCATACGTGGTAGTCAACCCGGGAAATCGGCAATAAGCTCTTTCACAGCCGGGGTGACATCTCGTATCCTCTCCAGTTCACCCTCTTTGAAGCGTTTGTGTCAATATAGTATCGTCAACGGTTATCGCTGTCAATCTAAGCAATCCTTGCCTTGACACAACGCTTGAAGTATAATTCCTCCCAGCGTTACTCAATCCTCTTTAACCACTCAGGCAATTTTCTGCTCTTCCGGGAATCCGCTTTCACCCTAAAAAACACCCTGATGAGTATATTTACCGTACCAGTGAAAAATGGAGGCAGGTCAAATGGCTAACAAAATAATTATCGGCATATTGGTTTTCTTGGTGCTCGTTAGTGGTGGACTCGGTGCCTACGGAGTCATCTTGAATAACCAGATTGACGACGTGAAAGGTGATATTGGCACACTGAATACTGAGCTGTCCACCTTCAGGCAGGAGGCCGCCACAGAAATTAGCGACGTAAAAGGTAATATCAACGCGTTGGACACTGAACTGACTACCTTAGACACGGAGTTGAACACCTTCAAATCGGAAACGACTTCTCAAATCGCTGACGTTACTACGGAAGTTGATGATGTCAGGGATAATCTCAGCACCTTGGACTCTGATTTATCGTCCTTCAAGTCAAAAACAACCTCTCAAATCTCTGGTGTTACTCAAGAACTTGCCCAGTCAACGATAAACGCGCAAAAACTCTATCAAGGTGTCAGAAAGAGCGTGTGCGAAATCACTGACGGGGAGGAACTCCTTGGCTCGGGCTTTGTCTTTGATACCGATGGCCACATTGTTACTGCTCAGCATGTGATTGATGGCGTTAAGGAAATCGATGTCATCCTGTACGATGGCACCATCTCTTCGGCATCCGTTGTTGGTAGCTGTAAATACAGCGACGTTGCTGTCCTGAAACTTGAAAAAACGGTAACTCTTACCCCGCTGAGATTGGCCGACTCTGATTCCATCGCACCTGGCGAGCCGGTGATAACACTCGGTAGCCCCTTTGAGTTGGACGGTACGGTAACCATAGGTATTGTCAGTCAAACCCAGAGGGCCAGAGCCCTGGGAGACTGGTGGACCTTCAACCTGTTCCAGTACGATGCCCCCTCAAATTTCGGAAACTCCGGTGGTCCGCTCGTTACCTCTGAGGGTGAGGTTATTGGACTGATTATCGCCCGCGTTTCTCCATCACTGGGGGATGGAATCTGTTTCGCTGTTTCCTCCAATAAGGTTAAAAGAGTGGCTGATTCCATTATTGATTCTGGTTCTTTTCAAAATGCCACCCTTCCTGGCACCTGGGAGATAAGCAATCTTACTCCGCAGGAAGCCCGGGACAGAAATATGGAGACGACTAATGGTGTCCTGTTCAATCAGGCTAGCGGTGTGGGTAATATTCAGGCCGATGATGTTGTCGTTGCTGTTGATGGCGTGCCTGTTAATGGGGGTGCTGACCTTTTTAACTATTTCGGCGAGCACAAAAGCCCGGGTGACACAGTTATTCTAACCGTAATCCGCGGCGAGACAGAAATGGAAATAGAGGTGACACTTATTGAAGGGTGGGTGAGCGTGGTTTAAGATTAGTCTTTGTCCCGGGGTAATCAGGTGATTAAAAGGGGCGAAGCCCCTTTACAAAATCTCTTCCCTCTCCCCTTAGCAAGGGGAGAGGGATAAAGGGTGAGGGGTTGGTACATAATGATAGAGGGAAGGAGGAAGATTCAAAAATGCTACAAAGAAATTGGGCTTCTCCACAAGATTTTGCGACACTGTTCCAGTATTTTTGGCATCGTGATTTTCCAATAGATCAGGTGGCAACAGGAGCACGGCGTTCTGATTGGACTATTCACATTGGGGTAGTTGTTAGAAATATCGCTGACCTCATGGGACTTGTTACGAGATTTGAATCAGGGAAGAGAAAGGATGCAATGTTACGAAGCACTGAGGGCGATGAAGTAGCCATTGAATGGGAGTGGGGTGGTGTACTTGGTGAGGCTAATGAGTTGGAAAAGCTAAAACTTCACCAGGTATGGAGTAAAGACAAAGGTCGCAAACGGTTACTCAAATACGCAGTGCTCATAACATATACACATACCTGCAATATTGATAAAGTGTACGAGCGTGTTTTGGCAGAATGGAAGGAAGCTCCTTGGCCACTTCTGCTTGTCTTGATTGACGTGGAAGAGTCCAAGGAGTACGGCTCGCACAAAGAGTTTAAGAATATACAGATGTCCGTCTTCCACAAAGGTAAGCGCAGGAAACTCCGTTCAGCGCCAGCGTTTCCTTGGGAAGTCCCCAGCACACGCTGGTCTTACCAGCTAAAGTGAGTGAGCCGGCTATCTTATATGTGCCCTTAATCCTTCTTTATTCCCCCCTGCGTATCTTTAATAAAGGTTAGTATGGAATATCTGTCCGTTTTCTTTATAGCTGTTGGTTTGGCTGCGGACTGTTTTGCCGTGGCTCTTGGTGGTAGTGCCGCCATGACAACCCTCTCTTTCCCCCCGGTATTCCGTGCCGCGCTTGCATTTGGACTGTTTCAGGGCATCATGCCGGTTCTGGGATGGCTGGCAGGACGTACTATTGTAGAATTTGTGGCGGACTATGACCACTGGCTGGCTTTTGCTCTACTGGTGTTTGTCGGTGCCAGGATGATATGGGAATCATTTCGTTCAGGAGACAGGGACAAAAAGAGTGCCGATATTACTAAGGGGTTTTTGTTGTTGATTCTGGCGGCAGCAACAAGTATTGATGCCCTTGCAGTTGGATTTACCTTTGCTTTTATAGAGGTAGATATTGTGGTGGCCAGCTTGACTATTGGAACTGTAGCTTTTATCGCTACGACTATCGGGTTTCTTCTGGGTAGAAAGGTTGGCAGCCTCATTGGGAAGCGAGCCGAAACCATAGGCGGTATAGTCCTGATCGGTATCGGTCTTAAAATAGTTTTGGAGCATAGTTCATAGTAATGGTTAACCGGGCTGTCCTATCCGGTTTGTGTATTGCTGCCCGCTTGGTTTCTCCTGTGTGGAGGTGACTTTGGCTGACACCTCGGACAGAAATATGTCCCCCGATTCCGCACCGCTATCCGCTCAATCGGTGTCCCGCAGACGGGGCAGTTCTTACCACCCAGCCCATGGGCAACCTTAAACTCATAGTGTGCCCTGCCTTCTGTGCCGTCGGGTCGGAAGTAGGTATCGACGCTGGCTCCTTTATTGCCAATCGCCTCCCGTAGTATCCGCTGGATGTTGCCGTGGAGACGCTCTATCTCTTCCTGGGATAGGCTCCCCCCCGACCTCTCCGGGTGAATCCCGGATGCAAACAACGCTTCGTCGGCGTACATGTTGCCTATGCCGGCAATCAACTTCTGGTCCAGGAGTAGGGCCTTAATCGGTGCGGTACGCTTCGCCAGTCGTTGAGCCAGAACCTGAGGGGTGAATCCAGCTTCCAGTGGTTCCGGACCAAGCTTACTTTCAACATCTTTTGTGTCCTTTGCCAGCCACATTACGCCAAATTTGCGCGGGTCACGGAAGAAAATATTGGTGTCATCTTCCAGGTGAATTGTAGCTCGGGTAAACCTGGGTGGTTCTGACGAATCCTGCCCGACAATCAGTGAACCGGTCATTCTCAGGTGGACAATCAATAAGTCGTCACTGCTCAGGCCAATAATTAGATACTTGCCCCGTCTCTTTATTCCCGTTATTTTCTGCCCCGTGATTCGGGAGCGGAATTCGTCAACGGCTGGCTGGCGTACTATCCCCTCCCATGACAGGGTGACGCCGGTGATGTGATGACCCTTAACATGGGGCAGCAACTCATTCTTTACCGTCTCTACTTCAGGAAGCTCCGGCATTTGACTTATTTCTTTATCTTACCTTTTCCTTTACATACTCTGCATAGTTCTGTGGAAATCAGGGAAGAATCAGGGTCTCTACCCCTACCTTTACAGAAATTACACTCTATGAGGTTGTTGCAGTTGACATTTTCCGTAATAGTTCCCTTTCCTTTACATGCTCTACATGGTTTTGTAGAGATAAAGGAGGACTCGGGGTCTTTCCCAGTCCCTTCGCAGAATGCACAAGGAAAAGTACATTCTGGTCTTCTTCCAGCACCTCGTCTTCTAGGTCTAGGTTTACCAGCTCTGATATTTACCTCGTAATCGGACATAGCTTACCCCCTACATTACATATTGCCTATATTACATGTAACGACCTTTAGAAGGCAATAGAGAGTTGCAAACAAATACGTATGAGGTTACTCCATCTCTCCCCAGTTATTGCCTGTCTTGGTATCTACTTTCAGCGGAACGCTGAGTTGAATTGCAGTCGACATCAGCTCCGGAACGAGTTGGCGCATCTCCTCAAGTTCTTCCTGGGGCACCTCAAAGACAAGCTCATCGTGCACCTGAAGTAGCATCCTGCTTTTCAGTCGACGCTTATCTATCTCTTTATGCAGATTAATCATCGCTACCTTTATGATATCGGCAGAGGTTCCCTGTACCGGCATATTTATTGCCATGCGTTCCGCTGCCTCCCTCACCTGCCGATTTGGAGAGTTGATTTCACTGATGGCGCGCCGTCTGTTTAACAGCGTCTGCACGTAGCCCTTATCCCTTGCTAGCTGCTTGGTGGACTCAAGGTACTGCTTCACCCCGGGGTATTTCTCAAAGTATGCGGCAATAAACTGGCTTGCCTCCTCTCGTGATAGCTCGGTTGCCTGCTCCAGTCCGTACTGACTCATACCGTAGATAACGCCGAAATTAACCGTTTTCGCCACCCGGCGCATATCCGGCGTTACCCTTGAGGCATCCACGCCAAAGAGCTGGGCGGCGGTAGCAGCGTGAATATCCTCGTCCCGCTGGAAGGCTGCTAGCAGTCCCTTGTCCTGGGAAAGGTGCGCCAGGGCGCGCAGGTCAATCTGTGAGTAGTCACCGGCCAGCAGTCGGTAACCAGGTGGCGCAACAAACGCCTGCCTGATTTCTTTGCCTAGCTTGTCACGGACAGCGATATTTTGCAGGTTGGGGTCGCTGGAGGAAAGCCGCCCGGTAGTTGTTCTGGTCTGGTTGAAGCTGGTATGCACCCGTCCGGTATTGGGATTTATCAGGTTGGGCAAAACATCAACATAGGTTGATTTTAATTTGAATAGGTGGCGGTATTCTAAGATTAAGCCCGCTATAGGGAAGTCCTTGCGGAGCTCCTCAAGAATTGGGGCTGCGGTAGAATAGCTGCCCTTTCTTCTGGCAGACGGAAGGTCTAGCTCTTCAAATAGAATCACTCCCAGTTGCTGGGGTGAGTTTATGTTAAACTGGCGACCCGCGCTACTGTATATGTCATTCTCCAGTTTACGCAGTTGCCCACCGAGGCGCTGTGACATCTCTGCCAATAGTTCTCTGTCCAGGGCTATTCCATTCCGTTCCATGCTGAGAAGCACCGGCACCAGCGGCATTTCTACCTCGTCAAACAGCTTCCACAGCCCTTGCTGTCGTAGTTCTGCATCCAGTAATTGAGACAGTCTCAGGGTCATGTCAGCGTCGGCACAGGCGTAGTCGGCAGTCTCACTAATATCCACCTGGGACATAGACAGCTGCTTGCTCCCTGAGCCGATGAGGTTGCTTATCGGTATCATCTCGATACCCAGCCGGTTGAAGGCAAGCGCTTTCAAGCCTATTGACTGTTCACTGAGAAGATGGGCGGCAACCATGGTATCAAATGTCAGGTTGTTCACCGTTACCCCATGCTCGGCCATGATAGTCATATCGTACTTGCCGTTTTGGGCAATCTTTGCCACGTCGGTATCTTCAAAAACAGGCTTGACCCGGTCGATGACCTGTTCAAGTGGCAGTTGCTGCACCAGGCTCAGACCTGTATGCCCCACCGGAATGTAATAAGCCTCACCCGGCGTCATTGATAGCGATATACCCACCAGTTGGACTAGCATTGCGTTCAGTCCGGTTGTCTCGGTGTCAAATGCAAAGGACCTGGCTGCCGAGAGCCGGCTCATCAGGTCATCAAGGGCCTGGGGGGTATTTATAATGTGATACTCTTTTTTGATTGGCTCGGCTTCCACCTGAACCGGGGTTTCCGTTTTCACCTCTTCTGGTCCCGGCAGTTTGGCTAGCAGGCTGAAGAACTCGAGCTCCCGGAAGAGCTCGGTTACCTTCTGGCGGTCATAGTGGCTGGTCTGGCACTCCCCCAGATTCAGGGTTACCGGTGTCTCTGTAACGATGGTCGCTAGCTCTTTACTCTGGCGGGCGACGCCTTCATTTTCCCTCAGTAAAGCCTGGAGCCTGGCGGGGGTTACCTCGTCAATACGGGCATAGATTTCTTCAATGGAACCGAATTGCTGGATGAGTTTCACCGCTGTTTTTTCGCCAACGCCGCGGACACCGGGGATATTGTCCGAGGAGTCGCCCGCTAACCCCTTCAGGTCGGTAATCTGCCCCGGGTCAACGCCGTACTTCTGACTTACCGTCGCTTCGTCATAGAGTATCGTGTCACTGAAGCTTTCTCTCGGTCTCGGGTATAGCACTCTTACCCGGGGCGACACCAGTTGCATGGTATCAGCATCACCGGTAACGATTACGCTATCAACACCCTGTTCGCTGGCCTGTTTGCTGAGCGCACCCAGTATGTCGTCTGCCTCATATCCGTCCAGCTCAAAGATAGGAATTTGAAAGGCTTCAACCAGTTCCCTTACCCGCCCAAACTGGTTGACCAGTTCGTCAGGAGTGGGCGGACGGTGCGCTTTGTACTGGTCAAACATCCGGTGTCTGAAGGTCGGTGCTTTCGTGTCAAAGGCAATTGCGTAATGGGTCGGCTCTAGTTCACTTATTGCCTTCAGCAGCATCTGGGCGAAGCCGAAAACCGCGCTTATTATCTCACCGGTCTTGCTTACTGTTAGTGGTCTCGTAGTCTTAAAAGCATGGAATGCACGGTGTACTATGGCATTGCCATCAAACAGCACCAGCCGCGACTTTTTCATGGTCTTATTATAACAGAGTAGGGATAATTTGGGTTAGCTGGAAAAGCAGGCTATTGGTATTGGACTATTTCCTATTTTCCCAGACCGCTTTGGTAATTCCCAGATTTCCAGGATCGCCTTCGATGGCTGTAAATCCTAATGACTTCAGGGGTGCGAGTTGTTCAGTCCATTCTGAATTAGTTCTTGTCTCTATTGATAGGATATCCTTATTCTTAAAGGCAAAATCCATAATGCTCTCAAGTGTTTCTTTATCATGATCATTATCCTGATATTTTGAATGCATTTGGTATCCAAGCTCAAGTTGCTTGTTTGTGTCGATACTGTTGAACGCTAATAGACCTAAGAGCGTTTGGTCTCTCTTCAGACACACTGCGAAGAACTTATCGGTCATCTTAGCCAGGTGTTCTGCAAATCCTTTGCACTCGTCATCAGATGTTGGCCAGGGAGGATCGTGTGGGTCCCTCTTATGTGTTTCCTTGTCAATGGCCAGTGCTTGGATGCCTCTCCAATCAGCCGGTGTAAAGTACCTTATGATTAACCTCTTTGTCTCAATTATTGACATATAGTGTCTCCTTGGTTGGTTTGGGTTATTGTTTGCTTTTCAGTTGGACTATTTCGTGGTCGGCATTTCTTCTGCCTGCCATTGAATAATCCCACCCGGCATATGGTAGACTTCTCTGAAATTAAGCCCTTCCATTATGTCAACCGCACTTCTACTGCGCCCCCCGCTTCTGCAATATACGAGGTACGTTTTGGTCTTATCCAGTTGGTTGAGCTCATCCTCGAAGGTTTCGGAGTAATAGTCAATATTGAGCGCGTTCTCAACATGCCCTTCGGCAAACTCTCCCGCTGTTCGCACGTCAAGAATAACGAAGTCTGCATTCCCCTCATTTTCCTGTATTAAATCAAACGCTTCCTGGGTGGTGATATCTTTAATTGCTTGCGTTGGGGTGACAGTTCCACTCCCGGCACAACCAACCATCAGGGCAACTACAGTGACCAGTGATACCCAGAACACCAATAACGACTTCTTCATACCCTCATTATAGCACAGCCAGCAAGATGACATAAAAGAAGCTGTGTGCTTTGACGCCCCCAGCGTAAAAGTGGTAGCCTAGAATGCCGAAAGTAATTTCTGATAAGGAGTCTGCAATATGGAACTCAAAACCTTAAAGTTGGACAAGAAAGACGGGGTGGCTACCATCACCCTCAACCGACCGGAGAAGAGGAATCCTTTGAGTTCGGAAGTGTTTAAGGAACTCTCGGACTGCCTTGATGATGCCGCGGCTGATAATGAAATTGCCGCTCTAATCATCACCGGCGGAGAGCAGGTGTTCTGTGCCGGAATGGATATCGCCGAGATGATGGAGCTTGCCCCTGAGGATACCTATCCCTTCTGGAACTTCGGCTATAATCTTACCTTTGAGAAGATATACAACTTCCGCGTCCCCACCATCGCCGCCGTTAGTGGCTATGCCCTGGCTGGTGGCTTCGACCTCGCCATTAGTTGTGATTTTCGCATAGCATCGGAGACTGCCAGGTTCGGACAGCTGGAAGTAGATGTACACCTCTCCCCCGGCATCGACCGCCTCTGGCGACTGGTAGGGCTGAGTCGGGCAAAGTACCTCGGGCTTACCTGCGACATAATCAATGCTGACGAAGCCTATCGCATCGGCCTGGTTGACAAGGTGGTAAAAGTTGAGGAACTGCTCGATGAGACTCAGGCACTGGCGAATAAGTTTGTCGCCAAACCGCGCCGGTCGCTGGAGAAGGCGAAGCAGTCCTACATCAATGTCATTAATATGGACCACAAGGCAGCCGTTAATTACGAGACACTTCTGCTCTGCCACCTCTTTGATAGTGACGAGCGCCGGCAGATAATGGCACGCTTCTTGCGCAGATGACCCCTCTAGCATATTATGGAGAATGGTATGTCTGACACTGACCACAGCAAAGAGAACCACCGCGTTACCATGTTTGCCGGTAAGGGCGGCGTGGGCAAGACCACTTGCGCCGGCGCCACCGCCCTCCACTATGCCTCCCTCGATGGCGCAACATTAGCCATATCAACCGACCCCACTCCATCCCTGTCCCATATCTTTGAGGTGACGGATAAAAACAAGCCGGCGAAAGTTGTGGACGGCTTGTATCTGGCTGAGCTCGGTCTGGAAGAGGTCAAACAGATGTGGGATAGAAAATTCGGCAGGGAGGTCTATGAGGTCTTCTCTTCCTTTGTTTCCGTCGGCTATGATGAGTTCGTCGATTTTATCGCTTCCATATTGCCCGGCTTGAGCGATGAATTTATGGTCGATTACATCAAAGAACTGAGCGCGGAGAAGAAGTACCGTCACATAATCTGGGATACCGCCCCCCTCGGCCAAACCCTTGGTTTGCTCCAGACTCCGTCCATGCTCAGAGAGCATCTCAAACCCGCCCCCCGCATCTATTCCCGACTTAAACTTGGCAAGGAAACGAGGAGATCGGTGCTTGATATTATCAAGGGGTGGGAAAGCCTGTCTGGTGAAGATATGGAATTTCTGCGCTCTGGTGTCAGGTTTGTCATTGTTACCATCCCTGAGGCACTGGCTGTTGAGCAGCTTGACAGCATCTTCACTGAGTTCGATAAGTACGGCTTTCAGGCTGACCAGTTGGTGATAAACAACGTAATCAAAGAAGTGGCAGGTTCAGCTTTTCTTCAGGCTAAGGCTGACCAGCAGAAAGAGTATCTTGAGCTTCTCCACCGCACATATCAGCGGATGACTATCGTTGAGGTGCCCCTCTTCCCCCACGAAATAAAAGGGATAGACAGATTGCGGGAGGTTGAGGGAAGCCTCTTCGGATAGGAATATAGGTCTCTACCATTAGAAATCACTGAGCGGAGTTTTCTGCATGGGTTTCAGATAAGAGGTATTATTGTGTTCGGTGAGTATAAACCGTCCGTTTTCGTAGGCAAAAGTTGTCATTCCGCAGGTATCCTGCTTTATATCCCAGAAGTGATTATTGTCCAGCCCCAGTAGCGCGCATATCAGCACCTTATTCACCACCCGGTGCGCCACCATGACCACGGTGCCCTGGTATCTGGCTGTTACCTCATTAACTACACCAACCGCCCTTCCCCTGACATCATTCAGGCTTTCCCCACCCGGCGGTACTACCTGCTGTGGGTTCTCAGTCCATTCCGTGTAAAGCTCTGGGTATTTATCTTTCACCTTCTGGTGAGTTAACCCCTGCCATTCCCCGAAGTTGAAGTCCATCAGGCCGGGAGTGATTTCTACTTGAAGGTTGTGATATCTGGCAATTGCCTCGGCAGTCTTTGCGGCTCTCTTCAACAGACTGGAGTAAACGGCGTCAATCCTTCTATCGCTCAGGTATTCCGCCAGGAGCTCTGCCTGCTTCACCCCGACCTCGTCCAGTTCAATATCAATCCTCCCCCGGAATACCTCCCCCACGTTCCATTCCGTCTGCCCGTGTCTCGCCATGATAATCTCTGTCATTTGACTGGCCCTATCCTGCTACATCGTTCCCTGTTTTCAAGTTCTCCAGCAATCTCGGTTTCTTGCCCATCGAGTTAAGCATTGCCGTTGTCTCTCGTTTCATTTCCTCGTCAGCAAAAAAGAGGTGGCTCGGACAATTACAGTCACTGCACCCAAAGCCGGGAATGACATCAAATTGAGAACCCATCGCCTCAGCGATGCTGCATTCAAGCCTTTCCTCGGTTTCGCACACAATCATATCGTTAATGGTTGCTTTCTGTAGCAGGTAGTCAATGTGCCAGTGGAGTTTTTTGTTGTGCCTTAGATGGCGTTCTAGCCTTGCTTTCAGTCCACTCATTGCTGAACCGACATAAGCATAGCAACCCTGGAGAAAATGGATACTCTTCAGACTGCCTACGGTGATTATTTGCTCTTCAGGAAGTCCGATGAGTAGAATGTAGCTTCCCTTCACTGCCTTTCCGCTAGTTCGTGGTATCTGATAAGCTTGTTAATCGCCTTGGACGCTGCCTCGACGCCGGGATATACCGGTATCCCAGCCTTGAGAAGCATCTCCTGTGCCTCAAGCACTGCACCGACTATCTCTGGATGCCCGCCGGTATACAAAGCGACTGCCATTGGTTTCGTCAGTGTCTTCGTCACATCACACAGAACTGCTGCTGCGGTTGTTACTTGCTGGCGCAGGTCGGCTTGGCGTCCACCGTAGACATCAACGGCTAGATGAGTGATAATTAAGTCCGTTTCCGGGTCAGCGTCCACGATATCCATTCCCTTAGCATAGAATTCAGCCGCACCCCCCATTCCGTAGGTGGTCTCTACCGGATTTCTGATGCCGGCTCCAGCTTCGGGGATGACCTTCTCCAGCTGCATCCTGGTATCCGCGTGGAAGGCGGGGACCTTCAGACTGGCGCGCTCACAGATGTCGGCGGCGATAACCCCAATACCGCCGCCCCTCCCCACCAGCGCTACTCTCCGACCCTTCGGGCACCGCATGCGTAGCAGGGCCTGTATCACATCAGCAACGTCTTCCATCGTATAGGCACGGACAGCCCCGGTTTGCCTGAAAAAGGCGTCCCAGATTGCTTCGGAGCCGGCCAGAGAAGCAGTGTGGGAGACGGCAGCCCCAGCCCCGCTCTCGGTTAATCCCGCCTTCAGAACAATGACCGGCTTTACCTTCAGGCATTCCTTTATCGCTTCCAGGTACCTGCGTCCGTCCTTGACTCCCTCAATATAGCAGGCGATAATATCGGTTTCGGCATCACCAGCCAGGTACTCTAATACGTCAGGGGCATCCAGGTCTATGGCGTTCCCGTAGCTGATTACCTTGCTGAAGTGCATGCCCACACTATTGGTCAGGAAAACAAAGCGCATCGCCTCCGCTCCTGATTGGGAAACGAAAGCGATGTTGCCCGCTTCCTTGGGAAAATCAGGGTTGAAGGTCAAATCTGCCTTCGGGCAATAGATGCCCATGCAGTTCGGCCCGATTACACGCACCCGGCTGGCCTTAATAATGGCAGCCAGGCGTGCTTCCAGTTCTTTTGCTTCCTCTTTGCCTGTCTCACCAAAGCCGGCAGCGTAAACGTGGACAAACTTCACCCCCTTGGCAATACAGTCCTCCATAACCTGGGGAGCCAGTCGTGCCGGAATATTGAAGATAGCGTAATCCACCGGACCAGGGATGTCCTTGACCGAAGGATAGGCTTTCAGCCCGTCTATCTCAGTTGCCTTGGGATTAACCGGGTAGAGGTCGCCATCATACCCGAAATTGAGCAGTCTCGCTACCCATCCCCTCTCTTGGCCGGTGGTTGAGGCGCCGATGATGGCTATCGACTTCGGGTGAAACATCTCGTCAAGCGGGTGTGACCCTCCCCGAGGCATGGGCTTTCCTCCCTGTTAAGATTGACGGTGGCAAAGGCAGTATGGCATTGCCACAGAATGTTGTCAATCCTCCGTCTTCTGCGGTTCTTCTACCTTCTCTACCTCAATCGTGCATTCCGTTACCAGGGCGGCAAAAGCGCCCAGTGCTGCTAGCAGTGGCGCTGCCAGGATTGTCATTGCCGCTGCTGGAGCGCCTATTGACAGTGGTATCTCCAGTATTGTCCGCTCGTCGTGCAGCAAACGCACCTTTCTGATGTTACCCTCACGGATAAGTTGCTTGACCTTTTCAATCAGTTGGCTTCCCTTTACGGTAAACCTTTCGGTAGGCATCGATAACCTCCCCTTGGCTCATTATCATCCTCTCTGCACTCATTAAAGCAGTTTCTTTCGTAAGAGTAAAGTACTATATTGGATTGTCACCTTTTCGTGGTATACTGTAGGATTATAGGAGATTGCTTTGAAGAGGGACTTGCTTTCCATAGCTGACCTCACCCGTGAGGATATCGACCTGCTCATATCAGACACTGTGGGTATGAAAGCCGGTGGGCAGCATTCGCTGCCTGACGGGAAGATACTGGCTCTTCTCTTTGAAAAGCCGTCGTTAAGGACCCGGGTTAGCTTTGAGGTGGCTATGTCACAGCTGGGTGGGCAGACCATCTATCTCTCGCCGGCAGAGGTTGGTCTCGGAGAGCGGGAATCAGTGCCTGATGTCGCCCGGGTGCTCAGTCGCTACGTGGATGCCATCGCCGCTCGCACCTTCTCTCACCGAACTGTGGAGGTTCTGGCTGGCTATTCCGAATTACCGGTGATAAATGCCCTCTCTGATTTGGAACACCCGTGTCAGGCCCTGGCTGACCTTGTTACCGTTTACGAGAAGAAGGGAAAGCTCGAAGGCTTGACCCTCGCCTTTGTTGGTGATGGCAACAATGTAGCTAACAGCCTGTTATTAGCCGCTTCACTTGCCGGAATGAATTTCCGCATTGCCTCCCCGGCTGGTTATGCCGTTCAGGAGAAAATATTACGTCTGGCTCAAGACTATGCCGGAGCCAGTGGTGCCGAGATATTCATTACTGAACAACCGGCTCTGGCAGTCACCGGTGCTGACATCGTTTACACTGATGTCTGGGCGAGTATGGGACAGGAGGGTGAGGCCCAGCAGCGACGCAAGATATTTGCTGACTACCAGGTGAATAGCGAGCTCCTATCTCTGGCCAAATCAGACGCCATATTCATGCATCCCCTCCCCGCCCATCACGGTGAGGAGGTGGCTAAGGGTATTGTGGATACCCCGCAATCGGTGGTCTTTGACCAGGCCGAGAACAGAATGCACTTGCAGAAGGCGCTACTCCTGAAAATGCTGGAAGGTCGGTAGCTGCTACTAACCAGTCGGCTGTCGGTGATGAATTGAATTCGGTGCCTTCGGCTTGAATTATCAGTTTTAGAGGTCGTTGTGAGAAAGCCTATTGTGGCTATTATTGGCCGGCAGAATGTCGGTAAATCTACCCTGCTTAATCGGCTGGCAGGCAAGCGGATAGCCATCGTTGCGGACTTGCCGGGAACCACCCGTGACCGTATTGCGGCTGATGTCTCCTGGCAGGGCACTGAATTCACCCTGTTTGATACTGGCGGCTTGGAACTGAAGCCTGATTCCAATATCGCCCAGGGTGTCAGGGAGCAGGTGGAGGTGGCTATCGCTGATGCCGATGTCCTCATTTTTCTGGTGGATGTCAGGGACGGGGTAATGTCTCCTGACGTGGAGATCGCCGATATGGTCCGTCGCACCAGTAAACCTGTAGTATTGGCTGCCAATAAGGCGGACAATGACAGGCTTGAGACCCAGGCTGTAGAGTTCCACCAATTAGCACTGGGTGAACCACTGCCGATTAGTGCCTATCACAGCCGCGGCACTGCTGAACTACTGGACAGAATAGGCGCTTTACTGCCGACGCCTCCACCGCTGGAAGCTGAACCCGGCATTATGAAGGTGGCTATTGTTGGCCGCCCCAATGTTGGTAAATCAACCCTGTTAAATACTCTTCTGGGTAGAGAGCGCGTTATTGTTGACGAGTCTCCAGGGACTACCCGTGATGCCATAGATACCTTACTTGACTTTGAGGGGCAAAGTGTGTTACTTATTGATACTGCTGGTATCAAGCGGCGGGGACGGCTGGGTGTCGGGGTACAGCGGTACAGTGTAATCCGTTCCCTGCGCGCTATTGAGCGGGCTGATGTAGCTCTGCTTTTGCTTGAAGCCACTGAGCCAGCTACTGCTCAGGATATGCATATTGCCGGCTATATTCAGCAAGCAGTTAAGGGGATAGTACTGGTAGTCAATAAGTGGGACCTGATTTCAGATAAGAATAAGACCGAGTGGAATAAATATATCAAGGGCCAATTCAAATTTATGCCCTACATGCCCGTACTGTATATCTCGGCCGAACTTGGTCAGGGAGTTGAAGAGGTTATACCTCAGGTGCAACAGGTGTACCAGGAGAGACTCAAACGGATGCCAACCTCCCAGGTCCATAATGTAGTTCAGCAGGCAGTTGCGTCTCATGGCTTACCGCGAAAGGGCAGTAAGGAACTGAAGGTTCTACACGTTACTCAGGCTGAAGTGAACCCGCCAACATTTGTCTTTTTTGTCAATGATGCCAGACTGGTCCATTTCTCCTATCGCCGCTACCTGGAAAACAAGCTTCGCCAGGCATTTGGCTTCACTGGCACGCCGATTCGTCTGACCTTCAAAACTAGGGGTGAGTCATGATAATCTCTCAATATCTTGCTGCGGTTGTAGTTGGCTATCTTTTGGGGTCTATTCCTTTCGGCGTATTGATTGCCAAACGCACTGCCAGGGTGGATGTCAGGGAACATGGCAGCGGCAAGACGGGAACGACCAACGTGCTACGGACCGCCGGCAAGAAGGCGGCAATCATGGTGGTTGCTCTGGATTTGCTTAAAGGAGCGTTGGCGGTGGTATTTGCCGGCTTAATAGTCGGCAATGGCTATCTCAGAGTGGGCGGTTTCGGATTGGATGCGCTACTGGGTCAGGTCCTCGCCGCTCTGGCGGCTGTAGCGGGTCATAATTGGTCGGTGTTCCTCAAGTTTCGCGGCGGCAGTGGTGTTGCCACCTTCTTCGGCGGGTTCTTCGTTTTGTCACCAATTGTCGCCCTATTCGGCGGGGAGCTTCTGATAATCGGCGCTGGTCTGACCAGTTTTGTCTCGCTGGGCTCTATTGCCGGGGTCGTCGGCACCTATGCCATACTGGTGCCTCTTACCGTGATGAATGGCCTTCGCATGGAGTATCTCATTTATGCTCTGGTAGGCGCAGTGATTATTATTATTATGCATCGCGGCAATATCGCCAGGTTATTATCTGGTAAGGAACGGAAGCTGGGTGAAAAAGCGGAGGAGTTAGACTTACCCTCATCTGAAGAGGGTGGGGAGTAGAATATGCCCAGGATTGCCATCATCGGCACCACCTCCTGGGGAATGACCCTGGGGGTAGTTCTGGCTAATAAGGGACAACAGGTCAGACTGTGGGCGCGGACGGAACAGGAGGCCACTAAGCTCAAAAGTGACGGCCCCAATCCGGTCCTGCCGTCAGGCGTTACCTTTCCTTCTAAATTGTCTATCACCAGTTCGTTAGATGACGCGTTAGCTGATGCCAGGGCGGTAATCTTGCCTGTACCATCACAAACCATGCGCCGGAATATCAGGTTGGTTAGCAAGCACCTCAATGATTCAACGATAATCGTCAGCGCTGCCAAGGGCTTGGAGATTGATAGCGGCAAGCGCATGACGCAGGTTATCGCTGAAGAAATAGCTCCTGATTTCCAGCCCAACATTTGTGTACTCTCTGGCCCCAATCTCTCTCGGGAGATTCTCCTTGACTTACCGGCGGCAACCGTGGTGGCCGCTGAAAACGAAGCTGTATCCAGAGCAGCTCAGAGACTGTTAACTACCCCCAACCTTTGTGTATATCTCAATACCGATGTTGTCGGTGTTGAGCTGGGGGGTGCCTTAAAAAATATCATTGCTCTGGCCGCTGGCATCGCCGATGGCTTGGGCTACGGTGATAATGCCAAGGCGGCTCTCATTACCCGGGGGCTGGCGGAAATTACTGCTATTGGAGTTGCCCTCGGGGCAAACCCCCTTACCCTTTCCGGGTTGGCTGGCTTGGGCGACCTGATAACCACCTGCGCCAGTCCACTAAGCCGCAATCACTATGTCGGCGTGGAGTTGACCAAAGGGCGCCAGCTGGATGAGATAACCAGTTCGATGGAGGGTGTCGCTGAGGGGGTAAGTACCACTCTTGCTACCTGGAATCTGGCACAGCAACTCGGCGTGGAGATGCCCATTACCGAAAAAATGTACCAGGTATTATATCAGGGTGCCGACCCTCGTCAGACGGCAGTTGAGCTAATGGGCGCACAGGTCAAACATGAACTGGCTGGTCGAAGGTGGAAGCTGTTCTCCTTATTTAGGCGTAAGCAGAGCGCCAAATCTACCTGACCCGCCAGGTATCAACGTTTCTTCTTATCCTTTTTGCTGGTCGTGTCCATACTACCGGCCAGCTCTTCAAACAACCTGCGCTGTTCCTTTGTCAATGATTCGGGAGTAACCACAGAGACCATAACCAGCTGGTCGCCGCTCCCCCTCCCACGTAGATGGGGTATGCCCTTATTCTTAAGTCGGAATACCGCACCTGTTTGACAGCCGGCGGGTAGCTTGAGATTGTCCTTACCTTCAATGGTAGGCACCTCTACCTCGCCGCCCAGGGCAGCTTGAGCAAAGTTAATTGGCAGCTCATAGAGAATGTTATCGCCATTTCGTGTGAACAGCTCGTGCTCTGCTACTGATATACTGATGTAAAGGTCTCCCGGAGAACCGCCCCTCGTCCCGGCGTCACCCTCCCCGCGCAGCCGAATCTGGGAATCATTCCCCACCCCTGCCGGGATCTTTACCTGAATATTACGTTTCTGTTTCTCTCTCCCGGTACCTCGACACTGCTGGCAGGGCTCGGTGATAATTCTACCCTCCCCACGGCACTGGGGACAGGTGGAAACATTGGTGAAACGACCGAAGATGCTCGCTTGGACTCGGCGCACCTGCCCGGCCCCGTTACAGTTGGGGCATTGGCTGGGTTGACTGCCCGGTTTGCTGCCGGTGCCCTGACACATGGAGCAGTTTTCCGTACGTGATATGCTTATCTCTCTTTCTCTGCCAAAAGCTACATCCTCCAGCGTGATGGTAATCCTGTACTGTAAGGCAGTACCTCGCTGTGGTGCCTGGCGCGAGGTGGTGGTCGTTCCTCCGAAGAAGGCTTCAAAAATATCACCAAAGCCGAAGTCAAAGTCGTCAAGTCCTCGCCCGAAAAAGCCTTCGCTACCCCTGTGCCCGAAACGGTCGTAGGCGGCGCGCTTATCGGTATCGGAAAGCACTTCGTAGGCTTCGTTGACCTCCTTGAACTTCTCCTCGGCCCCGTCGCCGCGGTTGTGGTCAGGGTGATACTGAAAGGCCAGCTTGCGAAATGCCCTCTTTATATCCTCGTCGGTGGCATTCCTGCCCAGACTAAGGGTTTCATAATAATCACGCTTTGTTGCCATGTTTTTCTCTATATCGCCCGGCTATCCCTCATCAGGAGCCGGCGGGATATGCTCCGGCGGCCGCACTGCCTTCATTTTGATGGCTCCAGATTCACAGCCAACAACACAAACACCACAGCCAAAGCAATTCTCAGCGTTGATGACTGCCTTATATTTCTTGCTGCCCTCAGGACGCTCCATCTCTATGGCGTCAAACAAACAGCGGTCCACGCATACCTGACAGCCATTGCAATCATCTAGATTGACATAGGCCTCGTAGCGACTCTTCTCCCAGATCTGACCGATGGGAAGACCAGCCTGGTCTATCGGGACGTACATCATGCAGCAATCGCGACAGCACTGGCAGCTGAGCCTGGGGCCGGTCATGGCCGTGCTATTGTTCCACTTGTGCAGCAGCCCGGCCTCTTCGACGATATCATTCAGCTCCAGGGCTTCCTCCAGACTTAGCTCCTTTCCTGACCCCCGCGTGATAACATAATCGGCAGCCCGTCCGAACTGAATGCAGGACCAGTGAGCCACTTCATCGTGCACGTCACATGGCTCTCCCACCGAGGCAGTACAAAGGCGGCAGGAACATGGCGCCACGGCGATGCGTTCCTGTGCCCTCAGCATCTCCGGGAAGTTCTCGTAGGGCAGGACACCGTCAAGGTCCTTAATCGCCTTATACGCCGGGACTATCCGGTCGACCCGCTTGTCTCGACGCTTCATATCCTCCGCAAAATAGGGGTACATCTCGTTCATTACAAAGTCATACCACAGCTCGAAGAATCTCCGGTCCTTCTCCACGTCAAGCTCCATAGTCGCCAGGACGGCATCATGAAACTGACCAATCGAACGTGCGAACCGGTAGAACTCACGCCGGCGGAAGTCACCCCTGGGGAAGATGACTCCTTTATAAAAAAGCTCATCAAGCGAATCTATCACCCTGTTTTTGTCGATTCCCGTCTTCTCTGCCACTTCGTCTGCTGTACCCGGCAGCACCATTGCCATCCGTGCCTGGTCTGGAGTCATCAATTCTTCCATTATTGGCCGCAGGCGGGTGGAGCCGGGGAACGCCATCTGCTCCATCAGGGTGGCATAGGCATCATCTGAGCTCATCTCGTTGACCTCCTTCTCAATATCTAACTTTATGTATTAGGGTTTCGTCCCTCTTTAACTTCCTGTATTAGCGACTTACAGCACGCTGGGGATATGGTAAATGTGCACCACACCACTGGCAACGACCAGACCCCTACCATGCCCTCGTCTTCCTCCCGCAATTCCAGCAACGCATTGGTGGTGTGCGGAGCATACCGACAACCCAACGGTTACTCACTTCTTCAAGCGGTGGAACCTTTACCATTTCGCCCCTCTTTAAGTCCACTTATTGATTAGTTGAATGAACCAGCGCGTATAATATTAGCGACCCTGGAAGCGCTGCCATTAGTAGGGCACTAGTGATTCCTGTTAGCCCCGCGTTATTAATCGCTTCGGCAATTGCGCCTTCAAAGGCAATCGCTAAGACTATTAAGATAAAGATATAAAACAATTTATCCATTAGCCTTACCTCTCTTGCCAGAGTTTTTATTTAGGTCATTTAAACCTCGCGGAACTCACCCTCCACGGTACCTTCGTCGTCGCCTCTTTCGGGGGGTGGCTCGGTGTCAGGCGGTGGTTCGGCGTCAGGTGGTGGCTGTTGCTGCTCTTGCTGCTCTTGCTGCTGTTGATAGACGGCGGTGCCTATCTTTTGCATCGTATCGTTAAGCTCCTGAGTTGCCCGTTGGATGCTCTCGATATCTGTGCCCTGCAGTGCTGACCGTACCGCGCCTACCTTCTCCTCTGCCTCTTTGTTTAGCTCGTCGGATATCTTATCCTTTTGCTCTCGCAGTGTTTTTTCCGCAGTGTAAGCCAGGTTATCGGCGGCGTTGCGGGTTTCCACTTCCTCTTTGCGCTTGGTATCCTCGGCGGCGTGCATCTCCGCCTCCTTCTGCATCTGCTCCACCTCTTCCTTGGAAAGCCCGCTGGAGGCGGTAATCGTTATCTTCTGCTCCTTGCCCGTGCCCTTGTCGTGTGCCTTAACACTGAGGATGCCGTTGGCGTCAATGTCAAAGCTCACCTCAACCTGAGGCATACCCCGCGGCGCCGGCAGTATACCGTCAAGCATGAACCGCCCCAGTGTTCTATTATCAGGCGCCATCGGTCGCTCTCCCTGTACGATGTGAATCTCAACGCTCGGTTGGTTATCCGCGGCAGTGCTGAAAATCTGGCTCTTGGAGGTAGGGATAGTAGTATTGCGCTGAATCAGGGGAGTAGCCACATTGCCCAGGGTCTCAATGCCCAGGGTTAGGGGAGTAACATCAAGCAAAAGGACATCCTTGACATCCCCCTTGAGTACCCCTGCCTGAATAGCGGCACCGATAGCCACTACTTCGTCGGGGTTGACCCCTTTGTGGGGTTCCTTGCCGAAGAACTGCTTGACCTTCTCCTGGACCAGCGGCATCCTGGTCTGCCCGCCCACCAGAACTACCTCGTCAATCTGGGCAGCGGTCTTCTCGGCATCTTTCAGTGCCTGCTGACAGGGCCCCAGGGTTTTCTCCACCAGGTCCATTACCAGTTGCTCCAGCTTGGCACGCGTAAAAGGAATATTGAGGTGCTTGGGTCCACTGGCGTCGGCGGTGACAAAGGGAAGGTTTATATCGGTCTGCTGGACGGTAGAGAGTTCACTTTTCGCCTTCTCCGCCGCTTCCTTTAACCTCTGTAGAGCCATCTTGTCCTGCCGCAGGTCTATTCCCTGTTCTCGCTTGTACTCATCGCATACCCAGTCCATAATCACCTGGTCAAAATCATCACCGCCCAGGTGCGTATCACCGTTGGTTGACTTGACCTGGAAGGTGCCCTCACCCAACTCCAGGATGGATATATCAAAGGTGCCGCCACCAAGGTCATAGACAGCGATGGTCTCCTCCTGCTTCTTGTCCAATCCGTAGGCTAGGGAGGCAGCAGTCGGCTCGTTGATGATTCGTAATACTTCCAGCCCGGCAATCTTGCCGGCATCCTTCGTTGCCTGTCGCTGACTGTCGTTGAAATAGGCAGGCGTCGTAATCACCGCTTCCGTAACCTTCTCTCCGAGGTAAGCCTCGGCATCTGTCTTCAGCTTCTGCAAAATCATCGCTGAGATTTCAGGCGGCGAATAGGTCTTGTCTCCCATCTGGACGTGGGCGTCGCCATTGGACGCCTTGACTATCTTGTAGGGCAAGAGCTTCTTATCATATTCTACGGTAGGTTCATCAAACTTGCGCCCCATCAGCCGCTTGATGCTGAAGATGGTGTTGTCCGAGTTGGTGATAGCCTGGCGTCTGGCTACCTGTCCCGCCAGGCGCTCGCCGGTTTTACTAACCGCCACCACTGACGGGGTAATGCGTCCCCCCTCTGCGTTGGTGATTACTGTCGGTTCTCCTCCCTCCATCACCGCTACCGCAGAAAAAGTTGTGCCCAGGTCAATTCCTATAACCTTTGCCATTATCTAGACCTCCCTTACTAGAGAATAATTGTTCGTTTGTCTGTTAGCACCAGGTGCTCTTGCTGTTATTCCGTCTCTCCATTACCCACCACTACTCTGGCCGGGCGAATAACCCTGTCATGTAACATGTACCCCTTTTGCAGTTCCTGAACGACCATCCCGTCTTCCCCTTTACCGTGCATCGCTGCTTCGTGGAAGTTGGGGTCAAACGGTTCGCCCATCGCCTTTATCTGGGATACCCCCTGTGCCTCCAACCCTGCCTGTAGCTTGCGCTCAATGAGACGGATACCCTCTACCCAGCTAAGTTCGGCTACCTCTGGCGTGATGGAATCAAATGCCCTTTCTAGGTCATCAAGAACCGGCAGGATACTGAGTATCAGTTGGGTGTTGGCAAATTTCCCAAGCTCTTCCTTTTCTTGCTCACTGCGCCGCCTGTAATTAACGAAGTCCGCCTGGGCTCGCTGCCAGTTCGCCAGATACTCTTCCGTCTTTTCTCTCACCTCGGCTAGAGCTTGCTCTGGGTCCTCTGGCTGCTCCTCCTCCTCACTTTCTTCATCGGTAGTCTGCTCTTCTTCTCGTTCTCTTGGTATCATTGTCTTACCCTATTCATCCGCTTGCGTCTGCCCCGGCGGTGCCTCTTTTCCGTATAATCTGGCTATCAGTGCGTTCAACACTGCCGTTAGATAGTCGATGGCGGCAATGCTGCGGGCGTAGGGCATCCGGGTCGGCCCAACTATAGCTATGTTGCCAACTGCTTCATCAGGCAAACCGTATCTGCTGATGACCACGCTGTAGTTTTGGATTGCCTCCTCCCTGTTCTCCTTACCGATGATTACCTGCGCCCCATGACTGGCCTGTTCCTTGGGGAGGATAAATCTTAGCAGATTCCTTTGCTCGGTCAGTTCTACTAAGTTTTGCATCTGACGGCTCTCGACAAATTCGGGCTGGCTGAACATGAAGTGTAGGCCATCAAAGTAAGGCCCCTCATACTCATCCTCATCTTCATCCTGCATCATCTTCAATATACAATCGTTTAGCTGTTGTTCCATGGCAGTAAGCTCGGTAGCTTTGGCCTCAATCTGTGGGCTGGCTAGGCCGGAATAGGTAGCGTTTAGTTTGCTGGCAATAGCCCCCAGTTCTGCCTGAGACACCACTTGATTGAAGGTAATCAGTTGCTGCTTCACCTTTGCCCCATGGAGGACCAGAACGACCAGTGCCGTTGAATCCTGCAAAGCGACTGCCTCCAGGTGTTTGAATTTACAGTTTGCTGACTTCGGCATGGCAACAATCGCCATGTTTTGAGCTAGGTCAGCTAGCAACGTTGTCGTCAGGCTCAGCCACTCCTCAAGTTTCGTCTCTACCTGGTGAAAAAGGTGACTTATCAGACGCTGCTGTGCTGCCGGCAGCCTGATATCGGTCAGGGAGTCTACATAGTAACGGTAACCTTTGTCCGAGGGTATACTGCCTGCTGAAGTATGGGGACGAATAATATAACCCTCCTCCTCCAGGTGCGCCATCTCGTTACGGATGGTAGCCGGACTTACTGCCAGACCGTACTCACTGGTGATGCTCTGTGACGGCACCGGTACCGCTCTGGTGATATACTGCCCGACTATGGACTTCAATATCGTTTCTGTCCTCGGTGATAACATCCCTTTCTCCAATTAGCAGTCTCCGCCCGAGACTGCTAATTCTAACTTACCACCTTTACCCACTGCTTGTCAAGATGATTCGGCGTCAATTGAATAACAGGCTCATTTATGCTATATTTAGATTGATGGAAATTACTTGGCTGGGTCACTCTTGTTTCCGCCTTAAGGGCAGGTATGCCACTGTTGTTACTGACCCCTATTCACCCGATTTAGGCTACTCACTGGGCAAGACTAACGCCAATATTGTTACTGTAAGCCATCATCACCCCGGTCATTCCTATGTTGAAGGCGTCGGTGGCGACCCAAAATCGGTTACCGGACCCGGCGAGTATGAAATCAGTGGTGTTCTCATTATCGGGGTGGCTGCTTTCCACGATTCCGAAAATGGTAAGAATAGGGGCAAGAATACAATCTATCTTATGGAGATAGATGATGTATCGGTATGTCACCTCGGTGACCTGGGGCATGTGCTGACTACCAAACAGGAAGAACAGGTAGACAATGTCGATGTACTACTCCTGCCGGTAGGCGGGGGTTCGACTATTAACGTCCGTACCGCCATCGAGGTGGTACGGCAGCTTGAGCCGAAAATAGTCCTCCCGATGCATTATCAGACTGATGCCGTAAAAAAGAGGGAACTTGCGCCGGTAGACGGGTTCCTCAGGGAGATGGGATTAAGGGAGATTACTTCCCAGCCCAAGCTCTCTGTTACCCGAGCCAGCCTCCCCGCCGGCACCCAGGTGTTCCTCCTCGACTATTGATATACTTGCCCTTACGCGTCGCCGTAATCACCACCCCCCTCCAGTGTTATCACTACATTCCTCGTCTTGGGCATTGACAGGCTCTTGGGAGAGGGTTAAACTCAAGTCCAATATATCAAATAACCTGAAATGAAACATTATGGTTCGGTTTTGTGAAAGGAGGCATGAGATGAAGACATTGGTCACCGGAGCTACCGGCTTTGTCGGTTCAAGTGTCGTCAGGGAGCTATTGAAGGACGGTGTCGAAACAAGGGTTCTCGTGAGAGAGAATAGCGATACCCGAAACATTGATGGTCTGGATGTGGAAAAAGCCTACGGCGATATTCGGGACGGCGACTCCGTGAAATCAGCATTGAAAGGGTGTGATACCTTATATCAAGCGGCAGCCCTGTATGCTTTCTGGGTGCCGGACAACAAGGCGTTCTATGACATCAACGTCGAGGGCACAAAAACCGCCCTGAATGCAGCCCTGGAGCAGGGGATGGAAAAGGTGGTTTATACCAGCACTATTGCCGCAGTAGCTTTCTCTGGCGCCGATAAACCAGCCAATGAGGATACAGAATACAATCTGTGGGACACGGGGAATCACTATTCCAGGTCAAAATATCTGGGAGAGGTTGAGGCTAAAAAGTTCTGTGAGAAGGGACTGCCTGTTGTTATTGTAAATCCTGCCATGGTTATTGGTATTCGGGACATCAAGCCGACTCCTTCCGGAGAGATGATACTCAATGTTTTGAATAGAAAGATGCCGGGATATCCTGATGTTGGTATCAATCTCGTTGACGTTGAAGACGTAGCCCGGGGTCACATCCTCGCTGCCCAGAAAGGCAGAATCGGCGAAAGGTATATTCTGGGCAATGAGAACCTGTCGCTGAAAGACTACTTCTCACTAATCGGCGAAGTCGCTGGCGTTCAACCGCCAACAAGAAAAATGCCCTACCCGCTTGCGATTGCCATCGCATATGGTTTCCAGCTTCTATCAGCTATCACTGGGAAACCGCCGCTCCTGACTCCAACAATGGTGCGCATGGGTAGCTTATCCGCATATTTCGACTGCTCTAAAGCTGTCAACGAACTGGGCTTGCCACAAACACCCGTTAGAGAAACCATCGAGAAAGCAGTCAACTGGTTCCGGGAAAACAGCTATGTGCAGCGGGCTGGTTAAGTAGTTCCCATATCGGGACTTACCGGGGTCAAGGTCACCTTATTTTTGTCACCAGCACCAGCAGGGTAACTAACAGCAGCACTATCGTTGCCAGCAGAGCAATACCCAGATATAGTGCCCAGTCGGGCACGGTAAACTGCGGTGCTGGTATCTCCAGCGGGGGTATTTCTATCGCCGGTATCTCTATTGGTGGTATTTGTATTGGCGGTATTAAAATCGTCGGTATCTCTGGCTGTGCTACCGCCGGTGCTGAGGTTTCCGGAGTTGTTGTTGGGTTGTGCGATGCTCGTGATTCGGTGGTAAAGGCGCCGACGGTGCTCCAGGCGCTGTAGCTGTTAGTGGATTTGCCTCTAACCTTCCAGTAGTAAGTAGTATTGTGCGCTAAATCCCTATCACTCTGCCAGGCAGTGGTCGGCAGGGTATTAGCACCCTCTCTTCTTATCACCGGACTGCCAAATGAAACGTCTGTGGACACTAATATCTCGTAGCTGTCCGCTCCGGCTACGGCATTCCACTGAAACACCGGTTTCAGTGGCACCTCGCTAACACCAGCCTGAGGGCTCAGCAGCTCAGGAGCAATAGTGGTACCACCGAGAACAGTGTTGAATGACCACTTGGCTGACCATGGGCTTAGTATTGGCTTGGTAGCTCTCACCCGCCAGTAATATTTTGTCCCTGCCTCAAGTGCTGGTAACCGGGTGGACCTTCCTGTGGTGTTACCTTCAAATCCATCAGGAACGCTGGAGAAGTCAGTCTCATGGTCAAGTTGCCACTGGTACTCAGTAGCCCCAGGTACCGCCGCCCAATCAAGGTTGATATTTCTGGTCTCAATGCCTCCTGCTCGGTTTGGTGGTGAAGCCAGGATAATTGGCCTGCTCAGGCTATCGGTGAAGGTCATTAGTCGGGTGTTTTTCGTATCAATCGACCATAGTTGATTGTTATATAGCCACAGTCCGGCTAGGGTAACTTCATCATCCAGTCCGCGGGTTACCGTCTCGCAGGTTGGCGTCAGGGGAAACCTCGGATTAAGCAAACGCTCCATACCGCCTTTTTTCTCCGTCGTATTCACTGATTGTGAGTTAGTGGCATAGAGTGTGCCATCAGCCGATACCCTCACTTGCTTAATCGTGGCATCATCAGGTAGCGTGCTATCTATACTTTTCCAGGTATCGTCCCTCCCAATGATGAAGCGATAGATGCGCTCTTCATTACCGGCCGTTACCTGTGCATCGCTGGCAGCATAGACGGTCTGATTGCTGCTGAATCCGGGGTCAAAGGAAAGGGTTACCCTACCCAGCCCAGCCGATAATGGTAGTTGTTGACCCAGTGACTCAAATGAGGCCCCGTTATCATCAGACCAGTAGACCTGCCCTGTGATATTACCTGCCAGGATGGTCTTATCCTGCTCATAGCTGGGTGACACCACGATGCAGTTCAACGGCTCACTGCCGGCGGTTGTGCCGGTAGTGTAGCTGGAACCGCCATCGTCAGTGCGGTAGACCAGCCCATTGCTGCCGTCATAGCCGCCAATAAACAAGATATCATCGCTGACTATTCCCCAGGCGTCAATCGTGTGGGGAGCAATCCGTGGGGTGAACCTTTGCCCCTTATCAGTTGATTTCCATACTGCTGGATTGCCACCACTGACTCCGGCCAGGAATACTACCTGACTGCCAGTACCGTATTGAGGAGACACTTCAACCAGTGTAATGCTGTCAACGTTAGGCAGGGTGCCGCTAAGTACCCTTTCCCACCTAGTACCGCCATTCAAGCTCCGCCACACACTATGTTCACTGCCAAAGGTAAGCATAAATAAGGTGTTGTCCGCTCCATAGCGGGGAGATACTGCTAGACCAATAATCTCACTAATTTCGGTGTCGATCAGGCTTATCTGGTTCCAGGTTACACCGCCATCTACGGTGCAGGAAAAAGCGCTCTCGCTACCGCTGGTGGCAGTGTAGGCTCTTCCTCCGCTGGCAAAATCGGGGGCCATCAGCACGTGGGTTGTCGATTGCCCCGTGGGCTCTTTGCTGCTTCTCGTCCAGCTGGTACCGCCATCGGTACTGATGTAGACCTGGGCGCTACTGGCGGCACCGGCCAGTAGCCTGCCAGCAGTGGTGTTCCCGGTAACAGCCAGGCTGGTAACGTCAACACTACCCAGACCGTAGGCAGTCCCGGTGTTCAGGTCGGTAGCCACTGAGCTGCCCGGTGCTGGTACTCTATTGACCCTGTAGACATCACCATTACCGCTGCCAGTATCAATCGCCAGAAACATGCCGTTTATATCGTAATCATCGGGGAAAGCGATATCCGCCGCTGCCGCTACCATACCCGCAATTGTCGCATCCCCCAGAGTGTTGCCCCAGTCACTGTCGGCAACCTTAATCGTAACCAGCGTATTTGTTTCATCGGTGGCTACCGCCACAAGCTCCCGGTTGGCAGAAAAGTTCGGGGCAAGGGCTACTCTGAGGACATCGTAGCTGCCGATGTTGGTGTCCACCCAGTCGGTAAACGGCTCGTTCGGCACATAAACACCCCCGTATTCGGAACCGTCGCTATCCCTGGTGCCGACGGCGATAATACTCTGACCATCCACCCGGGCTGCATCAATAGAAGTGATTTCAATGTTATCGCTACCGGCCCCACCCGGGTTTGCCGGCAGTTGTGTGAAGCTCTCGCCGGCATCCGTAGATTGGTAAACATTAGCCATGGTCGCGTAATAAACAACACTGGCATCGTCCGGAGACGTAGCTATGTCGACTATCGCGTCTGTGACCATGCCGGTATGCGACCAGCCACAACCACCGTCTGTTGACTTGAATAGTGTGTAGCTTGTTCCTGAGGGGTTGGCGTAACAGTACAGGGTGCCATCAATAGCCATCGTCGGGTGACGCACACTTGAGCCGCTGGCTAACACCCGGTTACCCGGCTTGCCCTCGGTGGGGATATTAACCTTCGACCACCTGACCTCATCCATAGCCGCCGCCGGGTTGAATGAGAAGATTGCCCCGCCCGGACTCAGCACCAGAAGCAGCATCAGGATTCCGAAGGCACTAAATGTTTTTGCCATACGGCGAAATTTTACGCCTTGATATTAGGCAAAGTCAATAGGCAAATGGGTTTGACGCGGAGTTTCCCTGAAAAAGAGTGAGCCCCCTGCCTGAACAGGGGGCTCACTGGGTATTCGCATCACGTGTTATCCGTCATGCCAAAAACCATCTGGTTATTAGCTTACACCCGTCTGGTTCTGACTATCAGGACAATCACGGCGATGACTAGTACCGCACCGACCGCTACTATTATCCATAGCAGGGACGAAGGAATAACCTCTACCGTCTCTTCCGGCGGTATGTTGACGATTACGTCAGGTGAGGTAAGTATTGGTGCCGGTACTGTTGCAGCTTCCTCGATTACTATCGGTGGTGCTGCTTCTTCGGGTTCCGATTCGGTGACGAAGAGTCCTACTACCCAGGCACCCTTCTCTATGTCCTCTCGGACGTCACCCGGCGCAAACTCCGTGACGCCGGTTACCCTGCTCGGTCTCACCCTCCAGTTGTACTGGGTATCGTATTTGAGGGTCTTCTTGGAGACGTGGGCGTTAATCATGGCGGTGTCGGCATACTCTGGAATCGCGAACGGGTCGTCCTGACCAATCTCCTCCGCAATTACGAAGTCGTAGTTGTCGGCTCCCGCTATCGCGGTCCAGGTGAATGTCGGGTTGACCGAAACACCCGTCGCCGCAATCGCCGGTACCAGGTCTGGACCCGCAATCGCACCCATCGGTCCCAGCGCCGGCTCAACCAGCGCGAACTCCAGCGCCGCCAGGTTGGTTAGCGTCGGGCTGGTCGCAGCCGTTACCGTGACTACAATTCCACCCTGGAACAGGTCAACAGTCTGCGCTGAGCAAAGCACCCATAGTCCCTGAGCCGCGCTCCAGGCATAGACCTGGGCTGCCGCACTCTGGATTCCCAGGATTGTAATCGAGATGGTGTCGCCTGGGTTTGTAGGATTCACGTATATGTCAAGGTACTTGGTTGCTTCTCCCGGAGGCTCCGCCGTGGCCGGGTTGGCGTCATACAGGGCCACACCCGCGTTTGTCCACGCAACTGCACCTGCAGCTGTGACTTCTGCCACTAGCACACCGACTGTCGTATTCGTCAGCGTCGCCACATTCGGATAGATTGTCCCGCTGGATATCGGGCCGCGCAGGAACGGTGACGTCGTGACTATTGTCGCCGTCGATACTACTGCCGGACCGGTGGCTGCGCCCCAGTAGTTGTTCGTGCAGTCAACCGTGCCTGTGGTATCCAGGTTGGTGATGCCCACGACTGCGCCGGTGATTGTGTTGAAGTTCATGAAGGTAACCGCAGCCGCGCCTGCAGGAGCAACTGCAATTCTCAGCAGTGCGTGTGGGGAGTCGGCAATTGTGTTACCCGCGATTCTTACACTGGTTGGTAAGGCGATGATGTCAATGGTAGGAAGTTCCGAACCAACAGTCGTCGCATCGCCGCACGCTGTAATCGTGTTTCCTGTGATGATCGCGGTCGCGCCGGTGCCGATTATGATTGCTCGGGTCAGCCCGCTCAGGCTCGAACCGGTGACCGTGGTCAGCGTCCCGGTGGTGTTAATACCGATTCCGCTGGCTCCGGTGATCGTCGCCCCTGTCACTGTCAGCGTGCCGGCGTCGACGATGCCCGTGCTCCCGGCGTCGGCTAAGGTGATGATGTCACCGCTGGATGTTGCAAACTGTCCGGCGGCCACGTTGATACCGGTCTGACCAGCGAGAGCTGCCCCGGCCGTTATCGTGTTGCCACTGGATATTGCCGGCGTAAGAGCTGCTGTGCCTCCGGTGACGGTCAGTGCTATCCCCGCCGCGTTGGTGAGTAGGCAGTTCTGTACCGTGGCGTTGGCAGCTGCTGTTACTGTTCCGCTCAGGCTAAGCGTGTCCAGGGTAACCGCGTGGGTAAGGTTCCAGCTGCCGTTGATGACGACCGTAGCCGCAGTGCCAGCCCCGCCCGCAGCGTCAACACCTATAATGGTTACACCCGCAGCCACACTGTTTGGGTTTTCCGTATACGTACCCGGGAAAATCTTGACGGTTGACCCTGCCACCAGGGCAAGGTTCAGCATCGCCTGGATAGCACCCGCTCCGGTCGCGTTATTTATCAGTACAACAGCCTCATTCCAGTATTCCACTTTGCCCGGTAGTGGCGGCACTACTGGCGTTATCGTAGTGTAGGTGTTTGATGCTACCGGGGTGAGCTCGGCCGAGGTGAATGCCGTCAGTGTGTAGTCTGTGATGGCACCCGGATTGAGCACACCGTTGGTAGTGCCTATGATAAGCTGAACCTTGGCACCGGCGCCAATACCGCTACCAGCAGGGGCTCCCGCCGTCGGATTCTGTGGCACCGTTACCACCAGTGCCTGTGCCGCTGGGGGTACTCCTGGTGCCGCGTAGACTACATTACCTTGTGGGAAAGCAGGCACGCCAATACCTGACGTCGACCCTAATTGAACATCGTTGGCGGCCGCAAGCGCACTAGCATTAGAGCCTGTCGGAAACGTGACGGTAATGGTCCCGTTGGCAGGGATGGCCAGATTTATGTCGAATAGCAGGGTATATATGGTAGGCGCACTGATGGTGTAGTTGCTCAGCACCACGTTCAGGTTGTAGACATCAGCTGTTGCTGGTACCGCGCCTACCGCTAGGCTCAAAAGCATCGCCAGGGTTAGCCCTACTCCCATTATTCTAGAAAATTTCTTTTTCATCGACTTTTAATTTTTCTCCTTTTATTGTCTCCATAAATACATAGACAAAATCACCCGTCTTCCCTATGGAGACAATGATTTTCTCTTTATGCTGTGTGAGAGTTTAATTAGCTCTCTCTCCCTCTTCGGGTTCTCTATATCGCGTCACCTCCTTCGTGAAATTTGCCATTTGGCACACAACCAATCATTATAACATAAAATACTTATTTGTCAAGTATGCCCGCTTCATTCACATGGCATTTCACATAACATTATACCACAACTGTCAATAGTACGAAAGTAATTGTACCCACTATCACTTGCTTGCCCCTGTCATCAAGTCCTTACCGCCCTGTCATTGCCAGCCACCCTCCCCCTGTCATTCTGAGCCGAAGCTCTGAGTCTAGCGAAGAGGCAGCGAAGCAATCTCACCCCACCTCTCCTTTACATAACTCTAAAAACAATTCGTGCCTGACCCTCCCCCATTAGCCTCGATTTGTTTCCCGAAATTCCTTTCTTCCTCTTCTGTCGTCTCCATCACTTACTTATACGTTGCACTAACGCAAGTATCACACTACCCCCTCTCGTCATTGCCAGCCAGGCGAGGCAATCTCCTTCCCTTACAGTTCCTTCACCATGTAATCTCCTTGTGCCCTGTAACCAAACTCGGCGCGGTAGTATTCTTTGGCGCCAACCCCGCTCAAGACCACCATCTGCCGTGCTCGAAACTCTTCCCCGGCAATCCGCTCAGCTTCTTTGACCAGTGCCTTACCCAGCCCCTTGTGCTGCGCCGCGGCGGTGTTCTGCTTCCCTAGTGGTACCTCGGGACCATATATGTGTAGCTCCCTGATTACGGCCGTATTTCCGTTGCCTGCCTGCTCCGGACCGGTTATCGGTTTGGACTGAATCCTCAGCCGCAGCAGCCCGAACAACGTTTCATTTTCATCCTCAAAAGACAGGAAAATCTCCTCACCCCCCGAAGCTTCATAGTCCATCCGCACCATTCTGGGTTTGCCTATATCCCGGTTACCCAGTACCCGGTGACCGTATTCCCGGCACCTGATGCATTTGCATTCAATCCCTTGCTTCTTCATTCGCTCCTGAACCGGCCCCCGCAGTGAGTCCTTCAGGCCAGCCACAATAAACTTGGCTGGGATGTCGCGCAGCACCCTGGAGATTCTGACATACTTCGGCACAACCGACTTAATCTCAGCCACCAGGTCAATCATTGTCTCCGCATCGTATGGCTGGTATCGCCCCTCCCGATACCAGCGCTCCAGCTCGGTGCCCTCCACCACCATCGTGGGGTACAGCTTCAGACCGTCCGGCTTGAAGCGACTGTCACTGAATAACTGCCTGGATAGCTCCAGATCCTTCTCCGGTGTTGAGCCCGGTAGCCCCGGCATCCAGTGGTAGTGCACCTTGAAGCCGTGCTCCTTGAGCCGGGCGGTGGCTTCAACTACGTCTTCCACCTTGTGCCCTCGTCTTACCACCCGGTAGATTTCATCATCCAGAATCTGCACCCCCAGCTCTACCCGGGTAGTGCCAAACTCCAGCATCCGGTCTACATCCTCCTGTTGGCACCAGTCAGGTCTGGTTTCGATGCACAGCCCGGTGCAGCGGTGTTGAGCCGTCTCGTTAAGCCGTTTCGCTTCTTCCAGCGTCGCCGACTCCTCATCATTCAGCGCGTCGAAGCAGTCTTTAATAAACCGGTATTGATAATCCCCGGGGGAAGCCAGAAAGGTGCCGCCCATCACTATCAACTCAATCTTGTCTGTGGGGTGTCCCATGTCAGTTAGTGCTTTTAGCCTTAGTTTGACCTGCCTGTGACCGTCAAAGTCGCACTCCTTGCCTCGTAAAACCGCCGGCGACTCCGGAGTATAGCTCTGTGGTACCGCTGAGTAGGTCGGACAGTAGATACATTCCCCCGGGCACTTCATCGGCAGTGTCATTACTGCAACTGGTGTTACCCCGGATATTGTCCTTGTGAATTTCTTCATTGTATACTTCCCTTGTAGGTTATCAACAGTTTATCAAATTCAGGCTTATGGCGACAAACGAAATCTTTAATCAAATAGCACCCGGCTGGTATAATTTCCGGCACTGGTCCATATTCCGTAGCGAGTTGGAGACGCTGGTGCAACGCTGGCAAACCGGCAAACTGCTTAACCTTGGCTGTGCCCACGGCCCCGACTTTCTACCCTTCACCCGGAGTTTTGAGTTATACGGTGTGGACTTTTCCCGGGAGATGCTCAGGTTCGCTCAAAAATACGCCCACAAATTTGATTTCTCAGCAAACCTTTCGCTGGCTGATGTCACCCGCCTCCCCTATCAGGATGAGACTTTTGACTGGGCAATCTCAGTTGCTACCTACCATCATCTAAGGCGCCGGCAGCAGCTGACAGCACTTGACGAATTGAGACGGGTCTTGAAGCCCGGCGGTGAAGCCTTTATCACCGTCTGGAATCGCTGGCAGCCACGATTCTGGCTTCGTGGCAAAGAAACATCTGTACCATGGCGGACCGGAGACAAGACCCTGCACCGTTATTACTATCTCTTCTCCTACCCTGAACTGGCAGACCTGGTCAGAAAGTCCGGCTTTAAGGTGCTTCAGTCCTTCCCGGAAAGCTCCCACCACCTCCCGCTGAAATTCTTCTCCCGGAATATATGCCTTCTGGTGAAGAAGGATTGATTATAGCGTAGTCCTGATAACACTGAGGTCTATATTTGTTTATGAACCTTACCTCTTTGACTCTACTTACTTCCTCGGGGGGAGAGGAAGAGATTATAGAGAAGGGCGCAGCTCCTCTCTTACCCATATTCCCCCCTCCCTTAGCAAAGGGAAGGGGGACAGGAGGATAGGTCACCTGGTCAATCTATTGACAAAACCCTTCATCAGTAATAGGATGCCACTATAGAGGTGACAGAATGACATCGGCAGGTCGCTTACCCCTTCGAATACAGCCATTGATACAATCGAACCATCTTTATTACGGGGATAATCTTACTATTATGAAAGCAAACATTCCCCCTAACTCAGTCAATCTTATTTACCTAGACCCCCCATTCAATAGCCAGCGCAACTACAACTTAATCTACAAGCAACTTACAGGACAACCAGTGCCAGAACAAGAGGAAGCCTTCTGCGATGCATGGGAGATGGATGCTGAGAAAGAAGATATGTTGCGCCGAATGCCCCTAGTTTTTGAGGAATACGGAGTGGATGAAGACCTCGTCAAATTCTGGGAGGCATGGATTAAGGCATTGAGGAATACCCAACCTCGTCTTTTGGCATATCTTGTATATATGTTTTATCGTCTCTTGGAAATGCGCAGGATTCTGCACCCTTACGGCGCTATTTATCTACATTGCGACCCTCACGTTAGCCATTATATCAAGGTGATTATGGATGGGGTATTTGGACATCAAAATTTCAGGAATGAAATCATATGGCAACGGACAAATGCAAAAGGATTAGCTTCTGTTCGATTACCTTCTAATCATGATGTCATTCTTTTGTATACAAAGAGTGACAAGTTCACATGGAATCCTCAATACGCATTGCATGACCCTTCATACGTGAAAAAATTCTATCGTCATACTGAACCTAAAACAGGAAGACGTTATACTCTTGCCGACCTGACAAACCCAAATCGAGACCGACCCAATTTGACATATGAATTCTTGGGGATTACTCGTGTCTGGCGCTGGACTAAGAGTCGTATGCAGGATGCTTATAACAAAGGGCTAATTATTCAGAGTAAACCTGGAGTAGTCCCACGCCTAAAACGATACTTGGATGAGCAAAAGGGTAATCCTATTGGCGATGTATGGACAGACGTAAAACCCATACAGTCACGGGCAAAGGAGAGACTTGGTTATCCAACACAAAAACCATTAGCGTTGATAAGAAGAATAATTGCGTCTTCAAGCAAAGAAGGTGACGTTGTATTTGACCCATTTGCTGGATGTGGAACTGCTGTTTATGCATCTCACCTATTAAACCGTAAATGGATTGGTTGCGATATAGCTATTCTCTCGATTAACTTAGTGCGGGAAGTGCTCTTAAAACGCTACGGGCTTGAGGAAGATAAACATTATAGAGTGGATGGAATCCCCAGAAGCGTTGAAGCTGCACGTGAACTTTTTGCGCACGACCCCAGACAGTTCCAACATTGGGCAGTAGAACTAGCTGGGGGATTCTCAAGTGCCAAGTTCTCAGGTGATAGAGGCATTGATGGTCGTATCCACTTTGAGACAAATGAGGGTTTGAAGAATATGGTAATTTCAGTCAAAGGTGGAAATAAGCCCATGCCAGTCTGGATGCGGGAACTTGGTGGCGTTGTCCAACGTGAAGAGGACACAAGGATGGGAGGCTTAATATGTTTGGAGACCCCTACTAAAGGAATGCGGGGTGAGGAAGCTAGTGGTGGTATCTATACCTATCAAGGGAGAGACTATCATCGGTTACAAATCCGCACCATCCAAGATTTATTGGATGGTAAGTGGTTTGATACCCCTTCAATGGTAAGAACTCTTGGCAAGAGTTCTCAAACAATTATGCCAGTATAGGCGACGAATACACAAAGAGAGGTGAGATTCATGCCTAGTAGAGTGCTAGACCAAAACAATCTGGGGATGGATGAAGACTGGGTAGGGAATAACGCAGCTTTTACATGCCCACATTGTAGCAAGGTCTTCATCGTCAGTGGCACGAGGATTCATGGTGGAGATAAGACCCGTTCCTCTTCAAGGGAATGCCCGAATTGCGGTAAATCAAAAGGACATTGCACTATCAAAGGACAACCATCGGGAGGAAGTGCTAGCCTCGAATGGTAGTTTACAGGTTATTATTTGACTTTTGATACAACTACCCTACTTTTGATACAGAAGGCACTTATGATGCAAAGCCCTTAGCAAAGGGAAGGGGCTGGGGGGATAGGCCACCTGGTCAATCTATTGACAAAACCCTTCATCAGTAATAGGATGCCACTATAAAGATGACAGCCCAAATCTGGTGAAGAGAGGTAGCCCCAGGCCATGATAGCCACGATAAAATGCCCCAAATGTGAAACTGAAGGCAAGTTCTCTCTGGCGGACCCGGTCTATGAAGGACCCTACAAGTGCTGGAAATGCCGGGAATACTTCCTCATCAAGATGGTAAACAACAAGCTTAAGTCCTGTGAACCCCTTACTGAGGAGGAATTCAACCAACAGCAGGAGATTCAGACTCTGAAATACAAATTCAGAAAGGAAAACGGGTAGGAGGTCTATCATGCCGGTAGTTGTCGTTGAGATGTGGGAGGGGCGCACCATTGAGCAAAAGAAACAGCTCGTTGAGGGTATAACTTCTTCATTTGTCCAAATTGGTGTTCCCACGGAAGCAGTGCAGGTCATCATCAAGGATAACCCCAAGCATAACTGGGCAATTGCAGGGAAGCTTGCTTCAGAGGAATAGCAGGTATCAGGCTAATGTAGACTGTTGGCTCAGTTGGCTAAGCAGTATCTCGTGGGAAAAGGGGCGTACAATCGGTTCGGTGGACAGGCGATTGTGAATGTGGTTTAATTGAAATCGGTGGTTGAGATAAGGAGCGAACTTTGAACGTTCTGCCCCTCATTATCATAATAGTCCTACTCGCGGTAGTATTTACCTGGATAAGGCTTGGTGCTGGTAGCGTGAGGCACCGTCCCGACCTTGTTCAGCGTCTTATCTATGAAACAAGACTGAATCAGGCGTTGGTGGAAACCTTTCATCTTCGTGAGAAACCCAGAAAATTCGAGATAACCGTCTGGAAGATGAGTCAGAATAAAATTGATTTTCTTGAGGATTCGTTACGGCAGACCTTGATTAATGTCTTTAGCACGGTTGAAGAGTTTAATGAACAGATACGGGCGGCTAGGAAAGCTAAGACATTCAATCAGCTGAACATCGACGCAAATAAGTTAAAAGAACCACTTGCCGAAAGCAGAAAAGGACTTGAGGACTGGCTCGAAGATACCACCGGGCAGCGAGAGCTCCCTTCAAAATACCCCAGCATCTTCAGTTGGTGGTTTGGCGGCGGGTAGCGTCAGGTTTGTTAAGTAAACCTTCAAGCCCCCTTCTGCAATTCTTCGGATAGAAAGACCAGAGGATTTGCCCTCTACTGCATCCGCAATTGTCCGCTGCCCGGTTTCACTAAATAATCACCAGTAAACGTTAGCTACTGCCCAACCTGATAATTGCTTGTTCCCCATTTGGCAGAGTGGGCTTGCTTTAGTTGCTCCAGACGTGCCTGGAATGCGGCTGAGTTGATATCTTCGCTGGACATCAGTATGGCGTCTTCTTTGTTGTTGGTGTAGTAACTCCGGCGCACACCCACCTCGGTAAAAGCATACTTGGTGTAGAGACTCTGGGCAGCTGTGTTAGAGATACGAACCTCAAGGGTAATGATGCGGGCTCTTAGCCTTGCCGCCAGGTCTGCAGTAGCTATCAGTAACAGCTCTCCAATACCCTGTTGGCGGAGTGATTTCCGTGCTGCGATGGTGGTCATATGAGCTTCATCGGCCATAATCCAGAAGCCAGCAAAACCGACGACGTATTGCTCGCTTGGCGCGGTCGGGTCATTGCCGGAGTAACGGTTATCACTAAACAAATACCTGAGCTTGGATACGAACCCGGAAAATCCCTTGCTTGGCGGCACATTCACCTCGCGCCTGTCCTCTTCCTTTTCTGTGTCGCAGGCTACAACGTAATGGGCTAGCCGATTTTGCAGCTCATTCTTGAAGTTAGGCGGTGGCCATTCGGCGGGGAAAGCTTCACGGTCAATCTCGGCGACTTGAGAAATATCTTCTTGGTGCATCCGGCGCACATAGTAAGGCATAGCGTATCCCGTAAGCAGGTTTGGGCGTCTTAATCCTCGTAATTGTAGCACATTAGTTTCCTGATGACATCTGGACCTATCTCCATCCCATTTCCTTCCATCCACATCCCTCTCCCTGCCTCCCTTGCCTCCACTTCTATTTGCTCCAGATGGTCCTGGTGTTTGGTGTCAGGTGGGTAGGCTTTAGCCTCGGCAAGCCCCTGTCTTACCAGTTCCGCATTGACCAGCATATCATCAACGTAGACATACCGCAGTAGCCGACCGTACTTATCTGTCTCAGATACGTCCCGTTCCAGGCGCACTTCTTTGCCTTCTACCAGCCTGCGGTTAGCCTCCCACGCCTCCATACCGAACGCCTCCATGTTGGGGTGCACCTCCGGCGCATCAATCCCGATGTACCTCACCCGGTAGCCGCCTTCTATCACAATCGTATCACCATCAACCACCTCAATAACCATGGCAATATCGGGAGGTGATGTGCAGGCGAAAAGTAGTGTTACCAGTGAAAAGATGCTAACTAAAGAACTGACTCTGCTGGTCATTCTGAGCCGGCATACTCGCTTCGTAATATCCCGTAATATTCCATATCTTCAAAGCTGCCCCACTTCTTGAAATGCTGTCTCAAACAACCTTCATGTCTCATGCCGATTTTCTGCATTACTCTTCCCGAAGCTGGGTTACGTGAGAAATGCGTGGCGTAAATCCGGTTCAACCCCACCACCTCGAACCCGTGTTGTAGTACAATCCGCGCTGCCTCTGTGCAGTAACCGTTGTTCCAGTACGGCTTACCAATCCAGTATCCCAGTCCCGCGCTCTCATCTTGCTTGTTTGTACCCAGCCCCACAGCACCAATAAGAAACCCCTCTTCGCGGTGGGTAATGGCAAAGTTGACCAGTTCCCCTTTGTCAAACCTCTCCTGATGCGTGCCAATCCACTCCTCCGCCATGCCATCTTCATAGGGGTGGGGTATGTTTCCCGTTGTTGACGCAATATCCCATTCACCGGCAAGCCGCTGCACTTCCGGTGCATCATCCATAGTAAACGGTCTCAGTATCAGGCGCTCTGTTTCAATGGTGGGTCGTTCCGCCATTACTCCTACCACAACTTTCCCTGCGGCGGTTTCTCCTTGTTGTATTCCCGCCCGATGTGCTCGTATGCCAGCGGGGTGGCTAGCCGGCCTCGCGGCGTTCGCTCCAGAAACCCCAGTTGCAGCAGATACGGCTCATAGACGTCCGTAATCGTATCCGCCTCCTCGCTGATAGAGGCCGCAATCGTATCCAGTCCCACCGGCCCGCCGTTAAACTTATCAATAATCGTGCTCAGCACCTTGTGGTCTAATTTATCCAGCCCGATTGGGTCAATCTCAAGCTTGGATAGTGCCTCTACTGCCACCGGCTGCGTGACTACGCCGTCTACCATCACCTGGGCATAGTCTCTCACCCGCTTGAGCAGTCGGTTGGCTACTCGTGGTGTGCCCCTCGCCCGCCGCGCTATCTCCTCCAGCCCTCCTGCTTCCGCCTTTACCTGCAGAATCTCCGCCGACCGTTTCAGGATTGACTCTATCGACACCTCGTCGTAGAAATCAAGGTGATAGACGGCACCAAACCTGTCCCTGAGCGGTGGACTCAGCATGGCAAAGCGGGTCGTCGCCCCAATCAGGGTAAATGCCGGCAGGTTCAGTCGCAGGCTTCTGGCACCGGGCCCCTTGCCGATGATAATGTCCAGTGCCGCATCTTCCATCGCCGGGTATAATATTTCTTCAACTGCCCGATTAAGGCGGTGGATTTCATCAATAAAGAGTACATCCTGCTTCTTCAGGTTGGTTAAAATGGCTGCTAGGTCTCCGGTGCGTTCTACTGCCGGACCTGACGTAATCTTGATGTTCACCCCCATCTCGGCGGCTATAATATAAGCCAGGGTGGTCTTCCCCAGACCTGGTGGCCCGTAGAGCAGGACGTGGTCCAGTGCCTCCTCCCTTCCCTTGGCGGCGACAATCGCTATATTCAGATTGTCCTTGACCGTGTTCTGCCCGATGAAGTTACCAAACCGCTTTGGTCGCAGGCTGGTATCAAGTGGCTTGTCCTCATCACTGGGTTTCCCTGAAATGATGCGCGCTATTTCTGCCCCTGTCCTTTCTCTCTTCTTCCTGCCGGGAGAGACATTTTTCAAAGAGGCATGTCTTCTTTGGCTGACCTCTACAGTGGCATTATATCACATCTCCGGTTCGCTTCGGTTACATGATAACGTCTTTTTGGCGAAGTTCGGCCACCTGTGATTCGCTGAGACCGAGAAGTTCCCGCAGGACATAGTCATTGTGCTCTCCCAGTAGCGGTGCGTGCCGTGTTGGCATATCGTAGTCGCTCATCTTCCAGGGAACCCCCACTAATTCTAACTTGCCTAGCTCCGGGTGGTCAATGGCTACAAAAACATCCCGGGCTCGGAGATGGGGGTCTGCGTAGAGGTCTCTCATGTTCCGCGACGGCGCAACGGCAAGCCCTGCTTTGCAGAACTCGTTTACCATCCAGTCCCGGTCCCGCTCTCGGGTCCACTCTTCAATGATGCGGTTCAATTCTAACTCGTTCTTCTTGCGGGATGCCATGTCGGCGAACCGAGAGTCCCTGGCTAGCTCCGGCTTGTCTATGACATCGGCTAGGGTAGCGAACTCCTCATCGGAATGCACCTCCAGCGCCAGCCAGCGGTCTACCCCCCAGCATCGGTACACGTTGTGGGGGGCGTACTGCGGGTGGGCGTTGCCCATTCGTTCCGGAACCTCCGAGTTCATTTCGTAGCCCAGTAGTAGTTCTCCAATCACGGAGCTAACGCCCTCACACTGCGAGTAGTCAATGAACTGTCCTTCTCCTGTCTGCATGCGGTGATACAGAGCCGCCAGAGTGGCGTAAGCTGTAGTCGTGGCATTCATCAGGTCAACATCGCCACCACTGTGGCAGGGGGCATCGTCTGGATAGCCCATAATATAGGCTCCCCCACCGATGGCCTGATGAATGGTGGCATACCCGGCGTAGTCCTTCTGTGGTCCCTTCTGTCCCCGGCTGGAAGACGACACTACTATAATATCGGGCCGTAGCTTGCGCAGCTCTTCGTAGCCCAGTCCCAGTCTCTTCATAGAGCCGGCCCGCATGTTGTCGACGACTATGTCAGACATTGCCGCCAGTTGCCTGGCTAGCTCTAGGCCTTCGGGGTTGGTCAGGTCAAGGGTAACGCTCTTTTTGTTCATGTTGACCGAATTGAGCGACATACCCTGATTGGGGGGTACTCGGCTTGGGGTGGGATCAGGTAAGGGCCAGACAACACCATGCCGGGTAAGGTCGGTTCTTTTGTGGCCTTCCACCTTGATTACCTCGGCACCAAGGTTAGCCAGAAGCATTGTGAAGTAGGGTCCAGCCCACACCCAGCAGAAATCGGCTATTCGTATACCTTCTAAGGGCTTGACAAATGGACATTCATCGTGATATACTTAGGGTCTAAGGTAGAGTAAGTAAAGGAGAGTGAGAAATGAAAACGGTTCAAGTATTGGAAGAGGTGCTGGCTGG
>SDBS01000118.1_pt1 | contig 61793 bp, 56 predicted proteins | sample 2277091 | NCBI WGS metagenome assembly SDBS01 (sample SAMN10404972, study PRJNA504765) | marine sediment metagenome | isolation source: marine sediment core GS10_PC15, 163 cmbsf | place: Arctic Ocean: Southern Knipovich Ridge | collected 2010
CCTCTCGGCTTCCACTACGCCCTCAAAGGGGTGACCGGCGACGTGGAATGCACCACCGACGTCAAGGGCGACCACCGAGACCCCAACGCCCGGTACATCCACACCCTGGACTAAACCGCCCTCTGGAGTAGCAAGATGGCCGAGAAAAAGCGCTTCCCCTGGGTCGAAATCCTGGTTTTCGTGGCCCTGGGCGCGATCCTCTTCAGCGTAGTCCAGCCCAACTTCGCCGATTACGACATCGGCACCCGAACCGCCATGTGCAAGGAGAACCAGCGCAACATAGAGCAGGCCGTCCTTCTCTGGCTCACGCTGCACGGGAAAACCAGGGTCGAGCGCGGCGTCGGTAAATGGGAATTTGAAGTCATAGACGTCCTCGCCGCCGAGGGCGATAGGGATTTCCTGAAACTTGAGCACGAGGAGCCAATCAAGGTCACCGACGCCTTCGGCGATATTGTTGAAGGCATGCTCCACTATCCCGACACCCACCCCAACGCCCGGGAACTGGTCGAGGACCTCGGCCTCGACCCGGCCATGTTCTACTGCCCCGAGGTCTGCCTGGACAACCTGCCCCTGGGCCGACATTACTGCTACCGAAACTCCCAGGGCACCATTGAGTGCGCCATGGACGCCGAGGGCAAGGCGCGCCTCCTCGCCGACGAACCCGAACCCGGCTCCAACGAGCACAAGCCCATCGTGGACTACTACCACGACTAGAAGGCCAGCCAAGGGGGCCGGTCAGGGGGGCCGGTTAGGGGAGCTGGTTATGTAGACCTGCACAGTGGGGCCGGTCTAAGGAGGGCTGCATCTATGAGGGCGACCTGGTGGCCATCGCCCCCTGAACCCACGAAAAGATTGACTACGGGACCAGGGTGATTTGTGCCCTACTTATCCACGAGGAGCAGGTTTGTCACGGCGTAATGCTGAAATACCTGGTAAAGGACGGGGACACCATCATGGCCGTAGCGGCGAAGAAGGGTGTCCAGCCTATGCTGCTTTCGAGCCTCGGAGATCGGGTAGAGGTCTTCGGGCGGGTGGTCTGTGTGTCGAGGACGATTAGGTGAAGGAGGGAAGATGTTTGCATTATCAATTATCATCTTTTTACTAAGCACCGGGTCCATCTTTATATCCTTCCTCTTACGTAGCACATTGGACAGGTGGGATTTTGCTTGGCTTGTGCCGGGTATTATCGCCTTTGCAGTCGGGATATTATTACTCATTATCGCCCTGAAAAAGCGCTATGATGTATCACCGGCGGGGCAGGAAAAGATTGCAGCTCGTGAAAAAAAGAAGGAAGCATACGAGGAGTTTAAGCGATTGTTCAAGGCTTACAGTCCGGTTATTTCCTGGCCAACTGATCCTTACGGGGTAATCCTTAAACAGGACGAATCCATCCTAATTGCCTTCCCGAGGGTTGGCCTCTCTGAGATCCGTGCTAGACGGGGCTCCAGAGGAACAGGATTTACGATTATGAAGGGAGTTCGCTTGTATAGCGGTTCCTCTAAATCAACGGATGAGATGACACATATTGATTCAGGTCCGCTCTTGGTAACAGATAAACGCATACTGTTTAGGGGCTTAATGCAAACAAGAGATTTTTCACACAAAAAGATCGTATCAATTACATACACCAGTTCTGGAATAATGCTTAATATATCTGGCCGTAAAAAGGCCCAGCTTTTTACAGGGATGAGGGGAAGCGTTGGGTTTGAATATGAGGGGGATGTTTATAGTTTTAAGGTAAACCCGGAAATGTTTGCGGGGGCTATAAGCACCATTATCACGCAATCGGTTGGTTCATGATCTGAGTCGCCGCCTTTATCGTCCTGGTTCTCATCCCCGGCATTGCCACTCGAAGGATTACCACCACGTTCACACTCCCGTTGGACGCTTCCGTAATGCATTAAAGACAAGGGGTTTCAACCCCTTGCTTCAACGTAGGGGCGGGCCTATATCGCCCCGCCAATTTAATCACGCGGTCGCCCATTGAAGGGCGACCATACATTGACGGAGCCAAACGCAGCGGCCAACGCAGACCAGGTCCGGCCTATATCAACTCGAGGAAGCTGGCGATGCGGTCGTAGACGCCGTCGGCGTTCAAACCGTATTTGGCGAGAAGGTCCAGCGGCTCACCCGACTCGGTGAATTCATCCTCCACGCCGATGAAGACCATGGGTGTGGGGCGGTGCCGTCCGAGTATTTCCGCCACCGCGCCGCCCAGGCCGCCCATAACGTTGTGTTCCTCGACCACCGCCACCCGGCCGCAGCGCTCGGCGTGCTCCACCACCGTCTCCACGTCCAGCGGCTTAATGGTGGAAACGTTGACTACGGCGACATCCACCCCCAGTTCGGCCAGACGCTCGGCGGCCACCAGGGATTCGTACACCATGTGCCCCGTGGCCAACAGGGCCACGTCGGAGCCCTCGCGGTAGAGGTAGCTTTTCCCGATCTCGAAGGGGGTGCGCTCCGTGGTCACAACCGGCAGCGGCACCCGCCCCATGCGGATGTACACCGGTCCGCCGTGGTCCACGGTTGCTCTGATGATGGGCCCCACCTGGGCGGCATCGGCCGCCGAGACCAGCGTCATGTTCGGCAGGCTCCGCAACAGGGCGATGTCGGAGATGGCGAAGTGGGTCGGCCCGTCGGGACCGACGGAGATGCCGCCGTAGGGACCGCCGAAACGCACGTTCAGGTTGGGGTAGCAAACGCTCACTCGGATCTGATCCCAGGCCCGACCCGAGAGGAACACCCCGAAGCTGTTCACGTAGGGTATCTTCCCCGACAGTGCCATCCCGGCGCCCGTGCCCACCAGGTCCTGCTCGCTGATGCCCACGTCGAAGAAGCGGCGGGAGACTCCCTCGTCACTTGAGTCCCGGATCCGCCTGCCCTCGGTGGAGTTGGCCAGATCGGCGTCGAGGCACACGACCTCCGACCGCTTCTGAGCCAGCTCCAAGAGCGCCTGGCCGTAAACCTTCTTGCAGGCCCGCCAGTTTTCCCGCTTCGAGGCCTCCTCCAGAGGGACGAGATGCATCGTCTTCACGAGGGACATCAGCGACCACCCCCTTCGGCGAGCTCCTCGAGAACGTACTTCAGGCAACTCTCCGGGGATTCTGGTGGACAGCCGCAGAGCTCAGCGACGGCCCGCACGAGCTGTTCAGAGTCGGGGGCCCTGCCGTGCCAGTCGGCGGCGTCGGTCATGAAGGACACCCCGTGGCCCTTGTGGGTGTGGGCGATGATACAGGTCGGCCTGCCCTTGGTCTCCAGGGCCTCGGCGTAGGCGGCCCGGAGTTCGGGGTAACAGTGGCCGTCGCAATCTATCACGTGGAAGCCGAAGGCGCGCCATTTGTCGGTCAAAGGCTCCAGCGCCATCACCACCTCGGTGTCGCCGTCTATCTGCAGCCGGTTCCTGTCCACGATGGCGGTCAGGTTGTCCAGATCGTAATGGGACGCGGTCATCGCCGCTTCCCAGCACTGCCCCTCGTCCAGCTCGCCATCGCCCAATAGGCACCACACGTGGGTGTCCCGGCCGTCGAGCCTGGCCGCCAGCGCCATCCCGTTGGCGATGGAGAGCCCCTGGCCCAGCGAGCCGGTGCTGGCGTCAACACCGGGGATGTGGACCGAGGGGTGCCCCTGGAGCAGGTGATCGATCTCGCGCAGGTGGCAAAGTTCGTCGGCAGGGAAGTAGCCGCAGTAGGCCAGGATGGCGTAGAGGATCGGGCAGGCGTGACCCTTGGAGAGGACGAAGAGATCGCGGTCGGGGCGCTCGGGGTTCGCCGGGTCGTGGCGCATTATCCCCAGGTACAAAAGACTCAGAATCTCGACGGCGGAGAGGGAGCCGCCGGGATGGCCCGAGGCCGCCCGGTGGGTCATGCACACGATCTCGCAGCGGAGGAGCCTTCCCAGCTCGATGAGCGGTGAGTCCCGGTCGAACTCGGCCTTGGGGAAGGGGAATCCGGTCAAGATGCGGCGCTCCTGGGGTGGGCTTGAGGGTATGTTCAACGCCAGAATAATGCCATTATTTCACCGGGGATGCAACCGGGTGAAGGCGGGATGTTAGAGGTTTATAGAGCGGTGTCCGGAGCCGCCTTAGGATGGCTCAAAGGCATCGAGGTCAACGATGCGCGCGTCCGGAGGCGGCGTTATGTCGAAGATACCCTCGGGCAGCGCGGGGTTCACCTCCTGGGAGGAGAAGGTAATCTCCACCGTGGAGCCGGAAAGATTCTCGATCACGATCCGGTACGGGCGCAGGATGCCGTCTGTATCCGTATAATCCGAGTATGAAACCCGCAGCTCCGGCTCACCGGCGTCGTCGTAAAGGATCTGCTCCACCGGCACGGGGGAGGAATCATCCACGGTTATTAAAAGTGCTCGCGTGCCGTCGGAGCGGCGGAAGGCCAGCCGGGTGGGATCGTCTCCTGTTTCGGGCCGGACGTAGCGAATCGTCCCGTCGAAGCCCTCCGCCTCGATGAGGGGTTCGGCCAGGAGCGCCCCGACCGTGAGCGGGACATCAACCGGCGCGCCGAGGAGCCTGGCCGTGTTCTCCGGCGTGGCCGCTCCCTCGGCCCAGACCCCATCCGCCAGATAGTGAACCGCCATCCTTCCGCCGGCCACGCGCGTAACAACCGCTATCTCGCCCATCGGCCCCAGGCTCTCGATGTAGACCTTGTCCGGCCGGGCGAAGGCGATGCCGTGCTCCGTGGCGGGCAGCACCCCCTCGGCCGTCCGCGCCGACAGGGTGATCGTCCCTAAAGCCGATTCGAGCTTCCCGGCGTAGTCCGTCAGCTCCCGGAGCAGCTCCCCGGCGGTCATCTTGGGTGGAGTTGTGACGACGGGTTCCGGCCCCGGCAGGCATGAGACTCCGAGGACGTAAGCCGTTGAAATGACTAGAGCAAGCGCCCAACGTGCCATGCCGGAAGTCTACCACGCGGACACCATGACTTCAACCGGCGCTTGACACCCGCCGGTCGAGGGTTTACCATAATCCCGCACTCTGACACCCATCCGCAGCTCCCCGATATAAAACTCCCCAACTATCAGTTTTTCCTGGAACCGAAGGTGTACGTTACCCGTTTCCCCCCATTCCGCCTCCCCCGGCGTGAATCAGCCCCCCACCGCATAGAGGTTTTCGTATGGAGCTCGCCGAGCTGAAGAACAAGAAGGTGGCCGAACTGCAGAGTATGGCGAAGGATTTGGGCGTCGCCGGCGCCAGCGGCCTGCGCAAGCAGGAGCTGATCTTCAAGATATTGGGCGCCAAGACCGAGGGCGACGGCTACGTCCTGGCCGACGGCGTTTTGGAGATCCTCCCCGAGGGCTTCGGCTTCCTGCGCTCGGCGGATTACAACTACCTGCCCGGCCCCGACGACATCTACGTCTCCCCGAGCCAGATCAAGCGCTTCGGCCTGCGCAAGGGCGACATCGTCACCGGGCAGGTGCGCCCGCCCAAGGACTCGGAGCGCTACTTCGCCCTCATCCGCGTCGAGGCGGTCAACTTCGAGAGCCCGGAGACCGCCCGGGAGAAGGTGGTCTTCTCGGAACTCACCCCCCTCTACCCCGAAGAGAAGTTCGACCTCGAGACCGAGGAGGCCGATCTCTCGATGCGGGTCATCAACCTGCTGTGCCCGGTGGGCAAGGGGCAGCGCGGGTTGATCGTCTCGCCGCCCCGCGCCGGCAAGACGATGATCCTCCAGAAGATGGCCAACTCGATCATCACCAACCACCCCCAGGTTTACCTCATCGTCCTGTTGATTGACGAGCGTCCCGAGGAGGTCACCGATATGCGGCGCTCGGTCCGGGGCGAGGTTGTCTCCAGCACCTTCGACGAGCCGGCGGAGCGCCACGTCCAGGTGGCCGAGATGATCATCGAGAAGGCTAAACGGCTGGTGGAGTGCGGCCGCGACGTGGTGATCCTCCTCGACTCGATTACCCGTCTGGCCCGGGCCTACAACGTCGTGGTGCCCCATTCGGGCAAGGTTCTCTCGGGCGGCGTGGACGCCAACGCCCTGCACAAACCGAAGCGCTTCTTCGGCGCGGCGCGCAACATCGAGGAGGGCGGTTCCCTCTCCATCATCGCCACCGCGCTCATTGAGACCGGCTCCCGCATGGACGAGGTGATCTTCGAGGAATTCAAGGGCACCGGCAACATGGAGCTGGTGCTGGACCGTCGTCTGGCCGACCGCCGCATCTGGCCCGCCGTGGACCTGAACAAGTCCGGCACCCGGAAGGAGGAGCTGCTGCTCACCGAGGAGGAGTGCAGCAAGATCTGGGTGCTGCGCCACGCCCTGGCGGGGTTGAACTCCGTCGAGGCCATGGAGATGCTCCTTTCCAAGATCAAAAAAACGAAGAACAACGAGGAGTTCCTCCAACTCATGACGCAGCTTTAGGGGTTGCGTTTCCAATATCGAACCTGATCTCTCACGCTACGACGCCCTGGTGATGCTCTGCGTGGCGGAGCACAAGCCGTCCAAGGCGCTCCACCGTTTCATGGTCCAAGCGACCTTTGACGCGATCGCCCGGGGTGGTGGAACCGCCGCCCAAGCACTGGCAGCTCCGGAGCTTGGCGGTGCGCTTCCGGCTCTGGCGATGGGATAAATCCTTCGGAACCTGGTGTCCCCACTTCGCCGTGGGAGTGAAGGACTGAACCATTCGGGGAGGACTGTTTTGAAGAAGGCAATCTTTCCGGGGACCTTCGATCCCGTGACCAACGGACACCTGGACATCATCAAACGGGCGCTGCACATCTGCGAGCATCTGGTGGTGGCGGTGGCGGCCAACCCGGCTAAGGAGCCCCTCTTTTCCTCCGAACAGAGGGTGGAGATGATGATGGAAGCCGTTCGTTCCCACGGCGAGCGGGTGTCCGTCCGGGCCTTCCCCGGCCTGTTGGTGAATTTCGCCCGGGAGATCGGTATCCACATCGTCATCCGCGGGGTGCGCGGTGTGGCCGACTTCGAGGACGAGTTCCGCATGGCCCTGGCCAACCGCCGTCTCTTCGGTGAGTTCGAGACCCTCTTCCTAATGCCCTCGGAGATTTACACCTACCTCAACTCCAGCCTGGTCAAGGAGATCGCACGCCTGGGCGGAGAGCTGTCCCACTTCGTGCCAGAGACGGTGAAGCAGGCGCTCAAGGCGAAACTGGCCGAGAACGGCGGCCGGATCTGAGGCTCCCATGGTTAATCGGGTTTCCCTCCTCCTCGTTGTCTCCATCGTCCTGGCCTCACCCCCGCCCGAGCCCCTCCTCGATAACCCCCTCCTCTTCGACGAGACCGGGTTTTACCATCTCGAGATGGCCCTCAAAGCCCAGGGAGACCTGGGTCCCCTCCCCGAGCCCCCGCCCTCCGGTTCCGATCTTCTACACCTGGACCTCCACCTCGAGTTCTTCCCCGGCACCGGGACCCTCGAGGGTCACGCCGACTGGCTGATTACACCTACGGGCGACGGCCAGGGAGAGTTGGTCCTGCAGCTCACCGAGGACTTGACGATAACCGGCTGCTACTACGACGGCGCGGAGGTGGACTTCGCCCGGCAGGGGGACGGCTTCTTCACGGTTTACCTGGACCCTCCCCTCGCCGCCGAAGAGCAGGCCGTAGTCAGTGTGCACTACGAGGGCCACCCACCCGACGGTCGGCCGCTCACCATCGAGCCCGACCGCGTCCACTGCCGCTCCCACGAGTCCGCCGGCACCACCCACAACTTCTACCCCTGCTACAACTACCCCGCGGACAAGTTCACCGTCACGCAATATTATACCGTCCCCGAGGACTTCGACTGCCTCGGTATCGGCGTCCTCAACGAGGTGACGGACAACCCGGACGACGGCACACGGACCTGGGTTTGGGATTCGTCCTACACGACGGCCCACTACCTGGTGTGGGTCCACGCCGAGGGGGACCTGCACTACGGGATCCTGCGCTCCGAGCCGCTCCTCTTGGATTTCTACTGCTACACCGATGAGCTGGACTGGGCCCTGCACGACTACGCCGTTTTCCCCACCATGTTCGACCACTTCGAAGAGCATTTCGGTCCCTACGGCTTCGAGCGGCTGGGACAGCAGGACATGTCCAAGGGGATGGAGTTCCAGACGCAGAGCGGGGTGGAGACCGACGGCGAGTACCGGTACGAGTGGCTCATCGCCCACGAGAACGCCCACCAGTGGTTCGGCAACCTGGTCACCTGCGCCAGTTGGCTGCACACCTGGCTAAATGAGGGCTTCGCCAGCTACTGCGAGGTGGTCTGGGCGGAGCACCCCGAGTCCCACGAAGATCGCCTGGAGACCCTCCTGAACCACCGCGAGTGGTACTTCTACGAGGATGCAAACCGCCGCTACCCCATCGTGGACCCCGACGTGGATTTTTCAGCCACCATCTACATGAAGGGCTCCTGGATCGTCCACATGCTCAGGTACGTTCTCAGCGACGAGGACTTCTTCGCAGGCATCCGCCATTATCTGGACACCCACAGGTACGGCACCGCGATCACCTCCGACCTGCAGGCGGCGCTGGAGGGCTTCTACACCGACGAGCGCCACCCCGGCGATCTGGTGTGGTTCTTCGACCAGTGGTGCTACATGGCCGGCTTCCCCGAGTACCGCTGGCGCTGGTGGCTCGAGGGCTCGGAGCTGCACATCGGCGTGGACCAGGTCCAGTACACGCTTCACCAGACGCCCTACGCCTTCGAGATGCCCCTAGAGTTCGATGTGATCTACAGTAATGCTGACAACCTGCGCCTTTGTTTCTGGAACGACGAGCGCAACCAGGAGTTCACCGCCGAGCTCGAGCGCACCGATTTCCGGGGCGTCGTCTTCGACCCCGACTATCGCGTGCTCTGCCGCACCGAGGAGTCCGGCCTCTTGGTGGCGCTTTCCACCGAGGCGCTGCCCGAGGGTATTACCATCGTCGGCGAGGTTCTGACCGGTGACGCCGAGACCGCCTACCTGTATCGCGTCCAGGACCCTGACCAGGGGAGCCCCCTGGCCTGGGACGAGTCGGACTTCCTCGACTGGACACTCCTGAACGTCTACTCCGAGCCCGATACGTTCAGCTTCACCGACCGCCGCATCCCCGCGCCGGGGGAGTGGAGCTACCTCCTCCTGTTGGTCACCGAAGAGGAGGAGCAGTACTATCAGACGGAGCCGGTCGCCTGGGAGGGCCGCCGGCCCCGGGAGCTGGTCCTTTCCAACCCCTGGCCCTCACCTGCGACCGACGCGGTGAACGTCCGCTTCGATCTGCCCGCGACCGGTCCGGTCCGCCTCACCGTCTATGACCTTTCCGGGCGGCGGGTGGCGACGCTCGTTAATTCCGATCTCACCGCCGGGCGGCACGAGGTTTCCTGGGACGCCTCGGGAGTACCCTCCGGCGTGTACCTCGTCCTGTTGGACACCGACTCGGGCCGGGCTCACCGGCGTCTCGTCGTCGCGCGGTAAGCACCTATTAATCATCTGCTTAAAAGGGTCGCCGGGAGGCGGCCCTTGACACGTTTATCCTTTTAAACTATATTACCGTCAGGCGCTTTGTATCCTTTAAGGAGATGTCATGAAAAGGATGTTTTTGATACTTGTCCTACTGCTGGTGTCTGCTTCAATGGCCGATGTGCTGGGTCAGCGGACGTACCGGGGATACGACGAGACGGGGAACCACACGCTCACCACCGAGGAACAGTTCCTTCCAGGTGACGTGTTTATAAACGCCGACTACTTGCCACCCTTACCGGACTGCGGACTGCTCTGGCATTACAACACACCCATACACTGGATTCACTACGCCGAGATAGGCGACGACGCGCAACACCTCTTCACCGGGAGCGCGACGGGCAGCGAGGATGTTCTGGGCTTCTCGATGTTCAAAATGAACGGAGACGGCGAGCCCGCGTGGCGGCATTGGGAGGAGAGAGGATATTACGCCGTCTGCGCCGCCCGGGACGCCGATATCTTCTACGGCGGCTTCGTCAACCCTTCTCCTTTGCCGCAGGATACGTTTAAAATCTACAAGTTCCACGCCGGGTCACGGACGCCGGATTGGACCTACGACGCCCTCGCCGACGGTTACTACCCCTGCGGCAGATTCTATTCCATGTACCCGAACACCCTCAGTTGCTCGGATGACGGCTCGGTGATGTCCATGATGGTGAGCGACGGCGACTCGGCGGCGGTGCTCTTCTTCGGGCCGGACTCCCCGGAGCCCTTTCAGGTGTACGAGGAAGAGGACGCCCCGCTTGATCCCTGGGGACCGGGCCCCTGGCGGACCTACCTGACCCCGGACGGGTCCACGTGCATCTTCAGCTTTTTCGACGGTGTATTGCGTTTTCTCGACGTGGAGAGCTGCACGGTGGAGCGTACCTGGGATCCCCCTCCCAGCTATTGGCTGTGCGGTATCAGTCCGGACACTTCTGTCTTCGTCAGGAGTTATGACAGTAGGTACTCGCCGATATGCGTTTACCGGTGGGACGGCGACGAATACGAGTTATTGTGGTCCTACGATTTACCGGGCGTCAACAGGGCCATGCAGAGCGACGTCTCCCGGGACAACCAGCGCATCGTCGTCGGCTGGACCCACGCGGATATCAACCAGATAGTGCTCACCGGCTTCGATATTGACGACCCTACGCCGGTGTGGACTTACGAGAGCGAGATCTACAGGGACGAATACGACAACAACTACTGTACAGACATCGAGATGTCCGCCGACGGGGAGTGGGTGGTCGTCGGCACCAAGGGCATATCGGACTCCGGCCCCCCCGAGACGTGGGTCTTCAAGTTTTCCGATCCCGAGGAGCCCGCGTTCGTGATTGACAACCGGGGGGCCGTGATGAACGTGGACATCACGCCCGGCGGCGGCTACATGGCCAGCGTATCCAAATCCGTTAACCAGGGGGGTTCCTGGGGCGACTGCGACGTCTACGCCGCCTACCTGGACCCGGCGGCGGACCTGACGCCCATCTCGTTCAACGCCGAATCCGCGGAGGACGGCGTGCTCGTCCGCTGGGAGGCGGAGGACGGCCGCGGCGTGAGGCTGCGGCGCGCGACGGGGAATACCGCTGGAAACGCTTCGATGACCGATGATTTCCTGCCACTGACCGGGGCATATCTGGACCGCGATGTCGAGCTAGGCCGGGCCTACCGATACTACCTGCGAGTGTACGCCGACGACGCCCTCTTCCGGGAGTTCGGCCCGGTTGAGGTGGAGTGCGTTCCGCCCACGGATGAGCTTGCCCTCTTCGCTCCGTATCCCAACCCGGTTACAATGGCCGCCACCATCAGTTACAACCTACCGCACGACGGCGGGGTGAGGCTTTCGGTATACGATCTTTCCGGTCGGCGGGTGGCGACGCTGGTTAATTCCGATCTCACCGCCGGGCGGCACGAAGTCGTCTGGGACGCCTCGGGTGTACCTTCGGGTGTCTATCTGGTCCTGTTGGACACCGACTCGGGCCGGGCGCACCGGCGGCTGGTCGTCGCGCGGTAGAGGGAAAAATGTGGTTCCCCTCTCCCTTTCAGGGAGGAGCATTCGCTCACGGGCAGGGTGAGGGTCGAGGTTTGGAACGTGAAAACGGCGGGGATTAAAACCCCCGCCCTACATTTCACCCCCCTATGCTAAGATAACCCCGGATGAAACCGGAGGTTGACGATGCGCTATGCAGTCATTGCCTTGTTGCTGCTCGCCGTCCTGGCGCCGGCCCACCCGCCGATCGAGCCCGAGGACCCGGCGGATTGGTGGAACCAGGTACTGGCCGGCCGGGCGATCAAGTCCCTCGAAGAAGCCGCGCTCTACGCCGAGTACGAGCCGCTGGCCGAGAACTACCACACAATCCACTACGAGTTGTACCTCGTGCTCGATCCCGGCTCTTCCCCCCTCATCGCCGACGCCTACACGGAGCTCGAGCTGGAGAGCGACCTGGACGGTTTAAACGAGATCGTCCTGGAGATCGCCGACCTGACGGTGGACCAGGTGCGGGTGAATTCTGTCCCGACCACCTGGGACCTGGACGGCTACGAACTGACCGTGGACCTTCCGGTGCCGATGGACGAGGGCTTCCTCTTCGACGTGAGGGTGGAGTATCACGGCGATCCCTCGGACGGGATGTGGTACGACACCGCCAACGGCGGGATCGTGTACACCTGCGGCTGCCCCTCCGCCAGCAAGAACTGGTTCTGCTGCTGGGACCAGAACTACGAGAAGGCGCCGGCGACAATAATTGTTACCATTGACGACGACTACGATGTGACGAGCAACGGTCACCTGGTCTCCGACGTGCCGGTGAGCGGCGGGCGCCACCGGGTGACCTTCGAGACTCGGGACGCCATCGCGCCGTATTTAATAATGCTCTCGGCGACCGATTACTCGCACTACCGCGACTACTTCTACGGCGACGCCACCATCCCGATAGACTACTACGTCTACCCCGGCATGGAGGACGACGCCCACGCCGAGTTCGACTACGTGGTGCCGACCTGCATGGAAGTATTCGAGGACCTATTCGGGAGCTACCCCTTCGAGCGGGCGGGTTACAGCGTCAGCCCTCTTCCCTACGGCGGGATGGAGCACCAGACCTGCATCTCGCTCCTGGCCTCGCTGGTCCGGGGCGACGGCCACTACTACGCCATCTTCGTCCACGAGATGGCGCACATGTGGTGGGGCGACGCGGTCACCGCCCACACCTGGGTCGAGTGCTGGCTCAACGAGGGCTTCGCCACCTACTCAGAGGTGATCTACGACGAAGACCAGGACGGGGACCAGGGCCGCCGGGATCGCCTGCAGATCCACCGCAACCGCTACGACATCGGCGACAACAACAACCGCTCCCCCATCTACGATCCCAATCCCCTTTTCGGCTACCTGCCGTACTACAAGGGCTCCTGGGTGCTGAACATGCTCCGGCACCTGATGGGCGACGGCGACTTCTACGCCTGCCTGGCCGATTACCAGGCCGACCGGCTGTACTCCTGGGCCACCACCGAAATTCTTAAAAACAACACCGAGGATTTCTGGGACGGCAATGAGCACCACTCCGATTCCGACATGGACTGGTTCTTCGACCAGTGGGTCTACCTGGCGGGCCACCCCGAGTACGAGTGGTTTTACTGGACCACCGGCTCCGGCCCCGACACCGTTCTCCACCTCCACCTGGACCAGGTCCAGTCCACCGAGCACGAGACCCCCTACGTCTTCGAGATGCCGGTGGACTTCGGGGTGGATTACGACGGCGGCGGCGACGAGGTGGTCACCGTCTGGATGGATGAGCGAAGCCAGGAGTTCGAGATTGACCTGGACGGCGACGTGGAATCGGTGGAGTTCGACCCTGGATATTGGCTCTTGTGCGACCACGAGGACCACACGGCGGTGGATCACGCCGAGGCGCACGTGAGCGCTCTCGAGGACGGGCTGTTGGTGGACTGGGATACCGGCGGCGACGTGGTTGGAGTCGAGCTCTACCGCCGGGACGGTCTAGGGGAGGCCAAGGTCCATGAGCTTCTTCTGCCCGCCGCGGGCCGTTATCTCGACCGCTCCCTGCCCGGAGAGGGCAGTTATTCCTACCGTCTGGTGGCCCACGCCGCCGACGGAACGACGCTGGAGTTCAGCACCGAATCGGCGGACTGGCGTGCTCCCGGCGAGCCTCTGGCCCTGGCGACGCCCTTCCCGAACCCCTCTTCTGACCAGGTTACGGTTCACTTTAATCTGTCTGGGAGCGGATCCGTGGACCTCGCGGCCTACGACCTGGCCGGCCGCCGCGTGGCGACGCTTGCCTTGGGCGACCTGGCCGCCGGGCGCCACGAGTTGACCTGGAACATTCAGGACCTTCCCGCCGGCGTCTACATCCTGCGCCTGACGACCGGTGGCGGCGCGTTGACCCAAAGATTGGTCATCGCCCGCTAGCCGGTTACACCGACATAATAAAAGGCGGCTTCCTGGAGGCCGCTTTCTTTTCAAGAGTTGTACGACGCAGGACCGTTAAAGGTTATTTTCTAACTCATCCATGGTTATCCTCGCCTGTCTAAGAATACTCCTCAAAGTGCCCTCGGCAAGTTCACGATGAAGGGGGATAACACATCCAACCGCGCCGCCGGGAAGGTCTTTTCTCATCATTACGTGGCTGCCGCGTTGGCGAACCTGCTTGAATCCCAGCCGCTCTAAAGCCTTTTGAACCTGTTTGCCGGAAACACGTGGCACTATACGGCAACCTCGAATGTGGTCAGGCTCGCCCGATTAAACTCCTTTATCGGGAACTCTTCTAAATAGAGTTCGGTGGCCTCTTTGAGGTTGACAAGCGCCTCTTCGTAACTAGTGCCCTGGCTTGCCGTGCCCACTTCGGGACATTCTGCAACCCAGAGCTCACCCTCACGGTGGATTATCGCTGTGAGCGTAACCGCCATACCCATCCTTCGCGCTATGTAAACAATCCAGGTGAAGATTATGCGATCAGGTTGCCTGCGTCAAGGGGCTACTTGCGGATCATCACCAGGAGCATCTTCGCCCGCTTGGAGGCCCGCAGGGCGTGGGGCTCGTCGGCGGGCATGATCAGCATCTCCCCGGCGCCCACCGTTTGCGGTTTCCCCGAGATGGTTATCTCCATCTTCCCGTCCACGATGAGCACCAGCGCGTCGTAGGGAGCCGTGTGTTCACTGAGCCCCTCGCCCGCGTCGAAGGCGAAGAGCGTTATTGTCCCTACCGGCTTGTCAATTATCGTCCGGCTCACCACCGAGCCCGCCTGGTAATCCAGCAGTCCGGCGAGCTCGATCGTCTTGCCCGACAGGTCCGCGTCTGTCGTCATTTTCCCTTCCGGTCAGGCGGCGGGGATTAAAATACCCGCCCCACATTCGGTGCCGTTTGTCTCCTGCTACAACCCGGCCTTGATCAGCCCCCAGCTCACCTCCTCCACATCCTGGTCGAACTCGATGGTGATGCGGAAGCGGTGGTAGATCCGCTCTAAAAAGCCCTCGTCCTCGTCGAGGTACTTGTGGTAGAGGAGGTGGTAGGTTTCGGTGTTGGTGACCCAGGTGTAGAGGTCGGTCCCGTTGTCGTTGAACCACTGGACCTCAATGAGGAGGTTGTCCACCCCGTTGTAATCGAAAGGCTGGAAGCCGGGGATGTCGAACCAGCCGTCGGTGGTGGTGTTGAAGACGACGGGGTCGGCGGAGGCGACCAGTTCCGGGGGGTTGCCGTCGTAGTTGCCCGAGAAGGAGCTGGTCAGCTCGTTCAGCGATGTGTGGCAGAGCTTCATTTCGAACTCGTTGAACTGGGCGTTCGCGGCGTCGTTGGTCGCCTGGTAGGCGACGGCCGTGATGACGCCCGGGGCGCCGATTTCGTAGTTGCGCACCAGATCCTGGACGCGGTAGGAGTTGACTCACCCGCCGCAGAAGGGAAGGGCGCAATTCTCGTCCATCTCACCGATGATAACCTCGTCGGCGAAGGCGACCGCGGCCAGAGCGATTACAACCAGGGGAACGACTCTTCGCATGGCTCCTCCTTACTCCCAAGTAGCCCTGATAACGCCCCAGCCAGCGCCGGACCCCGGTTCCGCGGGAAGGGGTTCTAAACAAATCTATGACACACCCCGCGAGCGAAGCCTACAGACCGGCCTTGATGACGCCCCAGCTCGTCTCAACCACCGCCGGGTCGTCCTCGAGGGTGATCCGGAGGCGGTTTGCCTTGACGGAGGCCAGACCGGATTCGGCGTCGTAGCCGTAGTTCGCCAGGTAGCGGATGTTGTCCGCCGCCCAGCTCCAGCAGTCCACATCCTTCTCGATGTCCACCCGCCAGCGGACCTCGATGAGGAGGTTCTCCACGCAGTCGTAGTAGTAAGGGGTCATGTCGGGAACGGAGAACCACTCGTCGGCGCCCACGGTGACGCTGAACGGATCGGCGGTGGCCACCAGCTCGGGGGTGTTGCCGCCGTAGTTGTCCTCGTAATAGTTGGTGAGCTCGTCCAGGAGGGTGTGGCAGAGCTTGAACTCCAGGTCGTAGAAAAGGGCATCCGTAACGGGGTCGGTCGCCTGCCACTCGACGACGGTCACGTAGCCCGAGGTTCCGATTTCTTCCGCGAGCACCAGCTCCTGAGCCCGCATGTCGTCGCCTCAGGTTCCGCAGAAGGGCATGTTCAGCGGGAAGTCCATCTCGCCGATGATAACTTCACCGGCCGGGGCTCCCGCCGCGACTAGAAGGGCGCACAGAATCGTTGCCGGTATGCCTCTCATTTTTCCTCCATGATTGGTCCAACTTCCCATGCAAAAATACCTAAATTTTCTCCCGGCGTCAAATCCTCGTCGCCGTCAACGCGTTCATGTCCCGACGATTTCTCTCTGTTCGTCCATGCCGGCCTAGCCCGGAGGTGGATTCGGGTCCGAGCTCCACCCATCGAGGGCGTCGTCCACGAAGTCGTCGGGGACGTCAACCAGGTTGAAAATCTCGGGCATAGGTTCCCCTCGTTTCCGTCAGGCGTCAGTGTGATTGTCGGTCTCATCGGTTTTAAAGTAGACCCTCTCGTTCCAGTATTGGCCGAGCTTTGGAGCGGCATTCCTCAGCCAGGCGCGTATTCTCCTCAGGGTTTTCCACTTCGGCGAGTTTTGAATAGGCATTGGCGAGGTTCCACTGTGTCTGGGCATAATTAATGGGCAGGGATTCCACTGTGTGAACCTTGAGCGCCTCTTTGCAGGCCGCAATGGCCCGGCGGCAGTTCTCCGCTTTGTTTTCAACGTCCCCTAGGTTTCTGTACGCAATCGCCAGGTTGTTCTGAGTAGTGGCGTACTGCATTGGAAAGTCATCTAATGTGCGGACCTTGAGCGCCTCTTCGAAGGCTGCGACGGCCAGCCGGCAGTTATCGGCTTTGTTTTCAACGTCTCCGAGGTTTCCGTATGCAATCCCCAAGTTATTCTGGGTCTTGGCGTACTGCATCGGGAGATCTTCCAGGGTGTAGACCTTGAGCACCTCTTCGTAGGCCGCGATGGCTAGACGGCAGTTCGACGCTTTGTCCTCGACTTCGCCCAAGATCACGTACGCAACCGCCAGGTTGTTCTGTGTCGCGGCGTACTGCATCGGGAAGTCTTCCAGGGTGTAGACCTTGAGAGCCTCTTCGTAGGCCGCGATAGCCCGGTGGCAGTACGCCGCTTTGTCCTCGACTCCGCCCAAGGTTTCGTATGCAATCCCCAGGTTGTTCTGGGTCATGGCGTAGTCCCTCGAGAAATCTTCCAGGGTGCGGACCTTGAGCGCCTCTTTGCAGGCCGCAATGGCCCGGCGGCAGTTAGCCGCCTTGTCCTCGACTTCGCCCAAGATCACGTACGCAACCGCCAGGTTGTTCTGTGTCGCGGCGTACTGCATCGGGAAGTCTTCCAGGGTGTAGACCTTGAGAGCCTCTTCGTAGGCCGTGATGGCCCGGCGACAGTTCGCCGCTTTGTCCTCGACTCCGCCCAAGGTTTCGTATGCAATCCCCAGGTTGTTCTGTGTCATGGCGTAGTCCATCGGGAAGTCTTCCGGGGTGTAGACCTTGAGCGCCTCTTCGTAGGCCGCAATGGCCAGGCGGCAGTTAGCCGCCTTGTCCTCAATGTCACCGAGATTTCCCAGGGCGATACCGAGATCGTTCTGAATCCCGGCGTACTCCTCCCCGTCCTCCTCTTTACTGATGCACTCCAACGCGTCTGTGTAAGCCACAATCGCCACGATCATGTAATACTTCTTCTCAGGGTCGTTGATCCCAAAATCGTACGCCCAGCCCCCCAGTTTGCGCATGGCTTCGGGTACGCTGCTCAGAGGCTCAATCAGCCCAGCAATAAATTCCGGTATCGAGTCAAAGCCCACCGGCTCGATTACACTCGGGAACATGTATGCCTCTTCAATCTTTACCGTATCCCCACGCCATTTTAGGAACTCATTTTTCTCCAACCCCTCAAGCCAGCCTTTCCATTTGAATTCCTCTTCGGGGAGGCCCTGGGCTGTGGTAACGAGCTTGACCCATTCGAGGGGGAACTCCTGAGCACCTCGGTACACACCACCCGTATAAAGTTGCTGCAACACCCGCAGTATGGTCTTCTCCTCGGAACCGGCTTCCCTAAAGCGTTTCTTCATCGCGTCTAAGTCCATCACAATCGAGCCGATCGTACCATCGAACGTTATTGGCAACTTATCTTTTCCCGCCAAGTGGGCAATCTTCTCCGCTTCTTCCTCACCCACGACGGTCAGTTTGACCGGGTCCTGCTTTTTGAAAAGACCCTTGAGGGATTCCAAGTTTGGATCTTCCAGGCGGCTTAGGGCAGGGTCGTATTCGACGCCGGTGCGGCAGGTGCCCAGTATCTGTACTCCCGCCTTCATAGCCGGATCGAGTAGATTATGAAGTTTCTTATCCTCCTTGACGAACTCGTGCAGGTTGTCAAGGACTAGAATGGCGTTGTCTTTAACGGGAGGGAAAATAAAATCAACGCCGAATGTTTCCAGTTTGGGGATCAGGATCCTGCGATCCTCAGGAAGTTTTTTTAAAGCCTCATAGGCGGCGCGTGTCTTTCCGGCCAAGGGTTGCCCGAGGATGAGCACGTCCTCACCGGCTTCCAATCTGCGCCTTATTTCTTCATCTTCCTCTCTTAGGTGATGGTATTCCGTGTACGGGCGTCCTTTAAGTAAGCAGGAAGGTTCGAGTTCCGACGGTTTTTTCCCGTGAACCTCGAAAAGCTTTTTATTTTTTTCAATCACCTCACGGGCTTTCTTACGCCGCTTTAGCCGGGTCTTAATCAACCAGACTAGTGCTGTAATTACCAGTGGGATACCTATACCGAGCACCCACATCAGGTTCTCTTTCAACCACGATATAATCATCGTAGCTCCTTGTCACTTACTTTACGGTTTGTCAGACAGACGCCGTTTTATTCGGGTACGAGACCCCAGTTACGGTCGGGCGTTCCCCTTCCCCCCGGTCGGGGAGAGGTAGAGCTCGGGCTTGAGCGCGCCGTCGTCGGTGAAGAGCTTTGGGTAGTGGAGCCCCACCAGCAGGAGGCTGCCGATGGCGACTGAACCGGCCAGCATCAGCATGATCACGATCTGGTAGCGGATGGCGGTGAGCGGCTCCGCCCCGGCGAGAATCTGCCCCACCATCATCCCCGGCAGAAAGACCAGCCCCACGGCCATCATGGAGTTGATGATCGGTGTCATCCCGGCGCGGATGGATACTCGGACCTGCTCGCGCACCGCCTCCCAGCGCCCGGCCCCCAGAGAAAGGAGCGCCTCGATGCGGGGGGCGTTGCCCCGGACCTCGCTGTAGAGCCTATCCAGGGCCAGCGAGATGCCGTTCAGGGAATTGCCGAGGATCATCCCGGCGATGGGGATCACCACCCTCGCCGAGTGCCAGGGGTCGCCCCGGATCACCAGCGTGCAGACGATGATGGTCACCAGGAGCGTTCCCGGCACGAGGGAGAGGAAGGTCAGGCCGTAGTAGCGGCGGGGGGCGCCTTTGACCCGCCGGAGGGCGGTCCAGGTGGCGAAGCCGATCATGAAGACGATGAGACCCAGCACCAGCCAGGGGTTGTCCCAGCGGAAGAGGTAAGTGAGCGCCCAGCCCATCAGCAGGAGTTGGAGGAAGGTGCGCACCGTGGCCCAGACCAGCGTCTTCAACAGTCCCAGCCGCAACAGCGCCGAGACCGCCCCGGCGGTGAGCACCAGGGAGACGGCGATGACCAGTTGCCAGTCGCTGATGGGGATGGTCGTCACACCCCCACCTCCTCGGACACCAGGTGTTCTGCGAGGTCCAGCCGCCTCCGGTTGACCCCCCGCCAGAGGCTCTCGTCGTGGATGACGAGGAGGAGCGCTCCGCCGTCCGACACCCAGTCCCGGAGGTGCTCGATCAGTCTCTCGGACGTTTCGGCGTCCACCGAGGCGGTGGGTTCGTCGGCGAGGAGGACCCCGGGCGAAGCCAACAGGGTGCGGATGAGGGAAACCCGCTGCAGCTCCCCCGCGGAGAGGGTGAGGGCGTCCTGGGCGAGGAAACGTCCCGGAGGCAGCCCGAAGCCGTCCAGCAGCTCCGCGGCTCCTTCCCGGTCGAAATTTTCCCCCCGGGCGATCTTCACCTCGAAGACCAGGCGCAGGTTGTCCTCGACGGTGCCGGGGAAGGCGGCGGGCGTCTGGGCGAGGTAGGCCACGCGGCGGCGCCATTCCCGGGGATCAACCTCGGCGGCCCCCAGCCCGTCGAGGATAAGGTCACCACTGGCCGGGGCGCGCAGGCGGGCCAGGATTTTTAATAGAGATGTCTTTCCGGAACCCGAGGGACCGGCGATCTGCACGACCTCGCCGCCCGCGATCCGTAGAGAAACCTCGGCCCGCCGGGGACCAACGGGGAAGCTCAGTTCATCACCCACCAGCTCCGTCGGGGTCATTCTCGGCTACCCTTCGGTTCTGTTTTAGGATCGCCGTCGGTAAACGGACCAATAAGAAGGTATGAGTCTTTAGACCCTTCGTAGGGCGGGGTTTTAAAACCCCGCCATCGCTTTTGGGATTATTATGCCTGTTTCGGCGGGGATGGGGAATCCCCGCCCTACGTTTGCAATTGTTGTTTCGCGCGCGGGTATGGTAAGCAAGGGGTTAAGGCCCCTCGTCTTAAACAGATTGGGCGTAATTCACTCACCGGTTCCCTGTAACAAAAGGGAGCCGCCCAGGCTCCCCTGCCGCTACGCGAAGCACATCTTTATGATGAAGAGCTTAGCTTCTTCAGGGTGTTCTCGGCCTCCTTCAACAGCCTCCGGAGCCGCTCGATCTCGTTGTTCATCTCCTCCCTCGATTCCAGCTCCTTTTCCAGATTCTGCTGCCGGACCTGGAAATCTTCGAGCTTGAGCGAGGTTTCCCGCATATCTTCGTCTAGCTTGCCTGCCAGCGCGGCTCGCTTCTCCATCCCCTGCAGGCTCTCGGTGAGCCCGCCTAGGGAACGCCGGAGTTCATCCAGGCTGTTGGAGAGCTCGGCGGAGTCCAGCCTGAGCTGTTGGAGGATAGGATGGTGTTTCTCGTTGGTGGCGGCCACCAGCTCGGTCGCGGCCCTAGCCCTCTCCTCGACACCGGCCAGCTTTTCCTCAAGCTTCGTCAGGGTCTCGACCCGACCCTCGAGAAGGCTTATATCGGAGTCGAGCTTGACGGAGCGCTCGGTGGCGCTGGAGAGGGTCTTGATCTTCGACTCGATCTCGACCAATCGCGTATTTTTCTCGATCACGCCCCTGTCGGTTTGTCCGAGACTCGCCTCCAACTCGCCGAGGCGGGTCTTGAATGCCTCGAGCTTGGACTTATAAGCCTCGGCGGCCACCGCCGCCTGGCGGATCTCCTGCTGGCGTTCGGCGTACGACTCACCCATTTCCTTGAGCTCGCCCAGCTGTTCCGCGTTGACTTTTACCAGACGTTTGGTGTCCTTCACCCCTTTCACCGCTTCCTTGTGGGTCTTTTCCTGGCGCTCGGTGAGCGCGTCGATCTCCTGATTCGTCCCTTCCAGTTCAGCTGTCCTGGCCAACAGGGACTCGACCTTGGTCCCGATGGTGTCAACCTCGCTCTTGGTGTGGCGGACCTCGTCACCGGCGACGCGGCACTGCTCGAGGGAGATGGCCAGGTCGGCGAGCTTGGTATCCAGTTCGTCTGCCTTGGCCCGCTGCTCGAGCTGGGCCTTGGACCGCTCGTCCAGGTCGCTGATCATCTGGTTGAGAGCAGCGATCTTCTCCTCGAGGGTTTTCACCGTCTGGAAGCGCTGCTCGATGGTGGTGAGGTGGTCGCCGACGAGTTGCTCGCGCTCGTCGAGGCGGTCCAGGCGTTCGGCGAGCTGCTCAATGCGCTGCCTCGAGTTGTTGATCGTCTCCAGGCCGTCCAGGGCGGCCTTTGACGATTCATTCACCGTCGAGAGGCGCTCCTCCAGATTGTCCACCGTCCCGTGAATGGTCTGGATCCGTCCCTCCTGGGCTCCGAGATCGTTGAGCCGGGCCTCGGCTGGCCCCATGCGGGAGCTCAGTGCTTCGAGACGGTCCCTGAAGGAGCTGAGGTGGTTCTCCACGCTCTGGACCCGCTCGAGCTCCTCGCCGAGCCTGCCGGCGGTTTGGAGGGCGTCCTCCATGGCGGAGCGTTTATCGAAGAGGCTCTGCAGCCGGTCTTCGAAGGAGGCGGACTCTAGGCGGAGCTTGCTCAGCTTCTCCTCGATGTGGCCGATCTCGGCGATGCGCTCCTGAAGTGTATTCACGTGGACGTCAATCTCGCCGATCTGCTTGGAGTGGGAGGCGAGCTGGTGGTGCTGGTCGGTGAGCTGGCGGCGACCCTCCTCCATGTCCTGGAGGCTGAGCCTGAACTCCTCGACCAGTTCCCGGGCCTTGGCGCCCTCGCTCTGGGCATCCTGCGTCGCCTTCAGAACGGCGTCAACATCGCCCCGGGTGGCCAGGATCGCCTGCATCTGCTGTTCCAGGGAGTCTATGGCCTGGCGGGTCTCGCGGACCTGGGTCATCTGCTGATTGATCTTGTTGACCTGGGCCTCGATGTCCCAGAAGACAACGTTGATGCGGGCCTGTTCAGCGGCCACCTTCTCGACGATCTCCCGCTCGCGGTCCAGGCTCTTGAACTTGTTCTTGATGAACTCGACGGTCAGCTTGAGCTCATCGGCTCTGTGCTGGTAGTTGTCAACCTCGGACAGATCCTCCGAGATCTTCTTGGTGATATCTTTGGTGGCCTTGAGCTCCTCGGTCAGCTCGTTCAGCTTGGCGACGAAGTTCTCCGACCGGCTCTCGACGACGCTCTGGTTCTCCAAGAATGTCTCGGTCCTCTGGGCGACCTCGTCCAAGCGATTCTGGATATTGGCGACCTCTTCCGACTCGTGTTTCAGATCGGTCAGGGATTCGGCGACCTCGGCCGCCTTGGCGTCCAGCTGGTCCATCCGGCTGGAGACCTTGGCGAGCTCCTGGTTGGCCTTGGCGATGCCGGTCTCACTCTTGAAAAGGCGGTTGAGGTCCTGCTGGTATGTATCCAGGGCGGTGTCGAAGCCCTGCAACTTCTCGGAAGTCTCGGAGACCATGTTGTCTATCCTGCCGGCAACGTCCTTCACCCGCTTCTTGGACTTCTCGACGACACGGGAGGTCAGCTTGATCTCGTCCAGGTCGGCGATGATCTGTTCGCGGGCTCCGGAGATCTCACGGAGGCTCGCGGCCAGCTTCTTGATCTCGGCGCCCTTCTTCGTGACCAGATCGAGGTTCTCCTGCATCCGTTTGGACCCGGCCGCGAGGTCCTCCAGAACGTTCTCGGCCCTGTTGAAAAGCTCGGTGAACTTGTCGTGGATCTGCAGAAACTGCTTGTCATCCCCCTTGGGTTGGGAAAGGGACAGGCTCGAGATCAGGTTCTGTTCCCACTGTTTGGGCTTATCAGAGGGTTTCGACTTCTTTCCCATAGGGGCCCCCTAGAAAAAATCTGGCGGTTCCAACAACGTCTTTTATTTAATGACTTTGGATGCGGTTTGTCAAGTTTTAAGAAACGGGTTTCGTTGTAGTGCGCTGATTCCGGCGCCTTCAGGACGAACCTGAATCGGGCTCAGGGCACACCTGCGGGGTACGCCGTTTCTACGGCTCCTCGTAGCCGTGATTCTCGATGAAGAGCGGCACCAGCTCCGGATCGAACTGTTCGCCCGCGTTGCCCTCGAGTTCCAAAAGCGCCCTCTCGGTGGTCAGTGGGTGGCGGTAGGGCCGCTCCGAGGTCATAGCGTCGTAGGATTCGGCGATGGCCAGGATGCGGGCGAGCAGCGGTATCTCTTCCCCGGTGAGTCGGTTGGGGTAGCCCTCGCCGTCCCAGCGCTCGTGGTGGTGGCGGATGACCACCGCCGCCTCCTCCAGGTACGGAATGCTCCCAACGAGGGCCTCGCCGACGATTGGATGCCGGCGGACGATGACCCACTCGGCCTCGTCCAGGGGGGTATCCTTGCCGATGATCTCCTCGGCCAGACCGATCTTGCCGATGTCGTGCAGGACCGCGGCGAAGCTGAGGGTCGCCAGCTCCTCCGGCTTCAGACCCCTGGCCCGGCCAAGGCGAACGGCGTAGCGCATGACCCGGTCCGAGTGGCCCCGGTGGTAGGTATCGCGGGCCTCCAGGGCGTTGATCATAGTGCGTACCGTGGCCAGGTAGGAGCTCTCGATGAGGCTGTGGCGATTGAGGCGATCGACGAAGATGATGAGCTGACTGTGGAGGTTCTCCAGCCGTTCGATGCGCTCCTCCACCGCCTCGGGCCGCTTCCAGGCCAGGAAAAGGTAGGCGAAAGGAACCTCGCCGAAGCTCATCCCCACACCGGAGCCGGGCTTGAACTCGAAACCCGCCTCGAAGCGCAGGTAGTGCTTGTTCTGCATCGGCTTGACCGGCGTGTGGCGGGTGGGGAGCTTGCCCAGGTTGTCGAAGACACGCTTGAGCCCGGACCGGCCCGGGATCTTAACCCCCTCGGCGCAGGCTCCGAGATCTCCGTCGGCCCGGTGCCAGAGGGCGACCGTGGCGTCGGTTTCGAAGAGTTCCCCGATGTAGGAGATCAGTTCCCCGAAGAAAGCCGTGGGCTCCAGAGCAGCTCCCAGGCGGTTTTCCATCTCCCGCAGGCTCAGAAGTTCCGACAGCTCCAGGCGCAGGTTGGTGTTCAGGGGGTTTTTGACGGAGGTTGCGCCGGCCAGCTCGACGTAGGGCGCGAGTTGGAGTTTGAGGAGCCGGGAGAGGATGAGCAGGTTGTCCGCCGTCTGGCCTTTTTTGTGGCAGATGATGATCTGCATCAGCCCGGGGACGTCGGGGTGGAAGGAGAGAGCCTCGCAGCCCGGGCCGCATTCGATGACCCTGTCGTGAGACTTGGTGAGCATCTCGAGGCAGGGGCCGTCGGGGCTGGTGTTGAACTCGGGGCAGTAGTCCTTGCGCGAACCCAGCCGTTCGATGCCGGCCTTGGTCAGAACGATGAGCTGGGTGCGGGTGGATTCGGCGAAGTCGTTCAGAAGATCGGCAAGCTTCATATATGGTTCACCTACGGGGAGCTTTAGTCGAGTCAAGCCATATGAATATAGCACATAAATCAGCCTTCGGCATCAGTTGCGGTACCGCTCGATCATCCTCCGGTTGTCGTGGATGGTCGCCGGGGCGTGGAAGTTCCTCGGGGCGGAGTACTCGATGACCGGTCGGTCGTCGGTGACCTTCTCGAAGCCCCGCACGTACTCCCGGTAGGCGGCGTCGTCCAGGACGAACCAATCCAGCAGCGCCTCGGGCCCCGGCACTCCCACCTCGGCGAGGGTGCGGACGATCTCCGGGTTGCCGGCCGCCTCCGCGAAGCGGCGCCGATCCACCTCGAGCGGCTCCGGAGAACCGAGGATGACGATGTCGTCCCCGGTGAGCCAGAGCTGGACATGATCGAAAACCTGGGAGAAGCTGGCGGCGAGCATGCGCACGTCGCGCACGGCGAGCTGGTAGAGGGGGATCCATTGGGCGCAGATCCCGCCGGGCTTGAGCGCCCTTTTACACAGCTCGTAATACTCCACGGTGTAGAGGTTGACCACGCCGGCCACGGCGGGCGGCATGGGTTCGGCGGTGATCACGTCGTAGCGCCGGTCGGTACAGAGGAGGTAGTTCCGCCCGTCGTCTATGATCAGATTGGCCAGGGGGTTTTCCAGGACGTCCAGGTTGTACTCGCCGAAGTAGGGCGCGCACTCGATGACGCCGGGAGCGATCTCCACGCAGTCCACCCGCTTCAGGGTGTCGTAGACCGCCAGGGCGCCGAAGGTTGACCCCGACCCGAAGCAGATGACCAGCACCTCCTCGGGATTCGGGTGAACCAACATGGGAAGGTGGGCCAGCATCCGATTCTTCCGCATGTCGCTCGCCGCGGTGTAGGTGGCCTGGTTCCCGTCTATGATCAGCCTGCGGGTGGTCCCCCCATTGTTATGGGGATCGTCCACCCGCTCGCGGACCTCGATCGTCCCCGTGTCGGTCTCGGCGTAGTGCAGGAGCGTCTCGCCCTCGCCGAGGAAGTTTTCCCCCAGCCGGTTGAAGGGGAGCCAGAAGGCGCCGAAGGCCAGGGTGGCGGCGCAGGAGCCCCAGGCCACCGGACGTTTCTCGAACCAGCGCCACACCGCCGTCGCAGCCACGAGGACGCTGAGCCCCGTCAACAGTAAGAGACTCCCCTGGAAGCCCAGGAGCGGTATGAGGAAGAAACCGGTCAGGATGCAGCCCAGGATGGCCCCCACCGAGTTGGCGGCGTAGATCTCACCGACCCGTTGACCCACCCGGCCCACTTGGCGGGCGTAGAGCTTGACCACCACGGGGAAGAGCATCCCCAACAAAAAGGTCGGCAGGAGCATGACCACCAACGTCAACACCAGGGAGCTGGCCACCAGGGATCCCCAGCCGGTCAGCCCGCCCACCACCCCCTGGCTGAAGCGACCCAGCAACCGGGGCCAGTTGAGCACCAATCCGGTGGAGAGAAGCGCGGTGAGGCCCACGCCGATCTCCCCCCAGACGAAGGCCCGCTCAGGCTTCTTTATCCGCTTCACCAGCCAGGAGCCGAAGGCCCCCCCCAGGGCCAGCCCCACCAGGTAGACCGCCAGCATGGCCGAGAAGGTGTAGGTGATGTTGGAGAACCAGAGGATGAGCATCCGGATCCAGACCAGCTCCAGCCCGAGGGCGGCGAAGCCGGAGACGGCGTAGAGCACGAGAACCAGGTGGCCCCGTTTGGTCGGCTCGATCTTCTCTAGGTTACGGGGACTCACCTCCGCCTCCGGCGCCCGGGAGAGGATGAAGGCCCCGCCTGCGGCGAGCAGGTTGATCCCCGCCGCCAACAGGGTCGAGCCCCAGAGCCCGAGGTGCTCGATGAGGACAAATCCCGCCAGGAGGGTGCCGGCCACTGCCCCGGCGGTGTTCAGGGCGTAAAGAATACCGACGCGGCGGCTGACCGCCTCCCGGGTGCGGCCGGCGTGACGGGCCAGGGCGGGGAGCGTGGCCCCCATGAGGGTCGTGACGGGCAACAGGACCAGCAGGGCGAGGATCGCCCTCACGGTCAAAAAGATGATCCCGGAGCCGCCGGTGGCGCCGTAGAGGGGCACGTAGATCAGTTGGGCGAGCTTGAGGAGGAGCGGGACCAGGAGTCCAGTCGCCGCTACACCGGCCTGGAGGAGCGCGTAGAAGGCCAGGGGCCGCTTCACTCGGTCGGCCAGACGGCCCAGGAGCCAGCTCCCCAGGGCCAGCCCACCCATGAAGGCGGCCAGAACCGTCGTTACGGCGTGGCTGGTCACGCCGAAGACGAAGGAGAGCTGGCGGAGCCAGACCACCTCGTACACCAAACCGGCGGCGCCGGATAACAGGAATAGTCCCGCCACCGCCGGCAGCTGGAACTTGTCGAGCTTTGCCGTCAATTGGCGCTGACTCCGGGTCTCCTTGGGGGAATTTTGCGATCCGCACGACGTGCCACGTATTATACAAAAAAAAGGGAGTACGGTACCGCTCCCGTAGCAGAAGGTCTACATCGCAATCAATATCTATTACTCAGGGCTGTCTGTAGCACGCATGGTGGAGCCGTGGAGGAGCTGCCGCTGGTCGGCGCCGTCGGCCTCGAGGACGCAGATGACGCTCCTCCAGCTCCCGGCGTCCGTGGAGAAGAAGATGATCTCGGTGCCGTCAACCGACCACTTGGGGGTGCAGTTATTGGCTGAATCCTCGGTCATTCGTCTAACCTGGGCGCCGTCGGGGTCCATAAGATAAATTTCCCGGGGCCCGTTCCGCTCGGAGACGAAGGCGATTGAGCACCCGTCGGGGGACCAGGCCGGGGTGAGGTCGTCGGCCGGATCACGGGTCAGGCGCCGCTGGTTCCGGCCGTACACGTCTGTTACATATATCTCGAAGTCGCCGTCCCGGTCGGAGGAGTAAGCGATCCGCCGGCTGTCCGGGGACCAGGTTGGCGAGGTGTCCTCGGCATCGTTGTCGGTCAGTTGCCAGAGGCCGCCGCCGTCGCTGTTGATGAGGAAAATCTCGGAGTCGCCGTCCCGCCGCGAGCTGAAGGCGATCATGTACCCGTCGGGGGACACCACCGGCAGGCCGTTGTCGCCGGTGTCGGTGAGCCGGAACAGGGCCCCGTCGTCGTTCAGAAGATATATGTCCTGGTTGCGGTTGAAGACGATGCGGTCGGAAAAGGTGGTCCGGGTGGATTCTCCGCTCGCACCGGTGAGGGTCGCGCCGAGGAGGAGGCTGGTCAGGATGATGCGGCAACAAGACGGGGTGCTCATTCTGGACCCCCTGTTCGCGGGATGTAGAGCCGTTATATGGTGATGAGATGTATCCGGTACCTAGGAGATGCAAAAAGGGGACCAGGTTGGGGCTGTAAAAAAAAGGCTGCCGGGCGCCCCTTTACGGGTTCAGCAGCTTGGATAGGATACAGCCGTAGGACTTCTCCGGCGGGTCGTCGGGATCCTCCAGCATGTAGGCTAGCAGGCGACCGTAGTAATCCCGGTCCGTCCGCAGCTACCGTCAGGGGCTCTGCGGGCTCAGAAGACGGGATTGACCAGGATGGCGAACAGGTGGAAGAAGAGTCTGAAATAGGGGCTCAGGATCCCGGTAATCAAGAGGACGATGATGATCATGAAGCCGTAGGGGGCGATGCGGGCGGCGTAGTAGCTAATTTTTGGAGGCAGGAAGTGGAAGAGGACCCTCGAGCCGTCCAGCGGCGGGATCGGCAGCAGGTTGAACCCGCCGAGGATGAGGTTGTAGAGGATGCCCAGCTTCAAAACGGCGGAGATAAAGCCGATAGCGCTTATATCGAGTTGGAAGGTGAAGTGGTTGAAGGCCAGGGGGTCCATCCCGAGCAGGTAGGCGATCTGCAGCAGGACGAAGAAGCCGGCGGCGAGGAGGAAGTTGGAGGCCGGCCCCGTGAGCGCCACCGCCAGCATGTCCCGTCTGGGATCATGCAGGTTGCGGGCGTCCACCGGCACCGGTTTGGCGGCTCCGATGATGAAACCGGCGTTGGTCAGGATCAGCACGAGGGGCAGGATGATCGTGCCGATGGGGTCTATGTGGGGCAGGGGGTTGAGGGTGAGCCTTCCGGCCAGCTTGGCGGTGTCGTCGCCGCGGCGGTAGGCCATGAGCGCGTGGGCGGCCTCGTGGAAGGTCAGGCTGAACAGCAGGACCGGGACGGCGGCGATGAGGTACTGCCAGGGCATGGGGCGAACCTCGGGATTGACGATGCGCTAGGTGGCGGTGGTGGCGGCCGGCCTCCTACGCCGACTCCATCCTCTCCAACTCCTCGCGGGTGAACCAGGTGATGAATGACTCTACGCAGCGGCCGTCCAGATGGTTCCGCTCCACCTCCTCGCGGAGAATGCTGAAGGCGCGCTCGGTGTTCATGGGTTCCTTGTAGTGCCGCTTCTGGGTCAGGGCGTCGAAGATGTCGGCCACGGCGATGAGCCGTGCTCCGATGGGGATTTCCTCCCCGACCAGGGACTCGGGGTAGCCGGAGCCGTCGAGCTTCTCGTGGTGGCCGGCGGCGATGGCCGGTACGCCCCGCAGCGGTCGCTCGAACCGGATCTTGTCCAGGAGCTCCCGGGTGAGGGAAGCGTGGATCTTCATCTCCTCGAACTCATCGGGGGTGAAGCGCCCCGGCTTGCAGAGGATGCGATCGCGGATGCCGATCTTGCCGAAGTCGTGCAGTAGCGCCGCCACCCGCAACACCTCCATCTCCCCCATCGGGAGGCCCATCTCCCGGGCGATGCCCAGGGTGTAGCGGGTGACGTTTCTGACATGGTTGGAGGTGATCTTGTCCCGGGCGTCAATGGCGCTGGAGAGGGTTTCGATGAAGCTGTCGAACATCTTGCGCCGCTGCTCGTAGAGGAGGTTGTTCTCGATGGACACCGCCGCCTGGGCCCCCAGCATGGTGAGCAGTTTCTCGTCGTCGGCGTCGAAGGGCAGGCTGTCCTCGAGCTTGCCTGAGGGCGCCTTCTTGTTGAGCGCCTGGAAAACGCCCATCACCTCGCCCCGTTTGTCGAACATGGGCATGGTGAGCATGGACTTTGTGCGGTAGCCGGTCCGGCGGTCTATCTCCTTGTTGAAGCGCTCGTCGTCGTAGGCCTCGGGGATGTTGAGCGTCTCCCCGGTGGCGACCACGGCGCCGGAGATTCCCTTGTCCGCCGAGAAGCGGATCTCCTGCTCGCCCTCGGCGACCATGCTCCAGAGCTCGTGGGCGTCGTGGTCGTAGATGAAGACGGTGGAGCGGTCGGCGTCCAGGATCTCGCTGGTGAGCTTGGCGATGATCGAGAGCAGCTCGGTCAGTGGCATGATCCGGCCGATGGCCCGGGCCGCCTCCAGGATCACCCGCTGGCGGTGCAGCAGCCGGTCGTTCTCCCGACCCATCAGGGCGTTTGCGACCGCGACGGAGGTATAGCTGGCGATGACGCGGAGCTGCTCCTCGTCGTCGAAGGTGAAAGGACCGTCGCGCTTGTTCAACACCTGGAGAACCCCGAGTACGCGCCCGTCGCGACCCTTGAGGGGCATGACGAGCATGTTGTGAGTCCGGTAGCCGGATTGGCGATCTATCTCAGGATTGAAGCGGGGGTCGGCGTAGGCGTCGGTGATGTTGGCGATCTCGCCGGAAAGGGCGACATGGCCGGCAACGCCCACGTCGCGGGGCATGCGGATCTCGTTCTCGGCCATGCCCTCGGCCACGATGCTCCACAGCTCGTTCTTCGTTTCGTCTATCAAAAAGACCGAGGTCCGGTCGGCGTCCATCACCTCGGTGGTGACCCGGGCGGCCAGCTTCAACAAAGAGCGCAGGTTCCGTTCGCTGGAGAGGGCCCGTCCGATCTCCAGGAGGTTTCCCTGTCGCTTGAGGGTCGCCAGGACCTGCTGGTGGGCCGCCGCGTTGGCCAGGGTTACCCCGCCGTAGGCGATCAGTTGCCCCAGGAGCTGTGAATCGTGGGTGGTGAAGCGTCCCTCGCGCTTGTTCAGGGCGCCGAGAACGCCGATGGTCCTCCCGCGGTGGTCCTTCAACGGGAAGAAGATGGCGTTTCTGACCGACAGGGCCGCCTCGTCAAACAGGGCGCGGTGCCCGGCCTCGGCGCTGCGGCGGGAAAAGTACACCGAGGCGCCGCCCTCGAGCACCTCGGCCAGGAATTCGCTCTGTTCCCCGGAGAGGATGTAGCCGGCGGCCACCGGGAGGTGGAACCACTCCCGCTCGTAGGCCTCCCGGGTGAACCAGATGCGGGCCAATTCAGCGTCCACGGCGGCGGCGGCGTGGCGGGAGAACTGGTTCACCAGGTGCGCCAGGTCCTGCTCGCCGGCCAGGTCCCGCGTCGCCTCCAGCATTTGCCGCATCTCCCGCAGCCGCAGTCCGAGTTCATCCCCAGGCGCCATCTCCCTCACCTCTCCACGAGAACGACACTCAAGTGTAACCGATTCCCGGCTCGCTCGCCAGTCTCCGCCGCCCCCCGTTTCCCCTCCCCCTTTGGGGGTCTGCGGGGCACCGGCTGTGTATGGATCGGAATGAAGGCTTCCCTCTCCCCGTGGGAGGAGCATTTGCCAAAGGCATAGCTCGCTGTGCTTGGTTCGCTCACGGGCCGGGGTGAGGGGTGCCTTATTCCCCCTCCCCCCTATTGGGGAGAGGGGTAAAACGGGCGGTGCACGGAACCCCCGCCCCATGTTTTTCAACGCACGGGTCGGTTAGGGGGGCGATACAACGGGCGGGTGTGGACGCCCGCCCCTACGGCGAAAATCGCAATCGTCGGCCCCTACGTTATCCACCCTTCCGAATCACCACACACCGATACTACGGCTCCAGTCTCTTAATCGTCCGGGGGAAGGCGATCGCCTCGCGGATGTGCCGGATGCCGCCGAGCCACTGGACGAAGCGTTCCAGCCCGAGGCCGAAGCCGCCGTGGGGCACCGTTCCGTACCGGCGCAGGTCCAGGTACCACTCGAAGGCCTGCCGGTCCAGCTTGTGCTCTTTAATCCGTTTCTCCAAAACGTGGAGGTCGTGGGCGCGGATGCTGCCGCCGATGAGCTCGCCGTACCCCCCGCTGGCGATGAGGTCGTCGCACTGCACGTAGCGGTCGTCGGCGGGATCAGGTTCCATGTAAAAGGCCTTGGCATCAGCCGGCCATCGCTCGACGAAGACCGGCACGTCGTAGAGCCCGCCGAGAAGGGTCTCGTGGGGCGCGCCGAAGTCCTCTCCCCACTCCAGCGGCTCCCCGGCGTCTTTCAACCGCTCCAGGGCCGAATCGTAGGTCAGGCGGACGAAGTCGGAATCATGCGCCGTTGATAGCCGGGCGAGGACCTCCTCCGCCGTCTCCTCCCGCTCCGCGTGGTCCAACTGGCGGGGATCGTGGATCTTCTCGATCAGATCGGCGTTCTCCTCCAGCACCCGCCGCACGACGTACTTCACTATTCGCGTTTGCAGCTCAACATTCTCGTCCTGGGTCAGGAAGGCCGCCTCGGGCTCCAGCATCCAGAACTCGGTCAGGTGCTTGCGGGTGAAGGATTTTTCCGCCCGGAAGGTGGGGCCGAAGCAGTAGACCCGCCCCAGGGAGGCGCAGGCCGGCTCGTTGTAGAGCTGTCCCGACTGCGAGAGGTATGCAGTCCGGTCGAAGTAGTCCAGCTTAAATAGGGTGCTCGTCCCCTCGCAGGCATTGGCGGTGATTATCGGCGAGTCCACGCAAGTGAAGCCCTCGGCGTCCAGGAAGAGGCGGAGGTAGAGGATCACCCGATCCCTGAGCCGCATGATCGCCCACTGGCGCTCGGTGCGCAGCCAGAGGTGGCGGTTCTCCAGAAGATGGTCCACGCCGTGGGCCTGTTCGCCGCGTCCCTTGGGCTGGATGGGGTAGTCCGGCGTACTCGATCCCACGGGGGTGAAGCCGGTCACGGTAAGTTCGTGTCCCCCTGGCGCCCGCTCGTCAACGCAGACTTTACCGGTCACCTCGCAGGAACTTTCCAGGTTCGCCTCCGTGGCGGTCTGGAACTCTTCCGCGGTGACCTCGTCCGCCGAGACGACCGCTTGGATGCGCCCCGTACCGTCGCGTAGCAATAGGAACAAGAGATTCTTGCCGCTCTGGCGTCTGCCGCATATCCAGCCGCGTAGGATAACGAGCTTGTCCGCGTACTCAGCGATGTCTTTTATCTGTACGACCATCGTTTGCCTGCTGCGTCCTTTTTAACAAAACGATTCTACCGGGACCGTGGGCGACCGTCAAGCCGGGGCGGGGGACGGTCTCGCCCAACCCGGCGGCCTTCTACTCGGGAATCTCGGTGATCATTCCGGCCAGGACCCGCCGGTTGGCCGTCTCCAGGGGCAGGTTCAGGAGTTGCTCGATCCGGTGCGCCAGGCGGTCGCGCAGCGTCTGGAAGGCCTTCAGGCGCTGGCCCTGCTCCTGGGGCACCCGGGCCGGGTCGTCGTAGAACCAGCGGACGGTCGGGGAGCCGGCCCAGGTCGAACTAGCCTCCCAGGTGTAGGAGCAGAGGACGATGACGATGTCGAAGCCGATCCCGGCCACGGCGATGGTGGACTTTGGGGTGTGGGCGGCCATGGAGATGCCGAGCTCACCCATCACGGCGTGGGTGAGGGGGTGGAGGCCGGAGGCGGGCTCGATTCCGGCGGAGTTGACGCCCACCGATCCCGCTCCCATCTCCCTCAACAGCGCCGCCGCCATCGGCCCCCGCACCGCGTCGGTTCGCGAGAGGAAGAGCATCCGGCGGGCGCACCGCTCGTGGCGGTCGGGTTGCACCAGCCCGGGCCAGCGTCCGCTGATCATGGAAGCCCTTTCTTCACAAAGCCGCTCAGATTGTTTATATTGTAGCTGGTTTTTCGCTTTTGTGCATCATCCCGCGCGGTGGTACTATAAGCTCGTAAACGCCGCCGTAACCGACGCGCCGCGAATGATTGGAAGGAGCACCGTGCCGGACTGGAAAAACAAGCTCTTCTTCGGGGACAACCTGGACATCCTGCGCCGACACATACCCGACTCCAGCGTGGACCTCGTCTACTTGGATCCGTCCTTCAACTCCGTAGGGGCCGACCTTCAGGTCGGCCCGATAGAGGTTAAACGGTTCGAGTGTTTCCAAGACGGAAAAGAACTCAAAGGCTTCAATGCTTTGGCTACAAAGGCCAATACGCTTACTCCATAACTATCTGCACGTATAATGACACGCCGATTTTCAACGAAGAGCGAGTAGTTAAAAATGATTTTAGAATCTCTATTCTCGGTTTGCTCGAAAGAGCAATTCCGCGTCTTGGCATATTGCTTCATGCCTGACCATCTATATCTTCTGCTTGTAGGATAAGAAATGGGTGATTTAAAAAACCATAAAAACCTTCAAGCAAATTACATCACACAGATTTAAAAAAGCTTACGGGAAGCCATTGTGGCAGCGTGGTTATTACGACCATATTCTGAGAAAAGAAGAGGATTTAAAGATTGTGGCGAAATACATTTGGGGTAATCCTGTACGTAAGGGTCTATCCGAGACAATTGCGGATTATCCTTTCTCGGGACCGATGGAATACATGGTTGACAAGTCAACCTGATGCAAAGGATTGCGGGCCGACCTGAAGGTCGGCCCCTACGGGGATGTATGTGCGTCCTGCTGCGCCACGCGGGGAAAATCGAAAAGGACGGCGGCCAGCTCAAGCTGGATTGATTTTGAAGGGGGATTTTGGACAAGTACGTTATCCATGGTGGGGTGCCTCTCGAGGGCGAGATTTCTATCTCCGGTTCCAAGAACGCCTCGCTGCCCATGTACGCCGCGGCCATCCTGGCCTCCGAGGGGAGACTGGTCCTCACCAACGTCCCCCGCCTGGACGATGTCTTCACCATGCTCGAGGTCCTGGGGGTCCTCGGTGTCGCTTCGGAGTGGCCGGACGGGCATTCGGTGTCCCTGGACGGCGCCGGTGACCTAAAGAATCTGGCGCCCTACGAGCTGGTGCGGAAGATGCGGGCCAGCGTTAACGTGCTCGGCCCGCTGCTGGCGCGGCTCGGCGAGGCCAGGGTCTCCCTTCCCGGTGGGTGCGCCATCGGCACGCGGCCGGTGGACCTGCACCTCAAGGGGCTTGCCGCCCTGGGGGCCGAAATCACCGTGGAGCACGGCTACATCGTTGGCCGGGCCGAAAGGCTCACCGGCGGCCGGGTCAACCTCGCCGGCTCCCACGGACCCTCGCGCGGGGCTACCGCCAACGTGCTCATGGCCGCCGTGCTGGCTCGGGGCACCACGGTCATCGAAGGCGCCGCCCGGGAGCCGGAGACCGCCGACCTCTGCCGCCTGCTGGTCGCAATGGGGGCCCGCATCTCCGGCATCGGTACGCCCACTCTGGAGATCGAGGGCGTGGATTCCCTCCACGGCTGCGCCTACGAGGTGATGGGCGACATCATTGAGGCCGGGACGTACATGGCCGCCGCCGGGATTACGCGCTCTCGCTTCACGCTCACCGGCTGTCCGCTCGGGTTGATGGATACCATTACCCGGATGCTGGCCGAGGCCGGTGTCCTCTGCGCCGACGAGGGCGAGGAACGGGTCGTGGTGGACGGGCGCGGCGGCAAGCGCCCCATCGAGGTGCGCACCGGTCCCTGGCCCGAGTTCCCCACCGATATGCAGGCTCAGATGATGGCCCTGGCGACCCTGGCGCCGGGGATCAGCGTCTTCACCGAGACCATTTACCCGGACCGTTTCATGCACGTGTCCGAGCTGATCCGCCTGGGCGCGGCCATCAGCCGGGAGGACGCCACGGCGGTGGTCCACGGCGTGACCAAGCTCACCGGCGCCCACGTGATGGCCACGGACCTGCGGGCCTCGGCGGCGCTGGTCCTCTCCGGTCTGGCCGCCAACGGCGAGACCCACGTTCACCGCGTCTATCATCTGGACCGGGGCTACGAGGGGATGGAGCGGAAACTCGCCGCCCTGGGCGCCCGGGTCGAGCGGATGCCCGACACCGATGCCTGACGGGGGGCCTCCAGGCGGAGACGGCGGCGACGGTTCGCCGCTGAGAGGAGGAGAAAAAGATATGAACAGGGATGCCGAATCGGCCGGGATTACTCCGGAGAAGATCGCCGGTTACCGCGAGGGGTTTGCCAAAGACCCGGCCCACCGCCTGGCGATGAACGCCGTCACCCGGAGCGCCATCGGGGCGGTGGCACTCTCCAGGGAGGCGGTCGCCCGGGCGAGCCACGTCTACTCGGAGCAGATCAAGACCCCGGAGGCCACCAGTCAGAAGAAATCGGGGCGCTGCTGGCTCTTCGCCGGCCTCAACTTCCTCCGCCTGCGGGCCGCGGAGAGGATGAACCTGGAGAACTTCGAGCTCTCCCAGAACCACCTCATGTTCTACGACAAGCTGGAGAAGGCCAACTACTTTCTGGAGAGCGTCATCGGAACCGCGGGCGAGGAGCTCCTCGGACGGCTCTTTTCGTTCCTGTTGAAGAACCCTATCCAGGACGGCGGCCAGTGGGACATGTTCGCCAATCTGGTTAAGAAGTACGGGGTGGTGCCCAAGGCGGTGATGCCCGAGACGGAGAGCAGCTCGAACAGCCGGCCGATGAACGATCTCCTCACCGCTAAGCTGCGGGAGTACGCCGCCGAGCTGCGGCGAATGGCGGGAGACGGCTTGGGTACGGGAGAGCTTCGGCGCCGCAAGGAGGAGATGCTGGCCGTCGTCTACCGGATGCTGGCGATCCACCTCGGCGAGCCGCCGGTGAGCTTCCCCTGGCAGTGGCGCGACAAGGACGAGGAGTTCAACCGCGCCGGCGTCCTCGGTCCTCGCGAGTTTTACGACACCTACGTCGGCTACGACCTCGACCGGATCACCTGTCTCATCAACTGCCCCACCGCCGACAAGCCCATGAACACCCTTTACACGATTGAGTACCTGGGCAACGTGGTGGAGGGTGGGATCATCCGGTACCTGAACGCGGCGCTCGGTCCCCTCAAGCGGGCCGCGGTGGGGATGATCAGGGAGGGCTTCGGGGTGTGGTTCGGCTGTGATGTGGGGAAGATGCTCGAGCGCGAGCTGGGCATCCTGGACACCCGCATCTACGACCTCGGGCTCGTCTACGGGGAGCCGTTTCGGAGCGGCAAGGCGGAGCGGGTGGACTACGGCCAGAGCGTGATGACCCACGCCATGGTCTTCACCGGTGTGGACCTGGACTCGGACGGTGAGCCGGTGCGCTGGAGGGTGGAGAATTCCTGGGGGGACAAGGTCGGCCAAAAGGGTCATTTCACCATGACCGACGATTGGTTCGACGAGTACGTCTTCGAGGTGGCAGTGGAGAAGCGCTTCCTGCCGGACGATCTCCTGCCCGTTCTCGACACCGAGCCGGTGAGGCTTCCGCCGTGGGACCCGATGGGGGCGCTGGCGGTGGCGCCGTAACAGTAGAGGCGGGCTTCCCCCGTTCTTAATCGGGATTACCCACACTGTTTCGAGGCCACGGTATGACCACTCGAAGGGTTGGCGTCCCGGACAGCGCGTAATTAATAGTTCCCGTTGGTCGCCAGCTTGAAGCTGGACCCAGCTCCGCGACGAAGATTTATTTCAAGTTGATAATCACTTCCCGCGAGCAGTACTCGTACAACAAAGACAAGGGGTTTTGCCAGAGGCATAGCTCGGTTTGCCGGGGGCATAGCTCGCTCCGCTCGGTTCGCTCGGTTTAATCCCTTGCTTTTCATCTCCATGTGCCATAGCGTAGAATGGGAATAGAATCCCCGCCGAGCAGGTCGGCGGCCCGCAGAGGGGCCGCCCTACATCTGCCAAACGTTACCTTGCGATAATCAGCCGCAGAACAGAGAAGCCTGCCGAGGTAAGGCGGTGGCACAGGTTTTTGCACCGCGATGCCTTGCGGACTTATCCGGTGTTCATTTGCGCAAAAACTGTGCCACCGCCGCTCTCAACGTCCGCGCAGTTCCAGGAACCTCGTAGCGTTCGGCGGCCAGGTCGGAGCTTACCGGTTCAACCATGTGCAACGACCAAAACGCACCAAAATACCCGAGTGATATCTCTCTAATGTGGTCCAATCTTGGGTGATGAACCAGGAGGAATGAAACAACTATGCGTGGGCCGTTTATGTCAGCCGGTTTTATCGTTTCCCCACCCCTCGGGTGGGAGAGTAAGGGGTTAAAGTCGGTAGCGGCCGTCCGCGGTCGCCCGTTATTCCAATGAGGTGTAATATCTGTTGTCGGTGTTGTATAATGCCCTTTGACGTCCCCGACCGGCGGAGAAGGTGAGGTTGTGTTGTGAAAATCATCAGAATGTTGGTTCTTCTGGCCCTGGTAACCGGTGCCCAGGCCGCGATGAAGACCGTCTACCTCGAGGAGTTCGGCTCCGTGGACTGAGGCCACTGCCCCGAGATGCGCGAGGCTCTCGCGATGGTCCGTGATGATTATTCCGAGGACGAGGTGGTGATCGTCTCCAACCACGTGGGCGACGAGTACGGGAGCGATTACACTCAGTACCGGCGGGAGTACTGCGACGTCATCGCCTTCCCAACCGGCCAGATAGATTATATCCACTCGCTTGTAACCTGGAGCATGGACGCCCAGGAAATCTACGATTGGCTGGTGCCCCGGATCGAGATCCAGCTGGCCAAATCCGCCCCCGGGACGCTGGAGATAGCCTGTGAGCGCGAGGGTGATACGGTCACGCTACACTCCACCGTAACCCTTGACACCTCACTTTCCGGCGTGTGGAGGCTGTGGAACCTGGTCTTCGAGGAGGAGGTGGACGAGTACCGTTTCGTCGTGCGCGCGGGCAACGAGTCTCCCGTCGAGCTCGACATCTCCAGCCCGGGTGAAAGTAGCATCTACGATTGGGGCTTCGACCTGGAACCAGGCTGGGAGGAGGATGATCTTATCGTCGTGGCTTTCATTGAGAAGGATTTCGGCGACTACGAGATCGGCCAGGCGGTTATGACGGACCTCGATTTTTCACCCGCCGTCCGTGAGGTCTCCTGGGGAGAGATAAAGGCACAGTTCTAGCCGAGCAGATAGTCTGTAAAAGGGTGGGCTTTCGAGCCCACCTTTACACAATCCCCCTCACACACTTTGAGGGGGAGAGGGTTTGGGTAGGGGGGTGTGTAAGTGTAGGGGCGGGCCAGCGCCGGGTGCCAACGTGGCACGAGGGACGGTATCAGGGGCGCTGGCCGAGGGTTTCCTTGATCGGTTGGGCGCATTGAAATTGAAATTGAAATAATCCCTTGAGTTGTGGTATAGTCTTTGATGGTTTCTAAGAGTGACTCAAACCATGGGCGGCAGGTTTAAGATGTGCGTCGGTCGCACTGTGAGCTTTCCCCCACCCGAGAAAAAAGTTCACCCATAAAGGGAGGTCAATCAGATGAAGGTATTAAGAATGATGCTCCTGCTGGTTCTGGCCACGGGGGCCCTGGCGGCAGAGAAGGTCGTCTTCATGGAAGACTTCGACGCTTCGTGGTGACAGTACTGCCCCATCATGCGAGAGGCTTTCTCGCATCTGCGCGAAGATTACACCGAGGACGAGCTCGTGGTGGTTTCCAACCACTGCGCTGACGACTACGCCAACACCTACACCAACTACCGCAAGGGCTACTGCAGCGTGACCGGCTACCCGACCGCCATGGTGGACTTCATGCACAAGCTGGTCGGCACATACAGTACCTGGCAGCTGAACTACGACTGGCTCTCCACCCGGATTGACATCCAGCTTACCAAGACGCCCCCGGGCTCCCTGGATCTCGACTACTTCTTCGTCGGCGACGATGTTTACCTTGAGGCCACGGTGAACCTGGAGGAGGACCTGGAAAACGAGTGGTGGGTGTGGATGCTGGTCTACCAGGAGGACTGGGACGGATTCGAGTTCGTGGTCCGCGACGGCGACTACTCGCCCTCGGAGCTTCTGATCTCCAGCGAGGGAGAGAGCGACACATATTACTGGCACTTCGACCCCACGGGTTGGGATCTGGACCAATTGGTCGCCGTCGCCTTCCTGGAGAAGAATTTTTCCAACAAAGAGGTCTGCCAGGCGATCATGCTCCATCTGGATATGGGGAGGCCCGACGACCACGAGCCCATCGTGGTTGACCAGGACCCCGAGCACGGCGAGGACGACGTGTCGGTTGACTCGACAATCGAGTTCACCCTGGTGGACGACGTCGGCATCGACCTCGACACGCTGGACTTCACTGTGGAGGACGACACGCGGTCCTCGGGCTCGCGCTTCCTGTCCGTCGGCGGTCAGGCCCTTCGCACCGGGTACGCCCCCGCGGGCGAGATAACCGGCGACCTGGACATTGACGACTCCGACCCGCAGGAAGTCGTGTGCACCTTCACCCCGGACGAGGACCTGCCCTTCGAGGCGACCATCACCTGCACCATCGCCTCCGGGCTGGAAGACACCGATGGTAACCCCACCGAAGAGGACGTGACCTGGAACTTCATCACCGAGGAGTATGTCCGCGTCGAGGAGACGAGCTGGGGCGCCATCAAGGCCCAGTTCTAGCCGAGCAGATAGTCTGTAAAAAGGGTGGGCTTTCGGGCCCACCTTTTACGCAATCCCCCCCGCCCTAGCCCTCTTCCCGGAGGGGCGAGGGGATGAATGCGGCGTGGCGGCGTATTTGTATAAAGTGTGTGGGGGTCTTTGGGTCCGTCTGTATTACCCCCCTCCCTAACCCTCCCTCCAAAAGGGAGAGGGGGTTTACTGCGCCATGCGCACCAGCTCCACCACGGAGTCGTAGACCATCTGCAGGCCGATGGTCATGGTAATCAGCCCCGAGAGGCGGATGCTGACGTTGACCACGTTGCGGCTTATTTTCCGCTGCGCCAGGAGCGTCAGGCGCATCAGCCCCACGTTGAGGGCGATGGCCGAGGCGACGACCCCCAGGGCGAAGAGTTCCCCCCCCTTGGCGGCGATGGTGATGGACTGGGCGAAGGCCGCCGGCCCCACGATCAAGGGCACGGCGAAGGGGACCACACGCACCTCGCGAATATCCTGGTTGCGGCGCAGGTGGAAGGTGACGCCCCGGCTCAGGCGCGTGTAGCCGATGCCGGCCAGGATCAGGCCGCCGGCCAGGCGGAGAGTGGCCATGTCCACCCGGAAGACCACCTTGAAGAGGAAGATGCCGGTGGCGGCGATGAGGGCGGTGATGACGAAGGCCCAGAGGTTGCCGCTGTAAATCAACCGGGAGACGTCACGATCGGGGTGCTCCTTGGCGATGGACACGATGAGCATCACCTGGTTCACCGGATTGATGATGATGATGAGAAAGAGGAGTTGGAGGAGGAACTCGTTCATTTTCTCTCACCCTGAAGCCGGTCGCGCAGCAGACCGAAGAGGGGGCGGAGGCCCTCGTGCGACGGCCGTTGAATGACGTCTGCGCCCACGACGAACCCCGCCCCGCCGGCGGGGATGATGAAGGCCGGCAGTCCATCGAGGCCGGGCGCTTTGTCGAGCCAATCGTCGAGGAGCACCGCCGCCGGTCTGCCGGTTTCTATACCCAGTTGCGCCAGTTCGGCGATTCCCAGGTGCTCGACGAAACCGGTGAGCCGGAAGCTCCCCGAGGCGGCCCAGACCGCTCCGTCGCTCTCGGTCCAACCCTCGGCGAGCTCCCGCACCAGGCACCGGTTGGTGGTGCCGAAGGGGGTGACCTCGAGCCCGGCTTCGGTCAGCACGTCCGCCAGGCGCCGGTCGTCGGCCAGGGTCAGCTTCTGCCCCCGGCAGAGCCAGACGCGCTCCGTACCGTGCATTTTAAAGAACCCGCCGAGCTCGCGGGCGGGATCACCGGCGACGGCGAGGTCCGTTGGCGGCAGGCCGTAGAGTTCTGAGGCCAGGAGCACCGTCAGGGTTGACAGCCTCTCCTCGGGCGGCTCCCCGAGGAGGTCCAGTCCCCACCCGACGGCCTCCTCCGCCACTTCATCCGCGGAGCCCGGCCGGAGCGCCAGTCGGCTGATCCCGGAGAGAAGTCCGGGTGCCAATTTCCCCAGCCGGGGTTCTCTTTGGATCACCCTGCGCCGGACGGCGTCTACGCTCGGCGGATGGTTCATCGGTAAGCCCCCTGTGATCAAGGGGTTACTCTACCCCTTCCACGTAGGTGTGTCAATCGTTCTCTGTTATATGCGCAGAACTTGACTATCCCCGGACTAGGTGCTAAACTGCGCCTGGTTTTGTGCGAATGAAGCCAACGCGGTGCTCCCCGCTGGGGGGCTTTCGCCTTAACTGTCGTTGTGGACATGCACCGGCCCGCAGATCAGAAGAACGATTCTAAAAAAACCGACTTCCGTAGCGGATTCGTGGCACTTCTAGGACGATCCAACGTCGGCAAGTCCACCCTCCTTAACGCCCTTCTGGGCGAGAAGATAGCTCCGACTACCCCCAAGCCCCAGACCACCCGCCGCCGACTGCGCGGCATCCTCACCACCGACACGTATCAAATCGTCTTCACCGACACCCCGGGCTACCACCGGCCCACTGACGAACTCGGCCGCCGGATGATGATCACCGCCCGGGGAGCGGTCGCCGACGCCGACGTGGCCCTCGTCGTCGTTGACTCCACCGACGTTCGGGAGCGGGACGCTGAGCTGGTGAATATCGTGGCCGCTTCGGGGAGGGCGCACCTGGTGGCGCTGAACAAGATCGATCTGACCGGCTCCGACGAGGTCCCGCCGGGGCTCGGTGGTGTCGAGTTCATTCCCATCTCGGCCCTCACCGGCGAGGGTCTCGACCGTCTGCTCGAACGCCTGTTGGAGCTGTTGCCCGCCGGGCCGCGCTACTACGACTCGGACCAGCTCACCGCCGAGCCCGAGCGCGAGCTGGTCGGGGAGTTCATCCGCGAGCAGGCGATACTCGCCTTGCGCGATGAACTTCCCTACGCCCTCGAGGTGATCGTGGACGGGTTCGAGGAGAGGTCGGAGGATCTCGTTTACATCGCCGCCACGCTGTACGTTGAGCGCAAGAGTCAGGTAGGGATCGTCGTCGGCGCGGATGGGTCCGTTCTTCGCGGTATCGGCAGCCGGGCCCGTCGCACCGTTGAATCCTTTTTAGCCAGACGAGTTTATCTGGATCTGCGCGTCAAGGTCCGGCCCAAGTGGCGCAGGGACTCCGGCGCGCTCACCGAGTTCGGCTACATCAAGGCCGGTAAATGATGCACAGGAACAACAACGGCCCTGCGCTTCCCCTGCGCATCTTCGAGGAGTGGTGCAAGGGTTGCGGAATCTGCGTCACCTTCTGCCCCAAGGGCGTGCTGGTGCTCAACCACCAGGGCAAGGCCGAGGTCGCCCACCTCGATAACTGCATCTACTGCAAGCTCTGCGAGCTTCTGTGCCCCGATTTCGCCGTTACCGTCCGGCCCAAGCCTGAGGCTGTAAAGCCCGCGGATAAGGAGAAGGTTGGTGACGAAGAGTAACAACCTGCGCTTCTACTCGGGCAACGAAGCGATTGCCTATGGCGCGCTCTACGCCGGGTGCGACTTCTTCGCCGGATACCCGATCACCCCCTCGACCGAGGTGGCCGAGATCATGGCCCTGGAGCAGCCCAAGCTTGGCGGCACCTTCATCCAGTTGGAGGACGAGATCGCCTCCATGGCCGCCATCATCGGCGGGACCATGGGCGGGGCCAAGTCCATGACCGCCACCAGCGGTCCCGGTTTCTCCCTCATGCAGGAGAACCTTGGCTACGCGGCCATGATCGAGGCGCCCTGCGTCGTGGTGAACGTGATGCGCGGCGGGCCCTCCACCGGTCTGCCCACCAAGGTCGCCCAGGGTGACGTCATGCAGGCCCGCTGGGGTACCCACGGCGATCACCCGATCATCGTCCTCTCGCCTGAGAGTGTTGCCGAGTGCTTCAGCCTCACGGTCGAGGCCTTCAACCTCGCCGAGCGTTTCCGCACCCCGGTGGTCTTTCTGGCCGACGAGATGATCGGCCACATGTACGAGGTGGTCACCACTCCCGAGCCGGGCGAGATCCCGGTGGTGGAGCGCGAGATCCCCGAACGCCCCGCCGAGTGGTACCGACCCTTCGAATTCACCGTCCACGGCACCGCGCCCCTGGTTCCTTTCGGAGAGGGTTACCGCTACCACGTAACCGGTCTCACGCACGACGAGGACGGATTCCCCACCGGAAAGCCCGACCAGTGCGGGAGGATGCTCCTCCACCTGTGTCAGAAGCTCGATAATCATCCCGAGATACGCATGGTGGAGGAGATCTGCCTGGAGGACGCCGAGGTTGCCGTCATCGCTTACGGCTGCACCGCCCGGATCGTGCGGCGCTCCCTCTACTTCGCCCGCAAGAACGGAGTCAAGGCCGGGATGCTCCGGCTGAAGACCATCTGGCCGCTCCCGGAGAAGGCCATTGACGAGGTCTGTGACCGCGTGGACCTGGTGGTCGTTCCAGAGCTGAACATGGGTCAACTGGTGGGCGAGATTGAGCGGGTAAACCGCGGCCGGGCGCGGGTGCTGCCCCTGAACCGTGTTGACGGGGAGACGCTGAACCCCTACGACGTCACCGATCAGCTCATCCGGGCTTACCGCGGCTTCGAGAACAGCGAGAACGAGGATTTCATCTTCTAGTAGTACAGGGGGATGCGAGCCGTGCAAAACCAACGGGCCGTCACCATTTCGTACCTGCGCACCAGGAAGAAGTTCCCCACGGTGTGGTGCCCGGGTTGCAGCCTGGGGATAGTCATGGCGGCCCTCATCCGGGCCATCCATAAGCTGGGCATAGACAAGAACGAGGTGGCCCTGGTCTCGGGGATCGGCTGCACCGGAAGGATGCCGGTCTACACCGACTTCAACACGCTCCACGGCACCCACGGCCGCGCCCTGCCCTTCGCCACCGGGATCAAGCTGGCCAACCCGGGGCTGAAGGTGATCGCTACCATGGGGGACGGCGACGCCACCGCCATCGGGGGCAACCACTTCATCCACACCTGCCGACGCAACATTGATCTGACCGCCGTCATCGTCAATAACTACATCTACGGGATGACGGGCGGCCAGTACTCGCCGACGACGCCTTTGGGCAAGCGGGCCTCCACCGCGCCCTACGGCATGATCGAGCAGCCCTTCGACATCTGCAGCCTGGCCGAGGCGGCGGGCGCGTCCTACGTAGCCCGCACCACCAGCTACCACGCGGTCGCGATGACGAATCTCTTCGTCCGGGCCATCGAGAAGAAGGGCTTCTCGGTCGTCGAGATCATGTCCCATTGCTACACCACCTACGGACGGCGCAACCGGTACGTTGACCCGGTGGAGATGATGGCGGAGGAGAAGAAACTCGCGGTGCCGCTCAAGACCTACTCCAGGATGAGGGAGAAGGACCCCGATTACGAGCTCAAGCCGGACCAGTATTTAACCGGCGTGTTCACCGACGATGACTCCCGCCGTGAGTACACCGAGATTTACGCCGAACTCTGTAAACAGGTTCAGGGGGATAAGCTTGCCTGGTAACAATCTCCAGTTCGGTGTCAAGATGACGGTCGTTCGCTTCGCCGGTTCCGGCGGGCAGGGCCTGATGACCTCGGGGCGGATCCTGGCCCAGGCCGCGGGACTCTACGACGGCCGCGTGGTGGTTCAGACCCAGAGTTACGGTCCCGAGGCCCGGGGCGGCGCCGCCAAGAGCGAGGTCTGCATCTCCGACGCGCCCATCAACAATCTGAAACCCACCCGGATAGACGTGCTGGTGGCGATGAACCAGGGCTCCTGCGATAAGTACTCCGGCGATCTGAAGCGTGAAGGAATTCTGATCGCCGATTCCAGCTTCGTGGATCAGCCCCCCCGAGAGGACTGCTACAGTTTCCCTTTCACCTTCCACAGCCGGGACACCCTGGGCAACCCCGTGGTGGCCAACATCATGGCCCTGGGGTATCTTCTCGCCCTCACCGGGGTGACCAGCCGGGAGGCGGTGGAGCGCGCGCTGACCGAGAACCTGCCCGACCGGTTCGTGAAGCTCAACCTCCGGGCGCTCGCAGAAGGACTGCTGGAGGGCAAGAAGGCGCAGGATGCCCGAGCGGGCCTCGGGGGATTCTAAAACCGCGCAGCGTCGCCCTTACGGCTTCAGCGTCTCGGAACTACGGGCGACTTCTGCGGGGCGTGGAAGCCACGCGCCACTGCATTAGTAACATACATCGGGCGGGATACGGAGCCCCCCACCCGACGGGCAGTTGCGAAACTTTCCTAAAGGGGAATTCTTGCGGACCCTGGTGCTCGTAAAACCCGACGGCGTAAAGCGGAACCTGATCGGCGCTTGCCTGGGCAGATTCGAGGAGGCGGGTCTTCGTGTCGCCGCGTTGAAGATGCTGACCCTCACGCGGGAGAAGGCCGAGGAGTTCTACCGGGTTCATCGGGACAGACCCTTCTTCGGCGATCTGGTGGGCTACATGACCTCGGGCCCCATCGTGGCCGTCATCCTGGAAGGCTCAGACGCAATCCAGCGCGCCCGGGACGTGATGGGAACCACCGATCCCGCCGACGCCGCTCCCGGTACGCTGCGCGCCGCCTACGGCGAGACGATCCAGTGCAACACGGTGCACGGAAGCGACAGCGAGGAATCGGTGGAGCACGAGGTGGGGGTCATCTTCGGTTCCTCTTGCCCAACGTCCGGCTTGAAAGGACAACCATGAACGGTGCACTATTCGCCGCCCCCGGCCTTTTTGTCCGGGAGCTTGAACCCGGGGACGAACGGAGGCTAGCCTCTTGGCCGGACACGGTCTACCTCGGTTCCGACGGCCACCATTGGGGTTCGGAGGAGAACTCCCGGAAGAATATCGAGGGGCTCCAACTGCTCTGGGGCAACGTTGTCGTCGTCTGTAACGCGGACAACGGCAAGGCCCTGGGCCTCTTGGTGTGGAGCGAAGAGCCGGACGGGGCCTGCCGCTTCGGCTTGGAGCTGGCGCCGGACCGCATCGGCCGGGGGATCGGACGGCAGCTCGTGATCTCGTTCATCGAGTTCGCCTTCGGGATCCTCGGCTTCAAAGAGCTGCGAGCCAAGGTGTCCGCCTCCAACGCCCCGGCGGTCAAGCTGGGGCGCCAGCTAAACTTCCACCTGATCGAGGAGAGCTACGACGTCACCCCCCACTGCCGGCTCCGCATCTTCACCGACGAACGATACCGGGGGATTCGGGAGTATTTCCGCAGCGAGGGGGGAATCGTTATGGAGCGGGTGCTGGAGCTCGGCCTCGATGAGCAGAACTGGCACCCCACCGTCTTCGGCTAGACCGGACGCCTCGAGATCCGTCCATCAACCCTAACACCCACCAGGGGGTTGACCTTGTTCGAGATCGTCAGGAGAGAGGTCCTCGGGCCCGAGATCAAGCTCTTCGACGTCAAAGCGCCCTTGATCGCCCGGAAGATCAAGCCCGGCCAGTTCATCATGCTGCGCATCAACGACTACGGTGAGCGCATCCCCCTGACGATGGTCGCCCGGGATCCCGAGGCCGGGACGGTGACCATCATCGTTCAGGAGGTGGGGAAGACCACCCGCCAACTCAATCGGCTGAAGGTGGGTGAGGGCTTCGTGGATTTCATCGGCCCCCTCGGCCGGTATCATTCGATGGAGGGCTTTCACGGTCGGGCTCTCGGCGTCGGCGGCGGGATCGGTGTCGCGCCGCTTCTGCCGAAGACGAGGGAGTTCAAGGAGCGGGGGAGTTACGTCGTCAGCATCATCGGCGCCCGGTCGAAGGAGCTGTTGATTCTCGAGGACGAGATGAGGGCAGCCTCCGACGAGCTCCACGTGTGCACCGACGACGGCAGCTACGGGCACGAGGGCTTCGTCTCCGATATCCTCACCCAGAAGCTGGACGAGTCCACCGATTACGATTTCGTGCTGGCCATCGGACCGCCGATCATGATGAAGGTCTGCCGCGATGTCGTCAAACCCTACGGCGTCCCCGTGTACGTCAGCCTGAACACGATCATGGTGGATGGCACGGGGATGTGCGGTTCCTGCCGGGTGACCGTGGGCGGTGAGGTCAAGTTCGCCTGCGTGGACGGCCCGGAGATGCGCGGCGAGGAGTTGGATTTCGAGGAGATGATGGCGCGGCAGAACCGTTACCAGGCCGAGGAAAAATGCGCCCTGGATCGCTACCTGAAGGAGGTGGGGTAGTGGAGAAGAGCCCGGAGGAGCTGAGGAAGGCTGGAGTCAGACAGCTCGAGAAAACCCCGATGCCTGAGCAGGATCCTCGGGAGCGGGCGCATAATTTTTCCGAGGTGCCCTACGGCTACACCGACGAGATGGCCATCGCCGAGGCTTGGCGTTGCCTGCAGTGCAAGGACACCCCCTGCATCCCCGGCTGCCCAGTCGAGATAGACATACCCGGTTTCATCACAGCCGTCCGGGAGGGCGACTTCCGCACCGCCGCCAACATCATCAAGCGGACCAACTCCCTGCCGGCGGTCTGCGGTCGAGTTTGCCCCCAGGAGGTGCAGTGCGAGATTGTCTGCCTGCGCGGCAAGAAGGGCGAGCCGGTCGCCATCGGGCGCCTCGAGCGATTCGTCGCCGACTGGGAGGCCGAGCACGGCGATCCGGAACTGCCCGAGATCGCCCCGCCCAACGGTCATCGGGTGGCCGTCATCGGCTGCGGACCCGGCGGGATGACCTGCGCCGGCGACCTGGCCATCATGGGCTACGACGTGACCGTCTTCGAGGCCTTCCATGCCTCGGGCGGCGTCCTGCGCTACGGAATCCCCGAGTTCCGGCTGCCCATGGCCATCGTTGACCGCGAAACTCACTACCTCGAATTGCTGGGGGTGAAGTTCTCCTACAACATGGTCATCGGCAAGGTCTGGACCCTCGACGAGATGCGCGAGGACGGCTACGAGGCCTTCTACATCGGCACCGGCGCCGGGCTCCCCTGGTTCATGAAGATCGAGGGCGAGGGGCTCAACGGCGTCTACTCCGCCAACGAGTTCCTCACCCGGGCCAACCTGATGGGGGCTTACGACCCCGACCGTTACGACACGCCGATCCGGGTCGGTAAGAATACGGCGGTCATCGGCGGGGGCAACGTGGCGATGGATTCCGCCCGCACCGCCCTGCGCTTGGGCTCCGAGCACGTGTACATCGTCTACCGCCGCTCGAGGGTGGAGATGCCCGCCCGGGACGAGGAGATCCACCACGCCGAGGAGGAGGGGGTCGAGTTCCTCCTGCTCCAGAACCCCCTGAGAATCCTCAACGACGGCAAGGGATGGGTCGAGGGGATGGAGTGCATCCGCATGGAGCTGGGGGAGCCCGACGACTCCGGCCGCCGCCGCCCCGTGCCCATCGAGGGCTCCGAGTTCATCCTCGACGTGGACTGCGTCATCGTGGCCATCGGCAACGGCCCGAATCCCCTGCTGATCGAGGCCACCCCGGAGCTCAAGGTCACCAAGTGGAGCAACATCGTCACCGACGAGGCGGGGCGGACGAGCATTCCGGGGGTTTTCGCCGGCGGGGACATCGTCACCGGGGCCGCCACGGTCATCGAGGCCATGGGCGCCGGTAAGATCGCCGCCCGCGCCATGGACGCCTACCTCAAGGGCGACAAAACCTGGCCCGATCTGGAGAAGAAGGGCTAGTCAAAAAGGATATCTTGCGGGGTCGGCGGTTGCCGGCCCTTTTTGTACGCCGGTCGGTTTATTTCAGCCGTTTGTGAAACCCGGATCGGCGAGAGTGTATCCTAGGGGGTGAACATGGGAAAACATTCAAAAAAATCAGCAAAAGGAGAAAAAATGAGCGGCCTCTTTCTGATGCTTCGGATTGATCGCGAGCGGCGGGGATTCCGCTCCCGATAGAACACAACGGGTAGAATGCGGGGTCGGCGGTTGCCGGCCCCTTTTTTTATGATATGTCCGGACGGTACAGAACGCGGAGAAAGATTATCGAACACGGCCGATCCGCCTCGCGGGACTGCGATCCAACACGCTGCGTTGGCGGGCGGGTCTGAAGACCCGCCCCTACGTTTGGGTGCGTTAGCGGGGGATACGGCACGGTTATTGCTTACTTAATCTTTGGCTACGTAGAATCATCAGCGTAATCTTAAGGGGTACGAGATGGATGTAGGGAACCTGGAGCACAAATGCGCGGCCTGGCGGAGGCTCACTCCCCGGGACGACCAGCTCGGTTTCGAGGCCTGCCTGGTGGCCCGGGACATGTGCGAGGTCGGACTGCGGGGGCGCGACGGCGCTCTGACGCGGCGGCTGCGCCGGATGCTTGCCGAAGCGGACAGCGAGGTGCATCGGCTCTTCTGTGATGCAGAGCTTACCGACGGTCAACTCGCCGAACTCCGCGACGTGATGGAGGATTATCGGTGCGTGTACTACGGGCCTCTGAGGCACCACTTCGCGCCTTCGCCGCAGCAGGATCGCTGGTGGCTGTGGCTGGACGGGATCGCCTCGGACGGGCTGTCGTCGGCCAGGTCCGGTGGGAACGGCTGGAATTGATCCGCCCCCGCGCGAACCGTACTGGTTAGATCAGCCGGGATCCGGCGGGTGTGAGCTCGCCTCCAAGTTGACTTGGCCCCGGTTGGTCTATATTATTTTGCGGCGACTGGATTAGCCGGAGGAATCGTCCGCTTGGGTAACGTCATCGGCATCAGCGCCCTGGACAAGGAGAGCACGGTAACCCTGGTCCAGGACGGGGTGATCACCTGGGCCGTCTCCGAGGAGCGGCTCACGCGAGTGAAGCAGCAGCGGGGCTTCCCCTGGGGCGCGCTGGAGATGGTCTTCGACCGTACGGGCTTGGGTCCCGGCGATATTGAAGCGGTGTGTTACCCTTTCCTTCCCGCGCCGGAGGAGCTGGCCCTCCGCCGCCGGCGGGCGTATTCCCACCTCCGGGAGAACCGCAAGCGAAGGGGGCCCGCCAGCCGTCTCCTCCACCGGCTCAATCTCCACCGGGAGCTCTGGCGAGACCGGCGGGGGGTGCTTCCCTTCTCCGACCGGGAGCTGGCCGAGGGGCTCGCCAAGTGGGACCTCACCGAAAAGCTCCACCGCTACCCCCACGAGCCCACCCACGCCGCTAACGCCTTCTACACCTCGGGTTTCGAGCGAGCCCTGGCGGTGATCTTCGACGCCTACGGCACCGGCGACACCGGCGGTATCTTCCGCTGCGGGCCCGACGGCATCGAGACGGTCGCCACTTTCCCCTGGCCCAACTCCCTGGGCGATTTCTACAGCCGGGTGACCAAGGCGCTGGGCTTCACCCCGGACCGCCACGAGGGCAAGATCCTCGGACTGGCGGCCTACGCCCCCGCCGGCGATGTTTTCCCCCTCGTCCGTCCCCGTTTCGATGTCTCCGACGGCGGGTTCTTCTATCTCAACTCCCACGATCCCTTCTACGTGCCCCGTCTGGCCCGGCGGTTCCCCCGGGAGCAGGTCGCCGCCGCCCACCAGGACACCCTGGAGGAGGTGGCCGTCGCCGCGATCCGTCCCTACCTGCGCCGCTCCGGCGAGCGCAACGTGGTCCTCTCGGGCGGGGTGACCGCCAACGTCAAGCTGAACCAGCGCATCGCCGAGCTGCCCGAGGTGGACGGCATCTTCGTCCATCCGGCGATGAGCGACATGGGCACAGGCACCGGGGCCGTGTATCTCTACCTCGCCGAACGGGGACGGGTCAAACCGTACAGGCTCCCCCACGCGCTCCTCGGACCCGATTACGATGAGGCCTCTTGCCGGTTGGCGCTGGAAGACGCCGGCCTCGCACACTCCAGGCCCGACGATCTCGTCGGCGAGGCGGCGAAACTCCTCGCCGCCGGGAAGGTCATCGCCTGGTTCGACGGGCGGATGGAGTACGGCCCCCGGGCTCTGGGCTCCCGCTCGATACTCGCCCAGGCCACCGAGCACGGCATCAACAAGTGGCTGAACGAGCGCCTGAAGCGCACCGAGTTCATGCCCTTCGCCCCGGTGACCCTCCCCGAGCACGCCGGGCGGTGCTACATCGGCCTGGAGAAGTGCCGCCACACCGCCGAGTTCATGACAGTCACCATGGACTGCACCGATTACATGAAAGAGGTGAGCCCGGCGGCGGTCCACGTGGACGGCACCGCCCGACCCCAGATCGCCAACCGCGAAACCAACCCGCGCTACCATGACGTCCTGGCCCGCTACCACGACATCACTCACATCCCCAGCCTCATCAACACCAGCTTCAACATCCACGAGGAGCCCATAGTCTGCACCCCGGCGGACGCCGTGCGGGCCTTCCGCCAGGGGCACCTGGACTGGCTGGCCCTGGGACCCTTCCTGGTGAAAAACCCGGTCGAAGATGCTTAAGCCCCTCGTAGCCGGTCTTTACAACCTGGGCCGCGCCCTCGGCCTGTTTCGCGATGCGGATCGCAGGCCCCGCGTCTTCATGTACCACCGCGCCGCGGTCGGGGAAAGGCTTCCCCACGAACCCAGTCTGGACGGTCTCCGCCGTCAGCTCGCCTGGCTGGCGGAGAGCAGGCGCGTCGTCCCCCTCGGTGAGCTGATCGAAGCCGCCCTGGCGGGGGAGGGAAAAAACCGAGTCGCCCTCACCTTCGACGACGGCTTCGCCAACTTCCTCGATGTGCTGCCGGTGCTTGAGGAGCACGGGACTCCCGCCACGCTCTTCGTCACCGTCGGGGGCCTCGCCGGCGGCTGCTCTATCCCCTGGTTCGCCAAGGTGGAGCTCGCCCGCCGGGGGCATCGCCCGGATAGGCTCTTCGGCCCGGTCGCAGGTGTGGACTGGTCGAAGGTCCCGGTAGCCGGCCTTCCGGGGATACTCCTCGGTCTGCCCTACGCCGACTTCCGCCGGGCGGTGGATCGCTCCCCGGCTCCCGACGACCTCCCTTCTGACACCGAGCTGCGAGCCTCCCACCGCCTCCTCACCGCCGATGAGGTGCGCGTGGTCGCGGCTTCGCCCCTCGTCGAGATCGGCGCACACTCACTCACCCATCCCGATCTCACCCGCCTGGATAAAGACGATCTCCGCCGGGAGGTCGGGGAAGGCGGGAGGATTCTGGAAAGGCACACCGGGCGTCCCGCGACGAGCTTCGCCTATCCCTTGGGGCGCTACGACGAGCGGGTGGTCCGGGCGGCGCGCCGGGCGGGTTACACTCGCGCCGTGGTCGTCGAGCCGCTCGATTCCGCAGTGGATGGGGAAAATCCAGAATTCACCTTCCCCCGTTCCGGCGTCTACGGCGACTCGATGGCGATCTTCCGGGCCAAAGCCCGGGGTCTGGACGAACTGCGGCGTTAAGAAAAGCCCGCTGATTTGCGGCCTTTTTCCTCAACAACCTTTTTTTTATCGCCCACCCCGAAAAGGGTGCAATTTTTGTCTTTTTACGAGATGCGGCTGGAGAAAACATTGATATGGATGGCGGCAGCTCAGGGTGCCGCCCATTTCTTTCGGCGGTATTGCCATCATCGTCACTCGGAACTCGGGGGGGGGGGGCCGCAGAGGCCCGCCCTTAGATTAAGACAAGGGGATTCATCCCCTTGATCCATCCACCGATCCCCAAGACAAGGGGATTCATCCCCTTGATCCATCGCACAAGGGGTTAAACCGAGCGAACCGAGCGGAGCGAGCTATGCCCCCGGCAAAGCGAGCTATGCCTCTGGCAAAACCCCTTGTCTCTTGTAGTGCGGGGTTTAAACCCCTCGTCTGATGTAGCGTCACCCCTCAACGGGCGACTTAGTCATCGGGGCGGGGCGTAGAAGCCCCGCGCTACATTCCCCCTCTCCCCAACCCGTGGGCACCCGATGGCGACCGTCTCAACCACCCCCACGGACATCCTTCAATCTAAAGGGCTCATTAGGCGGGCCTGTTGTTGACTTTGACCTTTCCCCGTCCTATTATCGACCGGCATATTTGTGTGTTCCCAGCGAAAGGAGAAGGTTTGCTGAAAGGCCTGCTGCAACTCGCGGTGGACCACGCTCTAGCGTACGGGGCCAGCTACGCCGAGGCCCGGTTCCAGAACCTGGTGACCGAGGACGTCTCGGTGAAGAACGGCGCCGTGCAGGTGGCAAATCGCGGGTACGACAAGGGATTCGGGGTTCGCGTGATCTACGACGGCGCCTTCGGCTTCGCCTGCTCGAGCATTCTCACCGAAGAACAGATGCGCCGGACGGCGGCCCGCGCCTTAGGAATTGCCAAGGCCTCGGCCACCGTCAAGCGCGACCCCCTGATCCTCGACCGGCTTGAGGCCTACGTGGGCTACTGGCCAAGCTTCTACCGGACCCACCCCTTCGATGTGCCTCTGGAGAAGAAGGCGGACCTCCTGTTGGAGGCCACCGAGGCCATGCGGGTGGGCGACGAGGTCAAGGTTGTCGAGGGCTTCATCCACTCCCGCGAGACGCACAAGTTCTTCGTCAGCTCCATCGGCTCGGCCATCGAGCAGCGCAAGGTGGAGTGCGGAGGGGGGCTGAACTGCGTCGCCATTGCCGACGGCGGCATGCAGCGCCGCACCTACCCCTTCAGCTCCCGGGGCCTCTACCAGGCCCGGGGCTGGGAGGTCGTCGAGGAGATGGACCTGGTCGGCAACGCGCCCCGAGTGGGCGCCGAGGCCGTGGAGCTCGTCCACGCCCCCGAGGCGCCCGCCGGCGAGATGGACGTTGTCATAGACAGCACCCAGATGGTGCTCCAGATCCACGAGAGCTGCGGCCACGCCGTGGAGCTGGACCGGGTCATCGGCCAGGAGGCGAGCTTCGCCGGCACCAGCTTTTTGACCCTGGACAAGCGCGGCAGCTACATCTACGGCTCGCCGATCGTCAACATCTACGCCGACGCCTCCATCCCCGGCTCACTCGGCTACTTCGCCTTCGACGACGAGGGCGTCCCGGCGCAGAAGTTCTACATCGTCAAGGACGGCGTCTTCTGCGACTACCTCTCCACCCGGGACACCGCTCACCTCTACGGCGGCGATTCCCACGGCGCCTGCCGGGCCCAGAGCTGGAGCGACTTCCCCATCTGCCGCATGACCAACATCTGCCTGGAACCCGGCGACGCCACCTTCGATGACCTCGTGGGCGGCGTGAAGCGGGGAATCTACCTGGCGACGACCAAGAGCTGGTCCATCGACGACAAGCGGATCAACTTCCAGTTCGGAGTGGAGTACGCCCGGGAGATCGAAGACGGCAAGCTGGGCCGGGTGGTCAAGAACGCTCTCTATTCCGACAAGACCCCGCGTTTCTGGGGTTCCTGCGACGCCATCGGCGACCGGAACCAGTGGTTCCTCTGGGGGACCCCCAACTGCGGCAAGGGCGAGCCGATGCAGGTGATGCGGATCAGCCACGGAACCGCCCCGGCCCGCTTCCGCGGCGTGAAGGTAGGTGTTGCCGAATGATGCTGGGACGAGACAGAGCCCTGGAAATACTCTCCTACGCCGTAGGTTTGGGCGGTGCCGACGGTCTCCAGGCCACCCTCTTCGCCGGGGAGACCAACCTCACCCGCTTCGCCAACTCCTACATCCACCAGAATATCTCCAGGCAGGACGTGAACGTCACCGTCCAGGCCGTGATGGAAGCAAACCGGGTGGGGATGGTCAACACCAACGACATCTCGGAGAAGGGTCTGGCCCGGGCCGTGGAGGGTGCGGTTGCCGCGGCCGGCTTCGTGCCGCCCAACCCCCGTTTCGCCGGATTGCCCGGACCCCAGGAGTACCCCGAGGTGGACTCCTGGGTGCAAGAGACCCACCGCGCCGAGGCCATGTTCCGCGCCGCCGAGGTGGCCAGGATCATCGCCACCAGCGACGAGTACGGCTTCGACGCGTCGGGGGCCTTCGTCACCGGGGGGGACGAGATGGCCATGGTCAACTCGGAGGGCCTGGCGGCCTACCACCGGGGGACACGGGCCGCGATCAACACCACGATCCTCTCCAAAACCTCGGCCGGCTGGGCCGCCGGTGATTCCAAGGACGTCCGCGACCTGGACGTCGCCGGGATCGGCCGCCGCGCCACCGAGAAGTGCCGGGACGGCCAGCATCCCGCCGATCTCGAGCCCGCCTCCTACGACATCGTCGTCGAGCACCGAGGCGTCGCCGGTCTACTCCAGATGATGGGCTACATCGGCTTCAACGGACTGGCCTTCGCCGAGGGGCGCTGTTTCTCCGTGGACCGCCTCGGCGAGAAGATTTTCTCGGAAAAGTTCAACCTGGTGGACGACGCCCACGACCCATCGGGCAACCCGGTCCCCTTCGATTTCGAGGGGATGCCCAAACAACGGGTGTCCCTGGTCGCCGGCGGCGTCGTCGAGGCCGTGGTCCACGACCGCACCAGCGCCAAGATGGTTGAGGCCGAATCCACCGGTCACGGGCTGCCGCCGGGTTCATCATACGGCGCGATTCCGTTGAACCTCTTCATGGATGGAGGGGAGAGCTCGCTGGAGGAGATGATCGCCTCGACGGAGCGCGGTCTCTTAATCACCCACTTCCACTACCTCAACCCCTTCCTGGACCCGATGAACCTGGTCTTCACCGGGATGACCCGGGACGGCACCTTCCTCATCGAGGACGGCAAAGTCAGCCGGCCGGTGAAGAACCTGCGCTTCACCGATTCGATGATCCGGGCCTTCTCGGAGATCGAGGCGCTCAGCAAGGACACCCTGTTGATCGTGGACGACTTCTCCAGCATCCGGGTGCCGGCGGTCAAGTTCTCCGATTTTCGCTTCACCGGCGCCACCGAGTTCTAGCGACCGGTAAAGATGTTTTGCCGACTTGGGCCGTGCGTTCTCAGCCGGCCCTTTTTTCTGGGTGCTGTTGACAGATGTTACTCACAAGGACTATTATGTTGGTATGAGTTTTTAATAACTTGCTCTAAAAGGAGGGGAGATGTTTCGCAACCTCGTTGTAGCGGCGTTTCTTTTACTTGCCGCAGCCGCCTTCGCCGAGACGGCGGAGCAGACCGACTGGAGTGGCGGCGACGGCGTTGAAGGCCCGGTGACCGACTGGGGCGACACATTCGATACGGCCACCGACATCAATTGGTCGGGTTTACGGGGCAGAGTTATTCTATCCTGTGAAGTGCTTGATTCACCGATTGAGCACACCGTAGCCGTTGAAATTTCTATGGCTCGCTCGGTTAAAGCAGCCGACGTGGATGGAGATGGCGATACTGATATTCTCGGTGCATCTTTCAACAGTGATTATGTTTGCTGGTGGGAAAATGTGAATGGTTTGGGAATAACTTGGATCAGGCACACTGTGGCTACTGATATGGAAGGTGCCTCTTCAATTTTCACCGCTGATGTGGATGACGACGGTGATATCGATGTTGTTTGCTCGGCTAGCTATGACGACGAAATCACCTGGTGTGAAAATGTAGACGGGATCGGTACAATATGGATAGAGCATCTCGTGGACGGCGACTTTGAAGGAGCCTTTTCTGTTCACGCCGCCGATGTTAACGGTGATGACTACATAGACATCCTTGGCGCAGCTTCTAGAGATGATAAAATAACGTGGTGGGAGAATATAGACGGCTCTGGTTCCAGTTGGATTGAACACTCCGTGGATGACAGTTTCGACGGCGCCAGGTCGGTTTTCGCCGACGATGTTGACGGTGATGGAGATATAGATGTACTAGGTGCAGCACGCGAAGCTGACGATATAGTGTGGTGGGAGAACCTCGATGGCTCAGGGACGAGCTGGACGGAGCACTTAGTGGACGGCGACTTTGACGGGGCCATTTCTGTTTGCACCGCTGATGTTGACGGCGATGATGACACCGATGTCCTGGGAGCGGCTATCTGGGCGGGTGATATCACCTGGTGGGAAAACACTAATGGATTGGGGACAAACTGGAGCGAACACACAGTAGATGGTCATTTTCCCGTACCCTTTTGTGTTCACGCTTCTGATGTTGACGGTGATGGCGACACAGATGTCCTCGGTGTTGCGAATGATGCAGATGATATCACTTGGTGGGAGAACGCCGACGGGACAGGCGGGACATGGATAGAACACACGGTGAACGGTGATTTCAATGGTGCTTCATCCGTTTACACCGCTGACGTTGATGGCGATAGCAAAATTGATATACTCGGCTCTGCAAATCTAGAAGACAGGATCGCTTGGTGGGAGGTGTTGAATTTCAAAGATTCAGGTGAGTTGACCAGCTCTATCCTGGATACCGAAGGCGGTCTTGGCTGGGGTTTATGTACATGGGACGACGACGTGCCGACCGACACCTCACTGACCGTCGAGGCCCGGGCGGCGGACGACCCCGGCGCGATGGGCGACTGGGTGGAAATCACCGAGGGCGACCTCTCCGACTACCTCCCCGACGGCTTGCGCTACATCCAATACCGGGTGGGCATGGAATCCGCTACCGGCGAGGCCACGCCGACGTTCAACTGGATAAAATTCACCTGGAGCAACGACTCGTCGGTGGATGACGTGGATATATTCGCCACATCAGACGACGGCGGTGTACTGGTTAGCTGGGCGATTACCGGCGATTTACCGATTGGTATACAGGTCCTGCGAGAAGTGGATGGTGAGATAATCCCGCTGCATACCGATTTACTTCCCGGTTCGGCGAAGCGTTACCTCGACAATGGTGTTGAGCCGGGCATCGAGTACCACTACTGGCTGGAGGTAACGGAGAGCGACGGAACGGTCAGCCTCTTCGGCCCCACGGAGGCGGTGCTTTTCGAGCCGGAGGGAAATACACTAAACCTGAGCGTTCCGTATCCCTCGCCGGCACATGACGTTGTAACGATAAGCTACACGCTGCCGAACGACTGTTCGGTTGAGCTGGCGGTCTACGACCTCTCCGGTCGGCGGGTAGCGACTCTCGTAAGCTCAGACCAGACCGCCGGACGCCACGAGGTGAGCTGGTCCTGCGCCGACGTTGAGAGCGGCGTATACCTATACCGGTTGGAAACGAAGGCTGGTTCCATCACGCAGCGGTTGGTCATCAGTCGTTGATTCACCGCGGCGGGGATTAAAATCCCCGCCCTACATTCGGAGTTCAATCATTAGCGGGCCGACCTAAAGGTCGGCCCCTACGTTGAAACACGGGGTTGACGAAGATTGCACGCTCGGGTTCACCTCATTTGATCTTCATCTCGAACACGAGCTGGTTCTTGAACCCGTCGGGGACACGGAAGCCCGCCGCCAGGAGCCCGTCGGAGTATTCGGTTGGAACGGCGCCGCCCACGTTGGTCCAGCCGCTCTCGACCGCCAGGGCTCGCAGGCAGGGAAGGATCCGTCGCTCGACCGTCTCGGGGGGACCCAGGACGATGCTCAGGTCCGGTCCCTCCCCGGACCGGGTGACAACCAGGGCGGCGGTGATGCTCCCCGGCTTACCCGGGACCAGGATGCGGGCGCCGGCCAGCTCCCTCAAAAGCGTCTCACGAGTGGCCATCCGGTGGTGCCAGCCCAGCGGCAGGAGTCCGGCGTAACTCTCTCGGCAGCCCTCCAGAAGCAAATCCACCAGACCGGACTCGCTGACGCCGGCCTCTCTGACGTCGTACCGGGCGAGGACCTCGGCGAGGGGCGGATGTCCCTCCTGGCCGTACCTCCGATGGAGGAAGGGAAGGCGTAGAATCTCCCGAAAGCCGTCCCTCTCGGCCAGGGGCACCGAACGGTTGGTATCGGCGGTGCAGAAGCGAACGGTTCCGCGGGCGATCCGCCGCAGTTCGGCCAGGGTGGCCCGGTGCAAGAGCCTCCCGTAGCCGCGCCCCTGTTGCGCCGGGTCAACGCGCAGACCCTCGATCCACCAGTCATCGTCGGCCAGACGCCTGATCCGCGAGAGACCGACGATCCGCCCGTCTATTATTCCAACGTAAACCCCGCCCTCGGCGATCCAGCCCTCGATGGCCTCACCCAGGTAGTCGTGGCCCTCCCAGATGTCCCGGCTGAGCTCGCGGATGCGGCCGGCGTCTTCCGGTTTTCCGGGTCGGAATTCCACGGGGCCTCCCCGGCGCATAGGTTCTGGCGGTAACCGTCGCGCTCCGCTATAATAGCTCACTCGTGAGCTTAGATAAAGGACTCCATGAGCGACGGCCCGATCAGGAAGACCGGGGACCAGATACTGCGCTGCCCCTACTGTGACCGGTTAAGCTACCCGACCCGGCCCCAGCCCCGGGTGCGCTGCGCGTGGTGCGGGCGGGGCTTCAACGTGGAGCCGCTGGCCGAGGAGCCCTGGTACGACCAAGTACTCAAGGACCTGATCCGGGTCCTGGAGGTCAAGAAGGACCTTCACCTGGCCTACCACAACCTGGGGCTGGCGTACTCGGAGATCGGCCTTTTTGATAAGGCGATCACGGTCTTCGAGCACGAACTGGGGATGAGCCCCGAGGACGCCGACACCCATTACCTCCTGGGGATGGTCTACGCCACGGCCACCACGAATTACGCCCGGGGGATCGAGTGCCTGGAGACCTACCTCCGTCTCCGGCCCGGGGCGGTGGAGGCGGTTCAGGTCCGGGCCATGATCGACCGTCTGCGCGGGCTGCAGGAGGGCGGCGCCAACGGCTGAACGTCAGTTTATTTTAAATGGGATCACAACCTTTATCTGGACCAACTGGAACTCCACTGAGAAAGAGGTAGGGCGGGGATTTAATCCCCGCCGAAAAAGGCATAATGTACGCAAAGCGGCGGCGGGGTTGGGAAACCCCGCCCTACAAAAACTAAAGACTCATACCCCTGATTTAACTTTGTTCGTCGTCCGAGGCGCCGCTTCTTTTAGCGTTAAGGTGAACAAACGCTTTTTCCTATCCGCCATATTTATAAGGAAGATACACCTTCTTGTTGGTCTATTTACTAACGGTAATGCCTTGTAAAAAAGGGACCCGCGTGGGTCCCTCTTTTTTACATTCGGTCGGGCTTAGGGGGTCGGTCCCCAGACACCGCCTCCGCCTCCGCCACCGCCTGAGCTGGTGGATGTCTTGAAGGTGAAGGTTTTGCTCCAGTCGCCGACGACGACCTTGATCTTGACCGTGCCGGAGTTTGGTTTGACCCTGATGTCAACCCCGTCGGAGTCGCCGCTCTTCACCGAGGCGCGCCACTTGATCTCCTTGGGGCCGTTCTTGGTTACCGAGTCGTCTTTGCCCTGGGCGTACTGGCCGCCCTTCTCCCAGTCGAACCAGTTGGTAACCTTGATGGTGGCGTTGCCCGAGGTGATGGTCGCGCGGCCGTCGAAGCTCTCGAAGGGGGTGGTGTCGTAGTCGTCCAGGTTGCCCCAGCGGACCTTGATTATCATCCCGTCGGTCCAGGCGTTGGCGCGGTTGGAGCCCGACGATACGATGGTGGTGGCGGCGGAGGTGCCGGGACTCCACACGCTGGCGGTGGTATGGAAGGAATCGGAGACGACCCTCCCGGCCTTGAGCGTGAACTCGCCGTACCACTCGCCGACCTTGACGTGGATGGTCGTGGTGCGGTCGCTGACGATGCGGACGGTCAGGCCGTCGGTGGCGCCCAGGGTGCTGGCCCGCCACTGCACGTAGTCCGGCCCCTCGTCGGTGATTTCATCGTCGGTGCCGATGCGGTAGGTGCCGCCCGAGTCGAACATGCGCACATCGGTGACGGCGATCTCGCCGTGCTCGGGGTCTACGAAACCGTCGAAGGCGTGGAAACCGACGCCGGACAGCTCGTTGATGTTGCCCCACTCGACGAAGATGGTGGTGACGGACTTTCCGCCCTCGAGCTCCATGGTGGAGCGCTGTTCGACCTTGATCATGTTCCCGGAGGTGTCTATCTGCGCGGTGATGGCTAAAGCGCCGGAAACGAGACCGAGGGCCAAAAACAGAATGAAGAGGCGTTTCATGGGAGGTCCTTTCTATAGTCCCCATCTTGAACGGGGATTAGTAACTTCGTTGAGAGTCGAATTGAGTAAGAGTAGCAGCTTTTCCCTTCGATTTCAAGATTTCGGGGGAGAAATTGGTTGCGTCAGCTCAAAACGGCGCTGTGCCACGGACCGGCCGAAGGCCCCTACACTGAGGGGCGGGCGGCCACAGAGGGCCGCCCTACGTTGACA
>SDBS01000119.1_pt1 | contig 61532 bp, 94 predicted proteins | sample 2277091 | NCBI WGS metagenome assembly SDBS01 (sample SAMN10404972, study PRJNA504765) | marine sediment metagenome | isolation source: marine sediment core GS10_PC15, 163 cmbsf | place: Arctic Ocean: Southern Knipovich Ridge | collected 2010
GGCGCCCCCAGTGCCGCCGAAGCCCAGAACCGATTCGACTCACCTCCGCGAGGATATCGGGGAGCTGGCGAACGAGATCGCCAAGGCCAACGACCGCGAGTGGAGTTCGGTCCTGGCCGAGGCGACCCTCTTGCCGAGCAAGCGCTTCGCGAAGAGCATCGACGACTCCAAGTTCGCCGGTAGCGTGAAGTGGCAGCTCTTCGCCCTGAAGAAGCTTCAGAAGATGGCGCCGACGGAGGAGGACATCGACGGGGAGGTGCCCGAGTGAAGATCGCCCACATCAGCGACTCTCACTTCGACGAGCGCAACCGGCTCGACGACACCATCGCGGTTCACAGCGAGTTCCTTGAGCTGGCCCGCGACGAGAAGGTGGACCTCATCGTCCATGGCGGGGACTGGTTCGAGCGGAAGAGCTCTCCGCACGAGCGCCTCGCCGTTTACAACTTCCTCCGGGATGCGGCAGACGTTGCGCCCGTGGTGGGAGTTCGGGGGAATCATGACGCACCCGAAGAGCTTGAGCTGTTTCATCGCGCTACTGTTCCTGGTCGTGTCGCCATCTTCGAACGCCCAGGAATCGAGATGGTCTCCGTGGGGACCAACGGTTCCCGCGCCGCCGCGTACTGCCTGCCCTGGTTCGACAAGCAGCACCTGGTCGCGCAGCTGGGCCCGGCCGCATCCGCCGAGGACACGCGCAACGCGGCGATCAGAGCGGCACGCCAGCTACTCGCGGGCATTGGCCGTCGCATCCTGGAACTACAGCAGAACGGCGCAGCCCACGTCGTACTCCTGGCGCACTGCATGGTCGGGGGTTCCGAGACCTCGACAGGTCAGGTCATTCAGGGCATCACGGTGGAACTCGCGCCCTCGGACCTCCTGGCGACCGGCGCCGACTACGTGGCGCTCGGGCACATACACAAGCACCAGGAGTGGCTGGGCGGGCGGGTGGCGTACTCGGGATCTCCGAGCCCGCAGAACTATGGGGAGCCGGAACAGAAGGGCTGGGTGCTTGCCGAGCTTGCGCCGCACCTCACACGCCACGAGTTCCGGCCGCTGCCGGCCCGGAAACTGATACTCCTCGAGTACGACGGAGAGTACCGGCCGACGATGGACGATACTGCTGGGGCCCTGGTCCGCGTGCGCGTGAAGGTCCCCGAGGCCGAGCTCGCAGCGTTCGATCCGTCGCTCTGGACGAAGAGGTTCCCCGACGCTCACGAGGTGAAGGTCGAGCCGATCGTCGAGCGGACCGTGCGCGCGCGGGCCCCGGAGATCTCCACGAAGAAGACCGTCTGGGAGAAAGTCGAGACCTACTTGCGAGGGAAGCAGATCGTCGACCCCTTGCAACTCGAACGCCTGGGGATCAAGCTCTCGCAACTGGAAGGACCCGATGCCTGACGAACCCCGAGAGGAGCATGAAGCCCCCAACGAGCTCAAGAAGGATCTCAGGAGGTTCTGCACGGCCGTGAAGGCGGCCTACGCGATTGCCGCGGAGATCGCGCTCAAGGGCCCGTCGCCCGAATTCTCCGGCATCGCCATGGTGCTCCGGTATCTGCACTGGAAAACTCGCCAGCCGAACCTGTTCGACCCAGACGCGCTCGTGAGCGGGGCGGCGCGGATCGCCGTCAAGGAGATGGACCTCGATCCTTCCAGCGTCTGGTACCACGACGAGTCGAAGAACAAGCAGGTGCATTGATGGGGGGCTACCACTTCACGCGCGTCTTTGGGATCGAGAACGGGATGCGTCGCCTGCTCATGTCCGGGGACCACGACGGAGAACTGGATGTGAGCGGGGCGCCTCGCGCTCGGGCGGGGGCACTGAAGCGCTGGCTGCCGCTCGCGGAGACGTCCGGGTTCTCGAATGCGACCGTGCTCCGGCATAACCGGAGCATCAACGAGAGGCTCCGGGCTCGCAAGGAGAGGGCGAAGCGCCAGGCCGAGAAGCGCCGGGAAGCCACGGTCGTCCGGGACGCACGCCCAACCCCTCCGCTCTCGACGTTCAAGGTGGAGATGGCCCCCGTCCGGAGTGCGCTCGTCGAGCCATTGAAAGAGCTGTCCGGGGTGCTGGCCCACAAGAGGAACCTCGAGGAACTGACCGGGAGGACCCTCGAGCTCTACACCAAACTCTACGACGCGGCCGTAGAGCAGCAACGCGAAAGGAAGGGGAGATGAGACTGACCAACATTCGATTGAAGGGCCTGACGTGCTTTCCGGACGAGGTGTCCCTCGACCTGGACGCGATCGGGCCGGGGCTTGTCGCGGTCGTGGGAGCGAACGGCCAGGGCAAGACAACCCTGCTCGAGGCCGTCGCGGCCGCGCTCTACCTGGAGCTGCCCAGCCGGCCCGGGAGCCTCTACTCGCGCGCGCACGGAAAGGACGCCTACGTCGAGGCCTCCTTCGATCCGGGCGACGTTCGGGCAGCCGTGAAGATCAACGCCGATCACCGGCTGACGGAGGCCTACCTGACGGAAGGCCCTGAGGCTCTCACCACCGGCAGGACCCGGGAGTTCCAGGAGGCAGTGCAGGCCCGCTTCGGGTCCCGCGAGTCCTTCCTGGCCTCCGTCTTTGCTGCCCAGAATGCCGCGGGGAGCTTCCTCAAGGCCTCGAAGGCTGACCGGAAGGCCCTGTTCGTCGAGCTGCTCGGGCTGGGCCGGCTGCAGGAGCTCTCCGAAGACGCGCGGGAAGAGGTGCGGGGGGCCGAGTCTGAGCTCGCTGGGCTCCGCGGCCAGCTCGTCTCCGTCGAGGCTGCCGCCGAAGGCCTGCCCGGACTGTTCGAGCGACGCGCGGACTGGAAGGTCGACATCTCGAACGGAGAGATCTTCGTCGAGGACGCCAAGAAGCGCCACCTCGAGGCCGTCAGGTGTTCCGAGCAGCAGTCCGGATTGCGTGAGAAGGCCCAGGTCTTGTCCGTGGCCTGCGGAGTCACCAAGAGGGCGGCAGACGCGGCCCAAAGGGCCCTGACTTCCGCCCAGAAGGCCCCCCGGGCAGCGAAGGACAGGGCCGAGGTCGCCCTCGGCCGCCTCGACGACGCTTTGCCCCAGGCGTTCCGGGACCGAGCCGTAGAGCGCCACCTCGCCGCCCTGGAGTCGGTCCTGAAGGCCGGTCGCGAGAAGTCTGCCGCAGAGCGACGGAGCTACGATCAGCAGGTTCTGAGTCTCTCGAAAGGGGCCAGCCTCCTGGGGACGGTCCCGTGCCGGATGATGCCGTTGGCCCTGACGTGCCGACTCCTCGCTAGCGCACGAGAAGCGCACGACGAGCTCCACGCCCTCCGGTACGTGGAGCCGGACCTCGACGCCTACGGCGCTGAGAGTCGGGTGTTCGCCGAGCAGGAGTACAAGCGTGACTTAGAGGAAGCGGACGCCAAGGAGGCCGAGCTGAAGACGGCGAGGGCCTCCATAACCTCCATGGGGCATCAGGACGTCGAGATCGCGGAGGCCGCAGTCGCTGGCGCCAGGGCTGGGGACGACGAGGCGCACGCCGCCTGGAATGCGGCCATGGACGAGCTGGCGGTCGCTGAGGCGGCTATCGATGGCTGGGAGAGCCCGCGGGTGGGCGAGTTCGCGGGAGCCCTCAAGCTGGCCGAATCGAAGCTCCAGGCCGCTCTGGTGGAAGCATCCAGGAACGAGGCTGCGGTCGAGAAGGCCGAGGAGGCTGAGCGGCAGGCCCTCAAGGTCCGGGCCGAGGCCTATGCGGCCGAGACCGCCCTGTCTGAGTGGGGAATCCTCGAGAAGGCTCTCGGCCGGGACGGGGTCCAGGCCCTCGAGATCGACGCCGCCGGCCCTGCGGTAGCCGGGATCGCGAACGAGCTCCTGGAGTCCTGCTACGGGCCGCGGTTCAGCCTCTCCTTCGAAACCTTGAGGGAGAAGAAGTCCAAGAAGGGAGAGTACGTCGAGGCCTTCGACATCCAGGTCTACGACGAGGGCGTGCTCCGCACCGTCGAGGATCTGTCCGGCGGCGAGAAGGTGATCGTAGGAGAGGCTCTCGGGCTGGCCCTTGCGCTCTTCAACAGCAAGCAGTCCGGAGTGAAGTGGGCAACCCTTTGGCGTGATGAGACTGCCGGCGCCCTGGACCCCGCGAACGCTCAGCGGTACGTCGATATGCTGCGGCGGGCTCGGGAGCTCGGAGGGTTCCACCAGGTGATCTTCGTGTCGCACTCCGAGCAGGTGTGGGAGCGGGCCGACGCGCGGGTGACGGTGGAGTCTGGGCAGGTGTCCGTTGCCTGAGACAAACCGAAGCCTGCCGAGCGGAAGGCAGTGGGCGATGATCTGGCTGTGGGGGATCTTCGTCTGGTTCCTGTTAGACCCCGTGCTTGGGCTACCCATGGGTTGGGAATATCCGGCGCTTGGGACGTTGGGTGGTCTGGTCATCATGGTTGCAACGATCGAAGACCAAGGATAAGGAGGCAGCATGCCAGACCAGGACGAAGTAACCCTCTCGTCGCTCTGCGACGGAGCGGTCGAGGAGATGTTCCAGGCGGAGCTGCAGAAGGTGATGAAGAACATCGCCGACCCCAACACCGCGCCCGCCGCAGTGCGCGAGATCCGCCTGTCGATTCAGATCAGGCCGAGCAAGGCGCGCGAGGTCGCTGACGTGATCGTCTCGCCGAGCTCGAAACTCGCTCCGACGATGAGCGTCGACACGGTCCTGTACATGGGCCGGCACTCCGGCAAGCTCGTCGCGCAGGAGCACAACCCGAAGCAGCTCAGCTTCGACAATCTGGACCATGTGGTCCCAATCGAAGGAGGGAAGGATGCCTGACGGAACTTTCGTGAAGGCCATCGCGGATCTCGCGCAAGAGGCGGCCAGCGAGTGCGTGGAACTCGAGGGAACGACGTATATCCCCAAGCACCTCCACGACCCGCGCCAGCCGCAGCCGCTCGCGGAATGCCTACTCCTCGGGACCCTCGGGGCGATCGTCGCCTACATCGCGAGTGGTCACTACGAGGTAGCCCCGGACAACCACTTCCTCCACATCAAGGGGCCCCAGGACGTCATGCTCTACTCGAAGCTGCTGGGGCGCTTCCGGAAGCGTGAGGCGCTCGCGCGGGCGTTCTACAGCCCGTGCGTGATGGATGATGATCAAGCGCGCTCGCGTTCGTCGCTAGGGCGATTTGCCCTGAACAGCTTCATGCCCCTCGACGAGTTCCTGATCGGACTCCGCAGCTGCTTCGCGGGCGTCGCTTCGCATGCGTCTCTGCTGTCCCTGCTGGGCAACGTGAAGGAGGAGGCCGTCAGCCAGGCCAACGACGACGGCGTGACTCAGGAGGTGATCGCCAGGAAGGGGGTAAACCTACGCGACCGCTCCGCCGTTCCGAACCCCGTCCGGCTCGCGCCGTTCCGAACGTTCCCGGAGGTGGCCCAGCCCGTCTCTGACTTCATCCTGCGCCTGCGCGGCGGAGGCGACGGGGCCCTCCCGCAGGCTGCGCTCTTCGAGGCCGACGGTGGGGCCTGGGTACTGGCCGCGGTGGCGGTGATCAAAGAGTACCTCGAAGCCAGGCTCGGCGAGAGCTGGACGATCCTCGCGTAGTGGGCAGTGACCGCTACCGTGCGGGTGTCCTCCAGGGCTGCAAGCTCGGGGGGAGCTCGCACGGGTTCTTCTGGCCAGACGAGATCGCCGGGCTCGGCCCGCGAAAGGTGGGTCCGCTGGCTCGCTGCAAGGCGTGCGGGTCGCGGACTCACCTGTTCCAGTCGATGACGTTCGTGAGCTACGGAGGGAAGCCGCCCTGCTTGCGGCATGCGGTGGAGGGAGAAAAGGATGCCTGACCATGTTGTCGGAACCGACAAAATGGTAGATGTAGATGGAATGGATCCCGAATGCGTTTCCATCTGCGCGGCCATGAACAAAATGCCAGGCATCCGGACCACCGAGAGTTGCTGTGGACATGGTAAGCATCCATTCCGAGTCTTCTTTGCTGCCGAGACCCTCGAGGCGCTGCCATTGCCGGCCTACTGGGTTGCGAGATGCCACAGCGGTTTCGCCGGCTGGCAAATCATCGTCTTCACCGGCTGCGGCATGGGCCCCATTCGTTTCCTGCTCGAGGGGCCCACCGGTGAGGAAGCCTACCGGCAAGCGAACGAGATCGCGGAGTCGATGGCCGGGGAGGCCCCTTGACAACCTATACGGCAGACAATATACTCACTACTGATATGAGATTCGACCTGCCGAAACTGAAGTGCAACCGCTGCGGGCACGAATGGGTGCCCAGGACCGAGAACGTCCCGAAGACCTGCGCAAAGTGCAGGAGCCCGTACTTCCTGCGTCCTCGAGTCCGCCAGAAGAAGGCCTCCTGATGGCCCGCCCGCGGCGCTCGAGGCTGAGTTGGTATCGGATGTTCTGGTCTGATTTCGACGGCGGGACAAAGCTCTTTAACTGCGCAGAGACTGGGCAGTATGTGCGCCTGCTACACCTGCAATGCGACAGTGGAGAGCGCCAGTCGATTCCGTCCGACGCGAAGGCGCTCTCCAGGGTTCTGGGCGAGTCCCCTTCCGAGCGAGTCCTGGGCAAGTTCGATCTCATTGCCCCGGATAGGCTTAGGAATCAACGACTTGCGTCCGAATTCGAGGGCGCAAGAACGGAGTATGAGGGCAAGAGTCGACGCACTGAGCGTGCAGACACTGCGAAGAAACGACGCACTAAGCGTGCAGACACTACACCTGAACCAGAACCAGAACCAGAACCAGATAGAACAGATACCGGAACGGCCCCCCCGCCGCCTCCGGCGCCGGTCCCTGATGCCCCCGAGGAAGTTGAGATCTCCGAGGCCGCCACCGACAATCCCGAGGAAGGCGCACAGGATCCTCCACCCCCAGCCGACCCTCCCAAGCCAAAGCCCGTCGAGGCCGAGATCGTCCAGGACCCCAACACCACGAAGCTCACGAAGTCCGAGCTGAAGAAGGACGAGACCGGCTGGCACCTGGGCAAGGCCTACGCGGAGGCGGTCGAGGATTGGTGCACCAGGTTCGATGGCGGGATGCTGCCGTATGGTCGGGCAGGGAATGCGCTCCGTCCATGGATCCGGAGGCAGTGCCGCGAGCGGAAGATCTCGGAGCGCGACTTCTGGGAGAAGCTGGGCCGGCCAGCGTGGCGGAACTACGTCACGCACGCCAATCCGGACTACTGCACGATCAACGGGTTTGTCGCGAAGCCGTTCCAGACCCCAGGCGACGGGAAGGCTCAGCAGCAGGAGATCAAGGCGCGGGTCACAGCGTCGGTCCTCGACGACTGGGTCCCGCCGGAGGAGAGGGCTTGAATGGGCTGGCTATATGTGCCGGAGTCGGAGGCCTCGAACTCGGACTCTCCATCGCCATCCCCGGATACCGCGCTGTTTGTTACGTCGAGCGGGAAGCCTACGCTGCGGCGACACTCGTGGCGAGGATGGGAGACTCGTCCCTGGCTCAGGCTCCTGTCTGGGACGATCTTGCCACCTTCGACGGCAAGGCGTGGCGTGGCCGAGTGGATCTCATCTCTGCCGGTCTGCCCTGCCAGCCCTACTCCGTCGCCGGGAAGCGTCGAGGCCACGAGGACGAGCGAGCCATCTGGCCAGCCCTTATCCGGATCGTCGAGGAGGTGTGCCCCTCCCTGGTGTTCCTCGAGAACGTCCCAGCGTTCCTTCAGTTTTTCCGACCCGTCGGAGAGGCTCTATCGGGACTGGGCTACCGGATTGAGGCTGGAATATTCTCGGCGGCCGAGGTCGGGGCGCCCCACAGGAGGGAGCGGCTGTTCGTCCTCGCAGGACGAGTACCCAGCCCCCTCGGCCTGCGAGTACGGGACGAACCAGGGCGAGGCCAAGGCGTGGCAGACGCCAACGGTGGCGGATGTAGAAGGGGGGCGGATGTCGCGGTCAGGGGCCCGCTCGGGGGAGCTGCTGCTGAAGGGCCAGGCGGCGCATTGGCCCACCGCCACCGCCCAGGATGCGAAGTCGAGCGGTGCAGCTGCCTACTCGACGGAGAGCGGGCGGCATGCGGGTGTGACGCTGACGGATGCGACGAGGGCCTGGTCGACGCCGAGCGCGACAGACCACAAGGGCTCGACGCGGCCGGGCCAGCGCAAGCGTCAACTGAGCGAGGCGGCGGAATGCCCCTCTTCCCACCCGGCCCCGGAGGCGACTGGTCAGGCGTCCCGGCCGAGCTCCAGCCGGCGGTCTCCCACCGGCCCTTGGCCGCACGACGCGTTCTACCAGGAACTAGCAGCCCGTCTGAATCCACGCTTCGTCGAGTGGCTGATGGGCCTGCCTCGAGGGTGGACCGACTTCGCGCCTGTGGGAACGGAGTCGTACCTATTCAGGCAGCGTATGCACTTGCTACTCTTGTTTGGAGGATGAGATGACCCCAGAGAATTTCAAGAAGGGCATGACGAGGCTCACAACGATGTTCGGGGTGACCCTCACGGCCGAGCTCGCCGACGTCTACCACGAGGCGCTCTCGGACCTGACGGACGAGCAATGGGCGCTGGCGGTCAGGCAGGCGGTCAGGACGAGCGAGTTCATGCCCCGGCCCGCGGTGCTGCTGAAGGCGGCGGCGGTGGACGTCAAGCTCCTGGCCAACGCTGTGCGGGTGTTCGATAGCGTCCTCGAGAGCGGAGAGTACAACCCGCATGGTACAGTCTGGAGTTACAGAGCCATCAGGAATTCTATCGGGCCCGCGGCTGCGGAGGCGTTCTCGGCGGCTGGGGGCCCGAGCGAATTCCGCCGCCTCGCTGAAGGGGACTCGCGCATCGCGGACCGAGACCTCCCGTTCACGCGGAACAGATTCACCGACGCCTACATCGCCGCGGTCCGTGCTGACTCTCGCCTGGCTCTCCCGGCCGGGACGTCCCTGAAGGAACTCGCGCCAGCGAAGCTCGAGTTCGCGAAGCTCGAGTTCGCCACGCCCGAAGAGGCCAAGGGCTGGGTTGCGAAGATCAAGGCGTCGGTGGGGGGAGCGAGCGGTGTGTGACGAGCTAGGAGTCAAGACGGTGGAGGTGCCGCACCATTGCTGGAAGGACGCCCGCATCGAGGAGTTGGGGGGGCAGGCTCGGCACACGGAGCGTTACGCAGAGGAGCTTGAGAGTCACGTTTCGAGAGAGACACGGAGGGCTGCATGGAAGAGCGCATCCATGGACCGCGCCCTCGCCGGGGAGGAGAAACCTTGAAGACCGTAGTGTTCGGGATGGCGCTGCTGGTGGCCCTGCTCTTCGCGACCTGGAACCTGTCGGACCGGCTCAACTACGACCGGGGGCGTCGGGACTGTCGGTCCGACCTCGCCGACACCGTCGAGGACACCAACGCCCGGGTGAGGAAGATCCAGGAAGGAGTGTGCGACTGTGTCCTGCCCTACTGACATCACGTTCAAGCTGCCCGAGAACACCCAGAGCGTGGCGGCTATCGGGATCCTCTACGTCGCCGAGGGCCAGGTGCAGCTCGACCTCCGCCTGGACGGGGACTCGACGATCCCGCGCAAGACGTGTCTGCACCTGTTCGCGCAGGCGATCAAGAACGCGCAGAAACGGGGGAAGTGATGGCGTATCTACGCGAGATCCAAAACGTCAAGTGCTACAACTGCCCAGAGACGGCGACGGTTCGCCTCTTCAGCAGCAGGAATATCATGTACGGATTCTTCTGCCGATCGTGTGGGGAGAGAGACTGCGCCAAGCTCGAGGAGGCCATCGTTCGGGCGACCGAGGAAGCCGAGGAAGCCCAGGCCCGTGCTCAGGCGTAGGAGGCCACCCTTTCCGAAGTCGAAGCCCAACCGTTGCTCTGAGGGGATCATGCACCAGTCGACCCTCGAGGCCGCGCGCTGCACCGAGCTCCACCTGATGCAGCGGGGCGGCCTCATCTCCGAGCTCAAGGCCCACCCCCAGCCTCGGTTCCGCCTCGACGTCGAGGGGGTCCACATCTGCGACTACATGGCCGACTTCCGCTACATCGACAACGAGACCGAGCAGACCGTGGTCGAGGACACGAAGGGCTTCAAGACCGAGATTTACAAGCTGAAGGAGCGCCTCATGGTGGCGATCCACGACATCGAGGTCAGCGTGGTAACTCGGGTCCGGGGTCAGCGGTAGCCTGCGCCTCGGGTGCCACATACGGACACGCCCAGGTCGTCCCGCACTCGGCGAAGTTCTTGGCCTTGAGCCCCTCGTCGCGCTCGAGGATGCTGAGCTTCTCGACGTAGTGTTCCTCGATCACCATGGATGTGATCCCGAAGAGGAGGGCCACGAACGCAAGCACGAGAGCGATGAGCGAGCCGAGATCGTTCTTCTTGGTCATTGGATCTTCCCCAGCAGAGTCACCGCCCTCGCCTTGAGCTTCTCGACGTTCTCTCCATCAGCCAGGTCGTGAGCGAGCCGGAGCAGATCGGGCGACACAGCGAAGAGCCGCCCCACGGCCTCCGCGCGATCGATCCCGGTCTCATCCTCGGACGGACACGTTCCGAGCTCGAGGTTCGCGATCAGGTTGCCGGTCTGCTGGGACTGGATGGTTCCGTAGACGTGCGTGAGTTCACGGTTCCCGGTCGTTTGGTTCAGGAAAGCCCACGGGTGAAGCCAGTTTCTCATCGTTTTTCCTTTCTCAGCCCAGAAAGCGCAGGATGGCGGCCAGTGCATTAAGCGCGATCATGGCCAACAAGAACCACGCGAACCCGTCGGGGACTGGGACTTTTATGCGTACGTTGCCGATCTCGATATTCATGCGCGTTCCTCCAGAAACCACCGTACGTTGATTCGGCCCGCCACGTCGCGGTCCGCTCGAAGCTGTCTCTTTGCCTCAGAGATCTCCGCAACGGTGTGCTCTTGTCTCGGGATCAGCGTGAAGTAGGCTCCGTCTGGCCCCGCGAGGTCGTAGTCGAACGGGACGCCGTTCCTCGTCGTGTATGGCTCCATATCAGGCTCCTTTCGCTGCCGCCACGAGCTCGGGGCTCAGCTGGCGACGATACTTGTTCACGAGCTTGCTGCCCAGCGCTGCCTGCCTCGGGGAGAGGACGACCGCCTGCGCGAGCGACTTGCCGATGCGGACGTCGATCTTCGAGAAGCCGATGCTGTCCAGGCTCCGGGCCCCGTCGCAGTAGGCGTCCAGGGTCCGGAGGCCCTTGTGGATCGCATCGACCTGATCCTCGGTCAGCCTCTCCGCGATGTCGTCCAGGCCCGACCGGGTGGTGTAGGTCGTGGTGCCCCGCTCTCTCGATGGGAGCACCGGCTCGGCCTTCGCGATGGTGTCGAGCGCCGAGTCGATGACGCCCTGCTTCTTCACGATGGTCTTTGCGATCTTCGCGTCCAGGCTCTCGTCGAGGACGAGGTGCTGGATGAGCACGTTGTTCTTCTGCCCGATCCGGTGGGCCCGATCCTCGGCCTGAGAGACGTTCGCTGGGACCCAGTCCAGCTCGGCGAAGACGACGTGCGAGCTCGCCGTGAGGGTCAGCCCTACGCCCGCGGCCTGGATGGACCCGACAAACAGACGGCAGGAATCGTCGGTCTGGAACTTGTCCACGGCAGCCTGGCGGGCCTCCTGCGGGGTGCGGCCGTCGAGCTTGACCGCCTGGTCCCCGAAGTGCTCGAAGATGGCGTCCAGGACGTCGTGATGGTGGGCGAAGCAGATCACCGACCCTCCCTCGAGGGCCGACTCGAGGTGCTCGATGACGGCCGGGATCTTCGCGACCGCGGTATCGTGGCGCACCCGGGAGATCTCCGAGAAGGCCACCTGCGCGCCCTTGCGTAGCGCCTGGACAGCTTCCAGGTACTCGGCATTACCAAGAGCCTTGGAAAGCTCGACCTGCGCCTGGAGGGCCTCCAGGGCGTCCTCGTGACGCTCCCAGGCGGAGGCCTCGGCCTTGACGGCCCTGCTCGCGCCGTTCTGCGGGAGCTCGATCACCTGGCGCCGCTTCGCGGGGAGCTCGGGGCAGGGGATCTCGACGTCCGAGTCCTGCGCCCGAGAGGCCTCGAGGGCCACGGCCTTGGCAGCCTCCGCCTTCTTGTCGGCCTCGGCGACGTCAGGGTCGCACGCGGTGTGCCAGGGCTTCTGGCCTCGGATCCACTGGATGCGCTGGCCGACCTCGATGCTCTTCTCGCAGCGCTGGCACCAGCCGCGGTACTTGGAGTCGAAGGTGCGGGGGGTCACGCGGAGAGCCTCAGCCGCTGCGCCGACTTGATCAGGATGGTCCGGCCCGTGGCGAGGTTCTTGGCCTCCCAGTGGGTGGTGAATCGGAAAGTCGGCCCGCGTCCAGGAGACCAGGGCTTCTGGTGGATGGTGTGCGTGACCCTGATCTCCCGCGTGATCTTGACGGCCCGGTTCTTCCCGCTCACCTTCCCTGCGTGACGGCGTCCCACGCCCTCTCCGCCTGTTCCTTGGTCGTGTCGATCCCCTCCCGCGCTTGCGTGGCCTGGATCGTGGACACCATCAACTCTCTCCGGAGGTCCGGGTCGGCGAGAATCGCCTTGATGTCGATGCGTCGGCCCTGTCCCATCAGGAAACCCCCTGCGCCTTGAACTGCTCCAGGATCCAGGCCTTGAGGGTCTTGATCGCCTTCGTGTCGCCGTTCACCGACCGCACCAGGTCGAAGTAGCGCCGGTCGCTGCCGATGCCGAAGGTCCGCGCCGGGACGGTCACGCGCAGCTCCGAGTCGGCCCCGCGCCAGAGGCTGAAGCCCACGAGCTTGAGGCCCTCGAGGACCCCGTCGCCCTCGCCGAACACCAGCTCGGCCTCTGCCACCAGCCGCTCCGGGCCGTTTTCGCGTGTCGTGAATTCGATTTCCATTCCCTACCTCCAAGCGCATTGTACTTGCGCGCAAGCATCGAGTCAAGGAAAAAGCTTGCGCGTAGGCATCTTTCTTTGGTAGGCTTCCCCCTATGGCGGAAATCCAGCAAGCAAGGGCGGGCAGGGCTCGCATGGCGAGCATGACCGACGAGCAGCGCCGGGAGATGGCGCGCAAGGGCGCTAGGAAGCGCTGGGCCGGGCACAAGAAAGCCACGCCGGCCCCCCAGAAGCCCCCGCAACCACAAGAACCAGAGGAGGATTCATGGACAGAGTGAAGGAACCGACGAGCCTGAGGATGGACGAATTCCAGAAGAAGATCTGCGACTCAGCGAGGACCCTGCTCATAGGGTACGGGGTCACGCTCGAGAACTCCTTGCTCACGATCTCCAAAGTCGCGGAGGGGACAGGCTTCGCGCCTTTCAACGCATTCAACGCCGTGCTGGCCGAGTATGTTGAGGAGCTCAGGGAGGGGATCCAGGAGGCGGTCAAGCTCTGGTACCCCGAGCCCGAGAAGCAGGCCGACGGTGGACAGATCGACCAGACGAACGACCCCTGGGCCCACCGCTCCGAGAAGATGGTCTGCGGGACGTGTACGTGGTTCACAGAGAAGAAGGTCTATGCGGGGCTGGCTGGGACCGAAGGCGTCTCCCTTGGTCTTTGCCGTGCGGAGGCCCCGTCCGCGCACGGTTGGCCGGAGACGCTCGCCTACGGCTGCGGCCAGCACAAGCTGGACGAAGCCAAGGCTTGACACCCCACAGGCGGCGGGGTAGGGTCCGGGTTGAACCTTACGGTCGACAGACCGCAGGAGGGACCACGTCATGAAGACCCGCCTCGCCGCGCTCTTCCTCTTTCTCGCCGCCCTTCTCGCCCCCCTTCTCGCCCCCAACCTCGGGGCCCAGGACCAGGTCAATATCCCGCTGGCGCTGAGATACGACCTCGATGCCGCCGGGGGAGGTACGTTCGCGAACGCCGTCTATGTCAAGACGACGGGCCGGAACCAGGGCGCCGGGCTGATCGAGACCTCGGGGTCGAGCACTACCGTCACCGCCTACACCGGCAACACGACCGCCTTCGCTCGGCTCGTGGTGGGGGACGTGATCGAGGCCGGCGGGCTGCAGCGGGCGATCGTCGCGAAGGCGAGCGCGATCTCCGTCACAGTCGACACCGCGGTGGACTGGTCGGCCGGGTCGGGCCTCGACTTCGTCTGGTACCACCACGAGGTGGGCACCGGGCCGAACGCCGGCTGGATCAATGTGTCGGGCTTCAGCAACCGCCTGATTACATTCCAGGGGACCAACCTCGAGGGGGATGGCAACGACGTCGATGTCATCTGGGAGTGCAAGAGTTCGGTCGTCGGCGCGGGTCCGAATCAGATCTACCCGGACAACGCCGCGGCGGTCGACGGCACGCGGATCGTCAGCACGGTGTACGAGGCGGCCGAAGGCGTGAACGCAACCCGCGCTGCAGCCATCCCATACCCGCTCGATCGTTGCCGGGTAGGGATGGCGTGGAACACCGCTGACGACGGAGTCGACACCGGGGCCGACCGCGAGCTCATCCACATCATCTTCACCGGCTACGCAGTCCAGTAGCCTAGGAGGCGCCATGCGCTGCTTCGCTCTCGTCCTGCTGAGCCTCTGTCTGTTCGCGGGGCACGCTGTCGCTCTCGACGTCCCCTGTGCCACCGCAATCCTGGGCTGTTCGTCTGCCGGCGGCGGCGGCGGGATCGCGGCCGGGGACAGCACCGCGTTCACCGGCAACAACACGTTCGCGGGGACCAGCGACTTCAACGGAACCCCGACGGCGGCGACCTTCCTAAGTTCGCTCTCTGTCGAGCAGGAGACTCCGCCCGCAGCTCCTTCCGCAGCTCTGGCCGGAGGGGGCGCAGGCAACGTCGACGACGGGACGCACCTGTACGCCTACACCTGCGTGGACGACGTTGGCGAGACGTCAATCGGGACCGCCTCGGCCGAGTTCACGATGGTGGACAAGTCCGCCGACGGCAAGGTCGACCTCACGAGCATCGCCGTGTGCGTGTCCGCCCAGACCGCAAGCCGGAAGGTCTACAGGACCGCAGCAGGGACGACGACCCCGTTCAAGCTCCTCACGACCCTCGCGGACAATTCGACGACGACCTACGAGGACGACACCGCGGACGCGGGGCTGGGGGCCAACTCGCCGGCGGCGAACACGACCTCGGCCAGGATCATGTTCGAGGGGACGGCCGACGCCTTCGAGACGCGGCTGGGGGCCATCGACCCCACCGTCGACAGGACGGTCACGTTGCCAGACGCGACGATGACGGTAGCAGGACAGGACATCGACAATGCCTTTAGTGTGGCTCAGGCGCTTGCCGCGGGCGGCTCTGTGGCTGACGACCAGCAGCTCGTGATTGGCGGTGGTGGGGCTGCGGAAGATGGGACCATCCAGCAGGAGACGGCCTTGACGCCAGATGCTCCCGGGTTGCTCACCGGGACCGTCTCTCGTTCTTGGCATGTATACGAGGAGGCTGACGACGGGTTCGACCTGAACAACGGTCCCTGCGGCACCTCGGCCTGCACCGACCCCACGCTCATCATCCACTCCGCGAACCAGGCGACCGACGAGTGGATCAGCTTCGAGCACGACCAGACTGACGGCAGGATAGAGACAGGCTCTGGTGATCTTGTTCTTGGCCCAGCCACGGGAGTAGTTGAGATCACTCCCAACGGGAACGTTGTTGCGTTGCACAGCGCAGCCACGGAGTTCGCGAGTTACAACACTGGGTCGGGGATTCTCCAGCTCGGCAACCAGACCTCGGCCAATATATACACGCGCCAATGGTCCAACCTTGGGGGCACGAACACGGTCGTAGCTCCGTTACAGGTAGCTAGGATGTCTACGTCTAGTGGTGGGGACTTGAGTGCCGGACTTGGGAGTGCCGTAGATCTCATGTCGGAGGTCAATGGCTCGGCCGTCCCGATGTTCATCGGATCTATGGATGCTGCGTGGTCTGACGTTGTATACGCCACACGAACCTCTTATCTTGCCTTCAACCTCATGGAGTCGGGTGGCGAGGAGGAGCAGTTCAGGATTACTGGGCAGGGCATCGTCAGTGGCACTCATTCCTACACTGTTGCCGATTCGGGAGACGGCAACCCCGCTACAGACACGCTCACTCCAGACGGTAGCGTGGTGCTAGCAACATGCAGTGACGCAGATTCCTGCGACATCACGATGACAGAAACGGGCGTGACGTCAGGGCAATTCCTGAAGATTGTGTGCATGACGGCGACTCCGGCAACCTGCGATTTTGCTGACACTGCCGGCGTTACGGAACTGGCGGGAGCTTTCGCCATGGACCAATACGACACCCTCGGCATGGTCTACGCCTCTGACCGTTGGGTCGAGATCTCAAGGAGTGTGAACTGACGATGAAGAGACTACTGGTCATGTTTGCCGTGCTTGTCCTGCCTACCCTCGCTTTCGCCCAGGCCAACGACGTGTGCGTGGGTGACGTCTGCTGGAGCCCCACTGCCGAGGAGATCACGGCTCAGACGTACTTCCGAGACCAGAGCAACACGGCGATATGCGCGTCGGTAGGGCTGCCTGTTTCGTGTGACCAGGCTGCCTACGACGCCGTGACTCCGACTCCACCGGCGGCCGTGGTTTACACGAACGACGCGGCCGGGATCAGGACCTTCTACAGCGCGAAGATGAAAGCTGCATCCCTGAGGGACCTAGCAAGCTACGAGTCCGAGGACAAGGGTAGGGGCAGCAACGTCTGGAACCGGGCAAGCGAGGCCCAGAGGTAGGCCATGTGCTCCGCTGGCGGTGCCGACGCGGACTGCGTGCTGCCGTAGGGGGGAGGCGCTGCCACCTAGGGAGAGACATGCGTGAGCGACTACATCATCGACTTCATCGAGGCGCTCCCCTGGCAGATCGTAACGATCCTGATCGGTGCCTGGGTCTTCGTCCTGACGAAGGTCGCGCACAAGAGGTACTCGACGTATAGGGAGCTCAACCTGAAGGCTCGCGTGAAGACGCTCGAGGAAAACATGGAACAGGTAGACCGGCGAAGTGCTGAAGTGAGCGTGCTCAAGAACGACATGCACCACCTGGCCGGGCGCGTGGACCGTGGCTTCAGGACGATCGGAGACGCCCAGAAACTGAACACGGACGAGATGAAGGCCATCCAGAAGGGGGTGGCCAGGATCGAGGGGTTCCTCGAGCGCTCGAGCAACGGAACGACGTGACGTGCTTACCTCCAGACCGCCAGTTTCCAGGGTGCGCTGTCGTTAACCGCCGCAGGAGGCAGCTTCCATGATTCTGGACGGACAGCAAAAAACAACCGAAGATTGGCAAACACACGATATTCAGGGCCGTGTCCACCAGCAGAGCGCTGGGGAGACTGGCGCTCTGGGGGCAAGACAGATCCTCTCGGCGGGCGACGTCGCGTTGCAGGTGGATTAGGTGCGGCCTTGCGGGTTGAGCCTGGTTCTGCGCGACTCCACGAACATCGCCTTGCGGCATCCAGCATCCTGCTGGAGACGTCGTCCCCCCGGAGGATCTAGGTGATCAAGTTCAAGGCCAGCGTCAGGATCAAGGTGTACTCGCCTGCCGTTCATCACATGCTTGCCGTGCTGTTCGTCCTCGACGATCGTAATGTCGGCCTCCCCGGCGAGCTCGACCTCCCTGGCGAATTGGTAGTCACGTCCATCAACGACGGTCGACACAAAGCGGGCTCGAGGCACGGGACCGACGAGGGTGTCGATGTCAGGTCATGGAACTTCGCGACCCGTGCGGCGAAGCGGGCCTTCCGGGAAGAGTACGAGGACGGGCTGAACGCCGAGGTGGCGTTTCTGATGCGCGGGAAGTTCCGCGTCCTCTACGAGTCCACGCTGCGTGACGCCGACGGAAAGGTCACCCGGACGGAACACTTCCATGCCCAGGTCAAGAAGGGGGAAACCCTGTGATGGCGTTCACGCCGAAGAAGCTCACGAGATGGGAGTGCCCGACAGTGCACCAGGCCAGAGGCTACAGTTTCACGATCTCGAGGTTCCCGCGCTGCCTACGGAACTATCGCGGCGTGGTGATGCCATTCCACGCGCTCCACCACCTGATCGGAGCCAACGCCACCCGCAAGGTGATGAACAAGCTCCACCTCGCTGGGTTCCTTTACGCCGAAGATGAGGGCAGCGTCTACTCCTGGCAGTGGCGATTTTGGAGGGGGTCCCCGCATGCGAGGGCGTGGAAGGTGATCATGGAGGAAGGAAAGGGAGCAGCATGAGACGTGAGAGCAAGACGTGGCTGCTGATCGGACTGGCGGTTCTCATCGCCGTCGCAGCCGAGATGGTGACCGTCGTGGTGTGGGGGTTCCCGATGTCCCACGCGATGCAGGGCGCGGCACCCATCGTGGTGTTCGCTTTCGGGATGGTAGCGGGGGGTCTGGCGTCTCACTTCTGGTGGCCGGCGTACTCGAGGTGGCCGGCGCAGGACAAAGAGATCGCGCGGCTCGGCAGCCCGGAAGGGGCTGGCCCGGTCACGCTCAGGCGTCATGCGGCGGTTCTGTGGCTGATCCACACTGGAGGGAAGGGGTGAAGTGGCCGAGAGACGTGGCGCTGTCGTTTGCGCTCGAGGGCGCCATCCCGATCGTCCTGGGCCTGGCCCTGCTGGGCGTGCTGCAAAGCAAGGACTGCCCTCCTCTGCCAGACCCTGCCCCCACGCCCTCGCCGCAGCCGTCGGCGTCGCCCTCACCTACACCAACACCGGACCCAACGCCGACGGCCAGCCCGTCACCCTTGCCGACTGCTACGCCTGCTCCCAGCGCGACACCCACGCCTGTCCCATCCCCGGAGCCGACGGCGACGCCGTGCATCGAGACCGAGGTCTGCGAGCATAGCGGCCGGAACTCGCGCGGATCCCTGGCGTACGTCTGCGAGGATCTCCTCGAGAGCGACAGGCGCAAGGGCCACATGGTCTTCTACCTGCACGGCCGGGCCCAGCCAAAGGACAAGCAGTTCACTGGGCGCCAGCTGCGCGAGGGCTACTACTTTGACGAGGGCCGTGGGAAGTTCCGCCTGCCGGACTGTAGCGGGCGACTGGACCATCTCGGGATCGTCTGTACGCGGAACGAGTGCCCGACCCCGACTCCCGGGCCCACACCGGGCCCCACGCCGCAGGGATGCGAGACCCAGCCGGACGGTACCCCGTGGCCCGTCTTGGCCGACAAGTGCAAGAAAGCCCGTCAGGGCATGTCGAGACGCCTGAACTGTCACGAGCGCAACGACGGCACGGCCGTCTGTTGGGCGGATACGACCACGCGCTACTGCCCGGGAGGCGGCGATTGCGCACGCGGGGCTGCGGGGAATGACGACTGTTCCGCCGCATCAAACCGCGAGGAGCCGAACTACGTCACTCATACCGGCGGGCGGCAGTGCGACCCGGACGACCATGGCCCCCGCGCGCTGCGGCTCACGGGGAGGGCGACGAACGGAGTTCAATGGGCGCAGCCGCGCCGAGAGCGGGGGAATGCGTACTCCGTGCGACTCACTCTGCCGGGGAACGTCCGGAGGTTCGAGGCCACAACCTGCCTCGCCCCCGGCAACGTGAGCAAGGTCACGAGCGAGACGTTGAGACTGTCCGCCAACGCCTGTACCACGAGGAGCTACGAAAGGCCAACGCCATGACGAACAAAGAAGCGCAGCGCCAGAAGTTGTCCATGGCAAAGCTCGAGGATCGTATCGCCACCCTGGAGGATCTGAAGGCGGCGCACGCTCGAGCAAATCGCCGTCTCGCGGCCGAGGCAGAGAAGCACCGGCAGCGCGCCGATGCGTTGGCCTGGGCCCTCGTCCTAGCTCAGCAGCACGCGAAGCGCCTCGCGGCCGAGGTCGGTGGGGACGGCGTGGCGCTCGCGGTGTGACCCGGAAGAGCCCAAGGAAGGAGCACAGAACGCCATGAGAAACCGTAAACCGCAAACCGCAAAGCGGGCACTATGCGTAGCGGTGTGTGTAGCGCTGTCCGCTACGGTATCCGCAGACGAGATCAGCCTCGAGGCCTGGGGCATCACCGGCAACTCGTCGATGCGGGAGGTCCCGAACTCTGCGAACCCGATGGGTTGGAGCAATCGGTCCTACGTGGGTGGTGAGATCTTCGGGAGGGTCCCAGTCAAGAGCAAGTGGGCGCTCATCTTCAGGGCCGGCACGGAAGGCGCTTCTGGAAAATTCGCGTGGAAGGATTTCAGAACCTGGACTCGTGGCACGCTCGAGGGTGCCGCAACGTACACGGTGTTCAGTCTCGACCGCTATTCCTGTGGCATCCAGGCCGGCGGGGGCGCATCGATAGTCCTCACCGGGGCCAGTAGCGAGCACGGGTTCTGGGCGCCGCCCAAGGCCGGTGTCGGAGTCCACTGTCGGGATGCGAAACAGGGCAGCTGGGTGAACGGTCGGGTGCTCTGGGACATGGTCCAGGGCCCGGGTGTTGGCGTCGAGCTCGAAGCCCATGCGAACATGTTCTCGAAGCGCACCGCCCTCGGCGTCGTGCTAGTCTTGTCGGACGTGCTCAGGGTGACGGTCGTAGCAAAGGTCAGAGGCTTCGAGTGGAGCCAGGGAGAGAAGTAGCGCGCGGATGGCGGCCAGTGGCTAGAACGGCCTCATCGGTACTGCGTAGCGGGACCGAGCCGGTCGACGCGCAAAAAGGAGTAAGGGCTGGAGAGCGCGGGGCTAGCAAGCCGACCAAGTTGGCCGCGACGTGCCAGCTACGGGGTGAGGCTGGCAACTGAAAAGGAGATTCGATGGGACTGTTCAGCAGGTTGAAGGGCAAGGTCAAGCGCGGGATCGTCATGCGAGCAACGCTCTGGCTCACCAAGGGCCTGGCCAACGGGAAGTTCGGCCCGGTGCCCCAGAAGATCTGGCTCGCCCTCGAGGGGGCCAAGACCTACACCGGGGTCGGCATCATGATCCTCGGAGACGCCATGCAGAGCGCGTACTCCGCGGGGATCTGCCCCGAATGCCCCGAGTGGGGAGTGACGGTCGTAGGTGTGGGTGCCTTCCTGACCTACATCGGGCTCAGCGACGCGGCAAACAGGGAGGCCTCGTCCGACCGGGAGGTGGAGCGGACGTCGACGGGCTGGGACGTGAGGGTCACCCCGAAGCTGGACGCCAGCTCCATCCTCGGGAAGGATCCGCGGGATGCAGGGTTCGGGACGCCCAAGGACTGACCTGAGGGGTAGATGAAGGTCCCGATGAAGCCAACGGTCCCGGATGTGCTCCCCCTCGTCAACGACTTGTACAAGAGGGCTCCAGTCGGATGTTGTCTTCATGTTGTTCTGGACGACTGGAACGTCGACAATCACAGCGTGGACTTCTGTATCGAACAGGCCCGGACGCAAGGGCACGGTCAGTGCGAAGAGCTTGCCCGGACGCTGCGTGCGATGTCGCGGACACAACGACTTAGGCTGGCGAGGAATCACAATTGAAGGGTAACGGCGACAACCCGCTTCGGAAGCGCAGCGAAGAAGAGCTCAGCCTTCTTGCGAAGAAGCTCCGCCTGTCCGACAAGATGCGGAAGTTCGCCGAGACGATCCGAGCTGACCCAAAGCGCAACCAGACCAAAGCCGCGCAGGCTGCGGGCGCCAAGCATCCGGCAGTGCAGGGGAGCCGGTGGATAAGGTCCCAAAAGGTTCTGGATTACATGGAGGTTCTCGAGGATAAGGTGAGCGAGGTGGCGATGGCCCAGACGGGCGCGTCCGTCCTGCAACTCGCTGAAGCGGAAGGGATTCTGGCGTCCCAGGCCAGGGGTAACATGGGCTTGTTCGTGGATATCGAGGGAGAGGGGGGCGACAGCTACCCGGTCTTCAACTTCGAGCGGGCGCAGAAGGCGGGCTGCCTCTCGCTCATCAAGAAGCTCAAGATCAAGAGCGGGTTCTCGCCCGAGGGCCTACCCTGGACCGAGACCGACCTGGAGCTCTACGACAACCAGCGGGCGATCGACATGTTCTTCAAGCTGCACGGGCTGTACAAGGACACCGCACGGCCCGAGAACGCAAGCGACGCTCTCTGGGCCACCGTGCTCGCGAAGATGCCGGCCGAGATGCTCCGCGCCCTCGAGCAGGCGCAGCTGCGTGGTCAGCAGGCGATCGATGTGCCGTTCACAATCACGGCAGGAAACGGAGATGGGCAGTGAGGAAGCGAGAGGCCTTCCCAGAGGAGGGCAGTTGTTTCGTCGGAGGTTGCGGGAGGAGGGGGCAGATCTTCATCTTTTTCGTACGCTGCAAGCTGAATGTCTGTGACCGGCATCGAGCGAGGGTGACAGAGCTCCGAGACGCAGAAGTCTCTCGGATTCAGCGGATCCAGGCCACGTTCCTTCAGACGGTGGCCGATCTTGGCCTGGAGGAATCATGAACCGACGGATGATGGTCACCGCCTTCCCGAGGAAGAAGAGGCGGCGGAACAGCAACGCACAGGACAGGGCGAGGGGGCGTCACGCCTGGACCTACACGTTCCAGGGTCACTCCCTGCCCCATCTCGAAGCCGGTCTCGATTTGCTGGGGGTTCCCTTTGGCCCGCGACTGGCGCCACGAGAGGGTAGCGCATGACGACCCCGACGATCGACGAGATGCTGGCCTCGGCTCGGAAGCGGGCGCGCAAGCCTGTGCCGGACTGGTGGACGAAGATCTCGAGGTACGACGTCCCAACGCTCTTCCGGGAGTGCCTCCAGAGGGCAGGGGCGCGGGTCTCGAAAGAGACACTTGACACGATGGCGAGGGTCTACACCTGGAAGGACTTCTGGGCGCCTCACGTGCAGGAGGCCCTGAAGGGGCCTGGCGGCCCAGACCCACAGGAGACCATCGTGCGAGACATCGTCGCTGCCATCAAGAGCAGAAGGAGGGCCGCATGAAGCGCCGAGGCCTCTTCTCGCTGCTGCTCGCCCCGCTCCTCGCGCCGTTCGTGAAGGCGCCCGGGCCCGAGCTCTGGGGGCTGACCACCTTCGACGTGCTGGAGCAGGCTCTCACCGAGAAGACGTACCTGGAAGCGGGGCAGGCCTTGAAGCGTGCCTGTCTCTACGACCGCCCGCCGACCAAGCGGGAGCAGGACGCCGCGCTCTTCTACCTCTGCGGGAGGCAGTGGTGATCGTCCCCAAGGAGACCCAGGAGCAGATCGTGGTGGCTGCCGTCGCGGACCATATCCCGACTGTGGCGCAGATCTCCGCTCGGGTCTACCTCCGGCATCGCTGCGACCGAGGTCTGGGCGCGGACGAAGCGCACGAGATCGCGCTCAAGGCGAACGTGGGGATCACGAGGGCCATGCGCGGCGACCTGTCGTACCTGTGCTTTCCGTACCCGGGCGATGGCGTCAGGGCTAGCGTCAAGAGGCTTCCGCTCTGGGATATGCCGCTCAACGCCCACGTCGGAGCCGTCCGTCCCAAGGAGCTCGAGGTCCACCTGCTATGAATGCCGAAGAGATGCCCGTCCCGACGATCTGCTTCCCGATCATCAGGGAGTCCGCGATCGATGTCGCAAAGCGTGCCCTTGCCCACCTGCCGAGCAAGTCTCAGCACTTCACGATCACCGTGACGCCCTCCGAGTGCAAGCTGGAGATCTTCGACCTCGACGAGGCCGCGAAGAGATGAGCGCAGCCCTCCAGGCCCCGTCGAGGGAGTCGGTCCACGCCGCGGTGGTAGCGCAGGGGTTCTCCGTCCTCGATCTCTTCGACGCTCACCCCTGGCTGGCCCGGGGGGCGGACTGGACTGCCTGGAGGGCGTTCCTCGCGGCCACGCACGGGCTGCCGATGAGCCAGCAGGAGTACGACATCTTCAAGGCCTGCACGGGGCGCAAGAACCTCCCTGGGCGCCAGGTGGACGAAGCCTGGATGGTGGTGGGCCGGCGCGGCCGTAAGTCCGCGATCGGTGCACTGATCGGCTCGTACCACGCCGCATACCGCGATGTCACCGCCCACCTGGCCCCGGGAGAGAGCGCTCGAGTCCTGGTGATGGCCAAGGATCTCGACGAGGCAAAGGCCATCCATGCCTACGCGCTAGCTATCCTGACTGACCCGGCGCTGGCGTTCCTGCTCGACGGTGACCCCAAGGGGGACGAGATCAAGCTGACGACCCGCATCGACCTGAAGATCAAGGCGAACAGCCTCGTGGGTGGCCGGTCTCGAGCGATCGTGTGCGCGCTCCTCGACGAGGTGGCGTTCTGGGCTCAGAAGGGGTCAGTGGCCCCCGACGAGGAGATCGTCCGGGGCATCCGGCCCGCGATGGCGAACATCCCGGGGAGCATCCTCATCGGCATGAGCTCGCCCTACGCGCAGCGTGGCCTGCTCTACGAAGCCTACGTCCAGCACTATGGGGTCGAGGCCGACGACGTGCTCGTGTGGAAGGCTCCGACGCTCACGATGCACGATACCGTCCCGATCCGCGTCTGGGCCAAGAAGGAGTATGCGAAGGACCCTGTCGCCGCAGCTGCGGAGGTGGGGGGCAACTTCCGCAAGGACGTGAAGGCGTTCATCTCTCGAGACGTCGTCATGGCCCTGGTAGCGAAGGGGAGGAGGGAACTCACGCCCTGCTCATGGGAGCCGAACGAAGAGGCCGGCCTACAGGGACCGAACGCTTCTCAACCACGGCGCTTTTCCTACTGGGGCTTTGTCGACACCTCGGGGGGCAGCCAGGACGCTTTCACCCTCGCCGTCGCTCACTGGGACTGGGACAGGGGTGCTGCCGTTCTCGACCTCGTGCGGTCCTGGAGCCCGGGTGAGGAGGGCAAGCTCTCGATCGAGGACACGGTCGACGAGTGTGCGGGCATCCTGAAGCTGTACCGCTGCCCCGGGGTGATGGGCGACCGCTACGCCGGCCGATGGCCGCAGGAGCGCTTCGCGAAGGCCAAGGACCCCGACGACAAGGCCAGGGACATCAAGGTTGGGTACGAGGTGTGCCCTCGTAGCAAGCACCAGCTGTACCGTGATCTCCTGCCCACTCTCAACTCGAGCCAGGTCGAGCTCTTGGACGTGCCGGCGCTCATCGACGAGCTCTGCAATCTCGACCGCCGCATGACACCCACGGGGCAGGAGCGCATCGACCACCCGCCCGGTGGGCATGACGACCTCATCAACGCAGCTGCGGGCGCCTTGCTCCAGGCCTACGATCACGGACAGTACCTGAAGGAGCAGGAACCCGATCAGCCGCCAGCGAAGACGACCCAGGACATCCTCGACCGTGAGATCCGGGAATGGATCGAGGAGGCGGAGGAGCGGCACCAGACGGTGCGGCTAGACGCGAAGGGCCAAGCGGAGTACGACCGATGGCAGGACTAACCGACATGGAAGTGCCACAAATGGCTGACGACATGGCAGCGCGTTGCGAGTTTCGGTGGCTGTGGACATACGACAAGCAAACGTTCTCCATCACTCTCAGGTGTGACGCGTGTGGCCGGCCGTTGGCCTTCGCCCCCTCGTCCGACGAAGTCCTCATCGCGGATCATGTGTGCAGCCCGTCTCTGTTGCGGAGGCTGCGCCGATGGCTGACAGTGGAGAGAGCCGATGCTTGACCCTGCGCAGGTGATGACGAGCCGGGCGAGTGGCGGCCTGGCCTGCACGGGCTGCCCGTCCAGAGACGGGCTGTCCTGGAACGAATACTGGAAAGAGTACTGGGCGTACTGGACTCCGTGGATGCAAAAGGAGACGCGCGAGGACTTCTTCATGGAGATCCTCGAGAGCGCGGGGACAAGCTGATGACGGTAGGAGAGCTGAGGAGTCGCCTCGAAAGCCTACCCGAGGATCTGGAGGTTCGGTTCGCCGGGGAGAGGGGCTCGTACTCACCGAACACGATCGAGCGCCTGAAGCCTTCTGTCGTTGGGAATGAGGACTGTCCTGAGTACGTCTTCGTCACCTACATCCATCGGTACAGGGGGAGGCTGGCTCATGCCCAATCTGACGCGGAGTAGCCTAATACAAGTAAGGCGCCCGGCTCATAACCGGGAGGATGCCGGTGCGAATCCGGCCTCCGCACCCACTCCTGTCTTGCACGACGAGGCCTACTTCCAGGAGCGGTTCCGGATCCTGGCGGCCCAGCATGGCCCCATAGCGGCCTTCTACCGAGTGTTCGGCGAGGCGGTGATAGAGGGGCACCTGGAAGGCGGCGCGCGAACCTCGCCTTTCCTCCTCGAGCTGGAGGACGCTCCTGATGCCTAAGCTCATCGTGAGCCGGACCGGCAAGGTCTACCGGGTGAACCCCGAGGGGAACCTCACGCTGATGGCCGGGCCGCAGGCGACGAAGATCCGCGACGACCTCGTGGCCAAGACGAAGGCGGCGCAGGTGCTCGCGGAGGCCCTGAACAAGGACGCCGACGAGAAGGTCGGTGAGGCTGGGGAGGCTGGGGAGGCTCCGGAATGGTCGTGATGCAGGTCGTCTTGGTGTCGAAGGACGGAAGTCGCGAGATCTCGGAGGCCGAGGTCGGGGCTCTCGGGCTGCCTCGAGTTCAGTTCCAGGCCAAGTACGTGGGGCGGCCAGATGGGTCGCAGGATGGCCCGCCGCAGGCATGTGATACCGAAGTGCAGCAGGTGCGCTTCGAGCTCAACGGCGTCACGGCAGACCCAACGCCGGGCGTCATGCGCAACCTGCCCGCCTACAAGGAGGTCGTCTCGTGAAGCCCGTGGAAGGCTGCGCCGAACAGGGAAGGCGCTCGGTTGCTAACCGAGAGACCCCAGGGTCATCTGGGTTCGAGTCCCAGGCCCAGGCCTTCCGCTGGATGTGCCTTCTCGGGCATCGATGGACTCGTTGGAACAGTATTGGGACGATGACCCAGATACGCCACTGCCAGACGTGCCGGAAGGCCCAGGGCCACCGGGTGTTCAAGGAGGAGGTCGCGTGAAGATCCCGATCGAGACACGCGAGGATTGCCCGAAGACCGAGATCTACATCCGGTCTTCGGAGGTCGAGTACAGAAAGTGGTACGACGGCGATCCCTGGTTCGCGATCGAGACGATCAACGGGGAGACTCGGCTGGTCCAGCACAGCGGTCCTCCGCCCGAGGGCACCATCATGATGCCCCTACTGCTACCTCCAGTCGCCTACCACACGCCGAAGGCCAACGGCATCATCACGGACCTCGCCGACCCGGATCTCGAGGGGGAGGACTGACCGTGTGGTTCAAGACAGAGGGCGGCGACTTGTACAACCTGGCGCTCTCGATGTCTGTCATCACGACTCAGCTCAAGGCGGACAAGGAGGGGGATGCCCCTACGTGGGGCGTCATGACCCTGCCGCAGGGCGACGACGAGTTCTTCGTCCTGATCGAGGGCCTTCCCAGCGAGGGCGCCGCGAAGGCTGCGGTCAGCAGGATCTTTTTCTCGCTTGGGCTGGGCCGGGAGGCCATGCTGGCCACTGACGCGCTCGTGCCCGCCGGCACGGTCGAGGACCCCTTCGGTGGCTAGCCTGATCATCGACCCCTCGACGGATCGGCCCGTGGGGCAGACGCCCCTCTCCGCGTTCGAGGGCATGTTCCACATGGAGTTCGAGGGGTCCGAGGATGGCCGGTTCGTGAAGTGCACGCTCGTGGGCAGGGAGAGGGTCGAGGTCGAGGCGATCGAGACAACGGCCGCGCAGGCCGCGGGCCTGGCGATGATGTCGTACATCAGACGGATCGAGGAGGCGCACGATGAAGCTTGAAGAGCAGAAGATCCTCAGGAACGCCCAGTCGGCTGCAGGGGACAGCCCGGAGCGGGTCGTGTTGAAGTACCCCCTCGGCGGGGGCCGCTACGCTTCGGCCGAGGCCCACCGACAGCCGTCCGAGACCTCCGGGGCGATGGAGCTGAGGGCCCGGCAGCGGCTCGAGAAGAAGGTGGAGGCCGCTTCGTGAACTGGCCCTGGTCCAGGACGCCTCCCGCCGCCCCGAGGCCGGAGCCTCCCACCGCCACCGAGGTGCTGCAGGACCAGGTGCTGTACCTGCGGAAGTGCCTGGAGCGGGAGTGCCTGATCAGCGAACACCTCCGGGAGGAGGTGCTGACCCTGTCGAGCTCGAAGGCCAGGCAGGAGATCGAGTACTACCGAGCGATGGGTGCCATGGGCCCACCGCAGCCGCAGAAGGAGCTCACGCCTGAGCAGACGGCCATCGGGCTCGGCGTGCCCTGGGGCGACTCTCTTGTGGCAGAAGGGCACATACCCACGACGCTGGACCCAGAAGAGGCGAGGCTCGAGCGCGAAGCCCGGGACAGGGACAAGGAACGCCAACGGCAGGCCGAAGAAAGAGAGGACGCAGGAGCATGACGGAATCTGGGAAGCATCACGAGAGCTGCGGCTGCCCTTGCTGCGCGCCTGACGCGGTCGAGGAGGTCTTCACGTACCACGCGCCCACCGACCAGCAGATCGCCCAGCTGAAGGAGATCCGCGACAAGGCGAAGAAGCTAGCGCGCGTGATCCTGCATTGCGCGCCGCAGTGCCCCGACCGCACGGCGGCCATCCGCAAGCTGCGCGAGGCGGTGATGACCGCGAACGCTTCGATCGTCCTGAAGGGAGCGAGCATCCGCTGAGCAACCTGGAGGCATAGACCATGAGTTCCCCGGCAATCGGCTATTCCGTCATCAGACGCCCCGATGTCCCGCCCATCCGCGGGATCACCGGGGACCCTACCCATGTCGCCGCGTGCCGGAACTTTCTCAACTCACAGATCCGGTACTACACCACGAAGCGCACCGAGCTCGAGCGCCAGTGGAATCGAGCTCGACTCTTCGACGCCGGCAAGCAGTGGATCCGGCCGATGCTCGGCTGGGGCGGCAGCCGCTACTGGTTCCAGTGGGAACCGGTCAAGGTCACGGGCAGGCAGGACTCGTTCCCGCGGCCCGTTCGGAACATCTTCAGCCCGGCCATCCAGGACGAGGTGTCGCGCCTCGTGGGTGTAGGCTCGAAGCCGTACGTGCGCGTCGACGACCCGGACGCCGAGGACGGCGCGATCCTCGCGAAGCGCTTGTTGCACTGGAGGAACGAGCAGGACGACTGGGACCCCAAGAACCGTCGTGGCTGCTACCAGGCCGCGATGTTCGGGCAGTGGGTCCAGAGCCTGTACTGGGCCAGCTCCAAGCTGCGGGCCATCGAGGACCCGGTCACGACAGCGACCAGGTGCCCCAAGGGCTGCGACTTCATGATGAGCCAGCCTCAGATCACCGGCGGCGAGGCGGCGAAGTACTCCAGCGGGCTCGACGTTTCCATCACGGGCGAGGGCCAGCAGGAGTACGGAATGAGTCGCTGCCCGAAGTGTGGGGACGAGATGGAGCCCTACGCGCCTCGCGAGGACGTCTGGCGCGGAGGCAAGGACTCCTTCGACCGCCCCATGAGCACCATGCAGCCCACGGGAGAAGAGCTCTCCTCGAATGTGTCGCCGTACGGCTTCTTCCCGCAGAACCAGGGCATCGGCTACGAGCTGGACACCGACATGCGCGAGTTCACGCTCCGTACCCCGCGCGACCTGATGTACCTCGAGGAGTACTACGAGGACGGCGGGGAGGTGAAGGCCGAGCGGCAGTTCGAGCTCTTCAAGCACCACCCGGTCCTCACGGGCGGATACGGGTTGACCATCGGCGCAGAGGGTGTCTGGGACAACCACGCCCTCGAGGACATCTACGTCGGCCGTCCGAGCGTGAAATTCCCCCGCGGACGCATGTTCGTCATGGCGGGGGACAGGCTCCTCTTCGACGGCGAGCTCATGATCCCCGGGACGGACATCCCGCGCCTGGACGTGTCCGTGGCGCAGTGGGAGTTAAGGGACAACGAGATCTGGGGCAAGCCTCTCGGTGAGGATCTGTTCAGCCCACAGGTCAACACGAACAGCACTCTCAGTCAGGCCATGGACATCCAGCAGAAGCACGTCTCTCCGAAGGTCATCTTGCACGAGGGCATGCACCTGCAGTTCGCGGGCGGCGCGAAGAGCGCGTACGCCGGGGATATCTGGACATTACAGACCCGTGGCATCCCGCCCGAGACCGCCGCGAGGTTCCCCTTCCTCTTCGGCCACCAGGGCGCCCCCAGCAGCGTGTGGCAGATGCTCGATAACGACAGGGACTACATCCCCACCGCCACGGGGGCCCGTGGCGCCGAGGTCGGGGACGTGTCCGGAGTCGAGGCGCAGAATTATTCGGCCCTGCTCTTCGCTGCCCAGAAGAGCGCGACGCGACGGAAGCCGCGCCAGGCCTCTTTCCGCCGGCTGAAGAAGAACATCTGGACTCGCCGGCTCGAGATGGCCGCAGCGCTCTACACCGACGAGCGCCTCATGCACTTCAAGGACGACAGCAACAAATGGCACGTCGAGACCGTCCGGGGCACCGCTCTCAAGGGCCAGACGACCGTGATACTCGAGGAGGAGCCCATCGTCGATTCGGCCACCGCGAGCCGCGCGTCCATCCAGCAGGCGATCGAGTGGCAAACGCTCTCGACCTCGGCGAACGGCGGGTCCTACTCCACGGACCGGCGCATAAACCGGGCGATCAACCTGCCCGAGGAACTCACGGAAGAACGAAACGTCCAGGAGGACATCGCGACCCAGGAGTGGAAGGAGTTCGTCGACCCCCAGCTCAGCCTCGAGCTCGGCGTGGATCAGGCGGGAGACAATCACCAGATCCACTTCAACAACCACAGCATCGCCATCGATGGGTCCCAGGAGGCGAAGGGCCTGCGCCAGGAGCTGCTGGCCATGGGCATCCCCTGGTCGAAGATTCTGCACGCCACCTGGGAGTGGGAGCGCATGCTCAGCGATCTCGAGCGTCGTATCGCCCTCGTCCGATCCGCCCCGGACCCTCAGGGCATGCTCTCGAATCTTGTCGAGACGGGCGTGGATCCGCTGATGGCTGTCCAGCGTGTGCAGCAAATGCAGGAGCAGCTAGAGAAGATGAGGGCTTCCATCGAGGCCTTCCCGCCCGCGATGGAGCTCAGGATCTACGCGGTCTGGATGCGACTGATCGACGTGGCGCAGATCCGGGGCAAGGACGGGCGTCCGACCATCACGAACATGGTTGCACCGCTGAAGAAGCTCGTTCGATTCAACGCTCACCGGCTGGCGCACCTGAAGCTTGCTAGCGGGTACGTCCCGGCAGACGCTCCGACGCCTGGGCCGCCCGCTATGGGCCCGGGCCCCGCCCCGCCGCAACTCGAGGCCGGAGCCGCACCACCGCCACCCTCGGAGCCTGGGCAGCCTGCTCAGGCCGGACCGCAGGGTGGGCAGACCCAACAGACTGCCGCGCCGGCTGAGGCACCCTCGCCCGGCGGGTAGAAAGGAGAGGAGACGATGGTACAGAGCTTGGCGGAAATGGGGAGAAGGGGCCGCGAGTCGGCCGAGGCGCAGCAGGAGAAGAGCGGCAAGGTCGCGAAGACGACCACGGGCTCGCACCTGAGCTCTGGGCCACGAGCGGCTGCTGAGCGGCTTCGGAAGTTCAACGCGAGCCGCCCCCGCCGGAAGCCGTACACCATGAAGGAGTTCAGGGCTCACGAGATTCAGGGTGAGCGCCTCGCGAGCCGTCGGGCGAAGAAGGCCTCTCAGGCTACCGACACGGTGGAGGAGTAGAGCCATGCATGGACAAGGAAGGGCGCTGAAGGGTCGCCTCAAGGCGACCAAGGACAAGCCGGTTAGCGGGGATTACTCGATCCCGACCGGGATGCGCGAGGAGAACACCACCACGTCGACCGCGAGGAGCACGGGGTCGGAGTACGTGGCCTCGCTGGAGCGTGAGAAGGCGCGTAGGAGGAAGGACCGCTTCGCGCAGCAAGACAACTGATGGCCGACGCAGAGGACTTTACAGAGGGCTTAGCAGAGGGCTTTTCGGCCAAGGACAATTCGTGGGTCAAGATGCGCACCGGCAACCGCGTCGAGAGGGCCAAGCACGCGATCGTCTTGGACATCTGGATCATGCTCGGCCTCTACGCCGGGAAGCTGAACAGGGAGACCTATCCGCCGGACCATGTGAGGACCAAGCTGGCAGACGACCTCGAGGAGCTCATCAAGCTGGTGGCGACACCCAGAGAGGGATCGTGAAGAAGATCATCCTCGTCGACTTCGACGGCGTGCTCCACTCGTACACGAGCGGGTGGCAGGGGGCGAGAGTGGTCGCGGATCCTCCCGTGCCTGGGGCTATCGTGTGGCTGCACAACCTCCTGAACGACGGGCGGTTCGAGGTTGCTATCTACTCGTCTCGGTCTCGTAAGTGGGGCGGGAAAAGGGCGATGCGGGCCTGGCTGCGGGCATATTCGAGCAGCATGTGGTTCACACGGCCTGACTGGTGTCTTGGCCTCGACTCGATCAAGTTTCCCACCAAGAAGCCGGCCGCGTTCCTGACGATCGACGACCGGGCGGTGTGCTTCGAGGGCACGTTCCCCTCTCTCGAGGCGATCGACTCGTTCACGCCGTGGAACAAGTGAGGGGGCTGAGATGGGAGAGGCCTTAGAGGTCTTTGGGTGGTTCTTTTCCGGGCTCATCTGTCTGAGCCTCGTGGCGACTACTGGCTATTTCAGCCGTAAGAAATGCCCAGCGTGCGGTGCGAGGGGGGTCCGGGTCTACGAGGACTCCTTCGATGTCGAGTGGGAGTGTCCGCGCTGCCCGCGGAAGTGGAAGACCGTTTAGGGGTGACAAGCAATGATGAAGCCCGAGGAATCGACACTGAAGATTCGCTTCGAGGCGCGGGCCAGGGAGCACAAGGAGCGTTCGCTCTCTGCTGAACGGGCCATAGCGCGAAGCGAGGTGGAGCGTGACGAGCATCTAGCTAAATGCAACGCCTGCCTCGCCCTGGCAGAGAGCGTCGACAAGATGGACGTGACCGAGCAGGGCGAGATCGCCGAGATGCTCAAGCCGCAGGTCAGACTCTGATGGACTACTCCGTCTACGTCGCGCTGGCGCTCGGGACCGTGGTGGGCCTTCTGGCGATCTGGCGGGGGGAAAGGAAGCGTGCCCCTCACAGCGACAGGTAGGAAGGTCCTGAGGAAGATGGGGAACGGACCCTTCTACGCGAGCATCAACGCCGGCAAGCCTGGGTTCGAGCAGATGCACGAGGACGTGGGCACCGGCAAGAAGTGGAACAGGCGGGCGATGACGGCCCAGGGCCGCGCTCTCCGCCGCAGGCTGAGGAGGACGAGCTGATGCACGGACAAGGGCGTGCGCTTCGGCGCAGGATTCGACGCCAGCGTAGGGCGACGGGCTCCCAGAACCTGCCTCCTCGAGAGGCGGGCCCCATCCCGGCACAGCCGGCTGGCCCGGGCGGGGGGACGGGCCCTCGGGTCGCGAAGGGCTTCGGGAAGAAGGCGAAGACGCGGGAAGCGCTGGGGGTCTAGTAGTTGCAACGAAAGCGTGCCAGTTTGTTGAAGCGCAAAGGTGCTGAGCCGTAAGGAGATAGCCGATTCGGGGGCGAAGCGCCCCACCAGGAGGACGCCATGTACGAGCGAGTTGCGCGTAGGGGAGGCGACAGGCCAGGAAGATCGCGCGGCGGAGGCCAGGGCCGGGCCCTGCAGCGTCGCACGAAGCGCCAAGGGCCGCAGCCCGCTCCCACCCCGGACCCCACGCCAGAGCCGGTAGCCGGCGGAGGCCAGGCGGTGAGCATGAAGAAGAAGCGGAAGCGGCTCTGGGCCAAGCAGCAGGCCGCGAAGGCGTCCTCCGTCGAGGCTGAGAAGGACAAGCGGCGGGAGGCGAGGTCCGAAGCTGCGTCGGTGAAGATGCGGGCTGCCGCTGCCGCTGCGGGGCCGACGCCTGGGCTCGCCGTGAGCCCGGGCTTCCAGGCACCTCCGGAGGGGACCCTTGACCGCCCGACCGTGGTCGCCGGCCCCCGCCAGGTTCGGGGGCATGTGCCCCAGCTCAGTGTGCAGGCTGCGCAAGTGATGGGCAAGCCAACGCGCTTCCCGCAGGGCTAGGAGGGCACCATGCCAGATCTGAAGGTCAGTGGCCGGAAGTTGACGGATCTCGAGGCGTACGTTTTGGACACCGTCCCGTCTGTCGCCCAGGCCAGGGCGCTGAGGCACCTCGAGATCCTCGTCGCCAATCACGAAGCTTCGGCGATGCGGGCAGCTCGAGACCAGTGGGTGGCGGAGAAGGCCGTGCCCCGGCCGAAGACGACCGATCCCAAGGACGTGGCGGCACGGGCGGTAGCGGAGTCCTTTCAATGGGCGAGGGATCACGAGCCCGCTCTCGGGGGCAGCAAGGATTCCGTCCTGGGCCCGCCGCCTCCTTCAGGGCCCCAACGCCACCACGTGGTCCACACCCAGTCCCGCGCTCCGGTTCCGCGTCCGCGGTTGCCATCGAGGTCGGGACCGTCGAAGAAGAAGGCCAAGGCCAGATAGGAGAGCCATGAAGATCATCCCCGTCGCAGACCGCATCCTCGTCGTGAGATTGAAGGAGAAGGAGTTCTCCGACGAGAGCAGGAAGATCAAGATCCCGGAGTCCTCCAAGGAGCCCTCGCAGATGGGCAAGGTGGTCTCGGTCGGCCCGGGGCGCGTCCCGGACGGGCCAATACGGGAGGCGGTCTACATCGAAGGATCGTACCCGAACCCGGCCGCCGACGGCATCTGGCTCTCGGTAGCCACGTTCTTCTGGACCATCCTGAACCGCTTCCGCAGGACGTTCGAGTACGCCGCCCCCGTGGTGAAGGAGGGCGACGTCGTCATGTTCGGGCGCTTCGCAGGGATGGAGATCTCCCTCAACCGCGAGGCCTACTTTCTCCTCCGCCAGGACGAGGTGGTCGCGATCATCGAGGGCGCCCTGGCCGAGCTCACCGACGTGGAGGTCGACCAGCTCCGCGACGCCGCGGTCCGGGAGGCCGGGGAGTCCTGATCATGAAGATCCTACCCTGCGCCAAGTGCGGCCAGGCCCGGCTCGGGTCCGGGGAGCTCTACTACATCCAGCGCTACCCAGGGGCCACGTACCAGTGCCACCAATGCCACAGGACCCACCACCTCACCCCTGAGGATTTCCGGCGCCTCCCGCCGGCCACGAGGGCCGAGATGGAGCGTGGCGGAGCCCTGGAGAGCCTAGCGCAGGAGATCGCGCCGGGCCAGAAGCCCACGAAAGAGGACGTCGAGGCCGCGAAGGAGCAGGTTCTCGCCCCTCCGGGCAAAGTGCGGTCTATTGACCGCAGAAACAGAGAAGAGTAGGCTAATCGACAGAAAGAGGGGACCTTGAGCCAAGAAGCATACGTACCTGCAGTCGACGCATCCGGAGACGGTATCGGAGCCAAAGCGGCCGAAGCCAACAAGCGGACCGCTCAGATGGCGAAGACCCCTCCGGTCCTCGGAGCCCCCTCGGCTGCACCTGCAGTACCCGCACCCGCTAGCGAAACGCCACCCGCGGTCCCGGAGAGCACCTCCGTGCCCGCGGTGGAGGCCGGGACCACCCCTGCCCCCACGCCGCCCGCTACACCCGTCGAGCCCGCGACTCCCAGGAGCCCGCGGTTTGTCAGTCCAACACTGACACCCTCGACGCCGGAAACGACGTCCACTGAACCTGTCACCGCTGACGTAGATGGTGGCGAGGCCTGGCTCGGTCAGTACGACGGAGACCAGGCGAAAGCCAACCGCGAGGCATTCGAGACCCAAAAGCGTGCGAGCGAAGCGGCCAAGGAGAAGAAGACCCTGGCCGACGAGAACGAACGCCTGAAGGAGAAAATCGGTGCCGCTCAGCCGGACCACCCGGACGAGCCAGCGTTGCCGGAAACCGACGAAGAGATCACACAGCAAGTGGTAGCCGTCGTCAAAGCCGACGCCGAGTGTCAACGACTCGCCACCGCGTACCAGACCAAGGTGGTAGAGATGAACAAGCTGGCCAATTGCACTCAGAACGGCCAGCCGATCCTCTCACCAGCCACCGCTGATCGCGAAGAGGAGCCCGTTGGTGGATCCATTCGAGAGCACCTCGATGAGATCAAAGCCCACGAGAGGCTTCTGAAAAACGATCAGTTCGACGAGATGCAGCAGGAGAACTTCAAGACTGAGATTCGCAAGCACGAGCGCGCTCTCGAGAAGGAGCGCCAGAAGTTTGCCCGTCTCTACAACGAAGGGATTCGGCTGGGAACAGAGTACGGCGGTCGGAAGCAGGCGTTCGAGACAAGCATCAGAGAATCAGTTGAAACCACGGTAGCCGAACGGTTGGAAGCGGACCAGGAACAGAGCGCAGACGCGCAGATCGACTCTGTCTTCAAAGAACTCCTCCCTGGCGTCCCCCCGGGCGACGCGCCCGGACAACGGGACGACATCAACAACCGCATGATCATCGCAGCGCAAGCCGAACGCGAACTGATCGGCGGACCCATCAAGGATCTTCCGGAGTTCTTGCGAGCAGAGTTCGAGACGCTCAAGCCGCTCTGGCAGCACGCCATTCCAGTGCAACGCGTCGAGGAATCTCGGCGCCGGGCCGAAGTCGCAGCGCAACCGGCCCCGCCAGGAACGCAGGCGATAGCTGCCGCCCCCGCCCAGCCCTCGGGAGACGCGAGATCTCGGCGCAAGGCGGCGGAGCGGCGGACATCAGAGGCGACCCGCAGGGTCAATCTCGTTCACCGCTGACGCCATCCTCGCGCCTTTAACTAGGAGGCGCGCACAATGTGTGCAGATGCGAGCCAAGACACCGCAGCCGTATCGGAGTGGATGCAGGAGATCTACTCCCAGAAGGAGTTCTTCAAGCCGTACCAGGAGGACTACACGCCCTTGCTGTCGGACCTCGAGGAGTGTCCCGACGAGCCCGTAAGGGGCAAGCGCTGGAACGTCCCTCTGTACCTCGCGACTGCCTGGGACGTCCGCACGGGCGCCGAAGGCGGAGCGCAGGCGGAGGTCGAGGCGGACAGCGTGATCCAGGGTCAGGTCTCGTCCCAGGAGTTCAAGGGGACGGTGAAATTGACCGAGTTGCTCGAGCGACAGGGCACCAGCGAAGCGCACTTCAACGGTGGGGCACTCGACCACCAGATGAAGCAGCGGTCGATGGAAATGAGCAAGCTCATGCAGATCATGTTCTGGCAGCATGGCAGCGGACGTATCGCGGTCGTGGACGCCGCCATGACCGCGTCGGTCAGCATGAAGCTGCGTCTGCCGTGGTCCCACCGTCGCCTCCGCAAGAACATGCGGATCGACATCATGGATGCGGACTCCGGGGGCTCGCTCTCCGATGCTACGTCGGAGAGCCGGAAGATCACCAAGATCGACCGGACGTCCAACGGCGACTCGAGCTCGGCCGGGTACAACACGTACCAGGGCATCGCAACGCTCGACTCGGTGGCCACCTGCTCGGCCGGTGATCACGTCTTCCTTCAGGACGACTACAGCTACGGGCCGAACGGCATCGATGGGCTCATCGGTTCCGAGGCGCTCGCGTCGACGTTCCTGGGCAAGAGCCGAGCCACGTATCCCGAGCTGAACACCAACAGGCTGCACAACTCAGGGACTCCGCGTCCGGTCAGCGAAGACCTGATGCGCCAGATGGGCGACCTCATCTGGGACGCTGGCTGCGAGATCGACGCGATCCGTTGCGGCGCTGGGATCATCAACAAGATCGCCGCGCTGAGCACCTCGGACAAGCGCTACAACGTCGTGTCCGGGGACTTTCCGAAGTACATCCAGGGCCACCGCGAGGGGGACTTGCTGTTCGCGTACGACAAGGTCACCGCGACGTTCAAGAAGGACCCGCAGTGCCCGGCGCGGACGATGTACTTCCTGTCGTTCCGCGACAGCTTCTACAAGCACACGACCGCCGAGCTCGGGTTCCTGAACCGCGGCGGGAACATCCTGCTGCCCGTGCCCGCGTCGTCCGGCGGAGGGTACGACTACAGCATCCAGGCGCGGCTGTACGCTGCGTGCAACATCTCCAACTACTTCCCGCTCGGCAACGGGATCATCGAAGATCTCGAGGACGGGAGCTGGGCTGGGGACTAGTCGTCAACGCCGTTTCTCAGTGACGAGGGTGGGGGCAGCGCACCGTCCCCATCCTTGAGAAAAGGAGCCTCACATGGCGTATTTCAGGCTGAAAGAAGCACTCAGCATCCTGTCGGGCTACCTGTTCCCCAGCACGGGGATCCAGGACCGCGTATCCAAGCACTCGGGCGCTCTGGCGTTCGGGGTTCTGCGCTCCACCGCCGACGTCGTAAACGGAGACACGATCACGATCGGGACCAACGTGTTCGAGATCGACGTGATCAACACCGACCTGACCGAGAACACGGTCGGCGCCCTGGACGACGGATCGGGCGGGCTGTCCGAGGTCACGATGGGAGGGGTGCACTCGCGCGATGCGGGCGATCTGTTCCGCGTCGAGAACGAGATCATGAAGATCGTGCGCGTGCTCTCGACGACCGTCGTGGTCGCAGCTCGAGGGCGTTGCGGGACGACCGCAGCGACTCACGTCACCGACTCGGACGTGTATGTGTCCGATGCAGCTCCCGCCGCGAACACCCCGGTCGGTGTCGTGGCAACCCTCACCCCCACGGTTTGGACCGCCGCCCTGGTGCAGGAGATCAACAACGCCAAGGCGGGCGACGAGCGCCCGACCGCGAAGGCCTCGACGCTCTACGGGACGATCATCGCGTCCATCTATGCCGTGGACGAGGTCCACATCAAGGCGCTCACCGCCGCGGTTCTCGCACTCGCGACGACCGAGACGTTCAACCAGGCTGCCAACGACTGGTCCGCTGTCACCATGGTCGGAGGCCAGGCGGTCGCACGGTTGCAGTACTGCGTGCTCCCGGCCCGAGTCGCGACCGCGAACGAGGTCACGCTGGGAGAGATGTGGTTCTTCCTGCCTTCCGGGTTCACTCCGCGCATGGTCCTGGTGTACGTCTACACGACGTCCACGAAGGCCCCCGTGGCGTGGATCGGAGACAAGACCTTGGCGGCCGGGTCCATCCTGCTGGACAACACGGGGGGGACCGACTTCTCCGCGAACGAGACCGTCCAGGTCGTTGCGTTCGAGTAACGCATGGGCATCGCGTTCGACAACATAGAGCACGTTCGTTCCAGGCCGTCGGGTCTGGAGATCGGACAGAGTCGTCCTACGATCGGAGACCGTCGGGCGTGGCGTGGCTGGGCCGTAGAGGTCAGCGCCATTCCCGACGTCCTCTACCCGTTCGACCCTGCTGTCCTTCGTGCCGTACACCGGGAGTTCGATCCGCATGTTCTCCCAGTGATCGTGCGGCGCGTCTTTCGGAGCTCCACCGGCGGATTCCGTGTGGCGCGCTTCCACGCTCTCGCTCGACGTCATCGCGACTTCGAGCTCACCCCGGCGCCGTGGACGTATCGCGTGATGATGCCGTTGCGCGGGCGGCAGCAGAGCCCCACCGTAATGATCATGCACCTCGAGGACCGGACCACCAGGCTTGGCGACGGGCTGCCGGGGTCGTACCTGCCTTTCAACTGGCGGGTCTATGGGGCTCTCCGGGGCCTGTACCAGACCCTGTCGACGACGGAGAAGAAGCAGCTGATTCACCAGAAGGGACGCGCGGCCCAAGCCCGGAAGAAGCGCATCGCTGCGGACGAGATGGTTCGTCGTCGCCAGCGGGACGATGCTGCTTGGCTGAAACAGAAGGTCGAAACGATCCGGAACGATGAGCACATCGTTCGCCGGCTGATCCACCAGCAGATGAATACCGAGAAGACGCCAATGAGCGGTCCATGGGAAGGAGCAAGATGAGCACAGCAATAAGGCCGATGCCACGACGGTTCGTGCGGCCGACCTACGAGGTCTACAATCCGGGCGACACGGGCGCGTCCCTGAACGCCGGGGGCCGGAGCTACCACTGGCTCCCGCAGGACGTTTGCGAGATCTTCGACCATCTCCAATGGCCGAAGGACGACGACAACAGGCTGGTCACGACAGGGCGCAAGGAGATCGCCACGAGCGCCGAAGACGTAGCGCAGCTCCTCTGCTCCGACGCGCACCTTGGCCCCGTCGGGTTCTGCATCCTTCAGGGCGCGGACGACGAGCGCCTGGAGCAAATGGGCGTGGCTCGAAAGATCTGGGTCGAGCAGCGCTCGGAGGCCGTCGCGGGCATCATCGAGGCATGGGAGCAGCTCGTTGCGTCGGAGAGTCGCCCCGGGAAGGTTCCCCGGCGAACTCCGCCCAGGGTCAAGAGGGCGTACGAGGACCGTGAGCGGTTCGCCGAGATCGAGGAGCAGCGGAAGGAGTTCGTGTGTGCGTCCTGCGGTATGGACTTCGACGTGGCCGCCGACTTCGCCAGCCACACCGCGCTGCATCACCCTGGAGCCGCCTCGCTCTTGCCAGAAGCCGCACCCAAGGAGATCGAGAAGCCCGAGGAGCCAGGCCTCAAGAGGCAGAACAGCAAGAGCAAGAAGGGCCTGGCGATCCTCCAGGCGGCGGAGGATGCCGGACTCGAGCTCTCCGTCGCCGACAAGAAGGGTCTGAAGTTCGGAGACCGTGACGTGGTCAAGGACGTCGAGGAGAGACTCGACAATCACGACGCGGTTGCGGACGACCCGGACGGAGGCGTCGACATGTCTCCCGAGCCGGTAGAGCCCGAGAAGCCCCCGAAGGGTCCGAAGTCGGTGGCCGCAGAAGCAAAGGCGGGGGCGCTGGCGGAAGAGACCGCGAACTAGCAACGGAGGAGCACCATGGCTCTGAACCCGCTGACCCAGGCCACTGTCGATCTGATCGACAAGGTTATGGTGTTCCATCACCAGATCCCAGAGGCGCGGATCGCCGCGGGCGGGGCGTACGACAACCTCCGCTCGCGGCTCCTCTCGGTCGCCCAGCGCAAGCTGACCGAGATCATCAACGAGTCGGACTGGACGTTCCGCTACGTGTCGCATGAGGCGGTGACGATCGACACGACAGGCCTCGGGACCCTTCCGGCAGCCTGGAGCAATGAGGGCCAGCAGGGAGGCGTGTGGCTCGATCCGGCAGTGAACGCGCGCCGACTCCACTGGCACCGGCTGGGGGACGTCACGAGTCGCCGGGAGACCGGGACGGACGCGGGAGAGCCCGAGATCTACTCGGTGCGCGGCCTGCGCGAGATCATCACCTGGCCCCTCCCGCCCGTGTCGATGACGGTCTACGTGCAGTACCAGGCGTCCGTGGGCGCGCTCACCGACGCCAGCCCCGGCGGGATCGACGTCCTGCCTGAGCAATGGCGGGACTCGGTGCTGTACGAGATGGTCCTGTTGGAGGAGATGGAGAAAAAGGGCAATCAGCCGTCTCTGCCCTACCAGCTGCAGATGGTGTCGAAGAACCGATTCATGATGCTCTGCCAGGAGAGGCAGGGCAAGCCCGAGGTCCAGATGATGCCGCGATACGCGGGGTCCGCGGACGTTGGCGGGGGGTACTAGGTGGCGAAGCAGCCGCACCAGCTGAGCCCGATCGAGGACGGCTGGAATCGGCGCTTCAACTTCAAGGGGTTCCCTCGCCCTGGCGGAGCGAACACCCAGTGCAGTCCGGCGTCCATCAACCCGGAGCAGTTCGCCAACCTCGTCAACGGACGCTGGACCAACGACGGCATCGTCCCTCGAGGCGGCTACGAGAAGGTGCTCGCGTCCACTTTCCATGGCTCCACCGCGAGCGTGTACCCGCACTCCTTCCAGATCTCAACGCCACTCAGGGCATGGTATGTCGGACCTGGCTGTCCGGGAGAGAGCGCAAGCTCAGGATTCTTTGTTGGGTTCTTCGACCCCGAGAGTTCGCCTGCCGTCCAGCGCGCTGCGTGGTACGAGGGGGCCACCGGGGTCGTGCATATCGCAGCGATCGGGAACACACCGTACATCAGCGTCGACAGCGAACTCCGAAAGGCGAACCTCGTGGCCGCACCGTTCGGGTCCGAGCAGCTTTCGCTCGCTGGAGCCTCGACTGACCTCCCGATTTACTCGTGGACTCCGGACATCATCAACTTGATGATCAGTTTCGACGGCATGCTCTTCATCTTCCTCGACCAGGGGACGGGCATCATCGATGTGTTCGATGGGCTGTCAGTTGCGGCCGACGACAGCTTCGCCGCGGATCCTGTCGCTGCTGGCCTATATCGGGATCTGCTCGTGGCCGTACTCACGGGCGGGGCCGTCTATTCCAGAGTCGCGGGCGACCCGCCTGTCACATGGACGTCCGAAGGCACGATCACGCCTGGGATCTATCCGGGACGGAACAGTGTCCTCTCGCACAAGGACGTCTTGTACTTCGCAAGCGGGGACCGTGACATCTGGTCCTGGGACGGGACCACGCTCCAGATGGTCCACCAGGTCGCCGCCGGAGGGGTTGTCACATCCTTGGCGGAAGCCTTCGGATACATGTACTACGGATGGCACGACGACGCGTCCTCTCCGACAGCCGCGTACATCGGGAGATTCGACGCCGGAGGGCCGACGTGGGTGGACGGACATAAGAGCCTGACGGCGCAAGAGACGGACGCTCTTTTCGTCTGGGGTCTGTCCCTCTACAAGAACGAACTCGTGGCGCTCGTGGGCGGGGCGGACATCGCTAGGACTGTGGCGCGGGATACGGCTGGCGACTGGATTTTCACGCCCCTTGCCGCCAGCTACGATCCGTTGATGCCCAACAGTTACGTGCTCCCGATCTGATGCCTAAAATCATTTCCACATCGAAGCCTGTCCTTGGATCCGGCGGAAACATCGGATCTGAAGGGAAGCTGTTTCTCTTTACGCCGAAAGCCCCCGGGGCGACCTACACCGCAAACGACTTCGCCGAGATCGCCATCCCGGCCGGGTCGCAGGGGGCGGACCGCAGGCCGGGATGGGCTGTCTACAATCAGGGTGGTCGTTCTATGTCTCTGGGTGTAGGGGCCTGGACCTCGAACATTCTGCTCGACCAACACCACCGTGTTCTTCGCCAGGGCATCCCCCCGCCTCGAGTCGTACCGACGCTCACCGATCCCGGGGGCGGATCTCTACAGAACGTCAGCATCGGCTACTACCGCTTCGTGGATCTGCTGGGAGCCAGGGCCGGGCCGCTGTCTGGCCCGTCGGCTGCTCTGGACATGTCGGGCGGGAGCGGGAAGCGCAGCTGGGATAACGTCCCCACTACGTCTCAAGATCCCAGCGTATCGCACGTTCAGGGGCTCGCCCGTGTGGATGGGTTCACCGCACGGGTTGCATGGACCAGGCAGTTGGGCGCGGCTTCCCCTCTCATCGAGGAAATCGCCACGCTTGCTCTTGGCGAGGCCGCGCCCACGGCGTTTGTCGACATGCCGCTTGGGACCATGAACCTGATCTACCACGACGCGCAGTGGGTCGCGGGAAACGAGGAACACCCGGAGCGCGTCTTCCGGTCGGCCCTCGGCCAGCCGGAACGGTGGGAGGGGTCGTACGTTCAGACGGACGGCGAGGCTGTCAGTGGGCTTTTCGAGGCGAACACAAACCTGTTCTTCGGCTCGAGGAAGAAGATCTACAGGGCCATCGGCTACGAGGATCTGGACATCAAGAGAGACATCGAGAAACCCGACATCGGCCTCCTCGGGCATCACGGGAGCGCTTCCGTCCATGGCCGAGTGATCGTTCCCACCTCCGCCGGGTTCTTCTTGTACGCCGGGCAGTGGCACTACTTGATGGACGATAGGCAGACCGAGTGGCAAGCGCAGTATCTCGCCTACAGGTCGCAGTACGAAGCGGCGCAAGGTTTCTTTGACTCAGGGCGTAACGTCTACCTCTTTGGCCCGGTTCAACACACCGGCATTCTCGACGAGGACGGGGCCGCGCTCTGGACGTACTGGGTCATAGACTGCGAGCGCCTTTTCCCTGAGACCGAGGCGAACATCTGGACGATTGCGATTGCGAACGATGCACAGACGCGGAAACTGATCGGCCATGCCGTCATGTTTCTCCCCGGGAGTTCCGCGCTGCCTGAGCTCTGGGCAGGGGACACGGAAGGCTACCTGTACCGTGGCAACCAGGTCCAGGACGACGACGACGACGGAGACTCCTACACGAAGAGGATGGTCATCGAACCCTCAGCGCTCATGCCCGCCCCCGGGGGCACGCTCTACGACGGATTCACTTTCCACACGTCGTGGATCTTTCTGCGATCGAAGACGACACCTTGGGACGCCGAGTTCCGGTGCGGATCGGAGTACGCACGCGAGCTCTTCGATACCACTCACTCCGAGACGATCACTCCGAGCGTTGCCGACTCATCGGGCGACATCTACGAGGCCGAACCCCAGACCCCATTCGTTCTGGAGCAGTCTGCGGGCCAGGCGATCTCGCTTCGCATCTCGATCGGATCGCCACCAGCGGACGAGGTCGAGTACAACGGTTGGGGAGGAACATATGGACCTGGCATCGTGACACGCGGACGGGTGGACCCGATTTTTAAGGGGCTGTTGTGGCCTGCGGCTTCCGCTCTAGTGACGGGCTATGCTGGGTATAACGCACTCACCGGAGAGGCTATCGGAAAAACGTACGACTACCCTGGTGGGGTCGGAGAGTTCAACACTGCGGCGTACCTCGGCACCACGCTGGTCCATATCTCGGGCGGGTCCGGGAACGCCAAGGTTTTCACGGGAGGCGGGCTCAGCGTCGCGCCCACGCTCCTGCTCGACACAGGGATCGTTCTCGGATCCAATCGTGCGCCCCGGATCCTTGTGCCGATGGGCGGGAAGCTCTGGTGCGGCGAGGCGGGCGATGCTTACAGCTGGAACGGCACCACGTTTGCGCTAGAAGACTCGATCTCTCCAGAGAATTCCTGGGAGCCGGCCATGGTCGGGGTCCTGAATGCGGACACGCTCTTGTACGCCTACACGCGTGGGTCTGACAGGCCTGACGTGGTCAACTGGGGTCGGTACTATACCGATTTCAGAATGCGTGATTCTGGCGGCGTCTGGCGCGACATCACCGCCCTCCACAAGACAGGGGCTCCGCTCACCGACAAGCACCGCGGATTCCACTGCTCACACATGATCCAGCACGGGACGCTGATGTACCTGATCGGCACGCACCGTCCGCTGGGCATCAACGTCATCCACCCGGTCATCTACACTTGGGACGGAGTGACCTACGGGACGGCCGACGATCTGGTTCTCGCCCACGAACTTACGTTCTACGCTGACGCTGACGGGTTTTATCAGCCCCGGTCTCCGCGCAAGCTGATCAGCGCAGCCGACGGGAATCTCTACTACCTATGGGACGAGTACCTTGGGGCGGTGGACGACTGGGAGGGGCGAGGCGAATCCTCTCAGTACAAACCCTGGGTCGGCAAGTACGACGGTGTGACCTGGGACGACAACTACGTAGACATCGGCGCGAAGGTCGCAAAGAATGTCCGCTTCACGCTGGATGCGATCGTGGCTCGCGACGGCAAGCTCTACGTGTTGCTCTACGAGGACGACGCGACTTCACCGCCGTGGGGCCTGACCGCCGGCTATTGTCTGGTCCGGGCAAACCCAAGCGCCATGGCGACCGTCCCATGGACCGTGCTCGCGGCGCATGGAGACTTCTCGACTCCGGTCGCGATCGGGGGGCTCTCCGCAGTCTCTGAGTTTGCCGATGCACAATTCGTTTCAGGGAAGTCGCAGATACTGATCGACCTGCTCGCAGTCTAGGAGGCTACGATGCCGGAGAAGACGCCAGGATACGACTGGTCGTTCTGGAACAAGAACAGGGCGCTCGGTGATGAGGGGGACAATGTCCTCTCGAAGCCGGCGGCCGTCGGTCCCAGGAAACCGACCAGGGTGAATTCGAGCACGTCGTCCGCGGGGGCGGGAGCTGTCGGCGTCGAGGCCACGGATGTCGGGGCCGGCTCGCGGAGGAAGAGGCGCCCGCTCCGGGGGCCAGCCGGCGGGCAGGGCGCGGCCCTGATGAACAGGCTCGCCGTGAACTCGCGCATGGGGGGAGGCTAAGATGGGCAGGAGAGCGAAGAACAAGCGCGCGCGCGAGGCCGGCGGGAAGCGCATGGGCAGCGGCCGAGGTGGCGGAGGGAAGGGCAACCTCATGCGGTCCGCTGACGAGTGGGAGCGCAACCAGCCCGGCACTCTGCGGAACCTGGCTCAGGGGCCAACCCCCGAGGCGTCTGCGCCCGCCATTGAAAGCGCCGGCGGAGGTGCCGGCGGAGGCGAGGCTGCCCCCCGAGGAGTCACGACCGGGAATGCCGATCCTCGCCTCACGCGCCATGCAGACCGGGTCGAGGCCATGGGGGACCGCGACACCTACATGGACCTCGCGAAGGGGGACCGCGACCTCCTCGGGCAGGGTCTCCGCGAACTCGGAGAGGGCCAGGGCAAGGCCCTCCGCGGGCAACTCTCGAGGATGGGGACGCTCGGGAAGGGCTCGGGCGAGGAGTTCGGGCTCGGGCAGATTGGCGGCAACGTGATGAGCGCCTTCGGCAAGGGCTCCGCGGACATCCTCTCGGAGCAGTCGAAGAGCTACGACGACTTTTTGCTGGGCTCCACAGGAGCCTTGCGCGAGCCGGGGATGTCCGCGCTCAAAGCAGCGGATCTCGCAGAGCGCTCTCAAGGGCGGCGCGACGCGACTGCGCTCGCTCAGGCCCAGCTCAAGAGCAACGCTCAACTCTCTCAGTCACAGCTGGCCATCCAGCGCAAGCAAATGGAGCGCGAAGCGGAGAGGACGAAAATCAGCGATTGGATGCAGCAGACGCAGTGGGCCCTCGGGCTCTCTGAGTTTGCCTAGGAGGCTACGATGCCAACAGGAGCGTGGGGACCGAACAGTGGGATCACGGTGCGCACGGATGGACTCGACATCAACACTGGACTCGACAACATTCCGGCGATCGAGTCCGCAGGACGCGCTCCGGCCACCCCCGACGGCCTGCTCTCTGGCTCGCAGGCGGCGATCGAGAACCTGATACGGAAGAAGATCTCGAACGCCATCAAGCGGGAGAGCGGGGGCGCCAGACGTCCTCGGGGGCCGGGGGTGGCGGCGATGCAGAACAGGGAGATGGCGAGCCGGCCGCGCCGGACGTCGACGCTCGGCCAGTCCCGAGACCCGAACAAGAGGCTGCGGGAGCGGGCGGAGGCGGAGATGCTCAAGAAGTCGATGGGCCTGGGCACCTACGAGTCTCCGAGATGGATCGCGCCCGCGCTTGGCGGGAATGTCCAGACCGGGCACTACGAGACCGCGGCCGGCAAGCTCGGCCGCTACACCCCGGCGGCACAAGCGGAGATCGCGGCGAAGCCGAAGAGCCAGTGGTAGGGAGGGCACCATGGCGCAACCACATCCGTTGATCACTTCCGAACCTGGCCTCCCGAGGGAGATCCTGGCGCTCCTCGGGGGTCAGCCGCAGCTCATGCCGCAGATCCCGCCGATCGATCCGCTCGCGGTGGCCGGCGACGACCAGGAGGCCGGGAAGCAGGAGATGCTGCGGGACCTGTTCAACCTCAGCCGGAAACTGCGGTTCGATCCGGAGCGGTCCGAAGAGATGGAGCAAATCGCCGCAATGTTCGAGCGTCTCGGGCGCTCGATGACATAGGAGGACGCCGTCATGGGACTCTTCGACGTCAAGTTGCTCGAGCCGCCGCAGGGGTACGTCCCCCCTCCAGACCCGCGCGTTGCTACGCCCGCGAGTGTCCCGGAAACGCCAACCATGCAGAGGTCGGCCATTCAGGTCGTCGGTCCGGGCGCCGACACCAACTGGACCAGCAGGCTCACCGCCAAGTCCCCATATGAGGGCCTCGGGGCAGATGACCGCATCAGGCTCGAGAGCGCCCTCGGGGACGTGAACCGGCGCTTCGAGCAGAACATCGCGGATATCGACATGCAGGAGCAGCTGATGGACCCCCGCCGGCAGGAGATCCAGGAGGCCCAGATCCTGCACGCCCAGCGCTCGGCCGGGAGGCTGGGCGGCGAAGACGAGCTCGCCGACATCCAGCTCGGCACCGCGATCGATCGCGCCGGGCCCGGCGAGGACGGATACACGCTCGGTGAGACCCTCGCGCAGATGCCGGAGAAGCAGCAGAAGGCCTTCGGGCGCGCCCAGATGCAGGATCGGCACGCTTCGATCATGGGCGTGGTCGAGCAGATCGAGCAAGTCATGGCAGAGGCCACCGCGGAGCACAACCAGCATCCAGGAGAGGGTTGGTCCCCGGCGATGCGGCAAATGCTGGCACCCCTGCTGCAGATGCTCAACACGTACCTGGGGGTCTCGACGCCGGGCGCGATGTGGACCCAGGCGGGCGAGACGGAGGCGGAGGGCTTCGCCGCCCAGAACCCGAACGCGCCCGCGCAGAACCCTGCTCAGAGGTAGCCCATGGCTTCGCAGCCGCCCGGCCCTGACGACCGCTACAAGGCAGCCCTGAACAACGACCCGTCCTCCGGGTTCTGGAGCGGGATCTGGGACAAGGTCCAGAAGTTCGCTTCGTCTCCCGGCGTCTCCCAGATATTGCCTGGTGGGCTGGGCTCTGCGATCGAGACATCCCAGGCCCTGGCGCCCATTCAGAGCGCCCTGGCGGTCCCCGGCGCGGGGTTCGGCTATCTTGCGGGGCAGATCGCCCCCGAGGCGTACCAACGCGCGGCCGAGCAGATGGCGCCCGAGGGGGACCCTAACTTCGCCCTCGATCCGGGCGCCGACGAGTACCACCTGCTCCCCACGGCCGGCGAGGTCGCCGTCGAGGCTCTGATGCCGGGCCCGCAGGAGGGCTGGGCCAGGATCGGGAAGACGTTTGCGTCCCTCGGTGGGGCCATGGTCACCGATCCCGTCAACTTCTTCACGGGCGGGATCGCCGGGGCTCGGAAGGCCGGGCGACTGCTCCGAACAGGCAAGACCGCACTCCAGGCTGGGCGCAGGACATTGCCCAGGGCCGGCCGTGAGGCCCTTGAGCTTTCCCCCAGGGCCCTCGCCAACCTGAAGGCCAAGCAGGTGGGGGACATCGCCGGTTCTGCGGCAGCTGGGGCCGTCTACGCCCCCATGCTAGGAGAAGGGGTGTACCGAGGGGCGGAGGAGTCCTACCAGCAGGCCCTGTCCGGGAATTGGGGCGAGGCCTGGGTCCCCGCGATCGAGTCCGCCGGCATGGCAGCGCTCGGCGGGCTCATGGGACGGGGGATCCGTCAGGACGTCCGGGATCTCCGGGGCAGACCCGCGGCCGGGCGCCCCGCCATCGAGGGAGCCGCCGGGGACACGGGCCCGAAGATGGCGACGGAGCTCCTGCCCATGGACCGAACGCCCGAGCTTGGAGCCGAGCTCGAGGCCAGGGTCGAGGCCCTGGGGACCGAACCTGGAGGGCGGTCTCGCGAGCAGGCGCCGGTTGCCCCGAAGGACGTGGAGGCCGTGTCCACGGGAAAGGAGGCCCCGGCGGGTGGCGCCGGAAGGGTCAAGTCCCAGCGGAAGCTCCCGCTCGACGACGTCCCGGACGCTGACTGGAAGGAGGTCGACAAAGTCTCCGAGAGCTTCGTGGACAGGATTCTCGCCGGGGACACGGATGCGGCGCTGAGGAAGGCGGACGTGGAGGCCGAGCTCCCGGACCACCTGAAGGGGCACGCATCCAGCGTGCAGCTCGAAGTCGAGGAGCGTGCGATCTTCCGTCAGATGGGAAAGTCCTTGATGGCGGAGCTTCACGAGGATGGTCACGGCAAGGGGCCGGATGGTGTCTACACGGTCCAAAGCCCGAGGCTCCCCGAGGGTGACTACTACCTCGTGCAACGCAAGGACGGGCACCTCGTGGCCGCCGCGCAGATCTCAAAGGGCATTCGCGGCATGGTGGCGGGTGGCGAGCCGATGGCGAAGGCGTTCGGGAAGGAGACCGTTTCCCCCGGCGAGCTCTTCCGTGAGATGAACCGGCGCGGCGTGCGTGAGAGCCAAACCGTGTCTCCTGATGGCGAGAGAGCCCAGAGGCGTGCTAGGATAGCGGAGCAGTTGCGAAGGGAGGCAGGGCTTGCCAAAGAAGAGTCCGGACAGGCTGTCGTTGCCGGAGCGGATCGCGCAACGGCAGAGGGCGTGGGCAGAGAAGCTGTCGCCGGGCCGGATGAGGGAGCTCGCGCTCCGCGAGGTGGAGAGGCAGGAGAAGCTGGGCCTGAGATCGGCCTAGAGCCCTCCGACGCCAAACCCACCCCTAAGCTCGCAGTCGAAGGTGTCGGCCAAGTAGAGGCCGCTCCTCTCAGGCCGTCTCCGAAGCCGTTCCACTCCCATCTCCGCAACGTCATCAACAAGCTGAAGCAGACGAAGGCCTCGGCCTCGGAGTACCTCACCTACCTGCGGAACCCGAAGCACGGGGTGAAGGCCGAGGAGGTGCGCTGGACTGGACTCGAGGACTTCCTGAAGCAGAAGGGCGGGAAGGTCACGAAGTCCGAGCTCCAGAACTTCGTGGCGGACAGCGACGTCGAGATCCACGACGTGGTGCTGGGGGGCGAACGTGCGCCTCTCGATACGCTTCCGGAAAGTGTCAAACTCGTGCATGAGGAGGACGGAGGCTACTTCTTCTACAGAGGGAATGTCTTGGTAGGCTCCGGAACCACCAGGGTCGCGGCCGAAACGGAAGCCAGGCACGCCCTTGCGCCCACTACGGACCCCACCAAGTACGGCCCCGACGAGCAACCCACCCTCTCCCTCCCCGGCGCAAAGGAGGGCAGCTACCGCGAGCTCCTGCTCACGCGTGGAAAGTCGAGGGCCGAGAACAAGCGACGTGCTCGACTCGACTGGGAGATCGAGGAGGCGGACAAGGCCCGTCGCACGAAGAAAGGCACGCCGGAGTCCAAGGCCGCCGGCGAGGATCGCTTCCAGGATCTCCATCGTCAGCGCAAGGAAGGCCGCAAGCCTTACCAGGACCCTCACGGATTCGACCAGGACGACATCCTCGCGCATGTGAGATTCAACGAGCGGGTGGGTCCGAACGGTGAGCGCGTGCTGTTCCTCGAGGAGGTGCAGTCCGCAATGCACCAGGAGGCGAAGGCTGCTCGCGGGAACGAGATCACGCGGCTGATGGAGGCCGAGGGCATCTCCAAGGAGGAGGCCCAGAAGCGCGTGCCGGGGGACTTTGGGTATGAGACTCCCGAACGTCGGAAAGCGATCGAAGACCGCAAGAAGCTCCAGGATGACTACCAACACCTGCAAGACAGGATGGCGCATCACGACGAGCACGGAGTCGACCCAGAGACCGGCAAGGCGCTGACGTCGGCAGAGCAGAGCGACATGGTCGGCGTGATCTCAGAGCTGCGCTTGGAATACCGCCGACTCAATCAGACGGAACCGTTAGGGGCGGCGCGCGTCCCCTCCGCCCCCTTCGGCGGCCACACCGGCTCCCCGTGGCACGAGATGGCGCTGCGGCGGATGGTGCGCTGGGCTGCGGAGGAGGGCTACGACCGCATCTCCTGGATCAACGGTGAGGAGACCGCGAAGCGGTACGACCTGTCGAAGCGGGTCAGCGAAATCACCTACAACAAAGAGAATCGCCTTGTCGCCTTTGATCCTCAGGGGCAAGACGTCGTCAACCGTGTCGTTCCGCCAGAAGACCTAGGCGGGGTTATCGGGAAAGAGCCTGCTGGCCGGCTCTTGGCCCAGAAGATGGTCGAGGGCGAAGGCGATCTTGAGCCGGTGCGTCGGATCTCCGGCGAGGACCTCAAGATCGGCGGCGAGTGGGCGACGAACCTCTACGACGTGATGATCCCGAGCTTCATGAAACGCTTCGGGAAGCAGTGGGGAGCGCGGGTCGGGGAGACGAACTTCGGGGCCGAGACTGTCAGTTCCCACAAGAACTGGACAGAGGCCACATCGGAAGCGAGGAGACTCAACGAGCAGTCCCTGGAGCGCGGCGAAGGCGAGCCCTACGAGGTTAGTGGGGATGATGTTGTCAGGGCAATTCGGTCGGGCGCCACGGCCAAAGAGCTGTTCCAGTCCATGGACATCACCCCCGGCATGCGGAAGTCGGTCGTCGAGAAGGGGGTCCCGAAGTTCGCGGCGGAGGGGGAGGCGAAGCCTGAGACGGTGCGCACGGTCACGCGCGAGAAAGTCGTCAAGGCCTTCGGCGGCTGGAGGGGCGTGGTCGAGGGCGTGGACAAGCAGGGCCGGCGGATCTGGCGCGTGTCCCTCTCCGGCGGGCGCCGCATCCTCATCCGCGAGGACGGATCCATCAGGCTCGACGATCCAGAGACCCGGGCGCAGTTCATGAGGGACAACCCCGACCTCGACCCGGACTCGGTCAATGCCCTGGGCCTGTTCCAGGCAATGTCGCGCAGGACTGGCAAGATCGGCCCCGACGCCCTCGTGCGCCTTGTGAAGGACAAGGCCCATCAAGGGACCATCCACCACGAAGCTTTCCACGCTGCGATGGAGATGGCCCTCAACGCGAAGCAGCGGCGGGCCATCCTCGACGCTTACGGATACGAGAAGCTCAAGCAGAAGGCTCTCGACAAGGGGGAGACGGAGGCGGAGGCCCACAAGACCGCCATGGGAGGGGCCGAAGAGAAAGCATCCTACGCCTACGGGGAGTGGGACGGTCGCCCCGCGGGCAACCCCATCTTCACCGCGATCCGGGCCTTCTTCCGCCGCGTCATGGGCGAGCTCAACTCCGAGGACGTCTTCAAGGCCGTCCGCTCCGGTGAGGCTTGGAAGCAGGAGGCTCCGAAAGGCTACGGACCGCGCGAGGTCCCTGGGCGAGTCCCGGCCGCGAAGTTCGCCGTGAAGCCTCGAGAGGCCCATCGCCTGCCCGGGAAGTGGTGGAAGAGGATGTGGGGTCCGGAGGGCCCTCTCGCGAAGCAGCGCATCGTGGCCGGCGAGAAACGAGCGGCAGGAGCGCCCCCGAGGATGACGTCGCCAGACCAGTACTTGTCTCTGGCGAAAGAGTCCAAAGTGATGGCGAAGCAGGGCGAGGTCGCCAAGGACTGGTACCCCATCAGCTCGAGGGAGATCCTCGACACGGTACACGGGGACAAGGCCGAGGCCGAGCGGCTGGCCCAACTCATCGCGATCTACTCGCCGAAGCAACGGGTCGCACCTAACTGGAACACGGCGATACGCGCCTGGTTGCAGTACAAGGGTGGGGCCAAGAAGATCTCGTCCGGGATGCACACCTGGCAGGATCGGGCTGCAGAGAAGCTGCTCTTCGGCGGTGAGAAGTGGGAGGGGAGAAAGACAAACAGCTTCTACGGGAACCTGATGCACCAGATCGACCCCGGGAACCCCGCCTACAAGGACCTCGTGACCATCGACCGTCAGATGATGGTAGCGATGGGGTACGACAACAAGGGCCCGGGGGACGCGCAGTACGCTTGGGCCGAGCGGCACATCAGAGACGTTGCCTACGATCTCGGGTGGGAGCCCCATCAAGTCCAGGCCGCCATGTGGACCAGCCAGAAGTATCGAGTGGAGGTTCTCGCCAAGGTAAAGAAGGGCGAGAAAGCCCCTCCCGTCACGCTGTTCTCGTACCGCGAGGCTGCGGCGCAGGCCATGGGCCAAGTGAACTTCGAGACGACCCCTCACCCGACATCTGGAGACATCCCAGGCATCCACCGCGGCACGTACGACCAGAAGCAAGAGTACATGACCGCGGCCCTGGAGGTCGGGCGAGACCCAGACGGCGGCGACCGCCTGGCTCGCATCATAGGGATCCCTGCCGGGACCATCTTCCAGGCCCCGGGGTACTACAAACAGCAGTCCGAGCCTGGAGCGCATGCGACGCCCCAGATGCCGTCGGCGCATGGAGGCTCTTGGGTTCTTTTCGGCGAGCACGCGCCGGGGTGGACCCCCACATCTAACCTGTCGAAGTTGCCGAAGGCCATTGCGGAGAAGGTCCGTGCCGGCGGGTATCATCTCGATCACGCCACCAAGACGGTCTACACGGACAAGAGCGAGAAGGGGCGCCTCTCGAAGACGTCGTGGGCCAAGGCTGTAGCTGGCGCACTGTCCGAAGTGTCCGGGAAGTCGTTCGATGCCGACGACGTGATGCGTCCGCAAAACATGGAGCCTCACGCGAGGGTGCAGGTGGAGGCCTACGCTGCGGCTACCGCGTACCTCTACCGGCAGGAGAGTGTTGGCTACGGCAAGAGCCGTCGGGTGGAGAAGGTCGCGCACGCGAACGGCTATCACGTCAGGCTTGACCGGCTGGCTACGAAGCAAGAGGTCGCGGACCTCCACGCAACGGTGACCAAGTATCTCGGGATCGACCCGTCGTCGACCAAGGCCGACGACGTCTTCCCAAAGGCGACTCTCCGTGGAGTCTCCCTCGTGAACTACTCGGGGATCCCTGCCGAGAAGTTCAATCCTGCCGCGAAAAAGGCCTGTCGGGACATCTTGGGTGGTGACATCAAGGGGAAGGGCGCGTATTATGAAGATGGTGGCCTGGTACCGGCCGACTGGAAGGGAAACCCAGATGGAAGACGAATCCTCAGAACTGCTACCGGCGGACGACCCACTATTCAGCGAGCCCTGGAGCATTTTCGTGCCGATGTCGAAAAGGTCAACTCCCGATACGCCGAGAAGTACGGATGGGGAGAAGCCGAGCCCCGAGTCGAAGCCAAGCCCCAAGAAGCCGGAACCCCCCGAGTAGGCGAGGCCGCACCTCCCGAGGCCCGCGGCCCGCCCAAGCTCGCCGTCGAGGACGCCCGCATCTCCGACCTCGAGGCTGAGATCAAGGAGTCGCAGCGCCAGGTCGCGGACCTCACCAAGAAGGGCGTGAGCCCGGAGACCAAGGCCCAGTTCCAGAAGATCGTCGCCCGCCGCCGTGAAGCCTCGGACGAGCTGAAGAAGCTCCAGGAGGCCAGGTTCGCGAAGGCTGCGGAGGGCTTCGAAGAAGCTGAAGTCCCAGCAAGCCAGCAAGCCAGCAAGCCAGCAAGCCAGCAAGCCCCCCTGACGGCCAAGGTCTCCCGCTGGTCCGGGCCCGGCAAGCCGGACCAGGTCGACATCTTCTACCGCGGCGGCGCAGGCGAAGAGGCCCTGCTGATCTCCGCGCCCGTGAAGGACGGCAAGATCGTCGACCCCGAAGGCAAGGTGGCCGAGTACGTCGACGAGAAGGGGTCGACCATCGAGGGCGCCCAGGACGCACTGGACGGGCTCACGAAAGGCGAGCCGGGAGCCACCGCGAAGTTTTCCGTCGAGCCCCGCGACCCCCTCGGTCGCCCGATGGAGCGCCGCGTGGACGAGGAGACTGGCGAGGTCTCGTACCCAGAGGCCCCGCGGGTCGAGACGCACGTCGGCCAGCTGCGGGCCGCGGAGCGCGCGGCAGAGAAGCCCCCGGAAGGCCTGGCGCGGGACGACGCTCAGCGCTGGAACGACATGGACCCCGACATCCGCGAGCACGTCCGTGAGCACGATGACGAGTGGTACGTGAAGACCACGAAGAGGCGGGCCCTGGATTCTACCGAGTCCATGGCGCTCCAGATGAAGCAGCGGGGCTCGTACGAGAAGGCGCAGGAGCACCTGTCTCGGATGATGAACCACCAGCGCATGGGCCGGCAGAAGGAGGCCGCAGCGGCGAAGCGCGACTACATCGCCGAGTCCTTGCGCCAGGTCGCCCTCCAGCGCGCGTTCATCAACGACGGCACGAGCGCCGGGCGAGCCCTCGCAGCTCGAGCCCGGGTCATGAAGGCCGCGATGGACCGGCCTCTCTTCAAGAAGATCCGCGACTACATCCGGGCGAAGATCAAGTCTAAGGTCAAGGCGCTCTTCGCGGTCGAAGGGGTCACCGCCAGCAGGAAGCTCCCGGCAGACTTCCTCGAGGCGGTGAAGAAGGGGCTTTCGAAGACCGAGCAGGATGCTCTGTACAAGGAGTTCGGCGAAGGCCTCGATCCGAAGTCTCCGGGCTACAACCAGAAGGTCTCCGAGCGCATCAAGGAAGAATTCGACGTATGGGGCGCGCAGTCCGAGGAGGCGATGCTGCGCCAGGTGATCAAGGAGATCCCGGGCGCCACGGACAAGCAGATCAACGAGATCGGGCAGGCGATGCGGTCCGACCCTGCGGCCGTACCTGACCTCCTTCGCCAGGCCTACGGCTACAGCACCCTCGACAAGGTCCTCGAGTGGTGGAAGGCCGGGCTCCTGAGCGCCTTCTCGACGGACATGGCGAACGTCACGGGCAACAGCATCGAGGCGATGGTGAAGATCGCCGAGACCGGGACCGCCGCGGGCATCGACAGGCTCCTCGGGGCCGTCCCGGAGGGCATGCGTGGCGAGGGCGATCGCTCCAGATACTTCGGTGAATCCGCCATGGAGGTCGCCGGGTCCTGGCAGGCTATCGGACCGGCGCTCAAGAAGCTCTGGAGCGACCTGGGGCTTCTGGTGACCGGCCAGGAGGGCAAGCTCCAGCAGGGCGAGAAGTTCGCCTTTCAGCCCGGGGCTGTCGGGAAGGGCTGGATCCCCGGCGTCAACCTCGGGAAGGTGGTCCGGACCTCGTTCCAGAAGCTCGGGATCGCCGACAACTTCTTCAAGGCGATCGGGCGGTCGGCCGAGCTCAACAAGCTCGCGTACCGTCGTGCGGCGGAGGAGCTTGGGGCCCAGGCCGACGCCGGCCAGGTGCTGGCCAGGGCGAAGCAGATCGTGCAGGAGGTCATGGACCCGGTCAACCCTGGGCACCCGGATCTCCTGAGCAAGGCGATGGAGTCCGAGCTCGAGCGGACGTTCCAGGAGAAGCCAAGCGCGGTCGCCCGTGCGGTGCTCAACGTGCTCCGGGACCCGAGGTACAAGGGGCTTCAGTTCGCCCTGCCGTTCGTGAAGACCCCAGCGAACATCCTGACCCGAACGATTCAGCGGTCGCCAATCGGGTTCGTCGGCGCCATGAAGGTCTACAAGAAGTGGAAGGTGGGCGATTCGGGCGTGACTCGTGGGGATGTCGCGGACGCCTTTTCACGACCGCTCATCGGGACGGCCGCGGTCGTCGGGATCTACGGACTCGCGTCCCAGGGCCTGATGACCGGAGGCGGGCCGCCGGACTGGAAGGAACAGGCGATCAAGAAGGAGACCGGGTGGCAGCCGCATTCGTTCGTCTGGACGAACGATGACGGCACGAAGGAGTACATCCCCTTCGGACGCTTCGAGCCCTTCGGGACGACACTTGGCATGGTCGCGGATGCGTGGGAGGCGGCGAACACCACCAAGGAAGGCGACTTCATCGACAAGGCGCTCAGCAGTTTCGTTGAAGGCATGGCGGACAAGACGTACCTGAGGGGCCTCTCGGACGTCTCGAACCTGGTGAGCAACCCGAAGATGTTCGCCGGGCAGTACGTCACCAACCTGGCCGGGTCGTTCATCCCGAACATCATCGCTCGAGGAGCGAAGGCGGTCGACCCGGTCATGCGCGAGACGAAGGGCCCCGATGCTGGGATTACTGGGATTCCGGAGCGGCTCAAGAGGGTCGCGATCTCAAGGATCCCTGGCTTGTCCAAGCAGCTCCCGGCGAAGGTCGGCGTCACCGGAGAGGAGCGAGTCCGGCCCGGCACGGCGCTCGGACGCTTCGCGGGCGCGTTCCAGGTCTCGAAGGATCTCCCGGGCAAAGAGGTCGAGAAGTTCCTGCTGACGACGGACTTCAAGCCGACCATCCCGAAGCAAACGATGACCTGGAAGAGCCAGAAGCTCCGGCTCACCGACGCCGAGCATGATCTCCTGAAGCAGAGCCTGAAACGGTCGGCCAATCAGCTCAAGCGAATGGTGCGAAGCCCCGCCTTCACGAACCTCCCTCCCGAGATGCAGGAGGACAGGGCGCGGAAGATCTACTCCAAGAACATGGCCCTCGCGAAGAAGATCGTGGCCTCGAGCCCATCCTTCCGGCAGCGCTACCACACTGAGTGGCTGAAGGAACGAGCTTCGTGAGTTCCTCCGTCACCGGGCGCCGGCTCCCGCCGGTCCTCACGAGGTTCGCGGACTTCTCGAGGTGGAAGGCCGACGTCGGACGCCTCCTGGACGACGCTCTCTCAAAACTGGGGGACACGGCGACTGGGGTCCCCCGGGAACACGCCGAGCACCACATGGGCGGAGACGACGACGTGATGGGGTCTGCCACGCCCCAGGATGTCGCTCTGGGCGGTTCTGGGGCCGTCGGGGACCCAACGGCCGGGGGAAGTCCAATCGGGCACATCCACGCCCTCGGCGTGGCTGTCCCGGTGGACGTCGCCCTCTCGAATGCCGCGGGGTCCGCATCAACCGCAGTCCGGTCCGACCACGTCCACGGAACCCCCCAGACCACGAACGGGGACCTCCTGACGGTGATCGCGGCGGCCCTCGCCCGGCTGGCGATCGGCTCCGCTGGCGAGATCCTGACCGTTGCCTCCGGCCTCCCGTCGTGGGCGGCTTTGGGCACGCAGCCTTTCCCGATCGTAGAGAAGAGCGGGGCGTACACGCTCACAGCGTCCGACTACACATGTCTCGTGAATGCCTCGGGCGGCGAGGTCACGATCACACTACCGACAGCCGCAGCCGGGGACGGGCACATCTACTGCGTCAAGAAGATCGACGCCTCTGTGAACAAGGCGATCTTGGACGCGAGCGGAGCCGAGACCATCGACGGCGACGGCAACATGGAGCTGCTGTTGCAGCATGAGTCTGTCCACGTGCAGTCGGACGGAACGGAATGGTGGATCCTATGACCGAGTTACGACGCCAACTGATCGAGACTGCGGACTCTCCGAGCGCTGACGCCTTTGGACGGCTGCGCGTGTCGAATCCGCAAACCATCTTCGACTCGCAACTCCAGTACAACCTAGCCCCGATCCAGTGGGAGACGATCACAACGAGCGGCGGCAGCGCTACGCACCTCCCAAACGAGAGCGCGGCCCGGCTCCGGGTCGACACAACGTCCGGCGCGAGCTGCATCAGGCAGACCTATCAGTACCACCGCTACCAGCCAAGCAAGTCTCAGCGAATCTTGATGTCGTTTGTGATGGGGTCCGCGAACACGAACGTCAAGAAGTGCCTCGGGTACCTGGACGACGAGAACGGGATCTTTTTGGCGCAGGACGGTGCTGGCGCGGTCGTGATCGGGCGCCGGTCATATGTCACTGGCTCGGTCGTGGACACTGAGATTGCGCAGGCAAACTGGAACCTGGATCCTATGGACGGGAGCGGGCCGAGCAGAGTGACGATGGACTGGACGAAGGCTCAGATCCTTGCTGTCGATCTCGAGTGGCTCTCTGCGGGGCGTGTGCGTGTGGGTTTCCAACTCGCCGGAAGGACGATTTACGCGCACGAGTTCCTGCACGGGAACGTTCTAACGACAGGCTACATGACGACGGCCAACCTGCCGCTGCGCTACGAGATCGTGGCGACAGGCGTCGCTGGGGGGACGACGGACCTAATCCAAATATGCTCCGCGATCACAAGCGAGGGTGGGTTCGAGATTGGGCGCGGGCTGCCGTTCGCAGTGGTCGATTTTGCCGGGAGGTCGGTCTCAACGTCTGGTGCAGTCCTGCTCGCCATCCGCCCGAGGGCTACGTTCAACTCGATCGTCAACCGAGCCCTGGTGATCCTCGAGAGTGTGAGCCTGTACGCCAAGACCCAGGATATCTACTGGGCGCTGTACTACAATGCGACCTCGTTGACCAGCAGCTGGACGGACCGAGACACAAACAACTCGACCGTCGAATACGGGCTCCCGAGCGCCTTTGTCGGGGCCGACCTTGGGCTCCCTATCCTCACCGCTCCTCACCCCGCTGCCGGCTCGTCCCGGACTTTCGTCAGGTCCCTTGTGGCGATGCGTAATCCGATCGCCCTCGACAAAGCGGGGGCGAACCCAATCGCTGTTGCCCTCGTCGCATGGTCGGCGACAGGCACGGCCACGGTATATGGCGCGCTCTCCTGGCGAGAGCTGTACTAGATCTCGCCCTTCAGGATCCTGAAGAAGGCGTCCTTCTCGAGATCGGTCAGCTTCGCCAGGATTCCCGAGACGCGGGCGCAGTCGGCCGCTTTCGTGCGGTACAGGGCGGCCTGGGCGTCGTGCTCGTCGGCCTGTCGTTGGTGCCTAGTCGCCCTGTCCGTCAGCGTCTCTGTCAGGGTCCTCTCCTGCTCTGTTATCGGCATTGTGCTCCTCCTCCTGGGTATGTTACCCCACTCCGCCCAGATCGAAAAGGTATGTCTTGACAGGCCCCGTCCTGGGGTGTGAGGAGTTCGTGAAGTAGGATCACACCCCACAGACTCCCTCGCACTCATTGTCGAACCAGAAGTCCAGCGACCTCTGCCCCTGCGTGAAGTCGACCTCGCTGAGGGGCCGGAGGGAGCGGTGGAGGAAGACGGGGTTCCGCGCCCCGGACTTCGTCATGTCCCGCACCGCCACGTCGAAGGCCTCCGCCTTCGAGAACTCTTCTGGGTACTTCGTTCGGAGCGTCTCCCAATAGCGGTTATCGTGGTAGGGACAGAACACGCATGCAGACTTCCTTGGCTCTGGGAGGCCGTGCTCGCGGAGCAGGGCGAGGCAGTCCCCGCGCCGCATCTTCGCGTCCACGAGCGGGTAGCGGTTCGTGACCCACGGCGTCCTCGACATCTTCATCCTGGTCGCTTCGTCGAGGGAGATCCCGATGAGCGCCTCCGCCTTGTGCTTGACGCGCTGTCCTTTCGAGTACCCGAGGAGTTCCCGCACCTTCCTCTCGATCGGTTGGATCTTGTACTCGCGTGAGCACTGGCGCCGCAGAGGTGCGGCCCGTCCGTCTGATCCGAGCGTGAACACCGGAATCGCCGCAAACGGTTTGCGGCGACCATCGTGGCGCTCGATGACGGACTCCGAGAGCCTCCCTTCTGAGACCACCTCGATCCGCATCCGCCCGTCCCCCCAAGTCCGCAGGGCCTCGAGCTGGTCGTACACCCACTGTGGCTCGTCACCCGTGTCAGCGAAAATCACAACGTCCGCCTTGGGGCACCCGTGCAGCTCGAGCACCGACATCACGAGCAGCGCCGAGGACTGGACTCCAGCCCCGAGAGACAAGTAGATCATGGGCGGAGAGTACCATGTCTTGACAGGCCCCGTCCAGGGGTGTACTGTCTGGACATGTTAGTCAAAACAATCAGGCAGATCCGGAAGGGGCGTGGGCACTCCCAGGAGAGGATGGCCCGGGCGCTCGCGGTGTCGGTCCGCACCATCGTGCGGTGGGAGTCGGGGGAGACCAGCCCCGGGCCCCGGCACTCCAAGCTGCTGTGGGCCACCCGGAACAAGCGGGTCCTGAAGCGGACCTAGTGCGCCCCGGGGATGAGGCATGATAGTGCCCCGGGGCGAGGGAAGCGCCCCAGGGGTCAGACAACCAAGTTGCGAAAGGAGAGTCATGAATAGCACGACCGACGCACCGAAGCAAGCCCTGGCGACTACCGACGCTCAGATCGTCCGGGTGGAGGCCGAGGTGGTCTCCAAGCTGGAGCTGGGCCTCCCGCCCGCTCCGACAGCGGACATCGCAGAGTTCGCGTACCAGGTCCGGGCGCTGAAGAAGCACGTCAACCTCATCTGCCCGGCCAACGCGGTCCCTGAGGTCCCGGCCCTGCACAAGATGGGTTGGGCCCTGGTCGAGGTCGACACCGCGATGGACGGCAACAACGGTTCCCAGGTCTACCACTCGGACACCTACCACGGAAAGCGGACGCAAGATCACGGGAAGACCAAGGTCTCGCTGACCAAGATCGCCCTCCTGAATCTGCTCGACGCTGCCGGCGGACGGATGCTGGGCGCCACCAGGGACGACGACGGAGCCGACCCCCTGTTCCGGCGCATGACCGCGGTGATCTCCATCTACGGGATCGACGGCGAGCGGCCCTTCACGGGCTCGCGGGAGATGGACCTCCGCCCGGGCAGCGAGCAGATCAAGCACCTGACTCCCAAGCAGATCGCCGGGCAGCGAGCCCGGATTAACGAGCTCTGCGAGACGTATGCCCTCGAGCGGGCGATCCGCGTCGCGCTCTCCCTGCAGGGTTCATACGCCCTGAGCGAGCTGAAGAAGCCGTTCTTCATCTTTAAACTGGTCCGCCACCTCGACATGGGGGACCCGGACCAGAAGGCGCTCGCCCTGAAGATCCACGAGCAGTCGGTGCAGAGCCTGTTCGGG
>SDBS01000120.1_pt1 | contig 61524 bp, 65 predicted proteins | sample 2277091 | NCBI WGS metagenome assembly SDBS01 (sample SAMN10404972, study PRJNA504765) | marine sediment metagenome | isolation source: marine sediment core GS10_PC15, 163 cmbsf | place: Arctic Ocean: Southern Knipovich Ridge | collected 2010
TGTATCTTTGAAATATAGGTTGTTTCAGTTTGATTACCTGTTGTTACATGGCGTAGTCAAACTTCATAATCTAAATCCATTAAGTCCAAGTCTTTACCATAAATAACACCTTTTTTCCGACCAGTCCGGCTCCCTGCATCAATTCTAGTAAGTTTACCTTCGATATTTCTAGCAGTGTTAAATATACCCTGAAAAAGATATTTACTTTTCAGTCCGGTAACCTCATTTTCGATAGAAGAAAGTTTTGACCTGTATTTCCCAACCTTCTGTTCATCTCGTTGATACATTTATCCTCCTTTTTTATTATTTCCTTGTAGCATAATATTTGAATAAATGCAATTATTTTTTTACAGAACTATTTTCAACAGTTTCCTTGGAAATCAAAGATTTCTGGTTGCAGGTTCGAGGTCTTTTCTGTATAACTTCATCCTTTATCCTTTGTAGCATCCTCTGTCTACTGTTTACCGCTTTGTTCGTCATTCTGGTTTCGGATTTCGTCATTTCTATACTTATCTTCTACCCTTTCTACTTTATCCCTTAACCTTTATCCTTTTCGTCCCTCGTCCTTCTTCCTATCATTCCTTATCTGTTTACTGTCAGCTATCCTTCCTTTGTTAGTATCTTTTCCCTTGACTTTTCAATATTCTTTATTATAATGTATGTGTGTATGGAAGAAATAAACATTTATCTTATCAGTCCAAAAAGAAAATTCCTAATCTAATATCTTTAAAATCACCATAATTAGTGTCAAAAAAAACAGGAGGGTTTTATGATAACAGTAAAGCAGGTTGAGAAATTAATGAAAATATCCTCAGATAAATACCCGATTATCAGTTTTTATTTAGGAATTGCACCTGTTTTTCTTGCGCAAAAGAAATACAAAACCATCGCAAAAGAACTTATTAAAAAGGGAACCTCAAAGCTCTCTAAATTCAACGATGAACAAAAAAAGCTTATTGAAAAAGATTCCGATAAAATCCTCCATTATATTAAGTATGAGTTTGATGAGAAAGCAAGGGGGCTTGCAATATTTACATCAACAGGGCTTGGACTTTGGCAGTATTATCCACTTCCCAGTAGAATAAAAGCACGTTTTATTATAGATTCAGACCCGTATACAAGACCACTTGTTAAGTTTTTTGATGAAAATGAAAAGTATTTTATTGCGTTTGTAGATAAGAAAAAAGCACGGTTTTTTAGCAGCTATACTGGTATAATGAATGAAAGAGAAGAGTTTTCCGATGAGGTTCCAGGAAGACATAAGAAAGGAGGATGGTCGCAAGCAAGATTTCAAAGACATATTAAAAACCTTACAATGAAACACCTGAACAACGCAAGTGATGTATTATATGAAATTTACAAAAAGGAGAAATTTGATCACCTTATCCTCGGAGGTCCTCATGAAGCACTATTAAATTTTACAAATATACTGCATAGTTCCTTACAGAAAATAATAGTTGGGGAGGTTGAGGGAAGTATAGATGACCCAAAATCTGATATATACTCTTCAGTACAGAAGATAATTGATAACTTTGAAAAGAAACAATCGAAGAAGTACCTTAAAACTTTATTTGACAGACTTGGAAGGAAACATCTTGCAGTTAGTGGACTTGAAAAAACAGTAAAAATGCTGCATCAAGCCCGAGTACATACACTGATTGTAAAGGAAAACCTTATACTGTCTGGTTATAAATGCTTGAGTTGCGAAACCCCGTATACATCAAAAATCGAAAAATGTCGCCTCTGTGGTAAAAAGATTGATATAGTTCCAGATATTATCGATGAAATCATCGAAAAAACATGGGAGCTAAATGGAGAGGTTAAGTTTATAAAAACGAGCAAGGAATTAGATAAATTAGGTGGCATAGGAGTGCTTCTTAGATGGTAAATTTCCTGCAATGAGAAATGATAAGAGAATGACTAAATCAGAAGCACTAATGACGAAAAAGTCGCAGGAAAAGAAAATTTCTGTTTCCAATTTCCCTGATAACCCTGGTGTATATTTAATGAAAAACAACCTTGGCAAAATCATCTATATTGGCAAAGCATCGAACTTAAAAAAGAGAGTCACTTCTTATTTTGGCAGGAATTCTTCGATGAGTCCCAGGATAGAAAGAATGGTAAAAAAGATAAAAAACATAGAATATATTGTAACTGAAAATGAAATTGATGCACTTGTCCTCGAAGCCAATCTTATAAAACTGCATAAACCTGATTACAATGTTAAATTCAGGGATGATAAGAAATATCCGTTTATTAAGATTACACTGAACGAGGAATTCCCTAGAGTTTTTTCGACCAGGAATATTAAAAGGAACGGTTCCCTTCTTCTTGGGCCTTATACAGATGTCAAGGCTGTAAAAAAAACTATCAAAACAGGTAGGAAGATTTTCCCTGTGAGAAGTTGCGGAAAGAGAATGCCAAAAAAAGTGTGTCTTGATTATCATATCGGTCTTTGCTCCGCACCCTGTATTTCCCTTATTTCTGCTGAAGAATACAGAAAAGCAGTGAATCATCTTGTTAAGTTTCTTGAAGGAAAGCAAACTTCTCTTTGTAAAGAACTCAAGGAACTAATGAAATACTACAGCAAAACCCTTGATTTTGAGAAGGCAAAGGATATAAAGGATAGACTTAATGCATTTAAAAAAGTCCAGAACAGATATAAGTTTGTGCTTCCTAACAACATCCATATTGATGCAATAGGTCTTTCAAATGAGAACAGGGATTTCTGTGTAGTTGTTAATGAAGTAAGGGATGGCATACTTATACATCAACATCACTACTTCTTGAAAGGAAACTCAGATGCTAATGAAGCGATGGAATTATTTATCATGGAATACTACAGTGAAAAGAATTTTATTCCAGATGAAATTATTGTTGCTCAAACACCGAATAACAATAATATTCTTGCAAAGTGGCTAACGCTTAAATCAAATAAAAAGGTTAAGATTATAAAGGATGCAAAGTTAGGGAAGTTGGCTTTACTGAGGATGGCTAATAGTAATTCGAGTCTTTTCTTAAAAGATTTTTTGAATAAAAAAAACAAAACAAAAAAAGAAGTTATTGAACTTATGAAGAGGTTAAATCTTAAGACATTACCAATTAAAATAGAAGCATTTGATATTTCAAACATAATGGGAGAGTATGCTGTTGGAAGTTCTGTTCTCTTTGTAAATGGGAAACCTGATAAAAGTGGTTACCTTCACTATCGTATCAAAAGAGGCCATGGAATTAACGATGTCGCTATGATGAAAGAAGTTATAACACGTAGATTAAACCGTATTATAAAATTAAAACAAGAAAAACCAAACTTACTCTTAGTTGATGGGGGGGTGGGTCAACTTAATGCTGCACTCTCATCTATAAAAGAAAAAGAGTTTGATATACCAGTGATAAGTCTTGCTAAAAGATTTGAGCAAATTCATCTTGCAAGAAAGAAAGTTGTCTCCTTATCAGGAGATTCGATTGCACTAAAGCTACTGAAAAGAATACGTGATGAGTCACATAGATTTGCAATTCAATACTACAGAAAATTACATAAAAAAGAGGTAAGTTCATCACTTCTTGATGGTTTGAAAGGTTTAGGGAAGGTTAAAAAGAAGCATTTGATAAGCCATTTTGGATCTTTAGATAAATTGAAAGAAGTTACAGTAGAAGAAATTGAGCAGTTGCAAGGCTTTGGCAAGAAAACGGCAGCTAAAGTATGGGAATATCTCATGAAAAATGCCAAAGCTTAAAATCAGAATGACAAATGAAATTAGTAAATGACTGGTCCTATTGGTTTAATTAGTCTTATTTGTCTTATTGGTCTGTGAAAGAATTAACTTTTTAACATGGAGGTATAATGGCAAAAGTAAATCGTTTTGAGGACCTAGAATGTTGGAAAGAAGCAAGAAAGTTCGTCAAATTGATTTATGAAATTACAAAGAAAAAAGAATTTCGGAAAGACTTTATATTAATAAGTCAGGTACGAAAAAGCGTAATCTCTTCAATGGCTAATATATGTGAAGGATTTCACAGAAATAGTGATAAAGATCTTCTTAAATTTCTGGACTACTCAAGATCTTCAGTTGCTGAAACTGTAAGTCATTCTTATGTAGCTTTAGATCAACACTATATTAGTGAAGAAGAAATGTCGTTTGTAAACAAACAAGCAGATATTGTCTGGAAAAAGGATAATAATTTTATTGCATATCTCTCCAGATCAATAAAGAAAGGCGTTAAAAAGAATTATGACCAATCGGACTAATCAGACCAATTGGACAAATAAGACATATCTTATTACAATACTCCTCTCTTTGTTATTTCTACCATTATTGCTTTTTTCACAAAACCAGTCTAATCAAATAAGAGTGGGTGAGACGCTCTATTATGATGTTACTTTTGGTAGTTTCTTAAAAGGAAAGAGCATAATAAAATTTCATGGAAAAACTACATATGATTCGAAAGAGTTATTTTATATTACTTATGACACTAAATTTGTTGGAAACATTTATAATTTGCATGCGGATATTTATGCAACTGATGAATTTTTTCCGGTTTGCATAAAAACGAAAATACGAAGGCCAGGAAAGCTATCAGAGGGGCTCGAACTGTTTTATCATGATAGGAAAATGGCAATATTCTCTCAGATTATAGAAGGCAAAGAAGAGGTTGATACAATTTTCAGGAAATACCCTATACAGGATATTACAACACTGCCATTCTATCTTTCCAGAATTAATTTTGTTTTGGGTGATAGTCTCAAGATTAGTCTACCACAGAGTGAGTTAAAACTAAGATGTGAAAAGATAGAGGAGATAGTGGTTGATGAAGAAAATAACTACAGTACATTTCTTATTAAATCTGAACCAAAAGGATTTAAGATGTGGCTTAACAGGGGTAAAAAGAGGGTCCCTATTAAAGTGTACATCGAGCAATTAAGAATAAAGATGCTTTTAAGGAAAATTAAGATTGACAAATCCATTTTAGAAAAACATTTAGACGACAAAGAAAGTAAGGAAGAAACAATTGAGGAGATAAATGGTGAAGAGGAAAAAGAGAATAAAGAAATCGGGAGTGGTAATAATGAGGAACAGAATTAGACATACTAATCCCATTTGTCTAATTGGTCAAAATAATAAGAAGTTGAAAGAACGTTTAACACCACTGATGAACCAAAATTCAGGTTAGATAATTTCATTTGTAACAGGTGAAAAATCAAGCATTTACGAGACTTGAAAATTAGTACTTGACATAACTAAAAGAAAATGCTATAAGAATAAGAAATAAATTTAAACTTAAAGGAGGTGTTTTTATGGCTGAAGAGACTAAAAAAAGTGGACCAAAACCAGAGGCAAAAAAGCCCGTAGCTAATGATAAGGTTGTAGAAGAAGGAAAGCAACTCGCCTGGTTGTCTTATTTTGGAATCCTTTTCCTCGTTCCATTGCTTGCAAAAAAGGACAATGCTTTTTGTATGCACCATGCAAAACAGGGAATGGTCTACTTCATCATTGAGATTTGCCTTTACATTCTGTTTATAATTCCTTTTCTTGGCTGGATAATCGGTATACTAGGTTTACTTTTTATGGGAGTGATGTCAATAATAGGATTAATCCAGGCACTCCAGGGAAACTGGTGGGAAGCTCCAGTTGGTATTCATGGACTTTCCAAGAAGTTTAAATTTTAATTCTTACCTGATGAATCGAAAAGGCAGACCTCTACGTCTGCCTTTTTTTTTGAAACAATAATGTTTCGGTTCTGCAGTTGTTCGATACTGCAGTGTTGTAGAATAATCCTTTTAGACAATAAGATATATTAGACTAATAAGACAATCTATAACATCTTTCATTGTCTACTTCTCTCAAAACTAAACTCTCGACTACCTAAGACCATATGATATAATAATATCAAACTCAAAATAATTCCTTGACGTTTTATGACATTGGTTATATACTGTATTGTTAGAGACACTGGAAATTCTAATATTATTTGAAAGACCTTTTATTTGCTTAGAAAAATGAAAAAAGTCTATATTGACGTAAGCATTATAAACAGTGCCCATCTGGAGGGAGTTGGTGGACTCCAACTTATTTACCATCTTAGAATGAAAGATCTATATCCCTCAACAAGTTCTTTTACAATTTACGATATACTGCGTGCATATGATAACCAGAATATCTATCAAAGAGCTCAGCTAATGCTATCGATTATTAAGTACATTAATCCTTTATATGTTGTATTAACTAAAGATTTGCTCGAACAGGAAATTGTGCATTTTCGCAGAGGTACCCCTGTCTCACCGTTTCTCGATCATTTAGAACAGGCAACCTTCAGGTTTGAAGTAGAAAACCTGTCAAGAGGATGCTCTGATGATGAATCTAAAAGGTTTATAAGGAATTTTGTGTCAGAGATAAAAGCTGGTTTTCCGAGGATTAGCAAGGATTATCTCAATACATTGAGAGAAGATACAAAAGCAAAGAACTTAGTTTCTAATAGAATCCTAACATTCTACGATTTGATTAATTTCTACAGGGAAGGAAATGAGATTTCCAGATTAATTTCTTTGATCCTGGAAAATTCTGTTTCTCCATCAGAAATTGAGGAGCTGGCATTCAACCTGGATTCTTTCCCTGTTCTGCGGAGTATTGTCTATTCGAATTGCTATCTTATTTTTTTACACATCACAAAGGGCACACCACACTCAGTTGATATGATTGACGACTATCGGCACATCATAGATGCTTCATACTCTGATATATTTCTGAGCGCTGACGAGAAGCAACTCAAGGCAGTACCCCATATTAACAAGGACCTTGAGACCCTATCATGGAATCATTTATTGGACGAAATTCGAGAACAATCAAGCACCTCCTGAGTTTGTTTTCCAATAGAACAGTAGGGGAGAGGGATTACGCACAAGGATAAAGTGATAGACAGACTTCAAGCAAAGCTGCATTTCTAGGAATTATGAATTAGAAACTTCAATACATGTAACTTCTTTTAGAAAACAACTTCCAGACTAAGATATTGAAATATAGTAGATTGATGTGTGTTTATCCGCCTGCCCCGCCTGCCTCGTATGATATTTTAATATCATATCGTGGTTGGATAATTTCGTATCTAATTGGGTAAAAATCTATGATTAACAAAAACGTTTCGCATTAATATTAAACTCAGAGGAGGTGATAGATAATGGCACCTTTTTATGTAGAAACAAAAGTTGGACGTTTGCTTGTTGTCTGTGTACGTTACAAGGAGTTTGCTTACGAGTTTTTAGGAGTAGATGAAAAAGGAGTTTTCAGGAGAATAGGCGCTTCTGCCTGCAAATTTGCAGGATTTTATGACGAACAAGCAAACATAAATAATGCTTCCTGAAAAAGGACCCTGTATAGACTCTGGATTTACATAACTTATTCACTTCAATCTACTGGTTGTATTTTTCTGTATTTTAACTATGAAACACAACGTCTGATAAGATACATTATGTAAACTTATAACTATAAATAGATTCTTCTTAAATAATTAGCACTTCTCCCCACAATAGTTAGTGTTAAAGAATTGTTCTCTAAATTCAGGCTTAAAGATGAAAACAAGGGAAATTATAGTATAAGCAACCAAAATAATTGTGAAAAACGAAAGAACTGACCCTACTATGTGCATATAGTATAACCCCAGGTTCTTCTTTTATGAAGACCGATACCTGCAATTAAGTATATAATAAATGCAATGGCAGCAGGTGAGATCAGTATAATAGAGCCAATAACTCCTGATAGAACCTCTTCTTCTGTATCACCTGAAAAAAAGATGCCATATACTAGGACAAAAATGAATAGGAGTATAAATAGAGAGCTAAGTCCTGCAAGAGAAAAGTTTATAACTGCGAATGTATCAACTGAACTATTTCTTTTCATATCGCAAATTTAATTTGAATTTCACTTTACTTCATATAAATTAAGTACTTATGAAATACTGGTTTTCAATGTTTTATACTTCTACATACTCCTTACTATATTTAATCAGCCTCTCCCCTACCTCAATGATAATATAAGTATTTACTATACAAATAGATAGAATCTCTAAGTTTAAGTAAATAATTATACAACAAGACTCAGAAAAGTCTATTTGCTGTGTTTATCGAGTATTAGCTGTCCATTTACTCCTACATTCTCTGGGGCATTTTCTCGTATTAATACGACTATGTGCTCGATTTTATAAATATCAACCGCTACATCTGTAAGTCTTTTTACCAATTCCCTCTTTTGTTCGATCTCAGGTATTGGTGGTCCATCTATTCTGATAACTGGCATTATGGTTCACCTCCTATTCATAGATACGATATAATTAATTATAAATCTTGTTAGATTTGCTTGTCTTTGGACAGGATAATCTGTCTTCTGTTCTCTGACTTCTGACCTCTATTTCCTTATACACTTACAGAATCCATGGTAGTTCGCACAGATGCCACCAAACAATGAAATTAGCCCCAAAATAATGGACGCAGGAAGATATGTGATAAGATCGGCTTTGAATATGGCAAAAGATACATACCCCATGTAATCAAGAAGCATCCTAGGATTATGCACGCGTGTCCAAAAACAAGAAGGGCAATACGTCCTCCACGCCAACCCATGTAACAAAGTGCAGCACCAATGAGTATAGGAATTACATGAAAAGGGCTTGGGCTTGATATTACAAAGAATACACCAAAAATCAAGAGGATAACTCCTAAAACTAATGTAACGATACTTTGAGGTTTCATTTTCCCTCCTTTCATTTATGTGCCACCGCAACAAGTCTTCTAGCCTTTTGGTCATAATGTGCCCCTGTAAGATCTCCGTACGCATCTACTGAACTAAAACCACAATCTTTTAACAATTCCGAGAATTCAAAAGCCGAGTAAAGACGGTGTGTAATCTTAAATTCACGTTTTTCTTTATCATTAATGATTATCCAGCGGTTTTCCATCCATGACCAGTTTTTTGTTGGTTTTCGTTCCTCAAGAATGAATATTCCATTCTCTTCATTCCAACCTCTTTCAGTAAATATGCGCGCAAGGATTTCCTTACCCATCAAGTCAAAAAGAGCAACTCCTTTGTTTCTTAATGATCTATGGACATTCCGAGTAACCCGTAGATTATCATCTGGATTCTCAAAGTATCCAAATGACGTAAAGAGATTTATAACTACATCAAATGCATTCGGTCTACAAAAAGTTCTCATATCATCCTTAACAAACTCGATCTTCAATTTCTCTTTCTTTGCCTTTCTACGTGCTTTTTGAAGATAAGAAACAGTTCTGTCTACACCCGTTACTGTGAATCCACGACGAGATAACTCAAGAGAATGTCTTCCAACGCCACAACATAAATCAAGCACCTTGCATCCCGGGGCTATTCCAAGCAAGGAAATGAAGTTTTCAACCTGTTCGGGTGCTTTTGCCAGACGATTCTCTGGGAACAAGAGAGGACTAACGGTCTTCCAGAAAATATCATCTTCATGCCAGGGTTTTGCTTTTTTCATACTATTTTCTCCATAATTAGTGGTTAAAGCTTCTATCAAATTTTTTCATATATACATACTATTTAAACCATTCTTTATGTATATCCAGCTTTTCATAATATTGTATAATTGTATACAGCAATGATAATCCAACCATTTATTAACAACAGAAAATGCATATTGAACAAAGGGTTCTATTTGTCAGCAACAAAAACTCCATATGTCCCAAGATTGTTCTCATCGGAGAAAACCCTTTTCTGACGGATACATGCCACCGTATGAGAATACATATTTTTTGCGACAAACCGTAACTTATACAAAAACCACATAAATGGATAACCAAGGACACCGGATATAAAAATCCTGTCTCTTGTTTTTCTGATTTCCTCAAATTTATCAACGTAACTAATATTTTTAAAACCTGCTTTATCCAGATCACAGCGAAAACTTTCCTTTGTAGCAAGGTTTGGTAGCGCCCATCCATTAAGCCAATCCTTATAAACTACTCTTTCCTTTTCATTGAAATCTGTCCTCACAAGAAAACCATCAGCAACTACAATCTTCCCTCCAGTCTGTAGCAAACGAAACGCTTCATTTAGAAAATCAATTTCATTATTAGCGTAACAGACAGATTCAAGAGCAAGTACCTTTGTAAAACTACCATCTTTAAAATCAGTCTTAGTATAATCACTATTAAAGAACTTAACCTTATCTTTTACCCCCAACTTCAATGCTCTTTTCTCTGCAGCTCTTACTTGCCTATCAGATAAAGTTATACCTACAACCTCTGCCCCATAGTTCTTTGCAAGAAAAACGCTGGTGCCTCCAATGCCACAGCCAGCATCAAGGATTCTATCAGTCTCGTTCACGTCCAGGCATTCGGCAACACACCTATTAGTATTAATAATAGCATCTGCAATACTTCTTGTATTACTTTCCCAGAAACCATAGTGCAATCCACCAGTTCTCCCAGAATAAAGCAGATTGTAGAATATCTGATTTCTGTCGTAGTAATCTTTTACAATAGTATTTGTGTTCTTTGTTTTCACGTTTAATACCCTCTTTACGAAGAAAAATCTATTAGAATCTAAAGGTCAATTGAATATTCATAGGAATAACAGTATCTTTCTCTTTCACAAATTGATGATAAACAAAAGTCTCAGCAATTGGTGAAAGTATCAATCCCACAAGATAGAATGAACCAGGTCTGATAGAGTCTTCTCCCCTCACTTTATGCATAGTGAAATCCAGAACATAGCCACATGCACACGAAGTAAATCCGCCAGCCATTGTTGCAAAAAATGTCTGCCACGGGTTTTCTATCTCTTCCCCATCTTCCAGCATCAGGTTTCCCATAAGATAAACCCCTACGGTTCCTCCGAGGACTGTTCCGACAAGACCACCTGTTGTCATCGTTCCTGACAAAAAGCTAAAATCTTTCAAACTCGGACTCCCATTAGATGAAACACAACCTAAGCAACATGCATTTGCCGTTCCTATCATAAAACCTGCTGCACCTCCAACAACACCAACACCCATTTGTGCTCCCATTGTTGCACCCTTTGATGCTGCAAAGATAGTTGATGCTGAAAGAAGCATTATAAGGCAAATCAAAATGAGTTTTTTCATCTTTCCTCCAATTGATTTAGTCTTTGATATTACCCATATTTTATGTTCGTTTAAACGGAAATATCGTTAATTTCGTTAATAACATTTGTTTTTTGTCATTGCGAGTCCTCCGAGTACCCTCTAATAAGATGCCTGCCTACGCCAAGGTCCATTCTACGTAGCAGTGCTACTGCGAAGGATGAACTTCAGAAGGTTTCAGTCCACCGAAGTTTCAACGAAGGTGGAGGGTATTAGGGGTGTGTCACAACCAAAACAATCTATTCTTTTTTTTCTTCTTCTCCATACTACTTACTTTACTCGGGCTCTTCCCCACTCCTCACCAATACCTCTTCCCTTTTATAAATTCAGCGCTACCTTTTTTATTAATCTTCCTTAGATTTTTTATGTGTCCATCATCATGAATTAACTTTAAAAAATCTAATTTCTTACATGTTTCAAACTCTGCACATTCCCAGCAACCTTTAATCCCTTTTTTCTGACAGCATTTTCTAATCTTGCAGAAAGGGTTCCCTCCACCACCGCGGCAAGCCTTTTTACATCGCAACTTGACCATCATTCCCAAAATATCATAACAGGTTTGATAATTTTTAAATTCACTAAAGAAAGAGACTGTTTCTCCTAACCCTTTAGCTGTTTTAGAAAATTTTGCAGAACGTAATTCTTTCCGTAAATCCCTCGCAAGATCAGCAATATTTCCTTTGTAACCAAAACAATCACCACAATACAAACCACAGTACGCAACCAAATCTTTTCCTTTAGTCATAATTATTACTCTCGTTTTATCTTTTTTACGATTACAGCACTTTTCTGCAAAATCTAATCTCGTATTAAAACCCTTTAACCTTTTAACTCTTCCTTTTCTATTTCTCTATCTTATGACCTGTGTTCTTTTGTCGTGTGCTCCTTCTTCTTATTCTCAGTTGACCACAGGCGCCTTCGATATCAGTACCTCTACTCTCTCTTAAGGTAACAGCCTGAGCTATTGGATAAAGTACATTAATAAATCTTTGAATAGTGTCTGAGTTTGGTCTTCTAAATATGCTTTTATATATTGGGTTAAGTGGGATAATATTAATCTTACATAGTATATCTTTTGTTAATTCAGCTAATTCTCTGGCATCAGCAGGGGAATCGTTGAAGTCTTTTATAAGTACATATTCAAATGTTATTTTCTTACCCTTCATCTGAATATACTCTTCTATAGCATCAAATAATCTTCGAAGATTGTATTTCTTGTTTATTGGCATCAGTTTGTCACGTTTCACATCATTAGAAGCGTTTAGAGAGATAGCAAGTTTCACCTGAAGTGGTTCGTTAGCAAGTTTAAGGATACCTGGAACAATGCCTGCTGTTGATATAGTAATTTTTCGTGCCCCAATATTCATACCCATATCACTGTTAAGAATTTTAATTGCATGCAGTACATTTTTGTAATTGAGAAGTGGCTCTCCCAACCCCATAAGAACAACATTTGTAATCCTCTTGTTTGTAATGCTTTCTACCCTCCTTACCTGGTCTGCTATTTCCCAGGGAAGCAGATTTCTGATAAATCCAGTCTTCCCTGTCATACAGAATGTGCAATTCAGTGGGCATCCCAGCTGTGTTGATATACATAGAGTCTTTCGTTTTGATGTTGGTATATAGACACTCTCAATAGCCTCTCCATTGGGAAGCCCAAAGAGAAACCTCATGGTTTTATCCTTTGATGTTAAGACTTTCAAACCCTTTAGCTGTTTTACTTCGGCTTTCTCTTCGAGTAATTCTCTTCTTCTCTTGGAAAGAGTTGTTATTTCAGAGAAATTTACCTTATCCTTCTTCCAGATCCATCGGAAAATCTGGGTAGCCCGATAAGGTTGCATTCCTTCACCAGAGCAGAATTGCTTCAATTCCTCGAATGTTACATTCTTTAGATTTTTCTTCATTATGTGTATATGTTAATGTTACCTCTTTAATTCTTGGTTTTTCATCAGGCTCAATAATTCTTATTGAATTTGCAAGAATTGAAGTATATGCCTCCTCATATTCTCCCTTTGCATTCCAGACAATCCAACCATTTGAACCAGCATCTTCTGCAGCTTTCATTTGCACAGCAATATAGTCCTTCCCAAGTTTCGATTTTTTCCAATCAAAACCTTGGATGTAAGCAATTATCTCTGTCTCTGTATACCTTAAAAGTGAATCTCCATGTTTTATACTCTTAAAGATAATGTTATATGTTCTCGTTTCCTTATACTTATCCGCCAGGAAATCATCAGCAAAATGTGACGGATAGAGCATTGGGTAAACAACATCTACCTTTTTGCCAGTTTCAGAAAGATGCTGCCCTTCTCTAGGAAGATGGTTATGCCAGGTAGCATATCCAAAAATCGCAATTGATACTCTAACACTATATCTTTCCAAACATTCATTTGCCATTGAAAGAAAGGAAAGGATTGCTTCTTCTTTTATCCTTTTTTTCTGAAAAGTGAAATATGGAAGTGAATTTCCTTCTGGAGAAGGGAATCTTACATAATCAAATTGAATCTCATCAAAACCTGCCTGTGCTGCCTCTTCTGCTATTGCAATATTATATTTATACGCCTCTTCAGAAAAAGGATCAACCCATACAAACCCGCTTTCATCTTTCCACAGCTCTTTCGTTCCAATTCTTTTCACACCAAACCTTTTATTTTTGTAGCGTGAAAAGACAGGATCCCTAAATACAACAATCCTTCCAACGAGATAAAATCCTTTAACTTTAAGTGCTTTTACGTACCCTTTTATGTCCTTAATTAACGTTCCCTGAGAATTCACCTTGCTTACAATCTTAAGATTTGACTTATATGTCAAACTTCCGTGAGAATCTTTAATATCAATGACAAGGGTGTTTATAAGACTGCTGAAATCATTTGTTAATTTTTCCATATATACTTTATCCCCAGCTCTATATGCATTTATGTAAAGCCCTCTTGTGAATCTTTGAGTTTCCTCTCTCCGTTTGTTAGCATATCCTTGCAATTCAATTGTTAGCAGAATAAATATAACGGTTAAGCATGTGTAGTTTTTAATTGCCATTTCTCTATTCTTTCATTATTTTGTTGATTGTGGCTTTATTTTTGAGATAAAACAGGTGTGTTATGTTTACTGTATCACTCGCACCAAATCGCCTATCAAAGGGCTTTACACTATTCAAGTTTAGAACTCGATTTACAATTTGCGATTCTGTTTTTTCTGAAACGAAGATATCGATAATACTAACATCCTTTTTTGTGAGAATGTAATCAATGTGCCAGAATTTCTTTTTTCTCATTTTGAGGTGTCTCTTTATTCGCTCCATAAGGTTTTTCTTTCCTGAGCCAATGTACATCTAGTATCCAGCAGCAAATTCTTCAACCCCACGAGCACCAATCCTTGCCTTAATATACCTTTTTATCCTAATAAAAAGTATGTATGACTTTATTCTATGTATCATTATTAGTTATTGCTGTTTCGAACTTCGTCATTTTTTCGTCATTCTGTTTTCGGGATTCGTCATTCCAATACTTATTTCCTGCCCTTTTTTTTATCCTTATCCTTCCGCTCTGTTCCTTACGCCTTACGCCATTCGCTTTACGCTGTTATCTGACTTCTGTCTTCTGTTATCTGTCTCCTGTCCCTGTTCCTTCCTCCTTCTATCCCTCATTTCCTTCATTGCCGAGATATTGGCAAAACCACTAATAATAAGAAATATAGCAAGTGCAGGAGCTAACCACCTCCACTCGCTGCGATATATTACTAATATAAGTATGAGAGAAATCGTAAACCCTGATGTTACAACAAGTATAGAACGGGGTCTTCTCTGAATCAAAAAGTAAGTTATTATGACAATCGGAAAAGCCCAGGGCAACAGATAGAGGAATACTCCACCACTTGTGGAAACACCCTTTCCTCCTTTAAATCTCATAAAGACAGGCCAACAGTGACCTACAACAGCAGCAATACCAACAAGTGCTACAAAGAAGAGGTGTGAATGGAAGAGTTTGTGAGAGATAAACATTGCAAGAGCCCCCTTGGCTGTATCAAGAATCCACACAACTAGACCATAAGGTTTTCCAACCTCACGCATAACATTTGCAGCACCAGGATTTTTTGAGCCCACGCTCCTTATGTTAATTCCCTTCATCTTAGATATAAGAACTGCAAAAGGAATTGAACCTATAATATACCCCATAATAATCTGAAGGATTATCAACAGGTTATTCATAAAAGGATTATATCAAAATAAAACAGGATTGTCAAGTACAGCCAGTTCAGTCTTTCCAGATCTTTCTGAGATGTTCTTCAGGAGGTCTCTTGGTTAACAGACTTACGAAAATTATAAGAAATAAACCAACTGTCAGACCTGGAATAAAACCAAGGAGTATTAAATGGTGCCATTAATTTCCTTTACTATTTAGAAGGAGTACATAAATCCAATATACGGAGAATAACTGTATAGTAACCCGCCCCTTGTTGCAAGAGGAATTATAACAGATGCTTCAAGCACAAGACTATGAAATGATTTATTCGTGATACCAGGAGCAATCGCTAATAGATACTTCTGTTCAAGCCCTGTTCCTGTGATGAAACCATGTAATTCTCCAACAAGTGCGCATTGATAGGGAAATGAATACTCTACTGCGCCATTGTAGTAAAAGTTATCTGCAATATCGTTTTCATCTGCTTTCCCGTTATACCAATATCCAGTTTCTAAATGGGCAGTTATTGGAGAAAACTCTTCTGTTAAGAGAATTCCAATGACTCCGTCAATTGAACCATCACCAAGTTGGGGATCTGTTTCCTTGTCTCCGGTGGGTAATCTTATCCCTGCATACCAAGAAACAATTGGAATTCCACCTCCTCCCTCAATAAGTCTATGTTTGAAATCAAAGATGATATCCCCAATGCCTGTTGATTTCTGGCTTGTACCATAATCCCTATTCTTCATTGATACAGGTAGTGTAAGGCGAACAGTAAGAAAATCTAATATCCCGTAATGGAATTGAGGCAAAAAACCGATTACAACATAACTGTCTTCTGAAGGAAAATCTATCCATTTTTCGCTACCAACATCATAGCGTGATGTATAGCTATAATAAGAAAAGTGTCCTTCAAACATGAAGTTTCTGCTTTTAAGTGTTCTTGCACTCCTGCCAACAATTGGGCTGCTTAACAAAGAAGAGGTAACAAAAAAGAAAAGACATAAAAATGCCAAAATCTTAGCTCTGAGATTCATACTATCCCTCCTATTTTAGAATTCATGTAATGCTTTTTACAAAGCATTTACACCTGATCTCATTGTGCTTAAGAGTACTAAATGATTATATTTATGAAATTCCCCTCTTGGTTTACAAACCGCAAGTGGGACACCCACCTGCATATTCTGAATCCACAGTGAAGAATTCGCCATCCAGTCTTAATTTTAAATCCTCCATTAGATTCGGATCTGCTTTATTATCCTCAGTTTTAATAGAACCGATATTCAGAACCTGAGATTTCTTGCTACCGTCTCTATAAATTGTTACTCCTTTACATCCAAGTTCATAAGAAAGAAGGTAGATTTCTTTTACCTGCTCTGGTGTTGCAATATGTGGAAGATTAACAGTCTTTGATACCGCATTGTCCACATATTTCTGGAATGCTGCTTGCATTCTAACATGCCAACCTGGACCAATATCATGAGCGGTAACAAAAACCTTTTTTACTTCTTCAGGTATACCATCTATCTCCTGAATAGTTCCCTTTTTTGCAATCTCTCGCATAAGGTTTTCTGAATGAAAATTCATGTTTTTAGAAACCTCTTCAAAGTAAGGATTTACTTCCATTAACTCCGTATTATCCATAACATTTCTAATATATGCAATTGCAAAAAGGGGCTCTATACCACTTGATGTATTTGATATTATGCTTATAGTTCCGGTTGGCGCTATTGTTGTGAGTGTCGCATTTCTTTGAGGTGGAGAACCTTTCTCAGCAAATATACTTAGTTCAAAATTTTCAAAAGAACCTCTCTCTATTGAAATCTCTCTTGATTTCTCTTTCGCTTTTTCACTTATGAATTTCATCAGGATTTCCGCTGTCTCTACAGCTTCGTTAGAGTTGTAGGGAATATTAAGCTGAATAAGTAAATCCGCAAATCCCATTACTCCAAGTCCAATCTTCCTGTTACCTCTCACCATTTTTTCTATTTCAGGAAGAGGAAACTTACTCATATCTATAACATTATCAAGAAAATGCACAGCGCTCCTAATCACTCTTTCAAGCTTCTCATAATTTACCTTTCCATCCTTTACCATCTTTTCAAGATTAATTGAACCAAGATTACAAGCTTCATATGGTAAAAGAGGTTGTTCTCCACATGGATTTGTGCTTTCTATTTTACCAATTGCAGGTGTTGGATTATCCTTATTTAATCTATCGATAAACACAATACCAGGATCACCAGTTTCCCATGCTGTAAGTGTTATAAGATCGAATAGCTGTTTTGCATTGATCGATTGACTAACCTTTCCATCTCTTGGATTCACAAGTGGGAAGTTTTCTCCTTTTTTTACATCATCCATAAATTTATCAGTCACAGCTACTGAAATATTAAAATTTGTTAGCATCCCTTCTTTTCTTTTACAAGTGATAAAATCAAGTATATCAGGATGGTCAATTCTGAGGATACCCATATTTGCGCCTCTCCGTTTTCCCCCTTGTTTAATTACCTCGGTTGCTGAATCAAAAACTTTCATAAAAGAAACTGGACCAGATGCAATACCACCAGTTGTCTTTACTACATCATTCTGTGGTCTAATATGTGAGAAAGAAAAACCAGTTCCACCACCTGTCTTATGAATAATGGCAGCGTGTTTTACAGCATCGAATATTTCAGTCATTGAGTCACCAACTGGAAGTACAAAACAAGCAGAGAGTTGTTGTAGTTCTGTTCCTGCATTCATTAGAGTTGGCGAATTGGGTAGAAACTCAAGGGAAGTCATCATCTTATAAAACTCATCTTCCCTCTTTTTCACATCTGCAGTTGCGTCATACAACGCATCTGCAGAAGCAATGTTTAATGCAACTCTATGAAACAATTGACTCGGAGTCTCAATAACGTCACCTTCTTCGTTCTTCTTAAGATATCTTCTTTTTAGAACAGTTGTCGAGTTCAATGATAGCTTTATGTCATCTTCTACGCCCAGCAGAAATTTCTTGAATTCCCTTATTTCAGTTCTTTTCTGCCTGTATAAAATATAAGCCTTTGCTGTTTTTGCATGCCCTGACTCCATTAAGATCTTTTCAACAATATCCTGAACCTGTTCTACTGTTGGAGGATTTTCTTCATTAAAACGTTGACATAATATTTTGATCACGATTGAACACAGTTCTTCAGCCTTTTTTCTGTCCTTACCTCCAACTGCTTTTGCAGCCTTGTAAATTGCTGAAGTAATCTTATCGTTATCGAAATCTACTATTCTCCCATCTCTTTTTCTAATTTTCATTAACATGCACTCCTCACTTGTTTTAACGTTAAATACTTGTTATAATACAATATATAGAATTTTTTATCGTAAGAACACAACATATTGTATAGTACTTTAATTATACTGTCAAGAAAAAAATCAAAAAAATAGTAAAAATCCTTCAAATTTGGCTAAAAATGCAAATAGAGCAATGGGAAGTTAACAACATAGTTTAATATACAGCAGTTAACTCATTACTACTAAAGTTGATATATACCTAAGCAAATTGTTTCCATTGGAATTATTAATTCTCTTAGATAGCTTATATACGTAAATGGAAAAGTATGAAAGGACTTTCTCCCATTCCAGTACTTAGTGGAGAAAAAACTTAAACTGATACGAATAACCCCATAAATATATTATTTCTTTTGATTGGAGTACAATAGAATTACACCTGTTACTTTTCCTGCAGCATCCCTTATAGGCCAAGTTTTCACCACGTACAGAATGTCATCTTTCCCTGTAAAATTGAAATCATCTATTTTTTCACCATCAGTGAATAACTTATCCAAACTTCTTTTAAGTCCTCTTGAAGAATCGAACGCATTTAGTGACTTCTTTTCAATTTCTTCTGAATCTGTACCAATAATAGCCAGAGCGGGTTTATTGATTACAAGAATACGTAGTTCATCGTTCAGGACAATAACTCCTTCTTTAATTGCGTTTGTCAGAAACTTGAATTTCCTCTCCGATTCATGGATTTTTTGTGTTTTCAAACCATCGATCTTCCTGAACTGTATCAACATCCTTGAAAGGTTGGATACTAATTCACCAATTTCATCCCTTGGAAACCCTTTTATCACTACTTTCAAATCTCCTTTTTCGATTTGCTTGACAAGGTTCGAAAGCCTCTTTATTGGTACAACAATTCTCTCTGGAAGAACAATGATCAGGTAAATAACGAAAAGTAAAGTGAGTATTAAAACTGTCCAAATATTGCGAGCACCTCGACTCGAATATTTTTCACCAATTTGTTTGAAATCCTTTATTTTTTGCCGTGCCATACTAAGTATTAATCCATTTTGTTTATCAATATTCCTTTTGCTTGTATCGAGCATTTTTACAGTGCTAGTTTTTTTTGGATCCTGTTCCCTTTCTAAAAGAATTTTTGAAATATTAAATGACTGAGAAAGGTTTTTTAACTGCAACATAAGTGAATCTCTCTCCGTACTTGACGTTGCCTGGAGTACCTTAGTCATCAGGCTATCATAACTTTCTTTGTACTTTTCAAGATCTCTGGCAATTTTCCTTTGTGGAATCTCTTCACTGCCTACTAACATTCTTAACGAGTCGAGTAAAACTGAATAACTGTCAATGTTAAATAGTATGGTCATAAAACCTTCTGCATAACCATACTCTTTTCCATCATTTGCCAATTCTCTCAAAGAGACAAGATCCTTTTTTGCCTCCATAATGTAATTCGAGTCTCCTAGGACAATATAGTTTTTCAGATTTCCATCAATCCTGAGAGTAAAGAAAGAAATTGTCTCACATATTCTGGCAACTTCGGAAACCCTACCCATCCCCTGAATCGTATTGTAACTCATATTATTATAGTAAAGAGACACAATAACAAATGGTATTATGACAAGAGGAATAACTATCAAAATCAATGTTACTTTGGTTCTTATTGATAGTCTATAATCGAAGTGTCTTATTCTTCCTTTTATACTCTGCCATCTTTTCCCTTGTTGTTTCACCTATTATCCCTCCTTTACAAGTTTTTCAATCTCCTCTTCACTACCAACAACAAGAAGTGTATCATCTTCACCAAGTTTGTCATCTGGTCCAGGCAGGTCATTCACTTTTGTTCTTGTTACTACTTCCCCTTTGTCATTTATCTCATCCACCTTTTTTTGAATAGCAACGACATTTACACCATATCTACTTCTCAGATTTATGTCCTTTAGTTTCTTACCTATAAATTGCTTTCTTGGTTTTATTTCAACAAGAACATGTCCACTTGAGAGGGGGATATTCTCTATAATCTGAGGTGCCACAAGAGCTTTTGCCAGTTGTTCTCCCATCTGTTCTTCTATTAGAATTACCTTATCTGCACCAACCATTTTCAAAATCTGTGCATACAAGTCATTCATTGCTCGAGCGATCACTTCACCAACACCAAGATTTTTTAACAAGACAGTTGTCAGAATTGCAGCTTCCTGCTGTTCACCTAATGCAACAATTACAGTATCAACATCTGTAATACCAACACTTTTCAGTTCATCTGAAGAGGTTGAATCCATTGCCACTGCTTGTACCACCTTATCCTTAATATCCTCAACCTTATCTTTATCTTTGTCAATGACCATTACCTCAGCACCCTTTTTCCCAAGAGTAATAGCAACTTTTCTACCAAAACTTCCAAGACCTATAACAGCAAACTGTTTCATATTATCTCCCTTTGCTAATCCATTTTACTAATTTCGTTTTTCCTGTTCTTTATTATCTTACATCTTATATCTTACTTCTTTCATCCCAATATTCTCGCAAAATTGTATTCTACTTACTCCATACTCCTTACTATCTTTCACAATCGTCCATTGTCTCTCGTCTTCCTCTGTTTTCTGTATTCTGTTATCTGACCTCTGACATCTGTCTTTTTATACCTATCCAACCATAATCCGTGCTTTAGGATACTCCCTTTTTAACCTCTTTTGATATCTCCCAACAGCATAAGCTAGTGTTAAGGGACCAATACGTCCAATATATATTAGCACAATAATAACAATTTTCCCAATATTATTTAGCTGAAATGTTACCCCAGTTGAAAGTCCAACTGTTCCAAATGCAGACGCTGCCTCAAAAAGCAAATGAATCATACTATCCTTTTGTGTTAAAAGAAGAAGTGCTGTACCCAATGCAACAATAAAAGCTGATACAACTACAATTGTTATCGCCTTGTAAACGAAACTCTTAGGAATTGTTCTGTGAAATATTTCTATATCCTCTTTTCCTCTTATCATATTAATAACTGCAAGAATAAGAATGGCAAAAGTTGAGGTTTTTATTCCTCCTCCTGTGGAACCAGGTGATGCACCAATAAACATGAGAATAATTAACATAAATAGGGTAACATCTTTTAAGCTTGAAATATCTATAGTGTTGAATCCTGCGGTTCTTGCTGTAATAGACTGAAAAAGCGATGCAAGAAGTTTACCTCCTATTCCCTGATGAATTAAAACATTATCAAACTCAAAAACAAAAAATGATAAAAAACCGATAAGAATAAGGATTGCCGACATAATGATAACAATTTTTGTATGTACAGTTATCTTTGCTGAGCTCAATTTCCATTCTCGAATAAAATGCTCTCTTCTGAACAACCCTGCTATTACAACAAAACCTATTCCACCAAAAACAATTAGAAGCATCATTACAATGTTAATAACAGGATCTGACACAAAACTCTTCATACTTGTTGAAAATAGTGAAAATCCTGCATTACAGAAAGCTGAAACACTATGGAATATAGAAAAATAAAAGGCTGTTTTTGCACTACCAAAGTAAGGGAAAAACCTTGAGAAGAGCAAACACATACCAATAGACTCCGCGAGGAAAGTAAACGTAAGAATAAACTTGATTATTTTGCCAACCTCTCCAACAGATGGGAATTCAAGAATTTCACCCATAGTCTTCTTCTCTCTTAGCCCAAGTTTTGCTCCGAAAACTAATGCAATTGAGATTGAGAAAGTCATTATCCCCAATCCACCTATTTGTATAAGAATTAGAATTAGTATTTCACCAAATGTTGAAAAGTATTTTGGCATATCCTTTACAATCAAACCTGTTACACAAGTTGCTGATGTGGCAGTAAATAACGCGTCAACCAAGCCAGTTCTTTGCTGACTCTCTGATGCTACAGGAAGAGTTAAAAGTATTGTTCCGATAAGAATTATTGTAAGAAAACTCATCGCAAGCAACCGTGTAGGATTCTTCACAAAAGGTTGTGAAAAGAAATCTCTGAAGAATTTCTTCTTTGAAAAAAGAAACAAAAGAAAGAATATTTCTCTTATTAGTGCGAGAAAACGTGATATATCCAGTCTCGAAAGAGATGAAAGTATTAATACGAAAAATACTAAATTCCACCAATTTCTTCTGATAAACTCTCTCTTCGATGGTGCTATAAAAATGTATAAAATAAACTCAAAAATACCTAATAATATAAATATTAAGCTAACAGCAGAACCAGAAAGGTGTAGCCATTTTGGAAAGTGGATAAGATATCCAGACTCAACAATTATTAGAATAGATATTAGTATTGTAAAGCAGATCATTATTCTTTCAAATGATCGCAAAAAGTATTTTCGTGTCATATTTACTTTCACAGAAAAATTATAGATGAAATTTAATAAATTGTCAACATATAACTATGGAATAAATGTGAGTAGATTCATTTTCGTTTTGATCGTTTAGTTCCTTAATAGCGTTATTTTCGTTACCATCGTTTTGTTCATTCGCAGTATCTGACTTCGTCATCGCAGTAAATGCAGTATCACTTCGTCTATTACTACGTTCGCAGTATCGGTTGCACCTTGCTGTTAATTCCTTAAGCCTCTTCGCGTTTCCTGCGAGCATAGCGATCCTGCAAATGTAATGATACTGCGTTTCTTATCCCTTGCATTACGCTCTACGCCTTACGACATTCGCTTTACGTTGTCATCCGTCCTCTGTTCTCTTACCTCTGTCTTCTACTTTATGCTCTTTCTAACTTTATCCATTACCATTGATCTGTGCTTACAGCATTTTTTTGACGAGTGACAGTATCCCCTGTTTCCAGGCAACCCTATGGGTCACACCGGAACCTTCAAGAAACATAAAATTTTCAAGATACCAAGTATATGACCTTATCAATGCATCTCTATTGCTATATTTGGGTTTCCACCCAAGATATTTCTCTGCTTTTTCAATTGATACAAAGGAATCAGTATCAGCGGTTCCGTAAACCCAGTGGTATAATGGAGATAATCTCAATTTCCAGGAAATGTTTAATATGGGTTTTGCAATCCAAGACGGAACTGGCATAACACGAGAACCAGTTCTACTAAACTCACACATTGCTCCAACATCTTCAAGAACCATACCGAATTTCTTTGCACCGATATTAAATGTATCGTTGGCTTTTTCAGGTGACAAAATCAAGGTAAGATAAATTGCATCAACAAGATCTTCAACCTCTAATAATTGATAGCGGTTTTTACCATCTCCAATTATCGGGATTTTTTTACCACTTTTAACCCAATCATAAAGTATCTGAAAAACACCAAGCCTTCCTGTTCCAATGAATGTTTTTGGTCTAACAATAGGAATACACATTCCTTTCTCTCTAAATGTTTCACATAACTTCTCTGCCAATATTTTACTTTCACCATATGGTCCAACACCAATTAATTGATCATCTTCATAAATAGGATGTTTTTCGGGAACACCATATACAGCAGTCGAAGAAACGAACACAACCCTATTTATTTCGTATTTTTGTGATGCAAGAAGTACATTTCTTGTTCCCTCAATGTTCGTATCAATAATGTCCTTTTTCTTCCAGAGAGGAAGGGCAGCGGCACCATGAATAACTAAATCTGTATTCTTAAGTGCATTTTCAATTGCAGATTTATTCCTAACATCAATATTTAAGTATCTGGTATTTCGAGGATACTCAACTGAATTAATCGGAGAAATATCAAGAACAAGTATTTCATCAAATTTATCACTAAGTATTCTGCAAAGATGATATCCAAGAAATCCCGCTCCTCCTGTTATGACGAGTTTCATTTTACTCCTTGTTTTCTATATTTTTAGTGTAAATTGTTTAATATTCTTTCTACGATTAACATGTTCTTATACCAAAGTGATTAATAAAAGTCAAGAAAAATTGATATTATTTTATCATAGTTTACGCTATTGTTGTCAGACCCCTGCGTGCATGCTCGTAACTAGGGGTCAGATCCCTTCCGTTCGTTTTCCGATAATCGATTACCTCTCCTTAATAGGATTAGATTGGCGATTATTCCCAGAAACACCGCATACCAAAGTGTTAACAACCTTATTAGTATTGTTGACGCAATCGCAGTTGCTCGTGGAATATTAGATGCTAAAAGTCCTCCAAGTAACCCACCTTCTGTTACTCCAACACCTCCCGGCAGCATACTGAAAGCACCGATAACTGAAGCAGACACATATATGAAAATAGTAAATATCATCTTATTATTTACCCCAAAACCAAGGAGTACAACCCATAAAGCAATACCCTCAAGTGCCCAAGCAATAGTTCCATAAATTGTTGAAACTAATGTTATCTTTGGAGTAAGAAGGCTTTTTAGAGCAGAATAAATGACTCCACCACTTTTTTTGAAAACTCTAAATCTCAAAATAAAATGAAAAATTGCTAATTGTACAGGTTTTGTTAATAGCATAATTAGAACAAAAAAAATTATACTACCAACAATAATACTGAAAACTCTTCCATAATCAAAAAATAGTATGCCGATCAATATAAGTAAGAAGGAACTGGTTAGATCGTTAAATCTCTCAAGGAAAACAATTGGCAACGATTTACTTAGGGGTATGTTGTATAAATTCTTTAATGACAAGGATTTTAGAGACTCTCCAATCTTACCAGGAGTAATGCTTCCTAAGAATCCTGAGATAAAGATAAGCAGACTCCTCTTAAACGGGATGTTTATTCCAGATGAACGCAGAAATAATTCCCATCTCAGGTATCTGAGAAAGTAGTTGCTAATTACCAGTATTAGAACAGGTATTAGATAAGTGGGGTTAAAACTTAAAAATGATTCCTTTAGAGCATTGACCTTACCAAAGAACACTAAGATGACGTACAGTATAAGAGTAAAGATGACAGCAATAGTAATTCTTCGAAGAACTTTTCTTTCAACCATAAACAATTAAGAAATGGAGATAGGCTTCTTTATTTCTCTGTTTCTAACTTATTACCTATGTGATAGGTAAATAATAACTATTGCAGTTATTACCCAGAGAAGAATATCAGCAAGAAGTGGTTTATCTGTTAACATTGTCTTCTCAGGGTTTCCACCTTCTTCTTTACTGTGAACTAGGTAAAGGTAACGGAATATACCATAGATAACAAAAGGTATGGTAAGACCTAGAAATCTTGTACCAAATTTTAGAATCGTTTCTTTTGCCATTGTATATAGTGCATAAGTTACAACAGTCGATGCTGTAACAACAGAAATCATTTGATCAAGAAGATAGGAGGAATAGTGAAAGAGTGTGTCCCTGTGAGCACGAGCATTTTCTCTGAGCAGTGTTATCTCATATCGCCTTTTACATAACCCAAGAAAAAGAGCAAGAAGAAAGGTGGTTAGAAGTAACCATGGGGATATTTCTACTCCAATAACAACAGCTCCAGCAACTGCTCTGAGTATAAATCCAAATGAAATACATATTACATCAATTATTATAATTTTCTTTAAACCAAGGGAATATAAAATCATCAGAAGAAAATATGCAATAAGAGAATAAAAGAAAGGACGATTAAGAAATAGTGCTAAAATCATAGAAATTAAAGCAAGGATTATTGAAACAGAAAGCCCAAATATTGTATTCATCTCTCCTGAAGCAATAGGTCTCTTTCTTTTCTTAGGGTGCGACATATCCATTTCTTTATCTATTATATCGTTGAAGATATAGATAGAACTACTTGCAAGACAGAATAAAATGAATCCATAGATTGATTGTAGAGTTGGTTCTAGTCTTGTAAAACTAAATGAGAAAATTAGACCTGCAAATAGAAACAAGTTTTTTATCCATTGTATAGGTCTAATTTCTAAAAATATGTTTTTAATCGCTTTCATAATTCTGAATTTAGATTAAATAATGAATCAAAACAAATTCATCATTTATCCTTCCTGTTCACTCTACAGTCACACTTTTCGCCAAGTTTCGAGGTTTATCAATGTCACATCCTCTCATCACTGCAATATGATATGCAAGTAGTTGCAACGGGACAACCGTTAAAAGAGGTGTCAAGAAGTCGATGGTTTTAGGTATCGGTATACAATACTTCACTTTCGAATTAATTTCCTTATCTCCCTCTGAAGTAATAGCAATAAGAACGCCCTTTCTTGATTTTACCTCTTCAATATTCGATAGTACCTTTTCGAAAACTGAATCCCTTATTGCAATAAAGACAACTGGCATATCTTTATCAATAAGCGCAATTGGTCCATGCTTCATCTCAGCGGCAGGATATCCTTCTGCATGAATATAGGAGATTTCCTTCAATTTCAACGCTCCTTCAAGTGCTATCGGAAAATTGTAACCTCTTCCAAGGAAAAGAATATTTCTCTTTTTATAGAAATCTTTAGCAATTTCCTTAATCTTTTTATCGAGTTTAAGAATCTGTGCTACCTGATCAGGAATTCTTTCGATTGCCTTTATAATCTCTCTTCCTTTTTCAACAGATATTGTTCTCATTCTTCCCATAAGAAGTGCAATCAGTGATAGGACCATTATCTGAGAAGTAAACGCTTTTGTGGAGGCAACTCCTATTTCAGGTCCCGCATGGATATACACACCGCCGTCTGTTTCTCTTGCTATTGTACTACCAACAACATTGCAAACTCCAAGAGTTGTTGCTCCTCTTCTTTTCCCTTCCCTCAATGCTGCAAGGGTATCCGTTGTTTCACCTGATTGACTTATTGCAAAAAGGATTGTTCTGTTATCTACAATAGGACTTCTATACCTAAATTCTGATGCATACTCCACCTCTACGGGAACCCTTGTCATCTCCTCAAGCATATATTCTCCAATTAGTCCTGCATGCCAGGCAGTTCCACAAGCAGTTATGACAATTCTATTGGCCCGTTCAAGTTCTTCGTGATGTTTGTCAAGTCCATCCAACCGAGTCGTACCATCAGTCAAATTCAGCCTTCCCCTTATTGCGTTCCTCAGGGTAGATGGCTGTTCGAATATCTCCTTTAACATAAAATGGGAGTAACCATTCTTTTCTATTTTACCTAAAGTCCATGATATTTCTTCTATCTTTGGCTTAATTTCGTCTTCTTCAAGTGTCGTTATTGTAAAACCATCATCCTTTAAAGATGCGAGTTCTCCATCCTCCAGGTAGACAACTTGTCTCGTATATGGGACTATTGGGGCCACATCAGAAGCTATAAAATATTCATCTCCCCCATCTCCCAGTACGATTGGACTTCCATTGCGAGCACAGACGATCTCTCTTGGATGTTCAAGAGAAATAATTGCTACACCATATGTTCCTTCAACTTCTGAAAGCGCTATCCTAACTGCTCTTAAAAGGTCATCTTCATAGTACTCTTCAACCAGGTGAGCAATAACTTCAGTATCTGTATCAGTTCTTAGTTTATGACCTTTTTGTTTTAGATATTCTCTCAAAGCATTACAGTTCTCAATAATTCCATTATGAACAACGGCTATCCTTCCTTTGCAATCTGTATGAGGATGTGCATTCTCATCTGTTGGTTCACCGTGTGTTGCCCATCTCGTATGAGCTATACCTACTGTTGAATCAATCGTCTCGTTCTTCATCAATTCCTCAAGACGTGAAACCCTTCCAGCTACTTTCTGAATAATAAGTTTCTTGTCTGAGTGTACTGCTATACCAGCGGAATCGTATCCTCTATATTCAAGTCTTTTCAAACCTTCTAACAATACAGGTACAGCTGTCCGCTTACCAATATATCCTACAATACCACACATTTTATTCTCCTACTCCTTATAAAATTACTGATACATTTCATCCAGTTTATTGTTTATTCTCACTTGTTTGTATTTTTTTCGTCATTCCTTATCACACCATAATTCTAAACCATCAATCTATCATCTTAATGACTTTTTTACACAACTCCTCTGCTTCTTTCTTCGTTCGTGCTTCTGCAATAATCCTAACAATTGGTTCTGTCCCAGATTTTCTGATATGCACCCACCTATCATTCCAATCTATTCTTAGTCCATCTACTCTGTTTATCCGTCCTTTTTGCATTTTTGAGATAATCCTTTGATAGTCAAGTGTTTTGTTATGTTGTTTAAATACTTTTCTCGTTTTTACTATCTGCATTTCAGGTAATTCATTCTTTAATTGAGTTACAGTCTTCTTTGATTCAAGAAGAGACTGAAGGATAATTGCGATACCTGAGAGAGCATCTCTTGTATATAACATTTTCGGAAGGATAATCCCTCCATTACCTTCACCACCTATTACAGCCTTAACATCATTCATTTTTCTTACGACATGTGCTTCCCCTACTTTTGACCTAAAAACTTCTGCGCCCCTCTCCTTAGCAACGTAATCAATCATTCTGCTTGTAGAAAGATTTGCAACTACATTACCTTTCTTTTTAGATAGCACAAAGCTTGCTGCAAAAGGTAAAGAATATTCCTCTCCTAATGCAATACCCTTCTCTGTAACAATTGACAACCTATCTCCATCCGCATCAGTCGCAAAACCCACATCTGCTTTAGTTTTTTTAACAGTTTTGCAAAGTACTGAAAGGTTTTCAGGAAGAGGTTCAGGATTCCTTTTGAAGTTGCCGTCTGCTTCGCAAAAAACCTTAACAACATCGCATCCAAGCTTTTTTAATAACTCGGGAAAAGCAAAATATCCAGCACCATTTACACAATCAACTGCAACCCGAAAATTTCTCCTTCTTAGTTTTCTTACATTTAAGAAAGGTAGAGAGACAATTGCATCGATATGCCTTTTAATTCCATTATTATCACTGCTCATTTCACCTATTTTATCTGAATGAACCAAATTGAACTTGTTGTTTTCATAAAAACTGACAAGTCTTTTTGACTGAATACTACTAAGGAAAGTAGATTCTCTACCGATAAACTTCAATGCGTTCCATTCAGCAGGATTGTGGCTTGCTGTTATGGCAATACCACCATCTGCTTTAAGAGCTTTAACATTATATAAAACCGTAGGCGTGGGACAAATGCCAAGATCAATAACATCACACCCTGTTGCAATTAGTCCAGAAATTACACCATAACCTACCATTTCACCTGATTTTCTTGTATCTCTTCCTATTATTACTTTACCGCCTTTAACAAGTGTACCGAATGCAAGTGAGAACCGAGAAATTACCGCGGGATCAAGTCCCTTTCCTACAACACCCCTCACCCCGGAAACACTTACCATTAATTTATTGCTCATTCTTAACTGATATTATTCTCTTTTAGTTCCTACTTCCCAATTCTCAATTCCTAATTGTCTTACATTTGTCATTGCGAATCTTTTTCCATATTGCCTACTGAAGCAATCTTATTTTACTTCCTAATTTCCAATTCTCAATTAGATTATATTCGTCATTGCGAATATTTTTCCATGTTGTCTTCTGAAGCAATCTCGTTTTTCCCCAATTCATTATTCTCTCTTCTCTTTTCCCTCTCCCGTTGTTTATTCTCACTTCTCAGTTGTAGTTCATCATTTATCTAACATCTTACATCCCACATTATCTCTCTGTAAAACAAAAGAGCTGGTGATCCGAATTGAACGGACAACCTACGCATTACGAATGCGTTGCTCTACCGTTGAGCTACACCAGCTAATCATTACATTCCAGTATATATGAGGGAAAACCCAAAGTCAAGGTAATTCTTGATGACCCCTTTTAAATACCGAGTTCCTGAAAATGACAATTCAGTTTTCAAGCTTGACAATACTACACTTTTGGTATAAAATTGCTGAGTTATGCTAAACAAATGAGAACAAATGATTACAATTCTATTTTGGAATACTAATAAAAAAGTTCCAGCGGGAACTATTGCAAATCTTGCTGAAATTCATAGTGTTGACATTCTTTTGCTGGCAGAGTATGATTTCCCAATTACTGAAACACTACGAGAACTTAATAGAGACAGAGACTTGTCTTTCCACGCAATTCAAACATATTGCGACAGAATATCTATTTATTCGAGATTTCCTAGTCGCTATATTAAACGTGTTGCTGGATCTCCTTATTACACAGTCAAACATGTTTGTTTACCTGCACAGGAAGATTTTCTTCTAGTAGCTGTCCATTTGAAGAGCAAACTATTTCAAGCTTCAAAAAGTCAAACTTTCGGTTGTATTGACCTTTCTGAGGAAATTCGAGACGCAGAGGAAAAGATAGGAAATTGTAAGACATTACTAGTTGGTGACCTTAATGTGAATCCTTTCGAAGATGGAGTTGTAGGAGCAAAAGGATTACATGGGGTAATGACACGTAGGCTTACAGAAAAAGTATCCAGAAAAGTAGAGGGGAAAGATTACTTGTTTTTTTACAACCCAATGTGGAGTTTTTTTGGTGATCTTCCCAAAGATCCGCCAGGTACATATTACTATCATCGTTCTGAGTATCTTACATACTTTTGGAATATTTTTGATCAAGTACTAGTTCGGCCAGCTTTACTTAAACATTTCAATGCACAGAGTCTAAAAATTCTAACCACGATTGGAAATGAGACTTTAATGACAAGGAATGGTATACCGAACAAAACCGCATTCTCTGACCATTTTCCCATTCTTTTTACATTAGAAATATAGGAGGTAATAATGTCACAAAAAAAGGAAGATCTTTGGCCAGAAGACTTCAAAATCAAAGAAATAGAAACCCCTGTCTCAATCTTAAAAAGACAAGCCTCTTTTTTGGGTGAAAAAACTGACAACGTTGTCAAAGCTGATATTACAACGAGGTATTCTGGTGATGAATTTTTCCATTCATTTTACTTAGTCGCACCTGCTCTTGATAACTATCGATATCGAGTTTTTACCGTAACACATGGAATTTCCTTGTATCCACTGGGAGTTCATAATACTGAAATATCTATTAAGAATGAAGGCGAGTTCAAAACTTTTCTTCGTGCCAAATTTGCTTCAGAACGTTTTCAAAAAATAATCTGGTCTCTAATAGCTCAAAGTAAAGGAGAATAATAGTATTCGTAAACAATGTTAACGCTAGCAATCTCCTATCTAAGCATTTAAATAGAATTATCAATTGAATAAAATGTAGTAAAATCCTTTCCCCATTTTTTCCTTGACAATTTTGAAGAAAGTTTTATAATAATTCACCAGTAACATATTTCATTCAATGCATCTAAAATAAAGCAAAAAGGAGGATTACAATGAGAAATATCCGCAGAAATATAATAATTTCTATTATATTTTGCTTTTTAGTTTCTTCAGTATTTGCTGATATTGTCTATTTAAAAAACGGGAAAATTATACGGGGGAAAATAACAGAGAGAAACGACATAAATATTATTGTTGAAACAGAAACTGAGTGGTTTCGTATTGAACTAAAAGATATAACAAAGATTGTGTTTGAAAAAGAAAAACCAATTATAGAGGTTATAAAACCCGAAATAAAGGAATACGAAACTGCTAAGGGAATGACAAGTTGTTGTCTGGGGGGTCTTGTGGGAGTTGGAGCTTTATTTATAGGTCTTATATTTCTTAGTTTTGTTTCTCGATAATGTTTAACTTAAAGTAAGTGCATGACCATAAACTATACAATATGGACATAGAAAGGAGCTTATTTTAGTGAGAAAAATATTACTTTACTTATGTATAGTATTTCTTGTTTCGTGCTCTTTTAATAAACCAATTGACCCAGAAATAAAGGAAAAACTAAAAAAACTCAATACATCCAGTTACACTATTAAGAGCGCTTCAGATTATGGAAAATATTTTAATGTAACAATACAATTTAATTACAAACCCACTAATATTGAAGTTGTTTCGGGGGGGCTCGGTGTTTGTGGACAGGTTTTACAGATTCTTGAAAACCATTCAATGGAAAAAGATATAAGTGTGGCTGTAACCAGCCCTACAAGAGTTAAAGATAAAGTATTTTTTTATGGTTCAGCAGAGTATTCAAGAATAACGGGTGAGTTTAATTGGGAACCTTATAAAAAGTAAAAGGGAGCGGAAGTGATGAACACACAAACACACTTTACGGATATATATCTCATTACGGTAATAGAAAAAGGGGGGTGTAATTATGCAAGAGTATAAAGTCTTAAAAGACGGGAAAGAATTTACAGCCCCTGATATTGAGACCTTTGGAAGATGGCTTGAGGAGAGAAGAATCAGCCCAAACGACCAGATTTATCTCCCTGATTTGCAAAAATGGATTTACATTAAAGATATGCTTAACTATGGCTCTGAATATGATCCAATAGGATTAAATTATCTTTCCTGTATAGTTTTTTTGATTATAGTAACTGGGATTGTATTCTTGTTAATAAGTGTCTTCTCACAAAACAAATTTTGGGAAGTATCCATATTTCTTTTAGTGCTGGGAATTACTATAGTGTCTTTAGTGAAACCATTGCGGAAAAATGTTATTGAATCCATAATACCGAGATTGAGGTATAAAAACCCAGCAATAAATAAGGCATTGAAATGGTTTCTTATTGCTATGATAATTTATATGTTCTTTCAAATTTCAAAATGGATAATAAAATAGATGAGAAGCTAAAGATAAGGAAGTAAAACATAGAATTAAAAAAGGGGTAAAAATGGATAAAGAACAGAAAGCATATGAAACTTGGAAGAAATGCGAAAAGTCGTGGTGTGAAGGAAATCTAATATTTTGCTATGACAGTAGACCGAATGCAGGTACTATATGGTATATATGCAAAAAATGTACAGACGTATTTAAGTATGATCTAACAAAACACGAGATGAAGCTGGTGCGAGATTGGGAAGATATACCTTTGGGGAGAGAGTGTAAGAAAATATTACAGGAAAGCAATTATATAAAATTGGAAAACGGAAATTGAAACTATGAGAAGAAGTTTTCAGAAACAGGCTCAGGAAAGTAAGAAGAATGTTAAATTTAGAGAAAAGAAATAGCAAATCAGAAGAGGAATAGGTATTCAAATAGTATCCAGAAGAGTGACATAATGGAGCAAATTCACCTCCGTGTTGTTCAATATTCATTGATAATGGTGTTATATGTTGACATACTGAGATTAAAGAGTTAATAAACTAAACATAATGACCAATCTCTGATTCAAATTATTATGTTTGAGATGATAAACTGGTTAATCTACTTCTGATTTGTGTTATCTCAGTATTAAGAATTCTAGGAATATGTTCAATGCAATCTTCAATTGCACGAACATGATCGGGTTCTAGTGACGTTATTCGATTTAGACTCCCAAGTAATCGCTGTATACAAATCCTTAACAAAGCATCTTGATTAACCTTACTATAATTCGTAATAGCTAATGCCCACCAAAGACTTTCAGTTTTAAAATCTCCTCTGGAATTTTGAAATAAGGCAAATATTCTTGCCTTTTCTGCTTCAAACAATGTTAATCTTTTATCGATAGTTTTGTCAACTTCCCTATCTTTATTTTCAATTGCTGTTTCTAAATCATTCGAAAGCTTTTTAAAATCCTTTTTCACTTTTGCATCCATTTCACTTTTAAACCTATTAATGGCATTCTCCAATCTCAACGTAAATAACTTATGATTTGTAAACCATGATGCACCTGCTACAAGTAATGCCAAAACACAAACTGCTGTTATTCCATAAATTGCTATGTTGCTTTGATATCTAATAATTGTTTCTAGAAGAACTTCATCAAGTCTTCAGATTCAAGTAGATTTGCTGATACAGAAATATAATCAATCATAGTACCCTCCTTGTTATCAGAAATTCAAGCAAATTTAGACTTTATTGGCAATATCCTACAATTGAAATTGGAAGCCTACTACCCTCTGTGTCTTCAATGACCTTAAAAGTAATTTGATCAGCGAGATATTTTCTGGCTATGGCCTCTGCTTCGTCTTTGTTCATAAAACGCCTCCCAACGTGCATTTAAAGCATCATCAGCTGCTTTGTGCTTATGCCCTTATAGAAAGTATTAGCACAATTAACAGCTTTCTCAAGATTCAAAAGAAAAGGTTTTTAATGATTTTTTAAATATTGATTCCGAACGAAAGTATGTTTTTTCTGGAGCAACACCTTTTATTATGAAAGTCTTTCCACTTTTTTCCATACAACGAAGCAGCGTTGTCGTACCTGTGTTCGATTTAGGTTGTGTAAATGTTTTTTTCATATTTCCTTCTTTGTCTATATCAGATTGTAAAAATTCATTTTTAACTTCTTTACACGAAAAAACTGACTCGTAAATTTCTATCCAATGCCCCGCTTCGTTTGCAAATATTGCTATTTTATTATATTTTCTTGATAGTAAATCTCTTTGTTTCCATCCAGCAGGAGGATAAAAACTTAATCCATATTTATCGTTTGTATATTTTTGATCACTTAATTCTAATTCTAATGGGATTAGTTGAAAAGAATTTACAAATTCTCTGTAATTAACTTCAGATTCGTCAATCTTTTCTGGATATAAAACTGATAATTGAATTGGGTCACCGTCAACTATAAATATCGCTCCTTCATGAATCATCTTAGTATCAAGAAGGATATTTGAGTATATATACTCGCGAGCCTCAAATCCTTGAAACTCAGCAGATTTTTCACTAATTATTATTCCATCTTTTACACTCCCAGCTTGAGATTTAACAATACTGTTTAGAAAAGCACTAATTGCCTTATTGCTGAGGATTTTAAGATTAGTCTCTATTATAAAAACATTATATTCAATGGCCTTATTTCTAATAAAAGATTGATAGTTTTTTACCTTCGACCCTTCAATTTCATATTCACTTATTTCAGGGGCTTCGGGAAATAAAATAATGAAACCATCTTTTTTTGAAGTATATCTTGTAAATCCATCGATTTCTATTTCTATTGACTTCGTTAAATTAGCACCTAATCCTGTTTCTTGTAATTCATGCCTATACATAGTGGAAGATATGTATAGAAAGAACAAAGAAAGGATGAAAAAGATAATCGAGAAGTAATAAAAGTATTTGTGTTTATGTTTCTTGGGCAAAATATAGAAAATTGAAATAATAGCTGAAACAATTAAAGGGAGAGTAGAAATCCCTATTATTCCACCAACAAATGCAAGGAAAGACCATATACTATAAAACGGATTAATCTCATTGTAAAACAACACGTAACTAATAAGATTAATAACCAAAGAAATAATTATAAAAAAGGAAATAATCTTGTTTTCTTTCTTTTTAAAAGCCCTCAATTTATTGTCACTTGTTTCAGATGAAATTACTTTGGATCGTCTTTGTTCAGCTATACTTTCCATTTCTTTTTTTCTTAACTCCTCTTCTTTTATCGTTCTCAAGTCAGTCCCACAATATGGACAAACAATCTTTTTTTTTGAAATGACTGCACTGCCTTTGCCACATTCATATACTTCTTTATCTTCTATTTTATCTTTACTGTCTTCCATCTTAATCCTCCCTTAAATTCTTTAATAATTTAGGGTAAGTATATAAAAATGTCAAGGTTTTTATAAGATAATTTATCCAAAAGTATAATAGAACAATAGAGTACAAAGAAAACTAATTCAGGTGTCCAAATAGTGTCCATAAGAGAGACAAAATGGAGCAAATTGGTGCAAATCTCCACAAATCAGAATTACATGTAAGTTTAAGTAGTATAAGTTATTATATTGATATATAAGGGGTTATGAAAATGACTGATTTGGATTACGAATGCGTTGCTCTACCGTTGAGCTACACCAGCTAATCATTACATTCCAGTATATATGAGGGAAAACCCAAAGTCAAGGTAATTTTTGATGACAAAAAAAGTTGACAAAATGAGGCAAAAACCTCATCCTCAGTTTTTACTTGACAATTTAGAAAAGATACTTATAATAACTCCACAGAAAAAAACTATTTAACTACCAATTATGTCTTAAAAGTAGGAGGGTAAATGAGAAAATTAGTCTTTCTTATCTTATTGTTATTTTTCAGTTGTTCAAAGAATGAACCAGCTAATATGTTTGTTCTTTATGTCGATAATCAAACATCGGAATCCTATGAAATTTATGTGAGATACTATAACATTGGGGGAGGTGACTATGAATTTGCTGGAATGGCAGAAGCTCATGAGCTAAGTGAATTAGGGGAATTTCACCAACACCCTGATACCAATCTTCAGGCAAGACAAGATACGACTATTAAGTTTTTTTCCAACGTCAATACCGCAGGAGAAGACCACTACACTTGGTATTTACAATAGAAAAACATCTTTACATTAATGCCCAAGGAAAAGGACTTAAGTTTCAAGTATGTCTTACATTGTGGCATCTATTTCCTCAAGGCTGACGACAAGACCGTCGGGAAGGTGGTGAAGGTAATGTAGGCAAAAGGAAAGGAGGTGAAATTCTAAATGGCGAGGGGAGAACGGGAAACGAAAACAAAGGAATATAGTTAAGGAGGATTACAATGAGAAATATCCGCAGAAATATAATAATTTCTATTATTTTTTGCTTTTTAGTTTCTTCAGTTTTTGCAGATACAATATATCTTAAAAATGGAAAAATCATAAAAGGAAAAATTGTAGAGGCAAATACTGAATCTATTACAGTTGAGACAGATACAGAATGGTTTAAGATCAACCGTGAAGATATTGAAAAAATTAAATTTGATAAAAAAGTTGTTGAGAAACCTACTCCAAAAGAGAAACCAGAAGAAGTGAAAGGAGACACATATTACGCAGGAAAAAAAGATGGTGAAATTGCAGGAGGAGCAGAAAGTCAAATGGTAACAGGAGGAGCTGCTGGTTGTTGTCTTGGTCCAATAGGATATATTTTTATCCCAATGGCTGGAACTGAACCATCATCCGAAAAAATGGAATCAATTAAAGATAAAAGCGAAGAATATAAACAGGGATATAGAGATGGTTATAAAGGGAAAAAGAAAAGTAGTTTTATGAGTGGCGTAACTATTGGTTGGCTTGCATGGATAGCAACGATAGTAGTTGTATCCGTTAACCAGTGATTGAATCCTTTTGAGATTCGTAATCTAATTTTTTACCAGAAATACACACTTTCCTTTAAGTCATTTGGTCATTAGTGCATTGGTCATTGGAGCTGCCCATATGCACAAACCGTTGCGAACCAACCATTGCCATCCTGAACAAATGACCATTGCCGTTCCGAAGGAGCAATTCTTTGTGTCCAAATAGTGTCCACAACAGTGACATGTCTTTTTTTATTTCAGTAATATCATTCTCTTTCTTACATCATCCCTGGTTTCTTGTTCTGCTTAGCCCATTGAACAACTTGCTTAATTCGTCTTTCTCTAGTTTCTTTTCTTTTTGCATTTATTATCCAACTAATATACAGATTTCTATAACTTGGAGAGAAGTTGTTGAAATTATCCAATACTGTTTTGCTTTTAGTTAATGCTTTGTTTAAGTCAGGGGGAGTTTTTAATGTTCTCTTCACAACCTTTTCTCCAGAACTTTTTTTCTTTTTTCGCATCTCTTTGAACAAAACCAATCCTGCTTTTGTCATCCTTTTCTGCTTTACCATCTTTTTTGCTCTTCCAATATTCAGTTCAGACCATATGCTTTTGGTTCTTCGTGGAGTAAATTTTTGCATATATTTCTCATCATCAAGCCTTTTAACAGTGCTATCTATCCAGCCAAAGCATAATGCTTCCTCAACCGCATCATCATAAGGGATTCTTGGTTTCCCAGTGTGTTTTTTGTAATAGATTAACCATATTTCTTTCTTGGTGGCATGGTTCTTTTCTAACCATTCGCGCCAGTCTTCCCTATTGCTAACATATAGCTTCCTTCCAATTTTCATTCTATTTTCTTCGTCTTTGAAGATATTAGGTTTACTCGAAGCCACCTACAAAATCAATCACACAAACATATTTATATTCAGGATGTGATCCGAAGGCAATTCCAACGTACTTAAATCTATCAAACATTATGTTTTCTCTGTGACCACGAGAAGGAACTCCATCATTTACTAATAAGATTAGCACAATCCTTCGTGCTAAGTTATGTCCATAGCATATATTTTCTCCAACAGCAATTAAATGTTTACCATATCTATTTATTCTGTCCGTAATAGTACTACTATCACTGCCAACATGTCCAATATCCCCTGTCTCCCCCTGATCAATTGCATGGTCTCCTGCAGCCCTGCATAACTGTTCTAAAGGTTCAAGTACACCTATTGGTCTCTTACTAACTAGATAGTCATAACATTCATCAACAGCTTTCACACCCTCTGTTGTAAGTTTGCAATAGTTATCTGGAAATAGAATTTCCTTTCCTTTGTAGTATGACTTCAATTCTGTTAAATACATCTCTGCATATCTTTTTGGATTGGTTCTTACCATGTTCATCTCTAATAGAACATTTTTCTCCAAATCTGTAAGGTAATTTGCATTTTCTCCTGTATTTATGGTCTTAGAGTCCCAAGATTGTGTTGCCTTATCTTTTGAGTTTTCGGGATTCTGGTCATTTGAAGAATCATTTCCTAAATCTTGATCTATTTTTGATAAAGAAAACTGAGAAGATGTTTGTGAATAAGTACACCTTTTAGTAGCAATTAAAACCAGAATTAGTAATGAAAAAATCAGGAGATTTGTAACCCTTTTATTCTCCATAAAAACTATCCATTGTTAAATACAAATGTTTATCTATTTTTCAAAGAAAAGGGGACAAGCTACTTTTCTGCTGTCCGCTTCATCTGTCAAAAAGTAACCTGTCCCTCTAAGTATCTTAATCTTTTACTTATGAAGAATCATTTTTTTTCGCTTGAGCTCCAGCTGCAGCTGCAGCTATCTGCTGTCCCATTACGCTGGACATCGGGTAGACAATAACCATACTACTTTCTTCCTTGGAAATATCCAAAATAGCCTGTATCTGACGTAACTCCATCGCACCAGGCTGTGTTGCCAAAGTCCGAGTCGCTTCTGCGAGATCTTTTGCTACAGTCTTCTCAGCATCCGCTTGTATCTTTTTGGCTTTTGCTGAACGTTCCGCACGTGCAATTACAGCCAGTTCTTCCACGAGTGCTTGGGGTGTACCTACATCTGTAATTCGTACTGCTCTTACATTTACACCGTAGTCCTTTGCTGCTAAATCAATCTCCGTCTTCAGCGCCGCTGCGATCCTATCTGTCTCGCTTAGTAGAGGTCTAAGGTCATTGCTCCCAATAGTGCTCTTCAACGCTTCCATAGATGCCCATTCAGTCGTTTTCCAGTAGTCTTGAACATCGATGGCTGCCTTTTCCGGATCCTCAACCTCAAGTTCAACAGCAGCAGTAACATCTATTGGTATATTATCCTGTGTAAGCGTCTTGGTCGCTTTTACTTCATAGGTGGTTATACGAACGTCTATTATCCGCGCAATAGAATATATAAATGGGGGTATCACAAAGAATCCCGGTCCCCTAGCTCCAACAGATTTACCAAGCCGTAGCAGAACCAATCGTTCCCACTGAGGTAGTACATAAAACATACCCGCTATGTTGTTTGCTACCCAGAATATTGCACCGGTCAAGATAAAACCAAAGAAAAGACGCATTAACACTACACCACCATTCGGAGCGCCACTAATAAGTTCAAACCAAGCACCCCTAAAATTAGGTAAGGCAATTAGAAGCCAAAGCGGGATAACGATAATCCATCGAATAACGTTACGGATAAAAAAATGAACTGAATTTCTCCCACGTCTCATTTTTCTTCCCTCCTTGTTTATGGATTGTATTGATTATATTATTTGAAGAAATACCTAATGCCAATTGCGCCATTAAAATCAAACTCAGTACCTGGTATTAAGTCGAGTATCGGAACAATTTCAAGGAACATATCTAAAGGTAATCTTTCCGGGATATATGTTACACCTAAGGGAATGCGAATTCCGATTTTACTCTTTTTCTCAAGCTTAATTCTTCCACCAAAACCAAAATAAAATGGAAACTTTCCTTTTTCCACATTGATACGCGTGAAGTCGTGAAAAATGAGATCTGCATGTAAATGCAATGCACTTTTGTCTGCAAACGACCAGGCAGCTGCACCATCAACTGCTGTGACATTTCCCGTCCAGAACTTCCAGCTAAGCCCTGTTGGTTCTCCTACAATAACTCCCAATCCAAAACCACTTTCTTGAGCTGTAACTGTAGCACTAACCAACATCGATGTTAACATACAGATAAGAAAAAACCTCACCATACTGAACCTCCTTCTCAAATACATTTTTTCTTAAAACCCCGAATATCTAAATACTCAAATCTACATTCTTATACTCAAATCTTTCCAAAACCTCAGGTACATTAGTATTCTTTCCCCTGGCTGTTATTAGTTTTGAAATGGGATATGCTTCCATATCTTTTTCATCAGACGGATTTAACATTGAATTAATTTCATCGGTTTCCAAACCTTCACTTATCCATCTTCTTTCGTCAGCACGCCTCAATACTACAGGCATTCTTTTCTTAATATTGTGAATTTTTTCCAGTAATGCATTTGCTCTTGTTGTAATTATTGAAAATGTATTTCTTACTTCCTCTGTTGCCTTATTTACCCATCTGTCCCATATCCCAGCTAACGCAAAAGCTTTTTTATCAGTCAACCTGATGTAGTATGGATATTTTTTCCCACTTACTTCTCTCCATTCATAGAATCCATCAACTAAAACCAAACATCGTTTATTTTTTATTGAGGATTTATAAGAAGGTTTCTCAAATATAGATTCGGCTCTCGCATTAATAGTGTGAAACCTGATCTCATCTGCCTTCTTCTCGTCTTTGACCCAGAAAGGAATAAGCCCCCATTGAAACAACTGAATATGTTTTGTATCTTCATTACATATTATTGGAATATATGGAGTTGAAAATGCAGAGACATGAAACATAGGTTCAAACGAATCTGGATCTAAAAACATTGCATTGAATTGGGTCTCAAGATATTCTCTTTTTACAGCTATTGAAAGGTGGTAGCACATTAATGACCTCCTTGCATTTTCTATACTAAAAAGCATTTTACTCCAAATAGTTAAAATGTCAAGAATAAATTTGATAGCTTATTTTTCATTTTCTTCTTTTTTTCTTGACAACTAAAAGACTGATTGACTATAATACTTTTTTAATGAAATTATGTATGCAGATCTATATTTAACTGTTCAATATAATTTATTAATTATTTGTAGTAATTATGATTGAAATGAAGCAGATTGAGAATATTTTGAAACACATTTTATTTGGTCTTGTTTTAGTTCTAACATTAACTGGTTGCTTTAATATAGAACAAACTCTTTCATTGAATAAAGATAGAACAGGGTCTCTGGATATAAAAACAATTGTTTACTACGATGAAATCCCGGATGAAGAATTTGATAAAGATCTTGTATCATTAACAAAAGAGGAAGTCGAGGCTATGACTGACACCAGTATTGTTAAAGTAGAATATGTGAATGAAACAAGTGAGGACAATCAGCTAACAGTGGACATAAGATATTTATTTAAAGATATTAGTGTTTTAAGTGAACCCTGGTGTTCTGATTCCAATAGAATAAGCATAGAAAGAGAAGAAGGTTTTATTATTCTCAAGTGGATATATGCTACTAATGATGCTAATGAAGACGACAGTGTTAGTATCGATAAATGGGAATCAGTCTATGAAGGACACTTTTGCAAGTTTAATGTTGTGGTACCATCAGAAATCGTAGAGGTTAGTTCAGGTGGAGAGATTAACAAAGGTGGTAAAACAGCTCACTGGAAGTTCCCGATTATTACATATATGAAAGGTGAAGCTATCGAACTTACAGCTAAGATCAAGGAATGGTAGCAAAAAGGCGAGACAATTTGTCTCGCCTTTTTGCACTTCTAAGCTGCAACCTATTATCGTAACATAATAAGTTTTTCTCTTTTTATTAATTGGTTACCAGATTTCACATTAAGGAAATAAATCCCAGAAGGTAGATCTCTACCCATCATATCTTTTCCATCCCATAACACTTCAGCGAATGTTGAAGACTGCGAAGTGCCAAGTGAAAAGTCTTTAACCAGCCTACCACTAAGATCGTAAACCTCGGCCTTTAAACTCTTCATACTTCGGGGGATTGAGAACTCTATGTTTACCTTATTTCTGAAAGGATTTGGTGAAATTCGAATCACAGAGTTTACTGGATTTTGCACAACTGGATTCTCTTCAATCCCCTGGACGAGTTCAAACCATTCGAATATTCGAGTAATAACCTCAATCCTCTTTTCTTCTGAGTTTATTGCTTCAAAACCGAACGAGAAATAGATCATTTTGTAATCTCCACTGAACCGAACAGCACAGGGACCAATTGTTCCAGGATAGGTAAACGCTGAATCCGCATCAGAAGTTTTTGAAACTGCGCTCGGTGATGATTGATTATTAGCTCCACCTGGTCCAGAGATTACAAGTACTAAACCGTCACCTATTGGATCGCCACTAACACCTAATATACCAAAATAGTTTACATCATCCGTTTTGAAAATTGAATGAAGGTAATTTGTATAGAAAGCTGTTCCACCAATGTCATGTCCTATATCTTGACCAGTTATAAATAGTTGGCCACCACCATCAAGGTAGTTAGCGAGCATTGTTTGACTGGTGTCTGGGATAGTGTTAGTGTCAAGTGAACCCGTAAACCAAACAACCGCTGAATACTCATCGATAAACTGCATCTCAATGGCTGAATCAGATGCTATATCATAAATGATACCAAAACCATCAGCAGCTGTATAAAAGTAATCTTCAACATTCCCATATGCATTTCCCCCATCGTTATCAACAAATATCACATCAGGTCTTCCAATCATAACAAGCAACGTATCCGTTCTTATATAATCGTTTGGTTGGGCACTTATTTCCATGATGAATTTAGCCCGGTGAACATAACTCGGTGAAGAGACGGAAAAACTGAATGGGTTTGAACTGTTATCTTTCGTGCTGTCAGGTGGAATATCGGGGTAAGAAGAAGTTGCACTTATGATATTCACATCAGGATCATCTGTCGAAATAGTAACCGTTACATTTGTTGCTTCCAGAAATAGAGGATCGTTGTACAATGGGACGATCATATCAACTGTTTCACCGGGGTCAGCTCGTTTATCATTATCACCCGAGGAATCATCAATAGAATGTCCTGTATTCGTAAGATTTGGAACATCAACAGGTATGCACCATTTCGCTGCCTGTTGTACCTCTCTATTCGAATCATTCTGGATAAATACGACGAAAATACAATTAATGAAGTTCCATGAAGGGTCAAAAGTGAAATTCTGGGTTTCATAAATCGTATCTCCCAGGGACATCGATACTGAAACACCTCCTGCAGATGGGAACATACTTCTCTCAACGAAGAATAGGGAGTCCTCACCACCTGACCAGGGGAATTCAATATCTGTCTCAACTACTGCAAACCTTAGTTTTAGATCCCCAGTTGGAGTTCCTGTTGCAATAATCTCTGCTGTTATTGATCCTTGATATGTCTGTGATGAATAATTACCGCTCAGATTAATCTCAAATGGACTTGATATAAACTTTCTTGAATTGAAAGCACTTCTGTACTGCGCATAGTTACCGACACCTCCACCAACATATTTGTGGATTCCATCTATTACAACGGTTGGGGTACCTGTAACACTATAATAACTGGAACGAGTACTGGCAAATCCATTTGCAAAAACATCACCTACATGGTAAGCAATAGCGGCGAGACTATCACCTGTCTCATTTGCAAGCTGCTTTAACGCACGAGCAGCGTACGGACAGTATCCTCACCCGGTGCGGGTAATTTCCTCGATTAGAACTACCCTCTGGGTTGCATTTAATGGAATTAAACTAAAGAGAAGAAAAACAATAAGAAGGAAAAACTTAGCAAAGTTCATCGTACCTCCTTTGAGTTTTATTGAACCTCTGTGTAGATGTCCATTGCTTCTATTAGTGTGGTATCTCCTAAAGAAGTAACTTCAACATTTATTTTCTCTGTTCCAGGAGTACTATCAGGTAGAACATCAATCTCGAATGAATCAACCTCCTGAGAAGATATGTGAATAGTTTCAGTAGCAATTCCATGATCAGGAATCTTACAGAGCCCGCCTGAACACATCTGCCAGAACCAATTTTGTATATGGTTTACTTCAGATGCAATAATATAAAATGAATCATCTTCATTGCCAGTGTTCTCTATTAAGAAATGGAAAGTTGTAAACTGTCCTGGAGTTCCTTGCTGTAATGTATCAGGAGAGATGGAAAAATCAAACTGATGAGATGGAAGTGGTACTTTTCCAAGGTTAATAGAACCACCCTGATAGATTGTATTATTACTTATATTCTGTACAAAAATATTTAGCCAGACATCACCATTTGACTGCCAGGAGAGAGGAATACTGCCAGATGTTCCAAAAGGATTTTCTTTCGAAACTGAAAAATCTAAACCATCATCATTGGGGAAAACCTGTTTCGCAACAAAATTGTATAGCGAGTCCCTGAAAACGATGCTATCCTCTGTAAGAACAATAAACAGTTTTCCTGAGATACCCTTATCTGAAGAGATACTAATATTAAAACTAACAGAAGGAGAATTTACAAAGTTCGCTTGAAAGGTTTCAATCTTAAGGTCAGACTTTTTCTGTTCAGAAAATCGGTCCGTAATATAGTTTAGAAATGTATTAAAGAGATCACCCGTTCCACCTACGTGACTTTCAACGCCATCAAACACAACTGTTGGATAAGCAGTAACATTATAATGTACTTCTCTATCGTTGACAAAATCGGAGCATGGACTCAAGGTATCGCCGAAAACTTTTTTATGGTATTCGATGACAATAAGACTGTCACCGTGAATTTTGAAAAGGCTATCAACAGCTTTTTCCGCTGCTGGACAATTAGGACAGTCGTGGTAAACAAACATCTCTATTACAACAGTTCTTTTGTACCCTGTTTCAGATGGTGGTTCTGTCCCTTTTGTGCAATGGATAAAAAATACTGTCAGTAGAATTAGAAATGTAATAACTACTGATTTCAGTTTCACATCTCCTCCTTCAAATTCATACTACTTTAGTATAATATATAGACTTTTCTAAGCTTTGTCAAGCTTTTTTGTTTCTTAACTTACCTTTGAACCGGGATCTATTGATTTATCGACGGTAAGAAGGACAAGTTCCTCCCCCTTTGTTACTGCCAGGAGCATTCCGTTTGATTCAATACCCCTTATTTTTACTGGTTCTAAATTCGTAACTACAATAATGCTTTTCCCAACAATCTCTTCGGCGGTATAGAATTCAGCAATACCTGCAACAATCTGTCTTTTTTCACCACCTATGTCTACTATCATCTTTAATAATTTCTGTGCATTTTCTACCTTCTGTGCACTATCCACTGTTGCAACCTTCATTTCCACCTTTGAAAAATCATCTATAGAAATTAGCTCAGCCATTTTTACCTCCTCCAAGCCAAGTTTTTCCTTCTCAATTTTTATTGTCTCATTTTCTATCTTTTTATAGAGTATCTCAATTTTACCCATTTCCTTGTTATCAGGTATTCTCGGCTTTCCTACACTATCCCAATCGTTCCTCTCTATATTCAACATATTTAGTATTTTCTCAGAACTGAAAGGAAGATAAGGTTCCATAAGTGATGCAAGACTATCGACAACCTGAACACAGGTATTTATTGTATTTGAGCATTTTTCTTTATTTCTTTTTATTGTTTCCCAGGGTTTTGCCATATCAAAATATCTATTTGCCTCTTTTGCTAATTCCATTAAAACCTTTATCCCTTTTTTTAACTCAAAACCTTCTATTCTTTCCTCCATAACCTTTTTTGTTTTTAGAATTCGTTCGAGCATTTCCTGCTCTTCAGCTAAGAGATTGCTTGACATAGGAACTTTTGAGGAGAAACTTCGATTAACGAAACTCATTGTTCTGTTTATGAAATTTCCAAGAATGTTTGCAAGCTCATTGTTGACTTTGTTCTGGAAATCATCCCAGTCAAAGTCTGTATCCTTATTTTCCGGTAAATTTATTGAAAGCGCATATCTTAATAAATCCGGTTCAAATGTATCAAGAGCTTCATGAAGCCATATCGCTCTTCTTCTACTTGTTGAGAATTTTGCTCCTTTCAAGTTTAGAAATTCGTTAGCAGGAATTTCAGACGGAAGTATATAATCACTGTGAGCAATAAGCATTGCTGGCCAGACTATTGCGTGAAACACAATATTATCTTTTCCAATGAAATGAATTAACTCAGTTGTATTATCCAACCAGTATTCCTTCCATCTATCTGGGTCTCCTATTCCACGAGCCCATTCCATTGTAGAGGAAATATATCCAATCGGTGCATCAAACCAAACATACAGGACCTTCTCTGCTGCCTCTTTCAAAGGAACAGGAATACCCCACTTCAGGTCCCTTGTTATTGCTCTTGGTCTAAGTCCTTCATTGAACCATCCTCTACAGAATCTTTTTACATTGTTTTTCCACTGCACTTTCGTTTCAATCCATTTTTCAAGTTTCGATTGTAATAAATCTAGTCTAAAAAACCAGTGTTCTGTCTCCCTTAATTCAGGTTTTCCTCCACAAATCTTGCATCTCGGATATATCAATTCTTCAGGGACAAGCCACCTTCCGCAGTTCTCACATTGGTCACCACGTGCTTCATCAGATCCACAATTGGGACATCTCCCCTCTATATATCTATCAGGAAGAAATCTTTCGCACTCAGGACAATAATACTGCTTTACTTTCTTTGTAATAATATAATTGTTTTCATAAACCTTTTTAAAGAAATTCTGAGCATTCGTATGGTGAAGCGGTGTAGAGGTTCTTGAGAAGTTGTCGTGGACAATCCCCAACCGCCCAAGAGTTTCCCTGATGTTTTTGTAATAGAAATCCACAAGTTCCTTTGGAGATTTACCAGCTTTTTCTGCCTCTATTGTAATTGGCACACCATTCTCATCTGTTCCACAAATATGTATCACATCTCTCTTCTTTAATTTCTGATACCTATAATATATATCAGCTGGGAGGTAACAACCAGCAATCTGCCCAAGATGTACTGATCCATTTGCATAAGGAAGCGCACTTGTAATTAGTATTTTATTTCTCATCTTTTTTATGTCTCTTTAGAAAAGTCCTTCTTGGAAATATTTTCCACTTTCTCTTTTCAGGAATCTTCAACTTCGATCTCTGAATAATTTCTTCTGTATCATCAGCATATTGAACTGTCACTTCTTCAGTAAAGATGTTAATTTTAGTTAATATCCCCTTCCCTTTCTCTGTATCCAACTTTGTTCCGATTTTTGGATATTTCTTCAATTCATTTGAGTAGAATTCCTGCTCGTAAGTTAGACAACACATTAACCTTCCGCAGACACCTGATATTTTTTGTGGATTGATATTTATATCCTGATTCCTTGCCACACGAATAGTAACAGGCTGAAATTCTTTCAAAAAAGTTCTGCAACAAAAGGGTCTGCCGCACAACCCAAGCCCACCTATCCTCTTAGCATAATCCCTTACACCAATTTGTCTCATTTCTATCCTTGTTTTGAAACTCACAGCAAGATCTCTAACAAGATTCCTAAAATCTATTCTTCCATCTGCTATGAAGAAAAATTTCAGTTTATGTCTGTCAAACTGGCACTCAACATCAATTAGTTTCATATTAAGATCAGAATCAACAATCTTGTCTTTGCAAAAATTAAAAGCTTTTTTTTCCAATTCCTTGTTACTGTCCCATTTCTGTATGTCTTCATCTGTTGATATTCTCTCTATTTTTCCTTCGATATACGAATCCTTAACATGCCCAACTATGTTTACAACCTTTCCCAGTGCTTCAACATCATCCTCTGTTTTTACTATTACAAAATCACTTTTCTTAATCTCAATATTGTTTGGATTTGTAAATACTTTCTTTTGCATTTCTCTTAATACTATCTCATAAAACATTTATCATTCCTTTAATCTATTATAAACTACATTTGAAATGAGTTTGGGATTGATATTTCTTGAAATATTAATCAGTGAATCTCCAAGTAATGCTATAGTTTCCTTTAATTCCTCACGTGAATACTTTTTACTGACCGACATCATGTGATTCTCAATTTCAGAATTTTCTAATCTTTCTTTGGTTTCTTCAATATAAATATCCCTGAAGTAAGGTATAAGGAAGTCAATAAAACTTTTCAACTTATTCTTGCTATATGTTTCACTCAGTTTCTCATAGTCCTTTGTTACTACAAGTTCTTTTAAAAACTCTCTCTCCTCTTTTCTGTCCTTATCAAGTAAATCCAAAGCCTTCTGGGCACTCCCATTAGAGAGCATACAAACTAACTCAATCTCTTCATCTGTCAACTCTCCTCTTTTCAACAAGAATTCTTTCATTTCTTCCCTGCTCAGCCTCTTGAAGAATACTTTTTGACAACGTGATCTTATAGTAGGAAAAAGCCTTTCAGGTTGTGAGGAAGTAAGAATGATTGTTGTGTCTATTGGAGGCTCTTCTAATATCTTCAGAAATGCATTTTGTGCCACATTATTAATTGTTTCAGCATCTATAATAATTACTATCCTTCTTTTTGCCTCAAATGGTCTTAAAAGTAGTGTATTCTCAATATCTCTAATGTCATCTATGGAGATAATATCAGTTTTTTTGTAAATATGCAGCTTTCCTTTATGCAGTAACTCATTTCTTCTTTTTTTATCTCTAATCTCTTTTGGAACCGGGAAAAAAATTATAACATCTGGATGAGAAAATGAGTCGATCTTTTTGCAGGAAGAACATTTTTTATCAACCGTATCCCTAAAACACGAATCCGCTAAGCTTAACTTACAGTTCATTGCCTTCGCGAAATTAATTGCGCTTATGGTCTTTCCGACCCCCTCTGTTCCGTAAAAAAGATAGGCAGATGCAATCCTTTCTTTTCTCAATGAATTCTCAAGAAGTCTTTTGACTTCTATTTGCCCAACTATTTCACTAAAACTCATTTACCTTCTTTAAGAAATGGGATTGGGTCAATCGGTTTGCCGTTTTTCCGTAATTCAAAGTGAAGTTTTGCACCCTCAAGTGAACCTGTATCACCAACAGTTCCAATAACTTGATCTTTTTCTACCAATTCTTGAACATTTACATTTATATCCTGAAGATGCGCATAAAGACTATAATAACCCTTGCCGTGATCAATTAAGATTACATTTCCATAACCAAGGAACCTATCATTGTAAACTACTTTACCTTTAGCAACTGCATGAATAGGAGTTCCAAGAGGAGCTTTAATATCTATCCCATTATTCTTAACTGTTGTTCCATATTTGGGATTTACTTTGTTACCAAATGTCGATATAATTGTTCCTTGCACAGGATACTTAATTTTACCAACAACATTTCCAAAATAGTCGATTGCACCTTCCTGCCTCTCCCTTTCTTTCCTTTCTCTCTCTAATTGTTCTATTAATGCCTGAATTTTCTGTGTGGAACCTCTTAATTCCCTTGTAAGTTGTTCCTGTTTTGTTCTTTCCTTCTTTATGGACTCAAGCAGACTTTGTTTTTCTTTTCTTTTGCTTGAAAGAAACTCAGTCTCTTTCTCTGCTTCTATGTTTATTTTCTTTATTTCATCCAAGTTTGTTCTTAGAAATTGTCTTTTTACCTCCATTTCCTCTTTTAGCAAAACAAGTTCGGTAAATATCCTTTTATCCTGTTGAGCAATAATTGTAAGATATTCAAATCTCTTTATCGCATCTGCAAAACTCTTCGAGGTTAATATAATTTCCATCGTATGCATCTTTCCTTTTTTGTAAACCTCTCTGAGCCTTCTGTTTAGTATCTTACTCCTTTCATCCCTTCTCTGTTCAAGTGCATTTATTACATTCTGTGTTTTATCAATCTCCTCAGAGATAATCTTCTCTTTATTTTTGAGAGCAATTAGAAGTCTCTTGGTCAATGAAAGCTCTTCATCAAATCTTTCAATTACCTCAAGAATATTTTTTTCAGATGTTTTTAACTCCTCAGTTTTCTTAGTCGCTTCAGTAAGCTTCTCTCTTAATGCGCGTAGTTTTGCTTCCTCATTAGCTATTTTGTCAGAAAACTCATCACCCATAAGAGCAGTAAACAGAAACAGGAACAAAGCAAATAATATACAATTTCTTTTCATATCCTCTATATACAATAAATTTACTGAAATTGCAAGGAATTTCTTTTGTTAACCACAGAGCGTAGTCCTGAGGCTGTAGTGAGGGATTCGAACTCCACAACCTAAGGGGACACCCTAATTAGGTACAAAATTATCTAACCACGATATGATATTAAAATATCATATTATAAATCTTCTCGAAAATACTTGACTTTTTTTGCTCTGTTATGTAGTATATGATACTGTCAAATTAGGAGGTATATATGAAAGCAACAATAGAATTACCGAGAAGGATCCTTTATATATTATTGAGTGCCTTATTGGTTGTGCTCATATCTATATCCATTATTTTCCTCTTTAGTCCACATAAGGCAAACGCTGAATGGAATAGCGATAACGCGTCAACATCAGATAGCTATACCCTATCTCAGATAGAGAAACATCTGGGAGACCTTGTTGACCAACTTGAGAAACTAAATTACAATCTTTCTGATATTGAGGATGAAATGGAGAAGATACGTAATAAAATGGAATAAACTATCCAGACTATATCTGGATAGTTTTGCAAAGGTATGAGTAAAAAATGTCCAGAAATAAGACAATAATTGAAAAGATATTCGAGAAACACACTAACGGAAAAGTTGAACCTGGAAAAGTTATATGGCTTGATATAGACTACCGTGCTGCAAGGGATTTTGGTGGACCAAATGTTGTAAATCATCTTGAAGAACACTACAATGAGAACAGAATAGATAATCCAGATAAAACATTTTTCACATTTGATACATGTGCTCCAGCAAAAACAATTTCTTATGCAAACGCTCAACACAAATGCAGACAATTTGCAAGAAAAGAGAATATCAGGGTTTATGATGTTGATAAGGGAGTAGGAAGTCATGTAGCGATTGAAGAAGGGAAAATCTATCCTGGTGTTACTTCAGTTAGTACAGATAGCCATATGAATATTGTAGGTGCAGTAGGAGCTTTTGGTCAAGGTATGGGTGATATAGATATCGCATTTATCTTCAAAACAGGAAAAACATGGTTTGAAGTTCCCGAATCAATAAGAATAAACTTAAAAGGTGATTTTTCATATCCTGTAACAGCAAAAGATTTAACACTTAAAGTTGTTGGAACAATTGGCCAAAAAGGAGCTCTTGGGCAAGCTATTGAATTTTATGGAGATATATTACCCAAATTGAAGTTGTTTGAGAGACTGACACTCTCTAGTATGGCTACAGAAATGGGTGCTATTATCGGATTAATTCCTCCTACAAACGATATTCTTAAAATACTAAGAATCTCGACGGAGAAGGATATTGAAGGAGTTTTTGCTGATAAGAATGCGAAATATGTCAAAGACATACAAATTGACATAGACGGCCTTGAACCACAAATTTCACTTCCCCCAAGCCCGGAAAATGTAAAGAATGTAAGGGATGTGCTCGGATTGAAAATTGATAGCGTTTTCATCGGTTCTTGTACAAATGGAAGAAATGAGGATATAAAACTTGTAGCTGATTACTTAGATGGTAAAACAATTGCTTCTGGAGTCATGCTTAGAATCGTTCCTGCAACGAAATTAGTGTATATGCAACTACTTGAAAATGGTGACATAGAAAGACTTGTTAAGTCTGGTGCAATAGTTAGTAACCCAGGATGCGGAGGTTGTGCACAAGGTCAAATAGGTATGACAGGCAAGGGTGAAGTTCAATTAAGCACAGCAAACCGGAACTTCCCGGGTAAACAGGGCTCGGGAGATACATATCTCGTAAGCCCACTTGTTGCAGCAGCAGCAGCTATTAAAGGAGAAATTGCTCTCCCCTGATTTAACAGCTTTTGCAACGCAGAGCACGCAAAGTCTTCGATCCTGAGTGATTGTTTGTGAGCATACATGCTCAGACCGAAGGGATCACATATATAATGAAATTAATTTCTTTAGTTATAATAAAGGTTTTCATTCTAACTCTTGTTCCCTGTTTTTCAAACTTTGTGCCTGAAATATCCTTGGAGCCTTCGGGTATGGGGTACTTCGGGAAGTATACAGGAAACAGCGAAAGATACAATCTCGACGGAGGGCTGGATATTTCAATATCTTTGCTTAGTTGGCAGTCAACTGAGTTTTTTATTGAATATAAGAATATCCTTGAAATGGGTAAACAAGTGGGGAATATAAGTCTTGACCCACTCTATTCTCACACTTTTATTATTGGCGGTTTTAAGGTTAAGAAACATTGTTATCTTTTTAAATCTTACCTTGTCCACGACTGTAAACATGTTATTGACAAGCCACCAGATTCTAATAAGGTTGTTTTCAACAGACTGAAGTTTTCTATCTCCCAGAACCTGTCATGTTTTTTTAAACGTTTTCAGGTAGAGATTAATAAAAAAGAGAGGATGAGAAAACTAAGGTGGGAATTTATTTACGGCTTTTATCCACAGTCACAAGTCATAGATTATCTTAATTCAAAACCCTATTACCATCATGATTTTGAATTAAAACTTGAATTTCCACTATTCTTTTTTCAAAAAGGAGAGGTTTTTTCAGCTGTCAATGCACGTTTCGTAATTAGCGCAAACGACCCTCCCAGGTATTATAGAGATATTTCCATTTCATTTGAGTCTGTTTTCTTCAGTAAAAGAGGAGCTCTGGGTTTTTACTTCGAGTACTTCCCTGTTTCGCAAAACCCCATAAAATCACCTGAGGGACTGTCAATTTTGGGCATCAAATACTATTTCTAATTCAACATAGAGGAGATATATCATTACCTCGACAGAATGCATCTAAAAAGTAAATTCGCATGGGATATTATATTTTTTAGCAACTTTTATTACTTTTAATTTTAGCTCATTTTTGTAAGAATCCTTATGCATAAGATAGTGTTTATATTTTGGAAGAATGTCTGGGTAAAACCTAATAAGTATTTTCTTTATATTACTCCATGCTTTTGTGTAAAGTTGAAGTGTATCAACAAGTATACTATCAACACCTGATTGTGAAGCCTGCAAGAAGATCTCCTCAATTGTTTCTGTATTATCTGAAAAATATGGAAGAACAGGACTAAAAAAGAGCCAGGTATCTATTCCTTCTTTTGAGAGTTCTGATAGTGCTTTAAATCTTTCATTTATGGATGGGGTTTTTGATTCAAAAACCCTTTTAACTTTCTCATCAATGAGTGCAATCGAAAACCCTACGTTGGCATCCTTTAGTTCCCGAAGAATATCAATATCTCTAACTACAAGAGGAGATTTTGTAAGAATAGAGACTGAAAACTCACTGTCTACCAATCCCTCTAAGCATTTCCTTGTTATGTAATATTTTTTCTCTGTTTGCTGATACGGGTCAGTAACTGTACTTAATGATACTACACCTGGTTTTAGCCTCTTTACCTGCTTCTTTAAAACCTCTGGAGCATTAATCTTTACATCAACGAAACTTCCCCATTCCTCTTTGTGGTTAGAGAACCTTTTCATGAAGACCGCATAGCAATATATACATCCGTGTTCGCAACCAGTGTAAGGATTTAAAGTATAGTCAATGGTAGCAATGCCTGATTTGTTCAGTATGGATTTACATTTTACTTCATTGATAATCATAGGGGAAAAGGGATGGAAAATGATTTATTGGCAAAATTCGTCATTCGGAATTGGGAATTCGGATTTTGTTCACTTCCTTTCCTTAACGTACACTTTATATGCTTCAAAAATTCCTTTGGATAGTGCTTCTTCAATAGTAGGAGGAACATAGTTATACTCTTTCACTCTTCGCATAATCTCATTCTGTTGGGATTGTTCATCAAAATCCATATTCCCCACCTCATCAAAGATTGTGTCGAGCATATGAATGCCAATCTCTATATCATTAATCCCAATTTTATGTATGTCCATGCCTGCTTCACAGCAGGGTTGATCAGGTGGTCATATAAATCTGTTTGTTCGAGCCATTAAACCTCCTCTTTTTTCTCAATATACATAAATTGTTAGTTTTTTTCAAGAAAAAAACAACTGTTAAGGAATTAAAATACCTTCACAGAAGTGGTCTTAAATGTTAGAAAGACAGGTGAACCAATAGATAACCTCATCCTATCGAAGGACGCCTTCGTGATAAGTGCTATGAATTCAGCACCTGTATCGCAGCAGACTCTTACTGTATCTCCCTCAATTTCAATCCTTTTTATCATCCCTTGCAGCACATTTCTTGCACTTGACTCAAAAGGTTTTCGTGAAAGGATAATATCCTCTGGTGGAATCAAAATGTGAACCTTTCCCTCGATATCAGTAGCAACTTCAACTTTGAGACCATGTGGTATCTCTACCCACTTGGAATTACCTCTTTCTTTGATAACACCAGCAAATAGATTTTCAATACTTCCCTTAACAAGTCTGCCATTAACAATGGATATTATTTCATCACTCAATCTGTACGCTTGGAAGAGATCATGTGATGTAAAGATTATAGTAGTATTCTTTTTTCTATTTATCTCTTTAATGAGTTTTTCTATAACGCTAATATGTATTTTATCAATATTTGTGAAAGGTTCGTCAAGGAAAAGGATTTCTGGTCTCAACACAATTACTCTTGCAATTGCAACCCTTTGTGTTTCACCTCTTGAAAGCTCCTTGGCTTTTCTATCTTCAAATCCGCCTAAATTCACCAACCTTAGTGCTTCTCTTGCTTTTGTATAGAAATTCTTCCTACCACTCTGTCGCGCTCTCAAACCGTATGCAACGTTCTTTACAACTGATGTATTAAAAAGATAAGGGTTTTCTAACACCATCGCCATCTTCCGTCTAATGCTAATAGTATGAGAATTCTTTCCAGAGATTTCCTCCCCCCTATAAAAGAGTTTCCCACTGTCTGGTCTCTCAATAAAATTCAGTATTGAGAGTAGCGTGGTTTTTCCAGAACCATTCGGTCCTGTGAGACCATATATTTTTCCTTCCAAAAAATCTAAATGAGGAATATCGAGGTTGAAACCATTAAGATTCTTTATTAAACCTTCAGCTCTTAATATTGATCCTGAATTTGATTTCCTATTGATCATCATACAAGTTTTCTCTGAAAACGATGTGCAAGAATGTTTATTGTAAACGCGATTGTAAGCAGAATTATTCCGAGTGCAAGACCTAATGCAAATTCTCCTTTACCTGTTTCAAAAGCAATTGCTGTTGTAATATTCCTTGTATATCCTCTAATATTCCCTCCGAGCATCATAGAAACACCTACCTCTGCAAATACCCTTCCAAATCCAGCAATGACTGCAGAGAATATGGCAAATTTTCTTTCAGAGATAATGATGGACGCGGTTTGAAGACTGTTTGCTCCAAGAGTAAGTGCAGTTTTTTTGATCCTCTTATCCATGCCATGTATCGCAGAAACAGTAAGGGCAGTCACAATAGGCAATGCAAGAATGAATTGACCAATAATCATTGCACTTGGAGTATAAAGAAGTTCCATCATTCCAAAAGGTCCTCTTCTTGAAATCAGTGAATAGACAAATAGGCCAACAACAACTGTTGGTAAGGCAAGAAGAGTATTTAATATCACAATCACTCCCCTCTTTCCCCAGAAATCCCTGATTGCAATAGAAAACCCAAGTGGAACACCTACAGCAGTAGCAATAGTTATGGATAAAAATGAAACCTTCAAGGAGACAAGAACAGTAGATACAAGCTCAATATCTAACCCTACAATCATCTGTATTGCATTAGTAAAAGCTTCAAAAATGTTATTCATTTGATTTAATTAAACCACAGACAATGTATTTGTACACACATCACAAGAACACAAGTGTTACCGAAACACTGCAACGCTTCAAGGCTATTTATATGCATTTGTGTGGAAAAGAACTTCTCCATCTTTATTAAACTCACCAATTATCTTCTGACCCTCAGGTGAGGTAACCCAACCAATTAATATCATAGCGTAAATATAATTCACATGCGGATGTTTGTCAGGACTAACTGCAATGATTCCGTAAGGATTATGTAGTCTTTCATCACCTTCACTCAAGATAATAAGGCTTATTTTATCTTCATAGGCAATATAGGTACCTCTATCAACAAGGGTGTAAGCTTGTTTCTCATCTGCTAGTTGCAGCGTTGCTCCCATTCCCTGACCTGTTTCAAGATACCATTTACCTTCTGGTTTTAGGTTCGTAGTATTCCATAGTATTTTCTCTTTTTTATCTGTTCCTGAGTCATCACCACGGGAGGCAAACACTGATTTGTTCTCATATATCTTCATTAGTGACTCTGTAGCATCTTTCCCTTTAATCCCAGCAGGATCATCATCGGGACCCACTATGACAAAATCATTATACATAACATCCCGACGATTAACACCAAAGCCATCGGTTACAAATTTATCTTCTGCAGGACGTGCATGGACAAAGACAATATCAACATCCCCATTTTCACCAAGCTTCAAAGCCTTTCCGGTACCAACGGCAATAACATCTACCTTAACATCAAATTTCTCCTCAAAAGGCGGAAGTAGAACATACAGAAGCCCAGAATTTTCAGTACTCGTAGTTGTTGACATCTTGATTCTTTGCCTGGCAAAACTGCTTGATACAAAAACAAAAATTAAAAATAACTTAAGTGTGAAAAAAATAGTTTTCTTAAATCCTTTTGATTCCATCTCTCTTTAGTTAGTGTAGATTATTTTCCCTGAATTTGTAGTATCATATCCGCCAAGATTCTTGGCTATTCTTTTGAATTGCTTTGACCTTATTGTCTCCAGAAACAACTGCACTCTCTTAGAAAAAAACAACTCTTTCATGATAATAATGTCAAACCGTTCTTTAATCAGAGGAATAAATCCAAGCCCAAGCATATTCGAAACTGCTCTTATACCAATTCCACAATCGTTCTTATTATTTAAAACACTTAATCCAACTTCTAAATGTGTTGTTACCTCATTTTTATATCCTTCGATTAATAAAGGTGATATTCCCAGATTCTTTAACGAGAGATCAAGCAGTTTTCTGGTTCCTGAACCTTTTTGTCTATTGATAAATCTGATTTTCTTTCGTGAAATGTCTTCAATAGTTTTTATTTTCTTTGTATTACCTTTCCATACAATTAATCCCTGCTCCCTTTCAACAAAATTTACAGTTACTGTGTGGTAATCACCAAGGTATAAATTAATAAATGGGAGATTGTACTCATTGCTATCTTCATGGAGAAGGTGAGCTCCTGACATATGTGCCTTTCCTTCTTTCAAAACAGACAATCCTTTAAGACTTCCAGTTTTATAGATGAATGGGAAAATATCAGGCATTTGCTTTTTCATAATATCTATTAGTTGATTAAAAAGGATGTCATCACTTCCCGTTATCATCAGAATATTCTCTAACTTCCTTAAATGCTTTTTCATACCTGCACTTACCTCAAGCCATTCATCAACCATATCCTTAAGGAAAATCCATTTGCCAGTGATCTTTGTTGCAGGTAGTTTTTTCTCTGTAATCAAAGAGTATATCTTCTTTTCATTAATTCCAAGATACCTGGAAAGTTCCTTTGTATTCATTATTCTATTACTCATAGCTTTACCATATAACACATCTACAATTTGTTGTCAAGAATAAAATTACTTATAATAACTTATAGTTACTACATCTAAGGTTTTCAAGCACCATACATTTAGTGAAATAACAATATGTAATCATAAAAATGAGATTCCTGAAGGTCTGTTCAGGAACCTTGCTATTATTCTTGACTTTATGTTAATGTTATGATATGTCATTGAAGATATGCATTTACAACTAAAGATGACAAATTCATATTAGAGAAATTTGTTCTTTATCTGATTATTATTGAAGAATAAAAGAAACGATGTCCATATTTTTATATCTGAACAAAATCTATATCCCCTTTTATGTAATCTTCCTTCTTGCAGCACTTTTTGCTTCCATTATTTCTTATAGAAGAAGAAAAGAAGAGTTGACAAGACTTTACCTCGCGACATTGATTATCCTAAGAACCTTTGTTTACTTCCTACTCTTATCTGCTTTCTTTTTCCTTATTATAGAACTTCGTTTTTCAACAAAGGAAAAGCCTACGGTTTTCGTACTACTCGATGCATCAGGGAGTATGGACATGAAAGTAGATGGTATTTCTCGAAAGACAGAAGCTCTACAATTCTATAAAGATAGAATCATCCCATCATTAGAGAAAAAGGCAAATATACGATTTTTCCTTTTCTCAGATAGAATCTATCCTTCACCCGATTCAATGGATATAAACAAAGGGACAACAATGATAGGAAACGTGCTAAAGCAAGCTTCAGTAATGAAAGAAAAACCACCTTCAGCTGTCTTTCTCATAAGTGACGGAAGAAATACTGCAGGAGTAGAACCACTTGAAATAGTTGAACGGTTACCATTTCCCGTCTTCTCTTTTAAGGTTGGTAGGTCTTTGAAAGAGAGCAATATTAAGATTGAATCCATTCGTGTGAATCCAATCGTCTATATAAATGATACAATACCTGTTACCGTAATAATTAACAGTTATTTTATGCCAAGAAAGGATATAACAATAGAAATTAAGAAATCAGGAAAAGTCCTTAGTAAAAAGAAGATATCATCAGTGAAGGAAGGTATTGACTATCCAGTTCGTTTGACATTTGTCGCCGATAAGGCTGGAATTCAGAATTACGAGATAAATATAGTACCATTTGAGGATGAATCGAATAGAGAAGACAATAAGCGTAATTTCGCTGTAAAAGTTCTAAAGAAAAGGAAAAATGTTGTGCTTCTCACTTATCAGTTAAACTGGGATTACCGTTTTCTTAGAGATTTCCTTATTACTCAAGACGATTTAGAACCTACATGTTTCGCCAAAATTGGAAATAGACAATACCTCATTCAAAAAGATAAGAAAGAAAAAAAAGGGAATCTTATCACTGAGACAATCTTAAATGCTGACATCCTTATTCTAATCAATCCAGAAACAATTGAACAGAATCTTTTTTCCAGAATTACTAGTAGAGTTTCTCATGAAGGTATGGGACTTCTAATCATCGGAAATAAACTTCCCGACTTTTCAGAATTCAGAAATGTTTATCCTTTTGTTACATCACGAGATCCCCTCACCGGTGATTTCGAACCAATTTTTGTAAAATCCGGCTTAATCACACCAATCTTTAAGATAGATGAACATTCTACTCAGACATTGCCACCTTTGTCAAATCCCTTAAGAATTAAGATAGTGAAACCAGTAACAGAAGTTTTTCTTGAAGCTAAGAAGGGTGATATGGACAACATCCCCCTTTTTGGAAGCTTAAATTATGGAAAAGGAAAAATTGCTGCTTTCACAGCAGAGAATATATGGCATTGGAAAATGCTTTCACTTTCTACTGGTATGAATTCAAGCACCTATGAGGAGATAATGAATAATATATTAAAGTGGCTTGCCGTAAGAAAGGAGGAAGAAAGAGTTGTTCTCTATGTACAAAAAACAAGATTTCTCTCTGGAGAACCAATTACACTTTCAGCAGCTCTCTATGACGAAATGATGCAACCAGTAGAAGGAGGTATAATCGGTATTAATCTTAAAAAAGGCAAGGAGACTATAGAAGATTTCTTGATGAACGATGTTGGTGAGGGCAATTATGAAAAGACAATAACAGTATTTGAATCAGGAAAATATACCTTACAAGCTGGAGTGAATCTCCCAAAAGGTTATGAGAACAAACCAACTCTTCAATTCGAAATAGAGTCACAGGAGATTGAGAAACTGAATTTTGAACCAAACCACCTGTTACTCGACAATATATCTGATATAAGCGGTGGAAAATCAATAACATTAGAAGGAGAAGAATTAGATAACCTAAAACTTAAACCTTTCTTACTTTTGACAAAGAAGAAACTTCATTTTGGAAATAGCCTTTTTATTGTCCTCCTCATCTCCTCTTTCTTTATTACAGAACTCTTCCTGAGGAAAATGAAAGGATTAAAATAGTAGAATAGTAGTGCGTAACGAAAAACAGGTCACGGTTAAAAAGGTAAGCATCCATGCTCACAATAGTTTTACCGCAAAATGTTTCACCTTTTGGTTATATGGAATATTATCTAACTTATTTGTATAACAATAGTTTAAACCTTTTATAAATATTTTTGTCCAAATAATAAAGAATGGAAAAGACTGACCTCCAGAAATTCAAAGAAGGTGATGAGCATCTTTTCCGAGAAATTGTTGAAATGTATGGCGAACGTCTATATAACATAGTTATTAGAATTGTGAGAAATGTAGATGATGCACAAGAGATCGTACAGGAAACATTTACGACAGCTTACATAAAAAGAAAAGGTTTTCGAGGAAAGTCATCTATATATACTTGGTTAGTGAGGATAGCCTATAATTATTCAATAAACTGTATTAAGAAGCGGAAACCTACTGTAGAACTAGACCCAAGGCTATCCACAGATGATATCCCCGAACATGAGATTGAGAGGCAGGAACTTGCAAAAAGAATAAACAAAGCTATGGAAGAACTCCCTCCAAGACAAAGAACGGTTTTCACGCTCAGGTTCTATGAGAAAATTCCTTATAAAAAGCTCTCTCAAATACTCAAATGTAAAGAAGGCACAGCAAAAGCACTTTACCATTTTGCAGTTGAAAAACTTAGTAAAAAATTAGGTGACCTCCATCAAAAGAAGTGAGGTATTTCATGAAATGTGAAGATTGTTTAAGAAATTTATTAGATTTTGTTGAGGGACTTCTACCATACTCTGAGGTAGATGCAATAAAAGAACATCTAAGACATTGCGATGCTTGTAGGCTTAATCTTGAAAAAATTGAAAAGACCCTAAAGATCCTCAATGAAGACAAGGTTCCCAAACTAAGCGACTCCAGAACAGGTGCGCTGTTCCCGTTGGTTATGGAAC
>SDBS01000121.1_pt1 | contig 61440 bp, 61 predicted proteins | sample 2277091 | NCBI WGS metagenome assembly SDBS01 (sample SAMN10404972, study PRJNA504765) | marine sediment metagenome | isolation source: marine sediment core GS10_PC15, 163 cmbsf | place: Arctic Ocean: Southern Knipovich Ridge | collected 2010
GCTTTGTATACTTTCGTGATCAGCATTTTACTTTGGACAAAAGGATAGCACTGACTAGCTAGTTATGATTTATCAACACAGAACCTGTAATTTTAAGTTACGACCATTAGTTAATAACAATAATAAAACCGACAACTGGTTTCAATGAGGTGTGACAATGGAGCTATTTAAACCAGAACCAGGTTTGATGATCTGGACAGTTATTTCGTTCTTAATTTTGCTTATTCTATTATGGAAATTCGCCTTCGGTCCGCTCGTCGACATCTTGGAAAAGCGATCGAATAAGATCCAAGATTCGCTTAGGGAAGCGGAAGAGACTCGAAATGAAGCTGAACGCCTTCTGGGAGAATATAAAGAACAACTAAAAGAGGCCAGAAAGGAATCCCAGAAGATAATAGAGCAAGGGAAAAAGCTTGGGGAAAGTATACGTGAAGAGATTATGGGAAAAGCCAAACAAGAGGCTGATCAGACTATTGTCAGAGCCAGAGAAGAAATCTTGCGTGAAAAAGAGAATGCCATAAAGGAATTACGTAGCAAGGTTGCTGATTTGACCATCGAGGCTTCATCTAAAGTGATTCAAAAATCTTTGGATAAGCAGGAGCATTTAAAATTGATAGAGGAATTTATATCAGAGGTGAATAGCTTTGGCAAAGAATGATCGAAGTGCCCAAGCTTATGCAAAAGCTCTCTTTGAGATAGCTAAGATTGAGGATAACGTTGAAAAGCTCAACGACGATCTCTCTCTAGTGAGCCAAAATATTAGAAGCCATCTTAGGCTCAAAAGCACCATGTACGACCCAAAAATAACTACGGCCAAAAAGAAAGCTATCGTGAGCGAAATATTTAGTGAAAAAATTTCCCCTATTGCCTTAAACGCATTCAATTTGTTGATCGACTTAAACCAGCATTCAGCGTTGCCGGAGATTGCAGAGGAATTCTCAAAATTAGCTAACGCGGCGCGTAAGAAGATCATAGCTGAGGCAATTACAGCGGTCCCCCTCACTCAAGAGCTAAGCGAAAAACTCGAGGTTAAACTCTCTGAACTAGCAGGAAAAGATGTCGTGATTAGATCTCGAGTCGACAAGTCTATCATAGGGGGAGTCGTCGTTCGCATAGGCGAACACATTCTCGATGGCAGTATCCGCCATCAATTGAAAGAGCTGCGGGAAAGAATGATCACAGCGGAGGTGCGATAAATAAGTGGAAAAAGATCAACACGTTATCCCATCTGAAGAGATTGATGCAGTTTTAAAAAAAGAAATTGAGGAATTTAAACCCGAAATAGAAGCAATTGAGGTTGGAGTTGTCATTGAGGTTGGAGATGGAATTGCCCGGGTCAGCGGCCTTCCAAACGCCATGTCCGGAGAAATGCTTGAATTTCCTCACGATCTTTTTGGCTTAGCCCTTAATCTTGAAGAGGAAGAAATCGGCGTCGTTCTTCTGGGCGACCATACCGGTGTCTCCGAAGGAGATATTGTTAAACGTACAGGGAAAATTGTTCAAGTCCCAGTTGGTGATGCGCTTGTTGGAAGAGTTGTTAATGCTTTAGGCGAGCCCATAGATGGGAAGGGTGCAATTAGGACAAGCACCTTCAGACCAGCTGAATGGAATGCACCGGGGGTTGTTCAACGACAACCAGTTAAGGAACCGCTGCAGACTGGTCTTAAAGCTGTCGACTCAATGATTCCCATAGGTCGAGGACAGAGAGAGCTGATAATCGGAGACAGACAGACAGGAAAAACTGCTATTGCGGTTGATGCAATCCTAAATCAAAAAGGTGAAGACGTAATTTGTGTCTATGTAGCCGTTGGTCAAAAAGCTTCAACAGTTGCTCAAGTCATAGAGTGTCTGCAAGAAAATGGAGCAATGGATTATACCATTGTAGTATGCGCAGCTGCAGATAATCCGGCTCCTTTGCAATATCTTGCACCATACGCTGGTTGCGCCATAGCTGAGCATTACATGTATGATGGAAAACATGCCCTGATTGTCTACGATGATCTTTCCAAGCATGCGCAAGCCTACCGGCAACTCTCCCTTCTCCTTCGTCGTCCCCCGGGAAGAGAAGCGTATCCGGGCGATATTTTCTATCTTCACTCACGCCTCTTGGAACGGGCAGCAAAGCTAAGCGATGATCTAGGTGGAGGCTCTCTTACCGCTCTTCCAATCGTGGAAACTCAAGCCGGAGATGTTTCCGCTTATATTCCTACTAATGTTATCTCTATTACAGACGGTCAGATCTATCTTGAAATAGACCTTTTCAATGCAGGTGTTCGGCCCGCCATAAACGTGGGTATTTCGGTTTCGCGAGTAGGAGGAGCTGCTCAGATAAAAGCCATGAAACAGGTGGCAGGTCGATTGCGACTAGATCTAGCGCAATTTAGAGAGCTTGAAGCATTTGCCCGCTTTGGAACAGAGCTTGACAAAGCCACGCAAGCTCTCCTTACCCGAGGAGAGCGAATGGTGGAAGTCTTAAAACAACCGCGCTATCAACCCATGCCGGTTGAAAAACAAACCCAGATCATTTTTGCCGCTGTTAACGGCTATTTTGATGATGTTAATGTCGAGAAAATAAGGGATTTTGTAAATGATTTTCTTAAGTTCATGGATAACGTCTACGCTGATATCGGCGACACAATACGTAAAGAAAAATTAATCTCGGAAGAAACGGAATCACGCGTAGTCAAGGCAATTTCTGAGTTCAAGAAATCATGGGGAATAGATAAATAAAGACTGATTGAGAATTAAGAACCGGTGAGAAATGACCAAAGTTCGTGAGATCAAGAGACGAATCAAAAGTGTTGATAGCACCCGGCAGATAACCAAGACCATGGAAATGGTTGCTGCGGCCAAGATTCGCAAGGCGCAAGAGGGAATTGAGTCTGCCAGGCCATATGCTATGAAAATGATGGAAGTTCTTTCCGATGTTGCCCAATATGTTGGGGAAGGAGAACACCCGCTTTTGGAGATTCACCCATCTATTGAAAAGGTTCTGGTTCTTGCTCTTACCTCTGACCGGGGATTGTGTGGGCCATTTAATACCAATATTATCCGTGCAACAGAAGAAATTATCGCAAGAGAGAGTAAGGCCGGGAAAAAAGTTGAGCTGATTCTAGTTGGTCGCAAGGGTGTGAGCTACTTTACGTACATTGGCCACAAGCCTCTGAATCAATATCAAGGTTTTTCTGACTCTCCTACCGTTGAAAGTGCCCGGGAGATTTCCAAAAAGCTTATGTCTATGTATACAGCATTGGAGACAGACCAGGTCTATCTAGTATTTAACCATTTTAAGTCCGTGGTTGAACAATCTCCAGTTGAATACCAGCTTCTTCCCATACAAGAGGAATCTGTCAGCGAAGAACCGGAAAGAATCTTAAAAGGAGAGTATCTTTTTGAACCTGGAGCAGCAGAGGTCTTATATAAACTTCTACCTTCTTATATAGAAGCATTAATCTACAGAGCTTTACTGGAATCAGCAGCAAGTGAGCATGGAGCACGGCGAACAGCTATGAAAAACGCTACGGATAACGCCGCAGAGATGATTAATGAGCTTACAATATCTTTTAATCGAGCACGTCAAGCAATTATCACACAAGAGATTTCGGAAATTGTAGGTGGAGCAGAAGCTTTATAAGAGGCTTCATTTGAGAATCTAAGAGTTTTGGTAAATCTTTAATTTCAATTGGAGGCATAGAAAATGCGCGTGGGAAAGATAGTTCGTATAATCGGTCCGGTAATCGATGCTGAATTTAAACCGGGTGAGCTACCAAGAATTTTAAATGCATTAAAAGTTACAACCCAAAGTGGATCAGGAGAGATTGAATTAATCGCTGAGGTGCAACAACATCTCGGGAATGATCAAATTCGCGCCGTAGCTATGTCTTCGACTGACGGATTAGTACGAGGAACGGAGATATTAGATACCGGTGCGCCAATTTCTATTCCTGTGGGGAAGGCAACTCTTGGTCGTCTATTCAATCTGCTGGGCGAAGTCATCGATCAGGGAGAGCCAGTCGAGAGCGATGAGAAGTATCCAATCCATCGTAAAGCACCTGGTCTTGAAGCTCTTGAACCGACGACAGAGGTTTTCGAGACCGGAATAAAGGTTATTGATCTTTTGGCACCTTATGTCAAAGGAGGTAAAACCGGTCTTTTTGGAGGAGCCGGAGTTGGAAAAACCGTTATTATCATGGAACTAATTCACAACGTAGCTACCAAGCATGGTGGGGTCTCCGTTTTTAGCGGGGTCGGTGAAAGAACACGTGAAGGCAATGATTTGTGGTTGGAGATGCAAGAATCAGGTGTTTTGGACAGCACTGTGATGGTATTTGGACAGATGAATGAACCACCCGGAGCAAGATTTAGAGTAGGTCTTACTGGTCTTACTATGGCTGAGTACTTTAGGGACCAAGGACAAGATGTTCTCTTATTCATCGATAACATCTTCCGATTCGTGCAAGCAGGATCAGAAGTCTCGGCTCTCTTGGGGAGAATACCTTCAGCTGTTGGGTATCAACCAACCCTGGGTACAGAAATGGGAGAACTTCAAGAGCGGATTACTTCCACTAAGCGCGGCTCAATTACATCGGTCCAAGCAATCTATGTTCCAGCGGATGATCTAACCGACCCGGCACCGGCAACTACTTTCACTCATTTGGACGCCACCACAGTATTATCCCGCCAGATTTCAGAGATGGGTATTTATCCGGCGGTTGATCCTCTGGACTCAACCTCACGAGTTCTCGATCCGGAATTTGTAGGCGAAGAGCACTATAACGTTGCCCGAAAGGTTCAAGAAATCCTACAGCGCCTTAAAGATCTCCAGGACATCATTGCTATTTTAGGAATGGATGAACTTTCCGAGGAAGATAAAATTATTGTCTACAGAGCCCGTAAAATCCAGAAGTTTTTGTCACAGCCCTTCTTTGTGGCGGAGCAATTCACAGGAAGACCGGGTGCTTATGTTCCATTAAAGGACACAATTAAGGGTTTTGAAGAAATTGCTGAGGGGAAGCATGATCATGTTCCTGAACAAGCTTTTTATTTGGTGGGAACGATAGAAGAAGCACTTAAAAAAGCTCAAGAGATTGAAGCAACAACAAGTGAGGAGGAGACAGAAGAAGCAGAAGCAACAGCTTCTTAGGATTAAATGGCTGAACATAGAATATACTGCGAAGTTATTACACCAGAAAAAATCGTCTATCAGGGAGATGCCGATATGGTTGTCGCCCCTGGGATAGACGGTGAGTTAGGAATCCTGCCTCTGCATATACCCTTAATGACACTTTTATCGATAGGAGAACTTCGAGTAAAATATGATGATAAACAGGAGTACATCGCTATCGATGGGGGATATATGGAAGTAATAGAGGATAAAGTAGTAGTCCTTGCCAATGCAGCCGAATTAGCTTCTCAAATAGATGTGAAGCGAGCAAAACGTGATAAAGAACGCGCTGAGCGAGAGATAGAAGAAGCAAAGCAAACAGGAGAAGACTTCTACAAAGCGGAGCATGACCTGCAGCGAGCACTTAACAGATTGCGAATGGCTACAAAGAGAAAAACATAATTACAAATCTAAGCCCCCGATAAGCTCGCAATTAAACCCTGATATTGCAGTAGGTTTAGATGATATGCGCAGGAAAGAGCAATATCAGTCTTGAAACTTAAAATCGCGCTTTTTAAAAGCCTTATTGAGTTCATCCTCAACTGCTTGAATGACTTCGGTACTTTCCAAAATGTGGGCCAGACGCTCTTCCTCTATCCGATTCTTTATATAAGGATCCTGCAAGATAGCAGAAAGACGCCTTCCCAGATGGAGTTCTCGAACAACGTAGTTAATTACCCGCACCTCAATTACATCCTGACCTGCATCCTCAAGCATTTCTTTGATGATTTTCCGTAATCCTGACTCAGGCATCTAAGTATTCTCCTTTGCTCAGATATTTTATTTCCTCTTGTCTGCCTTTATATTATACTAGCATTCACCTTGTAACTTACCAGATATTTGTATATCTTAACCTTGAGTACCCTTTTCTTTACCTCTAAGAGCTTTTTTCTATTAGGATAATACCACTTAAGCAATAAAAATACCCCCTGCTTGTCACAATTGCCCCAAACAATCAAATTGGACAGATTGATCTTTGCGGCAGTTTTTTCAAAGCTTTAACCATACTAGACTATATTATAGCCAATGGATGGAGGCAAACAACCTTGGAACTTTTCTTTCACCTATTTTTCCACGTCTGATCGTGGTAAAATCTTTAAAGACCAAAAATGAGGAGGAAAATTAATGCAACCCGATGTATCTGATGAAGAAATTGGTATGAGATCTTTCCAGTTAAAAAAGGGGAAAGCCACAGAACGAGCTATCGAGAAGATACGCTACAATCTGGGAGATGATTGGGGCGAACTAACTGGAGACGAGATTGAATTGCTGGAGTGGGTACTTGGTGATATCTGGGCTTTTATTGCCAGAAGTGATTGGGAGCAAATTGCGTTTAGTGAATTAACCTTAGACGACGTTTTTAGTATCATTAATATTGCCAGGCAAATAATAGCTCACAAAAAAATTGGCTCCGTTGGACTAAACGAAATACATGCGATGATCAAGAAGCTAGAATCAGAATAGAGCTTACCGGATTATGGCTATACGAAGATTTATAAATTAGGCTCGAGCTGCCTTTTTCTTCTCAAGGGATTTTTTAACTTTCTTCAGACGGAAGAGGTCTTCTCTTGCTCTCTCTTCTAAGGTCATTTTGATATAAACAACTTGCTGCTTAAGATCAGGAACAACTATATGCTCAAGAGCGTTTACTCTTCTATTGGTCTTTTGAATCTCTTCCCCCAGCCTTTTTAGACGAGTTTCGATGTCCGCACTGTCAATTAGAATATCAACAATTTTTTCGAAATTTTCTGCAGTTTCATCAATTCTGCTACTCACTCCTGTGATGCTATAACCTCGACCTAGGACAGAACGGACATAACTCCTCTTCTTTTTTACCACTGGAATTGGAATTCCCATAACATGCGTTCCGCTTATATCAATGGTCACCTCCGCCTTGGTAGCAAAGGATGCTGATTTAACCATCACCACCCCATCAACAGCTTCGGCAACTGCCAAAGAATACTGAGCATTTGAGGTTGCTTTCTCCAACAACGAACTTAGGCGAAGTGTTTCGTCAATGACAGACATAAACTCAATAAGCAACGCATCACGTTTTTGCTTAAGCAAATCTTTTCCTTGCTCAGCCAGAGCTATCTGCGCCTTTTTATGAAGCAATTCCATTCTTGTGGGGCTTACTTGTTCCACTTGCTCACATCCTGGTTTCAGCTTTATAGGAATTAGCTTGTAGCTTGTAGAGTGCAAAACTCAAAGTATTTTGCTTGTCCTGAGTTTGTCGAAGGGAATTTTAAATTGTTATTTTGCGTTTTGCGTTTTGCGTTTATTTTGGCATATACTTCTCGATAAAGTCTTTGCTGACTTGTTTGAGCTCCTCCCGCGGGAGTACAGAAAGAAGCTCCCAGCTGATTTCCAAAGTACGCTCAATGGTACGATCCTCATTGCTTTGTGAAACAAAATTCTGCTCAAAGTCCTCAGCAAATTTTAAATACTTTCTATCAAGCTCGGAAAGGGCTTCCTCTCCTACAATGGCAACTAGTCTTCTAAGATCGCGACCTTGCGCGTAGCCAGCATAAAGCTGATTGGCAACTCCGCGGTGGTCTTCTCTTGTTTTTTCATCTCCAATTCCCAAATTCATAAGTCTGGAAAGACAAGGAAGTACATCAATTGGAGGAAAGATTCCTCTTCTGTGCATTTGACGACTCAAAACAATCTGCCCTTCAGTAATATATCCTGTTAGGTCAGGAATTGGATGCGTCATGTCATCGTCAGGCATGGTCAAGATAAGCAACTGAGTGATTGAGCCTGCTTTTCCCTTCACTCTCCCTGCTCTTTCATAAATCGTGGCTAGATCTGTATACATATAACCAGGATATCCTCGTCTCCCCGGAACTTCTTCTCTTGCTGTTGATATCTCGCGCAGAGCCTCGCAGTAGTTTGTCATATCAGTTAATATAACAAGCACATGCATATCATGCTCAAATGCTAGATATTCCGCTGCTGTCAAAGCACAACGAGGTGTAACAATTCTTTCAATAGTGGGATCGTCTGCCAGGTTTAGAAAGAAAACTACTTTTGAAAGAGCTCCTGAACGGCTAAAGCTTTGTTCAAAGAAAGAAGCTTCTCTATGGGTGATACCCATAGCCCCAAACACAATAGCAAATTCCTCTTCGCCCTTTACTTTTGCTTGCATAATAATCTGCGCAATGAGTTCGTTTGCCGGCAAACCGGCACCGGAAAAAACCGGGAGTTTCTGGCCTCTAACCAGAGTATTTAGTCCATCTATACTAGATATTCCGGTCTGGATAAAGTCTTTTGGCTCCGCTCTAGAGAAAGGGTTAATCGGCGACCCGGCAATATCCAGACGCTTCTCCGGCAAGATTGGTGGTCCTCCGTCAATCGGCTTACCCAACCCGTTTAGCACTCTACCCAAGAGATCTATTGAAACATCAATCTTGGCTACTTCTTCTTTGAATCTTGCCACTGTCTTATCAGCATCAATTCCTTGAGTACCTTCAAAAACCTGAACAACAGCCATTTCACCTGATATTTCCAAAACCTGCCCATTTCTCATCTCTCCACCAGGCAAAATGATCTCGACCATCTCCCCATATGAGACCCCGTGAACGTTTTCAACAAAAACAAGAGGACCTGTGACGTGGCTGACTGTCTTATAATTTATACTCAGTAGTGAACCCATAGGCTCCATCGCTGCATCAGCCATCTATACAACCTCCAGTGAAACAATTTCTTTTTCTATTCTCTTTACTAAGTCCTTTAAGCGTTCTTCCGCTATATCATTTGGAATTTCTTTCATCCTGGCAATTTCCTCTTTAATGGGAAGACTCATAATTTGCATTGAGCTAACTCCTCGTTCCAAAGCTCTTACAGTTGCATCATAGAAAATCAAAATAGCTTTAAGCATCAAATATTGCTTTTTAGGTGGACAAAAAGCATCAACTTCATGAAAAGCAAACTGCTGTAGATAATCCTCTCTGATCATTCTGGTAACCTCTAGGATCACCTTTTCCGATTCAGGAAGAGCATCCGGGCCAACCAACTGGACAATTTCCTGCAGCTCCGCTTCCTTTTGCAGAAGAAGAACCGCTTTGTCTCTCAGCTCCCTCCAATCAGGTGCTACTTGTTCAGAATACCAAGCCTCAACTTGATCCAAGTAAAGTGTATAGCTCTTAATCCAGCTAATAGCAGGGAAATGCCTTCTATGGGCCAGATCAGTATCCAGAGCCCAAAATGCCCCGGTGATTCGCAGAGAGTTTTGGGTCATGGGTTCAGAAAAGTCCCCACCAGGCGGAGATACTGCCCCAACTACAGTAATTGAGCCAATTTTGTCTTCTTCGCCTAAGCAAACCACTCTTCCGCTTCTCTCATAAAATTTTGACAGTCTAGTGGCAAGGTAAGCTGGATAACCTTCTTCGCCAGGCATTTCCTCTAGACGACCCGAAACTTCACGCAAAGCTTCACCCCATCTAGAAGTAGAGTCAGCCATCATAGCCACGTTATAACCCATATCCCGATAATATTCAGCAAGTGTAATTCCCGTGTAGATGGAAGCTTCCCGGGCTGCCACCGGCATATTTGATGTATTGGCAACCAATATAGTCCTCTGCATCAGGGGAACATTGGTACGGGGATCTATTAGCTCCGGAAATTCCGTAAGTACTTCCGTCATCTCATTTCCTCTTTCGCCACAACCCACGTACACGATTATGTCTGCATCAGCCCACTTTGCTAGAGACTGCTCAGTAACTGTTTTTCCAGTTCCAAACCCCCCTGGTATTATTGCGTTCCCGCCCTTAGCAATAGGGAAAAAAGAATCCAATACTCGCATACCGGTTATGAACGGTACATCCGGATCTAGCTTTTTCTTATAGGGACGCGCTTCTCTTGTAGGCCAGACTTGCTTCATGAAAACCTGCTTCGCTCCATCAAGAACCGCTATAGGATCGTCAACTGTGAATTCACCCTTCTCAATCTTTGTGACCTTTCCACTCATTTTTGGGGGAACCATTATCCTATGTTCAATATGCTCAGTCTCCATCACAATGCCGAGTATATCCCCACCGGTCACTTCGTCACCCTCTTTTGCCTTGGGCTCAAATTTCCACTTCTTGTCACGATCCAAAGCTACTCCGGTTATGCCTCGGGGAATATATACACCATACTCTTCAGCTATTTCAGGTAATCTCCTTTGTACTCCGTCAAAGATAGATGATAAAAGCCCTGGCCCTAGTTCCATTAGAAGAGGTTCTTCGGTGGAAACAGTCTTTTCTCCAATTTGAAGTCCCGATGTATCTTCATAAACCTGGATAACTGCTCGGTCTTCTTCTAACCTAATAATTTCTCCAATTAATCCTAATTCACCAACTTTTACAACATCATACATCTTTGAACCGGCCATATCTTCCACAACAACAACCGGACCTGAAACCTTATGTATTTTCCCTTCTATCATTTCCCAAAAACCTCCACTTTATCTCTTTAGGGTGATATCGAAACCAATGGCTCGCTGAACTAGTTTTGACAGATAGCTGCGGCGGGTTTCTTCTCCTTCCACCAGTTTCTCTTTGATTGGAAGGGGAACGATAATTGGGCGATACAGAGTATCTATTCGAAGCCTGGTGCGCTCATCAATAGCACCCATAAATCTCTCGTTCATCGCGATAATTCCACTTGTATCATCATTAATCAAGGCAATGAGTTTTTCTCTTGCTTCACTAGGAGAAGAGGCTTCTTGAACATCAACACCCGCTAGCCTAAAGCCTAAAGCATTTTCCGGATCAGTAAGAACAACTAGCTTATACAAAAATTAGCTCCTCCCTAATCTTTCTCTCCTGCATACCTATTGCTTTACCTCGAATAATAATTCTCAAATTAACCACTTCGTTGTACTTGGCCCAGATATAACTTGCCATGATTCCCATATAAAGCGGGCCCTTTTTATACATTTCCACACCTTTTTCAACTGCAATCTCTTCCATTTTTCTTTCCAAGATTGTTATACTACCCCGGTCAAAAAACCTAGGCATTACCTCCAAAAGTGCCTTTCCATATGAAGTACCGCTTAGCTTAGTTACAACTTCCTCAATTTCGCCAACTTCGGAAAGCAAAAGAAATCGATTTAGGCTTAATTCCTTACCGCCGGAAATAAAAATCTCCTCTTTCTTTTCCCTTATTCTTTCAGCTTTCTCCACATCGTCTTTGATATGAGCGTATTCACGTGCAAAACTGATACTCTGAATACGCAAAAGTGAAAGAATATTAGTAATATCTATTTGAGCAACAATTAACTCACCAACCATCCTCGAATTTGGTGATCTGCCTCTGGTCTCTTTCAAAGCAAAAGAACAGTAGAATTTATCCAATGCTGTTTCAAGAACAGCTAGGTCTTTTTCAAAATCCTTAAATTCACCTGCGCCTCTTTCAAGTAGAGCCTCCTCTGGTTTTTCCGCCTTCGCACTTTTCTTTTTTTTCATTACTTTCAAGTATCCGGGCAAATTCTCCCTTAGAGGCTTAGCGTAGGGAAGATCCCAGGTAATCATGAGGTCAATTACACTCTTTACATCAGGTTGTTTAGCTAACTCCGCAAGGAAAGGAATATCTATCTCACCAGCGGGAATAAGACTTTTAAGAATCTCATCCTCTGTCGCACTAATATGTTTTCCTCTTAATATGCTCTTTAGGTTGTGAAGATCCCACCTGGCCAGAAGAATATCCGTAAGCCTTCTGGGCTCACCGGCCGTGAAAGAGAGTATTTTCCGGAAGGTTCTGGCCAGATTTCTCTTAAAAGCTTCATCGATACTCATGACTTCTATTTCTCCCCTGGCAACGCATTCATCAAGCTCTTTCTTGTAGGGCGTTTTTTCCAGATTACTAATCATGGCTGGAAGATCTTCCAATGTAATTAGTTGCTCGTAAAAACTTCGATCAAGAAGATAACTTCTCATCGCTCGAATCCGAGCATTTATGTAACCGTAATCTGCTAAGCCGACATCCATACTGTAGACATCACACACCTCAGGAGCTAAAAAGAGTTTCTACAATTTTAGATTTTAGGATTTGCTTACCCTTTTCCATACGGGCATCAATAGTGTTAAGATAAGTTATTTTCCCGTCCAAGGTCTTAACACTCAAACCGCCAAGACAAGTAATATCAGTGCGAAGCTCATAGCCATTACTAAGCCTATCAAGAACTTTTCGGGCAAGGGCTTCGTCCTGCTTGTCTACAGAAACTGCAACATGCCCATCAACACGCTCAAAAGCCTCCCGTGCCAAGTTTTCCAATACTCTTTCATAGGCTTTGTCTTGGCGAAGATTCTTTATTTGCAGTTCTGCCTTTTCAAAAGCCTTATCAATAAGTTTCTCTTTGGCTCTTATTGATTCTTCTTTCTTATGAAGCCTTGCTTGATTAATAATTCTTGCAGTTTCACCTTTAAAGGAAAGAGAAGCTTTTTCCAACTCTTTTTGTTTTGCTTGCTCAGCATCTTCTTCCGCTAACCTGATTATTTTGTTAACCTCTTGCTGAGCAGCTTTGAGAATACGCTTCCGCCCTTTTTCTTCTTCCTTGTCTAGGGTCTTAAAAATATCTTCTAACGCCATATTAATTGGCTCACGCCTTTCATCTTACTCAATTAAAATCATGATCATCAATGCGATGGCAAATCCAAGAACGACCATAGTTTCAGGAATAGCCACTAGAATAATAGCTATACCTGACAACTCTGGTTTCTCAGCCATTGCTCCGGCACCCGCCGGTCCAATCCTGGACTGTGCATAGCCAGTTGCTATAGCGCTAAGGCCAATAGCTAACGCAGCGCTCAACGCCTTGGCACTTGCTACCATTGCTGCTCCCTGCAAATTCACTCACCTCCTATATGCTGACTTCCAGTTTTTTGTTGAAATGGTGCATACTCCACTCCGGCAGGTTCGTGAAACTTGCCGAAACATTCCACCAAATGAAGACGTAAAGAATGAATAGAAGGGGTAAAGGCACTGATAATTAGGTTTACAGTGTGCAGAAAAACAGCAAGAAGAATCCCCGCCAATAGAGCAACCGTGCCCCCCATTCCACCCATTCCCTCTGCAAGCTTATTTGACGCCATGGCTAATCCTGCTCCAGCAAGACCAATAGCCATAACTCGAGTATAAGACATAATGTTGCCTATAGTTCCAAAGATCTCAATGACCCCCCGTACGCTACCACCATATGTAGCAAGTCCCATTCCTATCGGGATTAGCAACCATGCCAGCCATCCAAAGAAACTCGCAACCATGCTTAACGCGCCAAGAACAGGAGCGACAGTGAAGATCAAGAAAAGGCCTAATCTCTCATAGACATGTTTCATTTTACCTTCACGATAGCCATTGATCATACCGAACACAAGTCCCGTGCCAACATGGACAATACCCAGTGCCAAAACCATAACCAGTAGAGGAACTACAGACTCAATTCTGTCCATGGGAAAACCAAATCTTTGACCCATTATATAGCCAAATGTTATATGAGGAACCTTTTCAATAAATTCTTCAAAATGTACCTCATGAATAAATCCGACCGCTTTGAGGATTCTTAGAGGAATATCACCAAAAAACTCAACATAAATAATTCCCCAAATAACCGCAGATGTTGCAGCCATACCCAAAATATGAGCAACCATTTCAAGCATCATTTTGCCCTTGAACTTTCTCTTAAGCAAAAGTGCCGCTATTATCAGCAATAGTCCGTACCCAGCGTCGCCGACAATCATTCCGTAGATTAGGGGAAAGAACAAAGCAACAAATGGCGTGGGGTCTATAGTCCCATACTTAGGAGGTTTAGAGAATTGATAGAATAGCTGAAACGGTTTCGCCCAAGGCTTATTGCTCAAAACAACGGGAGCATCTTCCAGCTCCTTATGAGAGACAGCCACCTCATTTACCAATACATTACCCATAAACTCTGAATCTAAGGCTTCCCTTGTTCTTTGCAAATCCTCTTTGGGCGACCACCCTGTTATGACAAAGGTGTAATCAGTTTCTCCAAACTTGGGCAGAATTTTTAATTCTTCCAGACGATCCCTTAAAACATCATGTACGGAAAGCAATCTGAGATACCAATCCCTGGAAAGTCTTTTTATCTCTGATTTTACCTCACTTAACTCGGTTGGGATCTCTTTGCGTCTTTGCTTTATGTGCTCGTAAACACTGTCAATAGGTTGCCCCGCCAGTTCGTCCGGGAGTCTAATTTGATTGACATTCTCAAAAGCTAAGAACTCGTGGACTTCCCGCTTATAGGTTTTATTAAAAACCACAATAGCAGCTGTAGTATTCTCGTCGACATCTGCAGCAACAAGCTCGCATTGTTTCTTGCAAACCTTTTCTAAATCTTCCTTAAGATCATTCAGGCCCGCCTTGTATTTTCTATCAATTAGCAGCGCTACTGATTCAAAACCTTCAGCTGTGTAAAGCTGGTCGGCTAAGGGCTGTATTTTCTCTACAATTGGCTCGTATTTTGCCAGTAAAGACTCTTCAATTTCCAACGCACCTTTTCTGTCTGCCAAACTACGGGTCTTTGTCTCAACCTCAACAATAAGCTCATTTACTTCTCTGGCAAGCTGGTCAACATCTTCTTTCCAAATTCCGGAATAGGCTCTTTCCCTTTCTTCTTTGGAAGCTGTTTTTGTTTCAGAGCTTAACGTATCAACAATTGAGCCTACTCTGGCAACTAGATTATCCAATTTTGTTATTTGCTCAGAGTGCCCTGCATCTGCTTGAACGGGCTTTACGATTCTCTCGCCCTTGTCAACACGCCTGGCGACATCCTCAATATGAAGTGTGCCCATTCGATGCAAGAGATTTACAGCATCGAATAAGTATTTCTTAGCCCCGATAATTTCCACTCTTGACATTTTAACTAACATGGTATACCCCTCTCCACCCTTAGCAGTTGAGGCCTAATAGTTGAGAAATTTGTCTACTTCTACTCAATCAAGGTAATTTCCTTTACTATTATTTCTGCTGCCTCATCTATTTTCTCCTGCCCAGCGGCAACAATCCGCTTTCTATCCTCCTCAACAGAATTTCTTATCTCTTCAGCTTCTTTCTTTGCTTTTTCTATTGCTCTTGCATAATGTTTCTTTGATTCAGCCGCAGTTGTCTCCTCAGCATCTTTTTTAATCTTGGTTGCCTTTCTCCGCGCATCCGCAACCAGCGTTTCTGCTTCTTTCTCAGCTTTAAGAAGTCCTCCTTTTAGCTCAAGCTCTTTTCGCTTGAGATAAACAAGAGGAGAAGGTTCGCTTGCTAAAGTTTCTTGGTGAGCCTTGATCTCCTTAAGCTGATCTTCAGTGTCCTTTTTCTCTTCTTCACCCACATCTTCCTCTTTCTTTGAGGATCCTTCTAACTCATCCACCGCATCTTTGAAAAGCTTAAGATCGTCAGATGCATTACCTTCCCCCGGAATGTTTTTTTCCATCCCTTTATCTCATCTCCCTTCCAGTTTATTCTTCCTTCGCAGGCTGGAAGTAAAAGCAGGCAAATAATACCAAAAAAAATTCCGCCTTACAAGTAAATTATGTTGAAATGCACGCTAATGGATTTCTAGTTTAAGAGGTACTACGAATGTTTTGGAGTTCCAGCCAAAACATTGCTCCATTTAGATAAACAACGCTATATATAGTAAGTGCAAATAATCACATGGTAAGTTACTCACCGCTACATTGTAGCTTTTTTTTAAAAGATTTGGAAGGAATATTTTACGAATACTTGCGGACGGAGCGCTGAAAACTCGTTTTTTCTTAATTCTTCCTGAACTTATCAGGATTGTACTGTCACTTTTTTCCTTACTCCACCGGAATGATTTAGGAGAATAACCGATTCTCTATCGATCCTACCCTCTTCCAAACATTTGATCAAACCGGCAAGTGCAGTCCCTGCCGCCGGCTCACAGGAAATACCCTCTTTCTCCTCAATTAGATGTACGGCTCTTCTGATATCCTCTTCTGATACTGTGGCTACCATTCCATCGGTTCCCAGGATTACTTTCCGGACATAAGGATAGCTAAAAGTGGGATTACCGTTGGCTAGAGTTGTAACAAAGGTTTTTGGGTCGGGGATTGAGTAAGAAGGGTCGAGTGTTTCTTTGCCATCTTCATAAGCGCGCACAATCGGTGCGCATAGCTCTGGTTGAATGCAAACAATCCTGGGAATTTTCCCGGCCATTCCCAGACCAACCAGCTCAGAATAACCCTTATAAAAAGCGCAGGGACCGACTCCGCTGCCAATGGCCTGGATATAATAGTCAGGCTCAATCCCGTATTCCGCAATTTCAAAGGCCAAGGTTTTGACTCCTTCAATGCGGCAGGGATTACCAAATCCACCCTCCGAAATAAGACTCTGCTCAGTTGCATAATCAGACGAATGCTCGATTGCATCAAAATAGGTTCCTTTGACCATTTCAACTCCGACTGAGTCGGGTATGGAAAAATCCACCCTGGCCTCTGCCGCTGTCGGAATAAACATATGCATCCTGAAAGGCCGCACCAAGGATGCTGCACGTGCAAAACTAGCGGCCGTATTCCCGGTTGAGCAGATCACAAACTCATCTATTCCTAACTCTCTGAAACGGGATATTGATAGTCCGGCTTCCCTGTCTTTGAAGGTAGCCGTCGGATTTTTGCTTTCATCTTTTATCCATAGGTTAGACAAACCAAGTAACTGCCCCAGATTCTTGCTTCTATATAGCGGTGTAATTCCTTCTTCGATTAGTTCAGCATTTCCGGGATCCTCTATGGGTAGAAGACGCCAATATCTCCAGATTCCGTCACGCGTTTCATCAACAAAATCCCGAACCTCGGCTAAGTTGTATACAAACTCAATCAACCCGCCACATTTACATTTAGTGATATGCACATCAGGGGCAAAGACCCTGCCGCAGTCTACGCACCTTTGCTGAAATCTCACCCTTTTTTGACCTCCTCCATGAACCTGGACTTAATAAGGTCTGGCGTCACAGGGATAGGGTTAACTTTTGCATTACCTTCTTCTACCTTAACAATCAGAAAGAGAGGACCGGTCTCTTTTAATTGCTGCAGAGCTTCTTCAAATTCGCTCTTATTGTTCGTCACCTGAACCTTGGTCAGACCAGCTGCTTGGGCTAACTTGCCTAGATTTGCCACCGTTGCATCGTATGTAGGCTGAAATCCCGTTGACCCATGCGACTCATTGTCCAGAACAATCCAGTAAAGATTTCCAGGTCTCTGCATCGCTACAGTCATCAACGAACCTAGATTATAGAGCAACGATCCATCACCGTCTATTACAACTACTTTTCGTCTAACTGCAATTGACAGGCCCAGACCAATCGAACTTGCCAACCCAATAGAGCCCAGCATATAGAAATGAGTAGGCGCATCCTTCACAGAATATAATTCTTTACAAGGAAATCCCAGATTGCAGATAACCAACTCATCATTGATATGCTTAACAATATACTTTAAAGCGTCTATTCTTTTCATTGCTAATCAGTTCCTCTTTGCCAATTTCCAGAAAACAGGATTTTCTCATCCCTACTCCCTTCTCCCTACTCCCTCTTCTACTCCCTCTTCCAACAAAAGAAGCGGACTCAGAATCACCGCAACCGGCTTTTCCTCTGCCAGAGCATGGCTATAGGCATCGGCCAAAGTCTTCTTGATTTGGCCTAAATCCGAAAGATCAAAATATTGAATTCCTACTCCTTCCAGGAGCTTCTTCAGAGCCTGTCCCATCCCTTGCTGAGCAACGATTTTTTCCCTTTCAACACCGCGATGGCTGACTAAGATCAGAAGCGGGATCTTGTATGTTAGGTTTAGGGAAGCCAGAGCATTGAGGGAATTGCCAATTCCCGATGATTGCATTACCATCGCTGTCTTTTTGCCGCCCAAATAGGCTCCTGCGGCTACACCAACACCTTCTTCTTCGCGAGTTACCGGAATATGTTTGAGATCCCGGTCTTTTGCCATAAAATCCAACAGAGGGCTAATCCAATTGCAGGGGAATGTCACGACAAAATCAACGCCGATCCCTTTCAAGGCTTCATATAAAGCTTGGCTTGCCCTGGTGGAAACTCGCAAAATAATAGGTAACCCCTTCAGTATTTGTATATAAGAAAGTCTAAGTTTCTAATCCTTTACCCTCGGATAGACTCCGCTTTCTCGAAGAAGAAATCACTGCAAAGCGGGTCTTCAGCGAGGTAATCTTGGAAATATCCATACGCCCTAACACGGCAACCCCCGCAAATGTCATTATGCTTGCACTGACGACATTTGCCTTTGAAATTCTTATGTTCACAGATTTCGCGCATAACCTCCGTCTCCATAATTTCTGCCAGACTTGATTCCCGGAGATTTCCCACTGGCAGCTTCAGGAGAGGACAGGGCAAAACGTCACCATTATCTCTAATACTTATTAGACCTTTGCCTGCCCTGCAACCCGGTAGTACCCGGTTAAAAAAACCAGGCACATCCAATCCTTGCTCATGCATCCTGCGCAACACAACCCAGTATTGCGAACCGGTTGTGGTACATATTTCAAGATTATTATACTTCTGCTGCTGTTCGTAGAGTTCCATTAGATTCTTGGCAAAAAAGGCACCCGGATGGGTATCGGGAAGATCCTCTTCACCCCGTCCCAAGGGGATGTAATGAAAAGTAATACAGGTTTTTGCTCCCAGATCATTGGCCAAGCTGAAAACTTCCTTAAAATCGTAGGGATTCTCGGTAGTAATACAATGGCTAATCAGTAAATCAAGACCAGCTGCTTTTACCGCTTTTGCTCCTGCTACGGCCCTGGCAAAAGCCCCTTTGCCTCTGATATTGTTATGTGCTTCCCCTACACCGTCAAATCCGATTATGGCTTGCTTAACACCATTATCTTTCAATTTCCCGGCAATGCGCTCGTCTATAAGCGTTCCATTTGAAGCCAGGTCGATATGATCGAGCTTGGACGAAGCATAGGCAGCGAGCTCAAAAAAGTCTTCCCGCAAGAGAGCCTCCCCGCCCGTTAGAGTCAGTTTTGCTTCATCCCAAAAATCGGCAACTTGGTCAATGACATCCTTCGCCTCTTTGAAACTGAGCTCATCGTCGGCAAAACTTCCCGCGTTGTAGTGGCAATGCTTACACCTTAAATTACACTTTTTCGTTACAGCGAATTTGACATCCATTTTTTATCACTTCGTTTCGATTTGGGACGAGCGAAAAGACTTAGAAAATCGCTCATTCCTGGTACCTTGTGCCTAGATTTATATTTGACATTTCTTCAGAATTTTTAATTTCCAACCTTGCCTCTTAGTGCAAAACTCAAAACAGCTCGAATTAGGAATTATGGTTTTTAGACATTAGGGAATTAGTAATTAGAAATTCCGGCTCTTTTCCTTATTCCCCCATACAAGCCAAAAGCCCTCTCTCATCCCTAATCCCTTTTAACTCATGATACATAAGGGGTCTTCAGCTAAATAATCACCAAACTTGGCATTCGCTCTTGACCTGCAACCACCGCATATTGCCTTGCTACCACAAGAACCGCATTTACCTTTCAAATTACGCTGGCGCAGATTATTGAACACATCCGAGTTTTTATAGATTTCATAAAAACTTTGCTCCCGCAAATTACCGGCTACAACCGGTAGGTAGGCACAAGGAGTAACGTCCCCGTTGGGGAAGATGTGAAAGCGGGTGATTCCGGCAGTACAACCGGTAATATCAAAATCCAAATCCATCTTGGATCGAAGATAGACCCAAAACTGAGGATTACAGATGGGCTTGAGCCACACACTGGTAGTCTTTTGTCTCTCAATTATATAGTCAAATAACCACTTGCATTCTTCTTTATTGATATCAGACTGATCCACTCCTCTTCCTATAGTGATTAAATGAACCAGGTAGATACGATATATTCCCAGTTCTTCAGCCAGATCAATCAGTCTGGGCATATCATCAATATTATGTTTGGCTACAGTGGTATGAAACTGAAATCTTAATCCTGCCTTTCTGGCAACCTGGAAACCCTGCATGGCCAGATCAAAGGTACCCTCTAATCCTCTAAAATCATCGTGCTTCTTGCCAACTCCATCAATGCTCATGCCAAAACTATAAAGGCCGGCATTCTTAAGACGTTGAGCCATCTCCTCATCCATTAAAGTTCCATTAGTCGCCATGCAAACTTGAACATCCGTGGTATTGGCATATTGGACAAGTTCAAAAATATCTTCTCTCATCAGAGGCTCTCCGCCGGTAAAGGCAAATTTAACCGATCCAAGTTTTGCTGCATCATCGATTAAGCGCTTACCTTCCTCGGTAGTTAACTCATCAGGGAACTCTTTACCTGAGTCGAGCATACAGTGCTTGCATTTGAGATTACAGGCGTTGGTTACCGCCCACACCACCTCACCAGGCAAATAGCTAAAGCAGCCTGTTCCTACTGCATCGTTTTGAAATACTTTAACATTATTCAGCGCTGTACTTTCATTCTTTAGCATTGGACTTTTTCCCATTTCATAGCCCTCCTAAAATGAAAACTCCAATAAGCGATACGGGTACCAAAAACATAGCGAAAAATCCGTTGGCATTCAGAAACTTAAGCCCCTGTTCGTCCTTCCAGGCACCTTTTTGAAAAGCCAGCAAGTTCTTGGCAAAAAAGAACATGGGAATGAGGAGCAATAATAAGCTTATTCTGGCCACTCCCAAAAAGAAAAAAGGAATATAGAGAAGAAACATAAAAACAATTAAAAAGCTGTACACAGGTACCATTCTCTCTCTACCAAAAATAACCACCAGGTTTCTTCGGTGTGCTGCCTGGTCAGCCTCAACATCAGGAAATTCCCTAATTAGTTTTTGACTTAAAACCCCTACTATATAGGGAAGACTCACAATAGTCGGAAGCCAGCTCACATGACCGGTCTGCAAATAATACCCGGCAAATATCGGCGTCCAACTGTTATTAAAAGCCAGCGAAATCTCTCCCAAACCCCGATAGGAAAACCGAAAAGGTTTGCCTGAATACGCATAAGCCACCAACATCCCGACAAGTCCCAAAGGGAGCGTCCACATACCAGTCTTGAAGTAAAACTGCAGAATGATTCCCAAAGGTAGTGCCAGTAAAAAACTTATCAAGGCCATAGAACGAGCCTGCTTTTTCTCAAGTAATCCCTCAACCAGTACTTTGCTTCCTCCGGTAATCTCGCTGGCATTCTTTGCATCAGTCTCGTAATCAAAGTAGTCATTTGATACATAGGCAGCTTCCACCAAGAGAAGCACGGCAATTAAGGATATCAGAAAGACTACCCAATTCAAGCTTTGCTTTTCATACCAGGCCAAAGTTGTTCCCAAGAGAAAGGGATAGAGCATGGTTTGGTGCTTGAACGGTTTAGATATCCTAATCCAAGGAGAGACCTTCAGCCTGGAAATAATTGATCCTTCCACAGAGGTTCTTTCCTGCGGATATGCCATGAAATTGTCCTTCTTAGACCCGGAACCAAGCCATTGTCTTGCTAATTATTTAATCTAATCCTAACAAAACCGGAACTCTCCGACAAGAAGAGCCCATTTGTTCTGTGCCAATTCATGCAGTATAAGCAAAAATGTTACAATACAAAGTTAAGTCGGCCAAGTCCGCATTATCAATCCCAGCACCAAAGGAGCCACGCCTATGTGCCGCCTGCCTTCGCCGAAGCGGCTACGCGCAGGCATTGGTTCCACCGAGATCACCACGACACGGCCATAGGACTCCATTTTATCTATAAGGATACTAGGAGCAAAAGATGCAAAAGAAGCAAAAGTGGCTGCCTCCCTATAATGCTATAATCCTGCTCTCAGTACTTGCCGCTGTCATAGTAACATCAGCCTTTATATATTTCTCAGCGACCCTCTATCTAGCTGAAAAGGCCATCTCCAAGCCGCCCAGTCGTCCTGACAGAAGCAAAGATACGTTCCGTCTGTTAATAGCTACAAAACCGGACAAGGTAGATAAGAATCCCCTGGAGACAGGTATACTGTCATTTCTTGCCAAAAAGATGGGGAAAGAAGTTGTTCCGGTCCAAAGAACAACTTCTACTGAAATTGACCGGGTTTTAGCGCAGAATGAGTTTGACATCGCTTTCACTTCCAACAAAACACATCTCGAAGCCGCACAAAAAGGTTACGCTGAATTGCTGGTAATACCAGTATCAAAACATAGTTCCGCGGAGACATATTTGGTTTCCGTGAGGAAGAACCTTGATGCTGCAACCAAACAAAAAGTCAAAGAAATTTTCTTAAACATGAAAAAGGACAGCTCCGGCAGAAAAGTCTTAACCGCTTTAGGTTTCAAGGACTTCGCCGAACCAACCGGTTCCAGCAATTCTTTGCTCCTGGAATAGAAAACTGGCAGGTAACAGTAGATGGTAAAAGAGAAAAGAGCTATCAGAAAAAGTTTAGGTCAACGATTCTTCTCACCGGGACTGAGCGTAGGTATAAAGTTCATGGTCCTGGTGGTCATCATACAAATAGTGATCGGTTTTCCTTTTTTTGTCACCACCGTTCTTATTCTCAGAAACCTTCTGACCATCCAAACTCAAAGAGAGTTGGATATAAAATGTACTGTAATAGCAGCTGAAACAAGAAATGATTATCTCCGGAATGACTTCAGCCACTCGGAAGAAACCATAACTAGGTTTGCTGCTGCTGAAAATCGAAAAGAAACCATATATGTCGGTGTCTACGATGGAATGGGTTCTCTTATATACAGCAAGAACCTTTCCCCTTCTCCAAAGGAGACTTTCTCCCAGATCAAACAGAGCAACAACACAATCTTAGTATCCCAGCCCGTTAGGTATAAACAACAATACTTGGGTAGAGTAGACGTTTATTCTACCAAAGACCAGATAATAGAGAAATTACTGGAAACAGGCAGATTAATGATTTTTATGTCAGCTCTCTCTATGCTAATCACAACCCCCTGGACCATGTTTTGGGCATATTATTGGATGATCAATCCTGTTTCCAAACTGGCGGACGCAGCTGAAAAGGTCTCAAGAGGAAATCTGGATATAGAACTAGCGATTGATTCCACAGATGAAGTAGGAGAGCTGGCAGAAACATTTAAAGACATGGCTCATAGTCTGAAAGAAAGAGGTAAAGCTTTAGGGGAAGCACATGAGCGCCTAAAATCCAATTACAAAGAGTTAGAGCGCGCCCACCAAAAACTAAAACAACTGGATGAGATGAAATCAGAGTTTATGGCTATTGCTTCACATGAGCTGCTTACTCCTTTAAGCACCATAAGAGCCTATGCAGAAACACTGCTTACCAAGAGGTTCGGACCACTTAAGAAGCGACAGATAGAAACCATTAAAATAATTGAAAAAGTGGTCATTCGCCTATCCCGGATTGTTGATGACTTTGTCGACTATACACTTCTTGAGAAAGGAAAACTCAAATTTGAAGCAGAAAAAGTGCATCTTAAAACAATTATCAACGAGACCGTCAAAGAGTTCCAGCTGATTGCCAAAGACCGTGCCCTTAAACTGGCAGTTGAAATCCCCAAGGATTTACCTCGAATTAAAGGAGATCCATTTCGCCTTCATCAAGTATTTGACAATATCCTCGCTAATGCTATTAAATTTACTCCGGATGGAGGAAATATTTCCATCAAGGCAGTAAGTGAAAACGGTAAGGTGAAGGTTCTCTTTACAGATTCAGGGATCGGAATTGCAGAACAAGAAATCTCCCATATTTTCTTAGCCTTTCAACAGGTGGAGAGATCAACAAAGAGGAAATTTAAAGGTGCAGGCTTAGGATTGGCCATTAGCAAGAAAATTGTTGAAGCTCATGGCGGGAAGATTGAAGTAAAGAGTAAACCGGGAAATGGGACTACTTTCATTTGCATTTTCCCTATGGAATAAATTTGGAATATGTTTAGTATAGATATAGTATAATGATGAATATTCAGGAAAACAAAAACGACTAACCTGGTTTTGGTGGATGGGAAAGATGAAAGAAAAGATTCTCTTAGTAGACGATGAAAAAGATCTGGTAGACGTAATAAAAATCAATCTCGAGTTTGAGGGTTATCAGGTTGAAGTAGCCTATGATGGGGAAGAAGCCTTGAACAAACTCGCTACTGTAAAACCTGATTTGCTGATTTTGGACATAATGATGACTAAAGTTGATGGTTGGGAAGTTCTGCATCAGATCAGAACAATGCCGGATTATAGTGCTACGCCCGTCCTTATCCTATCGGCCAAGGTTGAAGAGAATTCAAAACTACTGGCGTTTGGCTTGGGAGCTGAAGATTATGTAACCAAACCCTTTAGCACCAAAGAATTGATTGCGCGAATACGAGCGCTACTGAAACGCCGAGAGACTGCCAAGAAACAGGAGGTCTCCAAGATACCTGTGGTCAGAGGTAAATCTGATATTCTCCTGGTTGATCAAAATGATATCCTTTATGCTACTCCTATTCAAAACTATTCCTATCTTCATACTAAAAATGAGAGATTCTTAACTCACTTTAGTTTATCCGAATTGGAACGAAAGCTTGCCGGATCCTTTATGCGCACTCATCGAAGTTATGTAGTCAACCTTCACCAAGTACGAGCAATTACTTCTCCGTCCAAAGGAAGCTACAGAATCGAACTGAAAGATAAAGATCACACCCAGCTACCGGTAAGTCGACGCAAGATCAAAGAGATTAAAAGTAAGCTGGGAATTTGAAAACCAATTTGGCTTATTCTTAAGATCCCAATCATGGTACTTTTTATCTTTGAAATAACGCACTTTACCCTATTATCAAGACACCTCACACAAAAGTCCTCAAACTACCTTAAAGCTATACTATAATTAAGTATTGCCCTGGTTAGGCTATGGAGCCTGCTTGGAAATCCTACCCTAGTTGGTGAACTAATGGAACATGTTATTACTTCTGAAAAATCCTTGGCACTACTCAAGGAGAAGATCCTGAGTGGCCAAAGGTTAAACCGAGCGGACGGAGTGGCGCTTCTCCAATCGAATGAGTTACTGGAGATTGGCGCACTTGCAGACAATGCTAGGAAGAACAAGGTCGGAGATGTTGTAACATTTGTGGGTAATTACCACATCTGTTTTTCCAACATTTGTAAAAATAATTGCGGATTTTGCACCTTTAGGCGAAAACCGGAAGATGAAGATGCTTTTGTCCTTTCTCTAGACGAAATAGAGCAAGCTGCACTGGAATCAAAAAAGGGTTCAATTCCGGAGATTCTTTTACTGGGAGGCATCAATCCGGAGCTGACTTTTGAGTTTTTTGAAGAATCCTTAAGAAGGATAAAGAGACAAGTTCCAGAAATTCATGTATTAGCTTTTTCGCCAATCGAGATAGATTACTTTGCCAAAACCGAAAAGCTTTCCCTCAAAGAGACTTTGGAAAGGCTTAAAAAAGCAGGCTTAACGGCAATTACCGGTGGAGGCGCAGAGATATTCAGTTTAGAAGCAAGGAGAAAACTGGATTGCGCCCAAAAGATTGATGGTGAGCAGTGGCTGGAGATTATGGAAACGGCCCATAGTGTGGGGATTAGATCCAACGCCAGTATGCTTTATGGTTTTGGGGAAAGCTTGGAGGATCGCATAGACCACTTATTGAAGCTAAGGGAGTTGCAAGACAAAACGCGTGGGTTTACTCATTTCTTGCCCTTCGCGTTTTCTTGGGAAAACCACAAGCCGACAACCGGCTTTGATGATATAAAAATGTTAGCTGTATCCAGGCTCTTACTTGACAACTTTGACCATGTTCGAGCCTATTGGGCACATTTGGGCTTAAAAGTTGCTCAAATATCTCTGAGTTTTGGAGCCGACGACTTAAACGGTATCAAGCAGAAGGGAAGGATTGTCCACTCTTCAGGAGGAACAACACCAAAACAGTCTTCACCTGAGGAGATGATAAGAATTATAAGAAATGCAGGGAGAATCCCGGCTGAACGGGATGTCGTGTTCAATATTGTCCAGACTTTCTGACAATTACTATTTCATAATGGAGCTTTGGAGGTTCGAATGAAAAGAAAAAAGGTTCAACTTAGGGTGCCGGCGGGCAACCTGAGAGCAGTTGAGAAAGCCATTGAAAACGGAGCAGACGCTGTCTATATCGGATTTGAGTCACCCAGCAATCTGCGCAACTACAGTGGCTTAAACCTCTCGTTTGAGGATGCAAAAAAAAGTGCTGCACTAGCTCATCAAGCAGGTAAAGAACTCTATGTAGTAATAAATTCATACCCGCAAAGAGGTGAGCTTCCCTCATCTCTGCGTGCTGCAGATGAAGCCCACGAAATAGATGCTGATGCCGTAATCGTCTCTGACATCTCCGTGATGAACTATATAAGAAGTAAAAATCTTGATCTTTCTATTCACCTAAGCGTACAGGTGGGAGCAACCAATGCTCAGTCAATCAACTTCTATCGCAACGAGTTTGCAGTGGATTGTGTAGTCTTACCAAGGGTTCTAACCTTAGATGAAGTAGCGAAAATCTGTTCCCATACAGATGTGGCTGTTGAGGTTTTTGCCCTGGGTTCACTCTGCGCCGGTTATTCCGGAAGATGTCATCAATCTCAATACGTCACCGGAGAAACTATAAACAGTAGAGGCATCTGTACATCACCCAAGTTTCTGGATTTTCATGATGTGAACGACGGCCGTCTAACTATCAGACTTAATGATGTGGCCATAAATCAGTTTTCAGATAGTGAATTAACTCCTGCATTGCAAGCCTGCAAAAACCAAAGCGGAACTGAAGCCGCAAGCAAGCAAGGTCCTGACGGCTGGGATAACACTTACCTGGTAAATCAGAGACATATATGCAAGGGAAGCTTTTTAAATGAAAGTACAGGGAAGACAGGACATATTCTCCATTCACCCGTGATTCTTAATACTCTTCCCATACTCCCTCAATTAATCGAGGGTGGTGTAGCAGCATTTAAAATCGAAGGACGGCAGCGACCTTCCTCCTATTCAGGTATGTCTGCCAAGATACTTCGGGAAGCAATTGATCTCTACTACTCTCAACCGCACAATTACCAGGCACGAGATGAATGGCTGGCCGAATTGCCACACATGTTCGAAGAAATGACGCCTTCGCAAGGCGCTTATGTAAGGAGGTAGTAGGAATTGAAGCTATCATTGGCTCCAGCACCAATAACTTGGGGCAAAAATGAGCTTAAAAGCTTCTACCGGAAGATTGCTGAAAGTAAGGTAGATACAGTGTTTGTGGGAGAAGTTGTCTGCTCTAAACGAGACGTGCTATCTCTTTCAGAGCTGGAGGAGATAGCCGGCTTTCTAAGAGAACATGACAAGAAGGTCTACTATTCATCACTGGCACTGCTCACCACTGAGGAGGAATTTGATAGAATCCGTCAAATTGTTCCGGTTTTTGACGGAATAGAAGCAAACACAATCGGGATACTCAACCTATTCGAGCAAGATGATCCTCTGGTAAAAGAAAAAGATTTGATCATTGGATCATATCTAAATATCTACAACTGGCAAGCAGCTCAGTATTTGAAAAAATTCAATCCGGAACGCATAGTTGCGCCCTTTGAGATCCCGCATGAAAGTATCGGTGACATCATTGGAAAGAGCAAGGTGTCGATGGAGGTTCTCGCTTGGGGACATCTCCCGACTGCTTTGTCCTGGAGATGCTATAGCGCCCGATCCTTTGGACGTTTGAGAGAAAACTGCAATAGTATTTGCTTTCAACATCCCGATGGAATGTTGTTGAAAACCGTTGACGACAATGACCTCTTTCTCATAAACGGAATGCAGGTTTTAAGCGCCAAGACATATTGTCTGATTGAACAACTGGATTTGCTGGATTCGATGAGTGTCGGGCACTTGCGAATCGATGCGTCCAGAGATCATGGTCTAGAACTTATTAACATCTTTGATGCCGCCCTCTCCAAAGAGATATCGGCACAAGAGGCAAAGGAAAAGCTTGCTCCCCTTGCTGCCCACGGACTATGCAATGGCTGGTTTTGGAATAAAGCCGGCTGGAAATATGTAGCATAAGAAGTGCAAAACTTAAAATCGTATAGCAAAACCGTTTTGCATTTTGCCAAAAATCTAATTTGGAAAATCCATTTCATGGAATTAACCGAGCTTATTGAATAATGAGCAGCTTAGAGAAGATTAAAGAAAAAGTTTATGGTGGAAAACGGCTTAGTCGCAAAGACGGAGTAATACTATTTGGGTCAGCTGATTTAAATGAAATAGGAAAGCTTGCTGACCTTGTTAGAAAAAGAAAAGCAGGAAACGAAGTCTATTTCATTGTAAACAAGCATCTATACTACACCAATGTTTGTGCCTGGCAATGCGGTTTTTGTGCCTTTAGCGAAACTGCCGATAGTCCTCACGCTTATACCAAATCCCTGGAGGAAATTGAAGCGGAAGCAGCGAAGGATATTGCTGAGCTCTCAGAGTTTAGAATCACCGGTGGGATCAATCCCCAACTGCCCCTGGAGTATTACGAAGAGATGCTCTCCCGGCTCAAGTCTCGTTTTCCCCATATCCACATAGAAGCTTTTGCTCCTACCGAAATTGATTTTATTGCCGCAAAGGGTGGCTTGACCATCAAAGACACCCTTATACGGCTACAGGAAGACGGACTGGGCTCTCTCTGTTCGGGAGGAGCAGAGATTTTCAGCCCACGGGCAAGAGAAGAGCTTTGTTCCCGAAAAACTTCGGGAGATAACTGGATCAAAATCATGAGAATAGCTCACAAACTGGGAATCGCTTCCAATGCTTCCATGCTCTACGGACACGTTGAAACAATTGCGGAACGGGTTGAACACTTGCTCAAGATTAGAGAGCTACAAGATCAGACCGGGGGATTCAACGCATTCATACCCTTGCCCTTTCTTTCCGAGAATACGGAACTCTCCCACACTTCACTCACTACCGGATATGATGATTTGAAAACTATCGCTATTTCCCGCTTGCTTCTGGACAACTTTTACCACATAAAAGTATTATGGATGTTTTACGGAGCTAAAACCGCTCAAATTGCCCTGGCTTTCGGGGCAAATGACCTGGGCGGAACAGTACGAGAAGAACAAAAAGGTGTGGCTCGTTCCGCGGGATCATACGCCAACCGGTCCATACAAAAAGAAAAACTGATTAGGTTAATAAAGGAAGTTGACCGGGTCCCTTTTGAGCGGGGAATTTTATATAAACCAAAAAAGACTACTGCAATAGGGATGAGTGAGCAAAAATGGGGGTCAGGTCTACACTCTTGATTCGTAATTCCTGATTCAAACTGTTCTGAGTTTTGCACTAAAAAGCCAGGTTGGAAATTAGAAATTGTGAAGAAATGTCAAATGTAAATCTAGGCACCAGGTACTAAGAAATAAATAGTGGTGATTAGCTTGGATCAACCGAATAGGGATAAAGTTAAAATTCATGCCCCCGCGGGGGATTTCGCTTCATTGCAGGCCGCCGTAGAGAGCGGGGCTGACGTTGTCTACTTCGGATTTGATACAGCTAGCAACCTGCGCAATTTCAAGGGTCTAAACTTTTCCTACTCAGAAGCTGAGAAAGCAGCTGCTTTTGCTCATGATCAAGGAGTAAAAGCTCACATAACCATCAATAATTATCCGCAAACAGATGAATTAAACGATTGCTTTGACGCAGTAGATCATGCCTATCAATTGCAGGCTGATGCTATTATCTTATCTGATCTTGCCGTTATCAATTACGCCAAAGAGAAATATCCCCAACTACCCATCAATCTTAGTTGTCAGGCCGGCGCCTCCCATCTTGAATCTTTGGAATTCTACAATAAGGAGTTTGGCATCAACCATTTTATTCTTCCCCGCATTTTGACTCTGAATGAACTCGCCAGATTGACTTCCTCGACTGAGACAACTATCGAGATATTCGCAATGGGTTCCTTGTGCATAAACTACGAGGGCAAGTGCCATCTCTCTCCCTATATAACCGGTGAATCCACCAATACTATTGGTACCTGCTCGACTCCTAAGTTTCTAACCTTTGAAGATAATAGAACCCTGGCTTTTAAGATGAATGGAATAACCTTAAACCAATACCAGCCCGAAGAGCTTTCTATCTATCCTAAAATATATGGAGGAAAATACGAGAAGCAAGATGCTGAAAACCAGTGGATTGATAATTTCTTAATCAATAGGAGACAAATCTGCAAAGGACGGTACCGCAATGCATCTCTTCATACATTCGACTATTCCCTAAACTCTGCTGTCTATCTAAATACACTTTCCATTCTTCCTCAGATTATCGAAGCCGGTGTGGGAGCTTTGAAAATTGAAGGCAGACAACGCTCTTCTCGGTATGTGGAAACAGCAGTTAAGACCTGGAGAAAAGCGGTTAATTCTTACTATGCAGATCCCGCGAGTTTTAGTTTGGAAAGTGAAGATTGTGCCCTTGTGGAAAATCTTTTTAAAGGCCTTGAGTCTTGCACAACTTGCTATCTGGGAAAATAAGCCCTCTGCTCCAAAACCTCCCTAACCTTCTCCAAAATTTGTTTGCGGTCAAAGGGTTTTAATAAATGAGCATCTGCTAATCCACATGCTTCTATGCTATCATCAATAAGTGCTTCCCGACTGGTCAGGATAATTATAGGAATTCTTTTCAACTTCTCATTCTCACCCTCTCTCAGACAACGTGCAACCTGGTAGCCATCCATTTTGGGTAATATGATGTCCAAGAGGATAAGATCGGGTTTCTCCGTGGCAGCTTTGTCAAGAGCCTGCTCCCCATCGCTAACATAGACAATTTCATACCCATTGTCTTCCAGAAAGTGCTTGATGAGCGCGCCCATTGTCCGGTTGTCATCGGCAACAAGGATTTTATTGCCCATATCCCCTCCTTTTTCCAGACCTACACTGCTTCCTATTTAATCTTCTACAAAAGCTTTTCCCCTTCTTAAATTTCATTCCAAACTTGCTGATTGCTCCGGACTAAAGCGCTAACATTCTTCCATCGTTGGTATTTTGTCAGCTACCTTGATCACCTGGTTTCTCTCATCAACCCGAACAATGCTAGGACGGATGCTCGAAGCCTCGCCTTTATCGACACGGGCAAAAGACATAATAATTATTTCATCTCCCTTTTGGACAAGCCTCGCCGCTGCTCCATTAATACATATCGTCCCGGAATATTGATCGGCTTCAATTGCATAGGTCTCAAGTCTCGCTCCATTGGTCAAATCAACAACCTGAACTTTTTCATAAGGAAGAATGTCAGCAGCCCCTAAAAGCCTTTTATCTATGGCAATACTCCCCTCATATTCCAAATTGGCTTCAGTAACAGTAGCCCGATGGATCTTGCCTTTGAGCATCGTGCGAAACATTTTGATCAACCTCCGGTTAGATAAATTGCCAGTAGTCAGATCCCGGTTGCTAGTTTCCGGAAAAACAGGGTTTTCTCATCTCTCATCCCTCATTTGTCCTGCCTGCTCCGATGTCGCTCACTTCGAGCGAGGAGAGCGTAGTCGAAGGATCCCTTCTCCCTAAAACTGTCAAGAGTGTAGACCTGACCCCATATTTATTTACACTTTTATCACTATGTTATCAATCAATCGTGCTTTGCCAACTTTAGCCGCCAGAACAATTAGAATCTCCCCCCTTGTCTGCGGCAACTCTTCAAGTGTATTGTTATCACAGACAGATAAATACTCCAGATGTACTTGCGGTTTACTTTCAATAATCTCCCGCATTTCCTGTTTGATTCTTGCTGCCGCCAGTTCTCCGGAATCAATCAGTCTTTGGGCCAGCTGAAGAGACTCTGATAAAACCAGCGCTTCTTTCCTCTCGGAATCGGACAAATAAGAATTGCGTGAACTCATTGCCAGCCCATCTTTCTCTCTTACAGTCGGAACCGTAACAATTTCCAGATCAAAGTTTAGGTCTTCGGCCATCTTTTTAATCACCGCAACTTGCTGCGCATCCTTCTGTCCGAAATATGCTTTATCCGGCTTCACTACATTGAATAGTTTGGCCACAATAGTTGTAACTCCCCTGAAATGATGCGGCCGGGACACACCACACAATTTTTCTGTAATTCCCTTGACCTCAATATAGGTAAGATGATCGGGCAAGTACATTTCGGAATCGGAGGGACAAAAAAGATAATCAATTCCCTCTTGTTTCGCTAACGCCTCGTCTCTTTCCAAATCCCGCGGATAGGAATCATAATCTTCCGCTGGTGAGATCTGAGTTGGATTAACATATAAGCTTACTACAACTATATCGCACTCTTCCCGCGCATGTTTCATCAATTCCAGGTGACCATAATGAAAATAGCCCATTGTCGGCACAAGACCAATAATTTTGCCTCCCGCTCGCTCTTTGTTTAGCACCTGACGTATTTCTTTAATTTCTTTAACAATTCTCATTTTTTTCAACTGTTTACTACCCCCTGCTCTCTTTCAATCCACAGAGCCCGGCGCTACTTTTGTCAAGAGTGTAGACCTGACCCCCGTTTTTGGACTTGACTCGTCCCTTTTAGAATGAGTGTTCTTCCCCGGGAAATTCGCCTGTTCTGACTTCTTCAATGAAGGTCTCAACAGCTGACCTTATTTCACTTCCCAGCTTGGCATACTGCTTGACAAACTTAGGGACAAACCTCTCAAACATACCCAGTAGATCTTGGGTTACCAGAACTTGCCCGTCGCAGGCAGACCCAGCACCAATACCAATGGTGGGTATTCGGACCACGTCCGTAATCCTCCTAGCCAGCTCGGAGGGTACTTTTTCTAGCACTATGGAGAAAACCCCGGCATCTTCCAGCGCCTTCGCATCAGAAAGCATTTTTTTGGCCGCTCCAGCCTCTCTTCCCTGAACTCCATATCCTCCCATTTGATGAATGGACTGAGGTGTTACTCCAAGATGAGCCATTACCGGAATACCTGCCTCAACCATCCTGGAAATCATAGGACAGACCTCTTCTCCTCCCTCGAGCTTGACAGCTTTGGCATTCGCTTCTTTCAAAAAGCGCCCTGCGTTATAAAGAGCATCAACAGGCGAGGTCTGATAGGACATAAAAGGCATATCTCCCACCACCATACCTCTTCTTGCTGCTCTGGCAACCGCTTTGGTGTGGTGAAGCATCTCTTCCATGGTCACAGGCACTGTGGTTTCATAACCCAAAGCCACCATACCCAAAGAGTCCCCAACCAGAATGATATCAATGCCAATCTCATCAAGAAGAGAAGAAGTTATATAATCATAAGCCGTTAGCATAGTGATCTTGTCGCCCTCTTTTTTCATATCTAGCAATGTACTTACCGTAACCTTCTTATTCAACTTTCCCTCCCTGTAAAAGTCGATGCAATTCTTCCTTTTTATCATTGTTTATCGTACCTTTTTCAAGGGCGACGTAGGTTGTATATTCTCCCAGCTCACAATAGAGTTTCTCTTTTTCTGCAGCCTTGCTTTTAAGAGCTGCGAGGTGTTCTTTTATCGGACCTGTATCGCCCCGGGCAATAGGACCAGTTAGTGCCATGGCAGTCCCTTGAGCCTCCATGTTTGACAGTGTCCCCTTAATCAGAGGAAGGAGTGCTTCCAGTGCTATCTCCTCTGAGACACCCAGACTCCTATATAGGCCTTGTGCAAAGTGAACAAGCGCTACAAAGTAGTTGGAAACTACACAAGCAGCCGCGTGATATAGCGCCTTGTCCTCATCACGAACCATGATACCCGTGCCTCCAAGTATCTCCACTATTTCGCATGCCAGGGGATAAGCGTTGACATCCGCAGTAATTCCAAAAACTGATCCGTTTAACTGGTCGATGGCTCCCTCGATGGTAGCAAACGATTGCAGCGGATGTATCGCCCCTATGCTTGCACCTTTCTCTTGCGCAGATTTTAAAACCTCTGTCGATAGAGCGCCGCTGCAATGAAACACCACATCTTCCGAATCAAAAGCTTCCTCTCGAGCAAGAATCTCGCATGTACTTTCTATTTGGTCATCGTTGGTAGTAACTAGAATAATGTCGGCCAATCGGGAGGCTTCAATTGCATCCTTGGTTTTCAATCCCGAAATAAACTGATCCGCGCGGTGCAATGACTTATTGCTGCGACTGGCAACAGCTGTAATATTGACACCTTTTCTCTGAAGTATGTGCCCAATTGCTGTCCCTACCTTTCCCGCTCCAATTATTGCCAAGTTCTTCCGCTGAATTTTCAATAAGTCCCGCATTTCAAACCTCCCCAGAATTTCATCAAACCCCTAAGGTTTCGGGCGAAAAAAGAAAAATCTTCTGCAAGACAGAAGATTCACGTCCAAGTTCCCGGACCTGCCATCTTCCGTCTCAGTCTCTTGCTCCCAGTTCGCAGAAGCCCAAGAGATCCAAGCAGACCTGTGGCGTTCCCAATAGCTCAATCACTTTGTACATTTATTTACCAAACTTACCACAAGAGCTCTATAAAGACAACATCATCACACTATGCCACTTCGTATGCCTGGCTATCTTTGACTTCACAATCACCAACTTCGGCAAAAATAAAGACTGATCCCTAAATCTTTGGGATCAGCTGAAATTGATATACACTCACTGTTTGGATGTCTTTAGCGGCTTAAGCGGATTCTCTTAGCGCTTCACTGCCCTATTTCAATACATTTATCCTTCCTGTTGTTCTTCCTTATCCTCCTCGGAAAGTTCATCCGCAAGGCGTTCTGACGCTTTTACATGCGCATCCACACTTGCTTGAAGAAACCCCAGTGACTGTGATAGAAACAAGGCAAAAAGAAGTAGTTTTGTTTGGTCTTCTTTGTTAAAACGAAAGCTTTTCATGTTATTGATGAAATACTTATAGTCCGTTAAGGCGGCATCCAATACCGGTTCTGCAATACCTTCATAGCTAATATTGCCAAGAGCAGTGGCCACTTCATCCGGAAGTGGGTTTTTACCGCCGATCACTCCTTCAAATCTCACTCTTTCCAATATACGCCGAAGAAGCTTGCGATTCCGTTCCAGGTTATGTTTGCTCATATATCACACCTTGCCCATTGCGCTTGAATTGGTGTTGGCTGTAGCTCAAATAAGTTTTGTCTTTTCTCAAGTTATCGGTAAAGTAGATTATTTCTTCAATCTTTTTTTTAGATCCGGCTATTACAGTAGGTTTAGATAGTAGGCGCAGGAATTTTGACTTTAAGCAAGAAAGCCGGCGCCTTTTTGCACAGGCGTACTTGATGTACGTCGAGCACAAAAAAGTATCAGCTGACACAGCATAAATTTAAAAAAACAAACCTAGCTCTGAACTCTATTGCATTATCCGGATAAAATTATGAGAATGAACATCTGAAGCGAGTAGAGCCGTGGATGACGCCGATCGTGGAGTATGCTCGTCCTATAGAATGACAAATTAGGTGAGCTTTACGCAACTTCGACCAGTTCTATCTGAACGGAGAATTTTTTTCCCGCAAGCGGATGATTGAGATCAAATGTCACCTGCTCCTTATCAACATTTACTATCCGGGCTTTGGCTAATTCCCCATCCTGAGAGCGTAGATCGACAATATCTCCTGCTTTAACCTCATGCCTCTTAAAGACCTCCTTTGGAGCCGACTGAATGAGGTCTCCTTTATGCTCACCAAATCCTTTCTCGGGACTTATGTTAACCTTTTTCTTATCTCCTATACTCATTCCGATTACTCCTTCCTCTATACCAGGAATAACCCGACCACTGCCTATCTCAAATTTAATGGGATCCCGCGATACGCTACTATCAAACACGTCCCCATTCTCCATTTCAATAGCATAATGGAGACTTATGGTGTCTCCCTTTTTTACTGTCACTACTTTTTTGCTCCTTTTTTTACCTTATTGATATTAGTTATCTGCGGTCTCTCCTCTTTTTAAGATCTCTGAGAATCTCTCTGCTTTCCTTTCTTAACGCCCGGATCTTGTCCTCTGTGCTACGCCCAGCATCCTCGATTATCTGGACATTTGTTGCTTGCTCACCTCGGGTCCTGGGGCAACCTCAAACTCGACTTTCTGCCCTTGCTTTAAGCTCCCCAGACCCGGTCCCTTAATGACACTCTGATGAACAAAGAGGTCTTCCCCTTCTTTCCGGGCGATAAAGCCATAGCCTTTCCTGGCATTGAACCACTTTACGGTTCCCTCCATAAACACGTCCTCTCTCCCCACGCTTTGAAAACGATAATATGGATATTTGAATTTATCAAATCATCTTGGTCCGGAAAAACCCCTATCCGCTCAGCAGAGCCTGGCCTAATGATAGATTTCCCACATATAGCTTGTTCTTCTCCGCCAATTCCTGCTTCCCCAAAAAATATACCTTCAAGATTACAGAGAATTCCTGAAGGTCTTCAGCCGAACAAAAACCAAGCCATAATCTTAATTTGTAAGCGGATTATATCATACGTCTCTAATATGTATCAAACACCAGGTAGAATTGGAGTATCTAAGACCAGACGGCCAAAAAGAAGAATTCTTCATGATCCCGATTCTTGTCTCCAACACCAGTATGTTCCATCCAGTGGCGAAAAAACAGATTTCTGTCGATAATTATAATTAAAAGTCATTTAAGATACGGAGATTAAGGTTTCGGAGAGTGATATGGAGCGACTTCAACTAAACTATATGTATAACTCCAAAAGCCAGATGGAGAAGCTTTTTCTGAATTACAGTCAAAAAACCAAGGCGTCTGGAACCGAAGCAATGAATTCTATCAAGTATAAGATAAAAGTGAAACAAAAGGCGGATTCGGTATCAATCAGTATAAAAACCAAGATATTTCATAAAGCCATGGAACTGTATGAACAGCTTCCTGAAATAAGACCGGAAGAAGTAGAGGAAGCACAAGAGAGACTGGAAAGTGGTAATCCCCCTTCGAGCAACGAAATCGCGCAAAGTATTATTCTCCAAAGTTTGATTAACGGCGACTTATAAGCAGCGCCGACCTCACCGGGCTGGAACTTATGGTTACTTTTAACCCGGATATTGCAGTATCCGGGTTTAGCCCAGCATGAACTGCCTAATCACCAGAGAAACTCCGAGCCAACATCCTGATATTACAATTGAGTACCAAGTTAATTTAGCCCAAATAGGAGAAAGTAGTTTTCGTCGGAGAATGAGACCAATTGAGATCACATGAAGGGGAACCGGTAAAGCAAGAGCCAAAGATAGTAAAAGATAGAGCATTGGTTTTGTGCCTGCATGCAGGTGATCATAGTATTCTGCAATTAAGGAACCGTTTATAGCACCATAAGCCAGCCTGAGAAAAAGAAATACACCGACCGCCATGACGGTTGGGGAAATCCATCTGGCAAGTTTATTTTGTAATAACAAGTCCTTGGTAAATTCCATCGAAGTCTTCACTGCTTACTCCATACTGGGGTGCCCCGGCCCCAAGAAGCTTAAGAGAGCTTGCGCCTTAAGGTAACACCTGTTCTAATCAGACCAAAGGCCAGAAAAACAAGAAAGCCTTCCACAATTCTATTGCGAACCGGCTTTATTCCCTGTCTTTCATTATGTTCTTAAGCAACTGCGACCAGTATTAGTTTTGTCCTTATAGATTAATATTATCACAGAATAAGGTGAGCTTCCAAGGAAACGCATCAGTTCAGATCAAGTTCAGATCATATTGTCCCGCAGCGTGCAAATCTAGTAGACTAGACCAACACGCTGTTCAACTACTGTGTTTCATTCCTTTGAAGGTATTAATTAAACCGTTGGTTGATGAATCATGTGATTGCACCAATCCTTCGCCGCTTAGCTCCGGGAGTATGTCTTTAGCAAGCTGTTTTCCTAGCTCAACGCCCCACTGGTCAAAGCTGAATATATTCCATATTACACCTTGCACAAATATCTTATGCTCATACATGGCTATGAGACTTCCAAGCGTTCTCGGTGTAAGCTTTCTAAACAATATAGAGTTGGTTGGCTTATTGCCCTGGAATGTTTTAAAAGGGACTAGCTCAAACTCTTCAGCCACGTCTTCTTCCGTTTTTCCCCTCATTAACGCTTCCGTCTGGGCAAAAAAATTGGAAAGCAATTTGCTATGATGATCACCAACCGGATTGTGACTTATAGCTGGTGCAATGAAATCACAGGGAACAGGTTTAGTCCCTTGGTGGATAAGTTGATAGAAAGCATGCTGCCCATTTGTCCCCGGTTCTCCCCATATAATAGGACCTGTTTGATAAGCAACTTCGGCACCATTCCGATCAACATATTTCCCGTTGCTTTCCATGTTTCCTTGCTGAAAATAAGCCGGAAACCTGCTCATGTATTGATCATATGGAAGAATGGCCTCGGTTTCTGTTCCGAAAAAGTTGTTGTACCAGATGCCGATCAAAGCCAGTATGACGGGAATATTCCTTTTAAAAGGTACTTCTTTAAGATGTTTATCCATTGCATATGCGCCTTCAAGCAGCTCGACAAAATTGCTGAAGCCAGTAGCACAAGCAATGGAAAGACCTATTGCCGACCATAGTGAATATCTTCCCCCAACCCAATCCCAGAACACGAACATATTCTCAGGATCTATACCAAACTTCCTCACCTCTTCTTTGTTGATCGATATGGCCACGAAGTGATGTTTCACCAGGGATTCGTCCTCCGCTGCATCAAGAAACCACCTTCTTGCCGTGTGCGCATTTGTCATTGTTTCCTGGGTAGCAAAGGTTTTTGACGCAATCAAAAACAATGTTGTTTCGGGAGATATTTTTTTCAGCGTTTCAGCAATATGAGTTCCATCTACGTTGGAGACAAAATGAGCATTGATACCGGGATTATGATATGGTTTCAATGCTTCCGCTACCATTGCCGGGCCAAGATCTGAACCACCAATACCGATATTAACAACATCGGTTATAGCTTTGCCCGTATAACCTTTCCATCCTCCCGAAATAACCTTATGAGAGAATTCCTCCATCTTCTGCAACACAGAATTCACCTGAGGCATAACGTTTGCACCATCCACGCAGATAGGATTATTGGACCGGTTTCTAAGTGCCACGTGCAGTACTGCCCGGTTTTCCGTCTCATTTATCTTGTCGCCCGAAAACATCTTTTCTATCGCATCTCCCAGCTTCACCTGCTCAGCAAGTTCCAGAAGCAGCCGCATTGTCTCTTTACTTACGATATTCTTGGAATAATCCACCAGCATATCCTCAAATCTTAGGGAAAACTCCGAAAAGCGGTCAGGATCTTCATCGAACATATCCTTCATATGCCTGTCTTTCATGAAAACATAATGATTCCTAAGTTCATTCCAGGCATTTGTATTGAGTGGATTGGTTTTATTGAGCATAGTACCTCCCTGTAATTGACAGATTTGCTGCATTGTTGGGAGCGGCTATATTTATCGTACACCGTTTACCAAATGCAAAACGGTTAAGTACGCGGTTACTTCTTCTTGAAATCCAAGAAAGCAGAGTTTACACAGTATCTCCTACCAGTCGGCTTGGAATCATCATTAAAAACATGACCCGGGGAGGAGTGAAAATCCTTTGGAGTTTCAAGCTTCCTTCCGGATTTCAATGATCTTGTCTGCAACCTGCTCAGGAGTTAACTCATCCGTATCGATTTCGTAATGAGCGGCATTCCTGTACTTGGGAATCCTTCGCTCCAGCACTTCCGCCACTTCTTCGGTAAATGTCTTTCCGGCAGTCAAAGCGGGCCTTTCACTGCCTTCTTGAATTCGTGAGACGATTGTATCCACTGAAGCCTTCAGCCAAAAAATAAGGGAGTTTGTTTGCAGTACTCTAACATTTTCGGATCGCTCAATAACCCCGCCACCAGTATCAATAACAATATTATCAAGCCCCGCTAGTTCTCGAACTACCTCAGACTCTATATCACGGAACCTTTGCCAATCATATTTCTCCACAATCTCAGGAATCGACATACCGGCTCTTTCAACTATTTTTGCATCCATGCCAACATGCTGCATCCCAAAGCGGACAGCCACAAGCTCCCCCACCACACTTTTTCCACTACCACGATATCCGATCAATGCTATGTTCATGATCCCAAATGCTCCATTACTACCCGACGCATAACTTCTACAGGCGCATCAACGCCGGTAAAACGCTCAAATTGCAGAACCGCCTGGTTGACAAACATCTCCACTCCGGGGATTGTTCTTAGACCACGGGCCTTAGCCTCGGCAAGCAGCTTGGTTTCAAGGGGAGTATATACAACATCAAAGACAATCTGCCCAGGCCGGAATAAATCATGGGGAATCAAGGAGATATCTTCATTCGGATGCATACCCATTGGTGTACAGTGGATGATAATATCAGCATTCTCCATCGCTGCAGCGAGAGAACTCTCGTTCATCAATTCAGATTTAATCAACGCATCCGTGCCGGTTCTCAAATCACTGCTCAACTCCTGAAGCATGGTTTCATTAATATCCAGAATCAAAAGTTCCGCCAGCTTGGAGTCACGGGCAAGGGTAAAGGAGACCGCCCTGGCAGCACCCCCTGATCCCAACATTAAGACATTTTTCCCGTCAATTTCTACAGCAGCATCCGCGATGGCCTTCAAGGCACCGGGGCCATCCGTACCCAGTCCTATTAGCTTGTTTTGTTCCGCAAAAACCGTATTAATCGAACCGATTGTACGGTCTATCTCCGCGATTTCATCTACATGTTTCATTACTTCAATTTTATGGGGAATAGTGACGCTCATGCCACGAAAGTTCTCTAGCGCGCGCATGCCTGCCATTGCATTTCCTATATCCTCAACCCGGAAGGCCACGTAAACGAAATCCAGCTCCAGTTCCTCGTAAGCAGCATTGTGTATTGCCGGTGATAGGCTGTGTGCAACCGGATTGCCAATAATTGCACAAACCCGGGTACTGGTGCCAATTGATTTTATGCTTCTCATAAAACCTCCTTCCGGATATCCCCACCAGAACTCTTATCTGTTTTGGTAGCCAGAGAACCGCTCTCTTCTGCTTTCCTCGATCTTCTGCTCCCAGGAGCTCACAGAAACATGGATGCGAATCTTGATTCTTGACATCTTCGGACGCCCCTGTTAAACAGGATTGTTGCTCTGTCAACGGAGTATAGCAAATACCTGACAAACCGGCAATTTCGGAGTAGGAGAAAAGAACTAACTCGCTGGTTCATCCAGAGCATAAGGCTGACGGAGCTTCACCGGCTTTACTACCTTCTCATGCACACGGAGATTGAGCATCTCCACAAAAACCGAAAAACCCATGGCGAAGTATACGTAGCCCTTGGGGATGTGTTGGTGTAGGCCCTCGATGATAAGTGACACACCGATGAGCATAAGAAAACTGAGTGCCAACATCTTCACAGTGGGGTGCTCGTTGACAAATTCGCTGATCGGCCCAGCGGAGATGAGCATGATGATGACGGCAATAATCACAGCAGCAACCATTATTATAACCTTGTCGGCCATACCAACTGCCGTAATTACAGAATCGAGTGAAAAGACCGCATCCAGCAACAATATCTGAATAATAACGCTGACAAATGAAACCTGGCCTTTCGCGCTGGCATGTCCCTCCTCGCTTTCCAGTTTATCGTGAATCTCAAGCGTGCTCTTTGCCAGCAGGAACAGTCCTCCGCCAAGCAGAATCAGATCGCGGCCTGAAATACTCAGGCCCACTACCTTGAATAGCGGTGCTGTCAAACCAATAATCCAGGCGATTGAGAGAAGCAACAAAATGCGCGTGAACATGGCAAGAACAAGACCTATTTGCCTGGCACGGCCCTGCTGCTTTGCGGGCAGTTTGCCTGCCAGAATCGAGATAAAGACAATATTATCAATACCAAGCACAATCTCCAGTGTGGTCAAAGTTATTAGAGCAATCCAGTTTTCAGGGTTAGTGATCAATTCCATTTGTTGAAGCCCTCCTCATAAGAATATTTGTCTTTATAGGCATTATCTGCAAGCTACCGTACATTCTGCAAATGACAGCATTCCACCTACACTGCTCACTTCTTTACACTACTTATCTTGGTTTTGTCAAGAACTTACCAGACTATTCAAAAACGCTTAAAGCAGGTAAAAAAGAACCGGCAATTTCAGGGGTTTAACTCAGCAAACACCAAAACATCTCTGCAAAAAAGTGAAGAGTGTAGACCTGACCCCATTTTTTTAATAAAACGATTGAAGTAACTGTCACATGAACATATACTATGGTAGATGGCTGCAAATCACCACAAGGCAAACAGCAATATCACTACTGGCAATGGAGGCAAAGCAAATGCAGACCTTTAACAAAACCGAGATCGATTATAAAAATCTTGATGGGGTTATTTTTGATATGGATGGTGTGGTAACCGATACCGCCATTACCCATGCAAGAGCCTGGAAACAGCTATTTGATGAATATTTAAAGAAACGCGCTGCCGAGCGTTGTGAATCTTTTCGTCCCTTTGACTTAGACAGTGACTATCGCTGTTACGTGGATGGTATACCCCGCTACGATGGAGTTAGAAGCTTTCTGGAATCCCGCCATATATCACTATCCTGTGGACAAACCACAGATCAAATTGAACAGGAAACCATATGCGGACTGGGAAATCGCAAGAATAAGTACTTCCTCCGGCAATTGAGAAAGGGAGCAGTAACAACCTACGATTCCACAGTGGCTCTGATCAAATGGCTAAGAGACGAGGGTATCGGCACAGCAATAATATCAGCCAGCCGCAATGCTGAAGAAGTGTTGAAAGCCGGAGGTGTCCTGGGTCTCTTTGATGTAAAGGTTGACGGTGTCGATTCTGACAAGCTGAGTCTAAAAGGAAAACCAGAGCCTGATATTTTCCTGGAAGCAGCCAAGCAGTTGGAGATCTACCCCGGGCGTGCGGCTATCGTTGAGGATTCCCTTGCCGGTGTGGAAGCAGGACATAGAGGAAAATTCAAGCTTGTGATCGGTGTAGATCGTACAGGATATGGCAAAGCACTTAAAGAACATGGTGCTAGTGTCGTGGTCAATGACTTAGCGGAAATTCTTCCTAGACAAGCAGTCGACTCAAACAAAGAGTAATGGAGGAGAGATTAGTTACCGGCTTATTCTGATAAGCTTGTCAAAACCGGCTGAACTTCACGGTGATACCGGTGTTGATAAATCAGCGAGGAGTGGTTCTGGTAAGTAAAACCGGCACTTTTGTTTGTTTCAATAATCCCTTAACTGTCCGGGCACGATCAGCTTCCAGTTGTCCGTGCCAAGTAAGAACAACCAGCTCATTCTTATGCTCCCTCGAAAATTCGACCATGGTCTTAACTGGCTCCCCGGCATGCTGAAACATACTTAACTCCACCTCCGGCGGCCGAACCTCACAGCACCTTCTTACAAATTCATCTACCCATGCCGGTACATCATGCTGAGGATAGTCTTCATACTGAGACCTGGTAATTGTGCCGGCTTCTGTTGATCCTTCTCCCTGGACCACTACATTGAGAATATCAACCTCAGCACCAAGAAGCTTGGCAAGATCAAATATCTGCTGCATTTGAGCCGAGGCCATTGGTGATCCATCGAGTGGACAAAGTAACCGGGCCGGTCTCCAATTACTATCAGGGATATTTTCCATATCAGAACGGACAATCATAACAGGGCTCTTTGCTTCTTGTATGACTCCCATGGTAATGCTGCCAATCAAGCGAGTATCGTTATAGGTAAAACCATGACTAGCCATCACAATCATTTTAGCATCCACTTTAGAAGCAAAGGCAAGTATTGCCTCAACCGGTTCACCGGTAATTTGCTCTATGAGGCATGAACAAAGATCCATCCCTGATATTTGCAGATGCTCTTTAAGCTGATCCTCGGGGATCTGAGATCCTGCAATATGCACAATATACAGCACTCCTCCTAGAATCTCCGTGACCGCTTGAGCTGCTCCCAGAGCACTGGTTGCCGTCTTGGAACCGTCGAGCGGCAGTACAACTGCCGGCTTTCTTTTCCCCATAGCACTCATCTCCCTTACTACTTAAATTCCGACCATACTCCGTTTTTCCAATTTGATTTATATGTTCTTCCCGATTCTCTTTCGCGAAGCTTCTTGCCATAGATACCAATGTTTAGCTTACCTTTTCCCTTAACTTTCAACTCTATTTTCTTTCTCTTCTCAATATTAAAATGCAACTGCAAGCCTCGCCATAGGAGAGAAAAGGAAAGATGCTCGAAGTTGCCGGGAAGATTTGGACCAACGAGAATCCCGTCATCGCATATTCTTATACCGGCGAAACCCATCACAACCTGCTGCCACAAGCCGCCCAGAGAAGCGATATGGACCCCACCGGCTGCATTGCCCATATTATCAGAGAGATCGATTTGAGCGGTTTTCTTGAAATATTGCGCCGCTTTTTTATTCAGCCCAATACGGGCAGCAACTAATCCGTATATAGCGGGTGAAAGCGAGCTTCCATGACCGGTACGCTGGTCATAGTACTCAAAATTCTTGTTGACAATTTCCGCGCCAAAGCGCTCTTCCAGGAGATAGAGAGCCATAACAACGTCGGCTTGTTTAACAACTTGCGATTTGGGAGTCCTCTCCCGGCCAAGTATCACATCCAGGGGAGCAGTTCTTGGTTCAAATTCATGGACATTGATATCTTCCAGCTGAAAGTATCCGTCAAACTGCTCAATTAAACTACCGGCATCTTCCATGTCTATGTACATTTCAGCAGCGATGCGAGCCCAATGCTTCATCTCCGAATCATCCAGAGCAAGCTTTTCTTTGAGTTGCTCAGCCCTTTTCGGATGAGACTTTTGGAGATAATCAAATACTTTTTTTGCCTGTTCAAGATTCCAAACAGCCATTATATTAGTATAGAAGTTATCATTTACATCTTCATGATATTCATCCGGGCCCTCGATGCGATCAATGTGATATTTACCATCCCGCTTGACTACTCTGCTGGCCCAGAAACGGGCAGTCTCTACAATTATTTCAGCACCAGCATCAAGCAGGAAAGATACATCTCTGGTGGCAGTCCAGTATAACCAGACTCCGTGAGCTATCGCCGAGCTAATGTGATGCTCAAACCTCCCTGAACCAATAGGAATAAGCTTACCGTTTGGTGCGAGAACATTGGTTGGCGTCATCTCATTACCGGTTAAAGCGGATTCCCAAGCATATAGAGCTCCTTTATAGCCTGTTTGCTTGGCTCTCCTCCGTGCTGCCGGTAATGTATGGTATCGATACATAAGCATAGCTCTGGCAGTGGACTGAGAAGCAAAGCAGTAAAAGGGTAGGATAAACAGTTCGGAGTCCCAAAATATATGACCTTGGTATACAGATCCGGTAAGAGCCCTTGCACTTATTGAGACCTTTTCATCATCGGGATTTCCTGCGATAAGTAGATGATAGATAGCAAAGCTCATCCACTTTTGGGCTTGGTGATCGGGCATAACATCTATGAAAGCCTTATTCCAGTATTTGCTCCAAGTATCTATGTGCTCCAAGAGAAGCTTTTCAAATCCTTTTGATGTCAGTTCATATATATGCTCGTCGACCTTTTCTTCCGGATCAGCAATATCTCTACTTGTATAAAGACTGACAAACTTATCAATATCAACTTTTTGACCTACGTCCGCCTGCCATGTCCATTCTTCCACCATCATGGTCCGTTCACTTTCCGTGCGATATTCCGGTTGAACAAAACCTCGAGAAGCAGTGCTTCGTTGAGCTTGAGCTAAGGTTATTCCGGTACCCTTTAGTTCGGTGACCATAGATAAGCCCCGGAAATTCTGGTGAGCTTTCATGCGAATGCTCTCAAACGGCTTGCGGCTCTTATCTGTTAACCTGACTCCAGTTTTAACCCGGATTTCTCCGGCATAATTCTCAGGAATAATACTGATCCTCATCACTAGAGCATGGGGATCATCGCGGGAAGCAAAACGAAGAAATCGCACAAAAGTAATCCTTCCCTCCTCATCTTCTTGCCGCCATTCTCTGCACAGCAAGCCCTTCTTCATATCCAATATTCGTTTGTGACTGATAATCTCTCCTCTTTCGAGGAAAAGCCTTCTTCGATCCACATAAATGTGAGCAAATAGCCAATTAGGAATGACCGCCAGTTGTTCGTTGGAATTGTTGTCCGTTTCATAGTAAACGCCTGCTAGCATTGTCGTGGGATCTGAGCCGTACCGCTCTTCTTCTAATGAACCCCTTATTCCTAGGTAACCGTTACCAATGGTAAATATCGACTCAATTTCACGTTCGCGCAGGACATTGAATCCATATTCCGAAAGGAGAAAAACCGGCTCTTTGGTTAAGGAAAGTCTCTCATTCAAATGTAGTTGCGCTTTTAGCAGCTGTAAAAAGCAATCCGGGCCCCCGCCAAAATGCATAATTTCCTTGGATACACCGTTCGGCTCTTTTCCCACTGAGGCATAGCGAATTCCCAGATCTTCAGAGATAACCAGATTTTGATTCCTACCTTCAAATCCCGCAACTTGTCCGAATTCACTGCCCACGACCAGAGTATTCTCAAAAGGAATGTTTCTCTGTTTAGTGAGGTGATTGGTGATCCATTGCATGGAATCTGATTCATCTGCCAGGCAAATCTCAATATGTTTAATAGTGGTGGTGACCCGAGCCTCATCCAGACCAAATTCTTCTATGTGGAACGTGGCCCGCTCTATCGCCCCCTCGATTCCCTTTTCGATTCCTGCCTGAGCCAATCGATGTTCAACGGCCTCTTTTACTGAATTAACATCTGTCTTAGATGTATTCTCACGTTCCGGTAATAGATCAATCTTGCAGCAATTCAAGTGGTCGCAGATGATATCAATCCCGCCCGGAGAACCATTTTCTATATCCCTTTTGAGCGCTTCAGCTATTTGATTTAGCAGTTTGTTCTGCTTACTCGTCGTTTCTTTGCGGTAGAAAAGAACCGGTTGCGACCGGTCATCGAAACCATAAACCTCGGAACCTTTGCTGGCACAAACAAACAAGTTCTTTTTGTGGAGACCCTGTATCGGCCAACATATCTTCTGATTAATAAGACCGAATTCCAGGTCGGTTATAACAACGATCAGGACGTTTAATTTCAGCAAATCCTCAATAACTTTTCTGACAGCGTCCGCATTGTCTAGCGGGCTTTCTACGGCTGTTCCGACCCAGTCGAATGCTATGATTTTAAATAGATGCTCTTTTACCACACCGGAGAGACTGCGGTAGCGAGCTGATTTTTGTTGCTTAGCCAAGAAGTATCACCTTGCTCTTTCTTTTGAACCTAACCAATAATAAAGCACAACGGATTTCGGCTCAACCAATATTTTCCAGTAATCGATCCTTCTTAGTCACTTATCTTCTCACTTCTCGGCTTACTTCCCTTGCCTCTTTAGCTTCTGACCGTGGAATTACCATATTGAAAACACCGTAGCATTGATGCCTTCCGCTTTTTCCTTCGTTTTTGGATTACAGGTCTCTCAGATAGGAAAAATTCTCTTTCAAGACATCTATCGGCCTGGTTATATCTCTTGAATAGGATATATAGTATCCTCCTACTTTGTTCTCATTGTTTATCAGTTGTTGGATAGCCACGGCCAACTCGTACTTCCCATTCTTGGAAGGCTCCAGTTTTTCCAGATAGAACCATATCCGTGGAGTGAAAATAAAAAGCGGTGCTGCTGAAATATTGCTTAAAGCCTCGTTCTCTTGGGGCTTTTCAATAATCTGTTTTATGAAATCATTCTCACCGACCTTGACCGTACTTTTCCGCTTGAGATCCTCCGGAGAAACTCTTTTCAGACCGATCAAAGCATTCAGAGCAGATGACTTAAAAGCGGTAACCATTTCTCCTATTTCAACGGGATCAAAAACCGTATCCGAGGCAATCACCAAAAAATCCTCATCAATCAGATCTCTGGCTTTGTTTACGGCATCTCCCGAACCTCGTGCCTCATCCTGACAAGCATAGATTATCCTCGCTCCTAAGTTGGCTTTCTCGTCCAGGAATTTTTGAATCTTTTCTTTTAGACGTCCGACAACAATTACGGTGTCCCTGATCCCACAGGCCATTAGCAGCTCGATGCTACTCTCAAGAACAGGTTTCCCATCAATAGGCAGAAGTGGCTTGGGTACTGTTTCGGTCAGAGGCTGCATTCTTTGACCTTCTCCTGCTGCCAAGATTACCGCTTGCATTGAACTCCGTTCTTAAGATTACCTTCGATTGCCTATATAAATGGAATAATAACACAATATGAACTCTCTATTTATCCCCGGGTAAAAGAGAAATAAACTGGTTGTCACCAGTACAGAAGGAAACATCACCTAAATCCGGGTTGTTTGACAGATGAGACGTCTTGCGATAGCGTGGATTTATGCTTTCCGCCAAAGTTCTCGCAATATTCTTTGCTCTCTTCACCCAATACATCAATAATGCTTAGATAGTACTACAGATTACCGGAGTGATATAGATGCTACAAGCGTTTCTAATCATCGTCAAGTTGCTAATTCTACTAATCCTCACTATTTTGGGATTATTCCTGACACTGCTATTTACCCTTCTGTTTATCCCTTTTCGAGTTGAAGGTAGGGCAAAAAAGGATGATCCCTACGAGGCCGATATACATATAACTTGGTTGTGGCGACTGGTGGTGGTGGAGCTGGTTTTTCTTCCTCACAAGAAACTGATTCTGGTTAAACTTCTGCACTGGAAGATATTTACCCATGAAATAAAACCTAAGCCGGTTAAAATCCCAAAAAAAGGTGTTGAAAAGAGAGTAGCAAAGAAGGCGGACAAGAAAGTTGAGAAGAAGGAAAGAGCGAGAAAGAGAAGACCATCCGCATCAGAGCTACTGGGACAAGCAACCAGTACAATGCAACGATTCTCGCTGGAAACGTTTCAAGAAATACTGCATTTTCTACTTAATTTATTCTCCTCATTGCGTCTGAGATTATACGGAGAAGCCCGGGTCGGCTTAGGCAATCCCGCTGATACGGGAATGCTCTTAGGATTGTTCTATGCAGTAACCGGTGCATTACGTATAGATAACTTTTTGTTCCATCCTAATTGGGATGACCTTTCCCTCGAAGGTAATCTTGAGCTTTATGCCCGAGTTTGGCTGGCTGAGATCATGTTGATTGTTCTAAAAACTATGCTGGCAAAATCCATAAGAAAAATCTGGTGGCCTTATATCAAACAAGCACTTAATCCCTTTAATAGAACAAGGCCCCGGTCAGTTGAGTCATAGAAAGGAGGTGCAAAATGGCTGAAGCGCAAAGCAAAATGGAATCTTTCGTCAAAAGCATGCTTGAACAATTAAGGCAATTGGCAACTACCGAGACGATAGTAGGTCAACCGGTTACAATTGAGGACAAGACAGTGCTGCCGGTGATTAAATTCTCTGTGGGTTTCGGAGCCGGTGGCGGCGAAGGTACTGGTGAATCTCCCACTTCAAAAGAAGAGAAAAAGACGAGCAAGGGAAGCGGTTACGGGCAAGGTGGTGGTGGTGGAATCAAGATTGATCCAGTGGCCTTTGTCACGGTCCACGATGATAAAGTGATGGTGCTTCCTATAACCAAAGGAGGAGCAAACGTAGAAAGACTCCTGGATTCCATTCCAGATTTTATAGAAAAGGTCCGGTCGATGAAGAGCAAAAAAGAAGAGAAGAAGAAGAAGTAACAGCAAGTACCCTCGCTAATTAGGGACAGTGCCTATTTTTGTATTTATTAAAAAGCTTGCCACAGATTATGGTAATAAATAAATGGGCTCTGTCCCTATTAAACAAAGGGAACCCGATTGAGTCATTTCGAAAGCCGATAAAGAACGATATAAGGAGTTTGTTTGATCTTAACTCTTCGCTACTTTCTTAATTTTAACTGCGCAGACTTTTAGTTGGGGTATCTTGGCTTTAGGATCTAAAGCTGCGATGGTAAGCTGGTTAACCGGAGACTCGGCAAAGTGGAAAGGAACAAATACCATACCCGGCGCTGATCTATCGGTTATGCAAGCCTTCAGTTTGATTTTCCCCCGTTTTGAAGATAGCTCCACTTCATCACGGTCCGCTATCTTATACTTCTTAGCATCATCCGGATTGATTTCAACCATAGCATAATGACATATCTCCTCCAGGCTTGAGCGCCGGCTCATTGAGCCTGCGTGATAATGATAAAGCCATCTTCCGGTGGTAAGAACAAGTGGGTAGCTCTTGCTGGGCGGCTCGGCCACCTCTCCATATTCAACCGGGTGAAATTTGCCTTTCCCCCGGGAGAACTTGCCGCTGTGCAGTATAGGCGTGCCCGGATGTTCCGGCGCCGGACATGGCCACTGCAATCCCTCTCCGTCTACACGATCATAGTTTATCCCGGCATAAATCGGGGTAAGAGAGACTATTTCTTCCATCACCTGTGACGGAGACTGGTAATCCATCTCATAATCCAAAGCCCGGGCGAGTTGGCAAATAATCTCCCAGTCCTGCCTGGAATTTCCCAGCGGAGCAATAGCTTTTTTTACCATTTGCACCCTCCGCTCGGTGTTGGTAAAAGTCCCGTTCTTCTCAGCAAAGGTGACACCGGGCAGAACCACATCTGCCAGCTTAGCTGTCTCTGTAAGAAAGATATCTTGGACAACCAGAAAATCAAGGGACTTTAGTGCTTCCTCTACATGGTTGGCATCCGGATCAGTCAAGACGGGATTCTCGCCCAATATGTACATCGCTTTGACCTTGCCATCGCAGGCCGCGTTCATCATCTCAACAACAGTCAATCCGATCTCCGCAGATAGCTTTGCCTTCCAAGCATTTTCAAATTTCTTTTTAGCCGCCGTGTCTATTACCTTCTGGTAGCCCGGATAGACATTGGGAAGCGCGCCCATGTCACAGGCTCCTTGAACATTATTCTGCCCCCGCAAGGGATTTACTCCCGTTCCGGGCTTGCCCATATTTCCGGTCATCATGGCCAGGTTGGCAATACTTAAAACATTATCGGTCCCTTTGGTGTGCTGGGTAATGCCCATGGTATAGAAAATCGAAGCGGCATCCGCCTTGGCGTACATTCTTGCTGCTTGGCGAATATCCTTTGCCGGAATCCCTGTTATCTTTTCAACTTCTTGGGGATTATACTTGGAGACAACCTTCTTAACCTTTTCAAAATCTTCTGTTCTCTCCTCTATAAACTTCTGGTCAATCAGTTTTTCCTTGATGATTACATTCATCAGACCATTTAAGAGCGCTATGTCAGTTCCCGGTCTCTGCCGCAGCCAAACATCAGCATAATCAACCAAATCAATTTTTCGCGGGTCCGCAACAATAAGGTTTGTCCCATTACGCGCAGCTTGAATCATTTGAAGAGCAATCACCGGATGGGCTTCGGTGGTATTGGAGCCAATGACCAAGATAGTATCCGCTTTATTAATATCGGCAATAGAATTGGTCATCGCTCCACTTCCAAATGCGGCAGCCAGCCCGGCTACCGTGGAAGAGTGTCACAAACGAGCACAATGGTCAACATTGTTGGTGCCAATAACCGCCCGCATAAACTTTTGATGTAGATAGTTTTCCTCATTAGTACATTTGGCTGAACTCAAGGCTACAATGGAATCGGGCCCGTGCTTTTTCTTTATCCCGGAGAGCTGTTTAGCTACAAGATCTATTGCTTCATCCCAGGAAGCTTCGACCAATTTGCCTTTCTTTTTGATAAGAGGAGTCTTTAACCTGTCAGGATGATTGACGAATCCGTAGCCAAATCTTCCCTTTACACAAAGGTTGCCGTGATTCACTACGCTTCCTACATCAGACGTGACTCCCACAACCTCGTTATCCTTGGTATACAGTTGTATCTCACAACCGACACCGCAATAGGGACAGACGGTAGTAGTTCGGTCCGTCTCCCATACTCTCCCTCTGTATTTGCTCAATTTTTCTGTCAACGCGCCGGTGGGACAGGTGGAAACACATTGCCCGCAAAAAACGCATGTGGTGTCAAAAAGTGATTGCTCATAGGGTGTAGTGACAACAGCTTCATATCCCCGGTTAACAAAGCCCCATACTTGTATCCCCATGACTTCATCACAGATACGGACGCAACGTCCGCAGAGAATACATTTGCGATGATCCCTTTCTATCAGAGGATTATCGTCCTCAACTGTCGGTTTCTTCTGCTCTCCCTTAAATCGCAGCTCCTCGATACCAAACAAATAAGCAAGGTCTTGAAGAGCACAGCTTCCGGCACTCTGACAAGTCAAGCACTCCGATGGATGATTAGCAAGAATTAACTCAAGGATGGTTTTCCTGATCTGGTGAAGAACAACAGTGTCAGTTTGAACCACCATGCCATCTGCGACTTTGGTTGCACAAGCGGGAACCGGCCCTCTTGCTCCTTCCACTTCAACCAAGCAAACTCTGCAGGCACCGTATGGTTTAAGCCGGGGATCGTGGCAAAGATGGGGAATGAATATCCCGTTTTCCTTTGCTACTTCCAAGATAGTCCGGCCCTTTTTGGCTGTTATGTTTTTGTTATTAATGATTAATTTTGCTTCAGACATCTGTTCTCCAACCAGTCGAATTCCGATTTTCGATTAGCGAAAAGCGAAAAGCGAAAAAACCTTTTAAAAGCAAAAACCGCTAGTCGCTCGTCGAGAATCCCTAATCGTTCTTCTGCTTTTATTTCCGGTAAATGGCATCAAAGGGACAGTTTTCTATACATACACCACATTTTGAACACTTATCCGGATCAATCTGATGAGCTTGCTTCTTTTCTCCGCTGATAGCTTCGACCGGACAATGCTTAATACAAATCCCACAACCCGGACAAAGACTATCATTAATTGCGATTAGAGTAAGATCCTCACAGACACCCGCCTTACATCTGTGTTCCTTTATATGCATTTTATACTCATCGTTAAAATATTTCAGAGTTGTGAGCACCGGATTAGGGGCTGTGCCTCCCAAAGCACACAAAGAGGACAGCTTTATATCCCGGGCTAAGGTCTTTAACAACTCCATCTCTTCTTCACTGCCCTGACCCTTTGTTACCCGGGTGAGCAAGTCCCGCATACTTTTTATTCCAAGGCGACACGGCACGCATTTGCCACAAGATTCGTTCTGGGCAAAATTCAGAAAATACCGGGCTAAGTCGACCATGCAAGTCGAGGTATCGGCTACAACCATTCCACCCGAACCAACAACGGCGCCGGTCTTCATCAGCGACTCATAATCAATGGGCGTATCCAGCAAGTCTTCAGGCAGACAGCCGCCAGTCGGACCGCCAATCTGAACCGCCTTGAATTCTTTATCGTCCTTAACGCCACCACATATGTCAAAGATAATCTCCCTTAAGGTCATGCCCATTGGGACCTCTACCAAGCCACTGTTTTTTACCTTGCCGGTCACTGCAAATATTTTGGTTCCCTTACTCGTATCTGTCCCAATAGAACTATATTTAGCAGCACCATTCACAATAATCCATGGCACATTGGCCAGGGTTTCTACATTATTAATGCAGGTCGGTTTTCCCCATAAACCGGACGTAGACGGATAAGGAGGCCGCAGTCGCGGCATTCCCCGTTTACCTTCAATGGAAACCATAAGCGCCGTTTCTTCTCCGCACACAAAGGCTCCTGCTCCCTCTTTTATTCTAATATTAAAACCAAATGTACTATCAAGAATGTTTTTTCCCAGGAATCCCTTTCGCCGTGCCTGGTCAATAGCGATCTTCAACCGTTTGACTGCCAGCGGGTATTCAGCTCGTACATAGATATATCCCTCGTCAGCTCCGATTGCGTAAGCTGCGATAGTGAGTCCCTCGAGAACACTGTGGGGATCACCTTCCAAAACACTTCTATCCATGAAGGCACCGGGATCTCCTTCATCGGCATTACATATAACATATTTCTTTTCCCCGGATGACTTGCGAGTTAGTTCCCACTTAAGACCCGTTGGAAAACCTGCTCCGCCCCGCCCCCGAAGACCAGATTTTTTCACTTCATTAATTATATCTTCAGGGCTAGTTGAGACAGCATCACGTAGAGCTTGATAGCCTCCATGGTCAATATAGTCCTCTATCTTTTCCGGCTCAATTGATCCGCAGTTCCGAAGAACAATCCTTTTTTGCTTTTTGTAAAAACTGATGTCTTGGTAATGAGGGATTTTCTTTTTGGTCACCGGATCTGTAAAAAGAAAGTCATCTATGATATTTCCCTGCACAAGATGTTCTTGGACAATACGTTCAACCTGAGAAGGCTCTATGCGTGGATAAAATACATCCTCTGGCTTGACCACTACGATTGGTCCCTGACTACAAAAACCATGGCAACCACTTTCTAAAATTCTAATGTTACCGAGACCAGCCTTTTTCAGTTCTTCCTTGAATCCATCTATAACTTTTTGCGCACCGGAAAGCATGCACCCGGTGCCTTTGCAAATAAGTATTCCTTTTTCATCTTTGCTTTTCTGCTTGCCCGTTACTATCGCTGATCACCCTTACTTTTTTTCTTAAACCTTCTTATAATCTTCGTCGCCTTTTGGGGAGTTAATCGGCCATGCGCTTCATCGTCAATCATTATTACAGGAGCTAAACTGCAGCATCCAAGACATGCGACACCTTCTAGAGTGAACTTTCTATCTGCCGTTGTTCCCCCATTCGCAACGTCTAGTTTTGATCCTATGGCGTCCATAATCTCTCGCGCTCCGCCCACATGGCAAGCTGTTCCTTGGCAAACCCTAATTGTATGCTCACCATGCGGCTCTAGCCGGAACTGGGAATAGAAAGTGACGACTCCGAATACTTGACTCAACGGAAGATTCAAGTCCCATGCTATTTTCTCTATTACTTCCTGAGGCAAATATCCATATGCTTTTTGCACTTCCTGCAAAACCGGAATCAAGGCACCGGCACGATCTTTGTGCTCTCCCAAGATTTCCCGAAGTTGAGTTAAGTCCAGTTCTGCCTGATCTGTTGATTTCTTTGATGTTCTTTCACACGTTTTCATGGTTTACCCTCAAAACCCGATTTGCGATATTCGATCAGCGACTAGCGATAAATAAAACACAAAAGAAGAAAAGTGATAATCGACTAGCGACAAAACCATTGATAATTCATTTTAAGTCGAAAACCGGAATTTATCGCTTTTCGAAAATCGCTGATCGCTCATCGAATTCTATTGTTCCAAATAGGAGTGGCAGTAGAGAATCTCATTTTGATAAACTTTCAGGGTCTTGACCACATCCATAAACTCTTTATCAAGAGGATCAGCAATAGCTGCATCCAAGCCAACTGCCGTTAAATAAGTAAAAAAGGTGCGCCCTAAAATGCCCTTCACTTCTTCCGGGCAACCATTAAAAACATTACTCAAGCCCACAACAGTCTTGATTGGTGGATCATTTAGCTGCTTGAAGAGCTTGATTGCTTCCACGACCTCCAGGGCATCTTTCTGGGCAACACAAACCGGCATAACAATAGGATCCAGAAACAATTTGTCCAAAGAGATGCCTTCCACTGAAAGAGCCGTCATAACATCAACCGCTACCGCAACTCTTTCATTAGCATCCCGTGGAATACCGACATCACTTAAGGCAAGACCAATTACATTGGCATCATATTTCTTGACCAGAGGCAGCATTTTATCCAAGCGGCTTTTCTCGCCTGAAATGGAGTTAATCAAAGCCGTCCCTTTGTGTACCTTCAATCCAGCCTCCATAGCTTCGGCATTGGTTGTGTCAAGCGACAAGGGCATATCGACAGCTTCCTGTACCGTCGTGACCAACCATTCCATTAGTTCCGGACCGTCCTTGGTTGCCGGACCAATATTAATATCAAGGTAGTCGGCGCCACCCGCAGTCTGTGCTTTTGCCAGATCTTGAATTGGTTTCGCCTCTCGCGCTTTCATGGCTGGCCCTATGGTCTTCGACATAACATTGATTTTCTCACCAATAATGATCATTTCTAATTCTCTCCTCCTATTTTAGCTCCCAGTCTCCAATTCCTGTATCTCTATCCGGATTCCTTTCCTAACCTGCAACTATTCTTTATCTCCACCTGATATGAGCTTCTAACCAGAGGAGCTGCCGCAATTCCTTTAAAACCCATACCTCTACCGACAGCTTCCCAACCCTCAAACTGCTTGGGTAAGACAAAACCATGGACCGGCAGATTTTTTTTGGAGGGACTTATGTACTGTCCTATGGTCAACAAATCACAATCAACCTGCCTCAAGTCCTCCATGACCTTTAGGATTTCATCGTCTGTCTCTCCTAATCCCAGCATTATCCCTGACTTGGTCATGATACCTTGATCAATCTCCTTGGTCTCAGCAAGAAGCTCTAATGACCGGTTATAATCAGCTTTTGGGCATGCAGCCGGATAAAGTCTGGGCACAGTCTCCAGGCTGTGATTGATTACATCCGGGCCGGTATCAACTACCTTGCGGAGAGCCTCTTTTGAACCTTGAAAATCCGGCACATTTGCCTCTATTGCTATACTTAACTCCTTTTTGAGGTATTGAATCGCCCTGCTAAAAAAACCTGCTCCTCCAAAGATTAAATCATCCCGGGGGGCTGAAGCAAGAACCACTTTTTTTAGGCCAAGCGCCTCAACGGTCTTAGTAATTTTTTGCACTTCAGTCTCATCTACTTTCCAGGGCAAACCCTCCGGAATGGAACAAAAACCACACTTGCGCGAGCAAGTATTGCCCAGTATTTGAAAAGCGGCAATCCGGTTTGCATAGCACTCCAGCAAGTTAGGACAGTGTATCGATTCGCAAAGAATCTCCGCATCCGCCTCGACAAATCTCCTTCTTAGTTTTTCCTTATCCTCAGCCGGTGGAATCCTGTCCATAAACCAGCGAGGTAATTCTTTTGATTGATGAGAGTTCATAACTAAAAAACTACACATTTTGCTACTTCCTTTTTGTCTCAGTTATTGTCTAAGTTGCCCCAAAGCAATCAGCTTTTATACAACAGTATTATGAATAGATACGATTACTTGTCTCACCTAAAAAGTTACTCGAATAAACCCTTCCTTTTCAGCAATGGGAGTGGTGTTACCAAATGAGACCTGAGACTCAAATTCTCGGGCCCTATTCCCATGGCCAATCCCATGAGCTGTGTAAAATATAGGACGGGTAAGTAGTACTTTTCTCCCTTTGCTGATATTGCTGCTTGTCGCGTATCCAAATTGCCATGACACATAGGACAAGCCACAACTATGGCTTCAGCCCCGACTTTCTTGGCGTCAGATAAAATGCACTCAATCAATCTAAGAGCAGTAGGAGTTTGAGTAACCACTAGAGATGCGCCACAGCACTCGGTTTTATACGACCAATCAAGAGACCGGGCACCTAATGCTTCCATTAGATGATCGAGTCCCAAAGGATACTCCGGGTGCTCCGCTTCAGTAACTTCAGAAGGCCTGGTGAGCAAACATCCGTAATAGCAGACAACCCTCAGATCCTTTAGTGATTGCTTCATTTTTCCGGTAATTGTTTCAAGCCCTACCGTATCCAGCAAAGCATCCAACAGGGTACTAATTTTAACGCCGCCTCCATAAGAATATCCAATCTCTTTATCAACTTGCTTCTTCAGCTGCGGGTTTTTGTTAATCTCGTAATTCGCCCGCTTAAACATAGCGAAGCAAGCGGCGCAGGGAAGGGCAAGATGGTCAAGTCCACTCTTCTCTACCAACACCAGATTCTTCACCGGCAAGGTGGTAGCTGCAAGATGCGATCTCCGGTGGACTGAAGAAGCACCGCAGCATATCCAGTCCTCCGGTTCAACAAGCTCAATACCCAGATTCCGGCAGACTGCTTGAGTAGAAGTTTCAAACTCTCTTCCTACGGAATGAAGAGAGCATCCGGAATAATAAGCAATCTGTTTTTCCCCGGCTTTTTTTACCGGAGTGACTTTTTCCAGATCTCTGGGATACTTTGTTTTGCCAGGAAGAACTTTAAACTTACCCTTCAAAAACATCTTGGTACCCATTCCCGTATCTTTAAACATCTGGCCGGAGCGCAAGTTAAAATTGAGCACTATGCCCAACTCGTAGATGCGACCATGTTTTTCTATACTTTTAGCTGTTAGCTCGTCGAAGAGGACAACCTCGGATATTGCCGGCTTAATCCCTTCTTTAAGATTCATCTCCCGTAAGATATCCATAATCCTAGCGATATCTATCCCCTGAGGACATCTGGTTGTGCAAGTCTCACAGGAAGCACAGAGCCAAATAGTTTTACTCCTTAGCACCCGGTCCTTTAATCCAAATTGGAGAGATCTGATTATCTCATTAGGAGGAATATCCATCTCCTCGGAAACCGGACATCCGTTTGTGCACTTTTTGCACTGATAGCAGGAGAAAACATTTTCTCCATATTCATCTTGGATTGTCTGAGCAAATTTTTGATCAATTGTTAATGCTTGCTCCACCATAATAAATCCCGACTTTCGACTTTCGAAAAGCGACTAAAAGATCAACCACGGTTTTACCATGTTTTTCTTATCGCAAGTCGCTCATCGCGCATCGCTTATCGTTCTTATATTTTCGGTCTTGGCAGTAGACCTGCTTTTTCTAAAATCTTTGGCACTGCCTCTTCCCATTCGATTGCCATAACATGCACACCAGCAACTCCCTCGATTTCCCTAAGTTGCTTGATGGTCTCGACACAGATGTTAATGCCTTCTTCCTTTGCATCCTCAGCATTCTTCATCCGCTCAATCAACTCATCCGGGACATCAAGCCCGGGAACAAAGTTCTTCATGTATTTGGCCATACCGGCTGATTTCAAAGGAGTGACGCCTCCCAGAATATAGACTTCATTATGAAGACCCCGGCCACTGGCTTCTTCCATCCATTTCTTAAACTTGTCCACATTGTAGATTATCTGGGTCTGGATAAAATCAGCACCAGCTTCAACTTTCTTGGCTAATCGAGCAACTCTGTATTCAAATGGATCGGCAAAAGGATTCGCTGCCGCACCCAGAAAGAAATGGGGCTCGGTATTCATCTCTTCTCCACACTGGAATTTCTTTTCATCCCGCATCTCTTTTACCATTCGCAAGAGCTGCATAGAATCCAAATCGAATACACCTTTTGCCTCCGGGTGATTTCCAAACTTCTGATGGTCCCCAGTTAAACAAAGAAGATTCTTGATGCCCAAAGCCGCTGCGCCCAAAAGCTCACTTTGGATGGCAATTCTATTCCGGTCACGAGTAGTCATCTGAATTACAGGCTCCAGCCCTTCTTGCATGGCAATAGTTGCCGCGGCAATGCTGGATATCCTCACAATTGCTGTCTGACAATCAGTTATGTTTACAGCATCAGCAAAACCTTTTAGGATTTTGGCTTTGTCCCGTACTATATTGCCATCAGCACTTTTTGGAGGACCAAGCTCGGCAGTTACCGCAAATTCTTTTGCCTCCAAAACCTTTTCCAGATTGCTCCCTGATTTCATAATACCTCCACCTCTTGACACATCTAATAACATAACCTGCGACATTACCGGCTTTGCTTCCTAGCGCAAAACTTGGAACAGTTCGAATTAGGAATTACGAATTATGAATTATGGTTTTTTATTTTTCCCTGATTCCTGATTCATAATTCCTTATTCTTCTTCCTTGGTAACTGCTTTTAAATCGTCCCGTTCAATTTGGCGAGGTCCGCTACTCTTGGACCACAACTTGGGAGTATTTATTTTTTCCATCATTTCCAGCATGTCCCGTTCTTTTAACCTGTCATGGATCAACTGCCAGGCACAAGGAGTATCTTGGGAAATTTCACACTTTCCACCCTGAGAACCTCCGCAGGGACCGTTCAAAAGACTTTTAGCACAGCGGGCGACGGGACATATCCCTGCAGTTATTCCCAGGATACAATCACCGCAAGCAGCACATCTCTCAGCCCAAACACCTGCTTCAACAGGAAATCCCAGAAAAGTAGTATTCACTCCGGGAAAGACTTTCTTATCAGCAAACTTTTCAGCTAAACCCTGGATTCCAATCCCACAGGCAAGTGAAACAACTGCATCACAGTCCCGGATGCTCTCTCTAAACTGATCCAGGAACTCCCATTCACATTGCCGCTGAACACTCTGATCTATAATCTCTTGATCCTCACCAGCTTTCTTGGCGGCAATTCTAAGAACCGAAGCCAGAATCCCCGCTTCCTTTTCTCCGCCGGCAAAACAAATGGCAACACAAGTGTTGCAACCGGCAATCATTACTCGCTTGCAGCCTTTTATCATTTCTCTTATCTCTTCCACCGGCTTTTGTTCCGCAACAATCATGTTTTAACCCCCAAATTCATAATCCAAAAGGACGATAAGCGATTTTCCCTCATCCCTCATCCCTCATCTCCCATCCCTCGCTTCACTGGACTAGGACCCAGTTCTTTTATCTTCTCGGTCATATCAATAACAATATCCGCAAACTTCTGGCCCATTGCCGAAGAGAGATTGCGCATTTCCAGACGCTCCTCTTCCATGCCTAAGCTTTTCAAGATTTCCTTTACGTAGTTCACCCTTTTTCTGGCTCTTAGATTACCTTCCAAATAGTGACATTCACCTTCCAGACAACCCACAACCAGAACACCGTCCGCGCCTTTTTCAAATGCCTGCAGGATATGCAAAACATCTACCCGTCCCGTACAAGGCATCTCTATATTCTTTACATTTGTGGGACAATCTGCTCGCATAGACCCCGCCAGGTCTGCAGCTGCATAAGCTCAGTAGCGGCAGCAGAAAGCGACGATCTCGGGCTCGAATCCATTGTCTCCGGCCTTCTTTTGGGAAATCATCCACTCACCTCAGTAAAGAGCGCAACAGTCTTGGACACAACTTGTTTATCGCGATAATTGGAAAGATCTATGGCCTTTGCCGGACACTCAGCGCAGCAAATACCGCACCCCCGGCATTTGGCCATCTCGATCTCCGCAACACCACTTTCAACAATATGAGGTGCCCCATAAGGACATACTCTTACACAAGTAAGACAAGCTACACACTTATCTTGATCTACGTTAGCCACTACCCCGCCCACTTTCAGTTCTTTCTGGGAAAGAATGGTTGCCGCGCGGGCTGCGGCAGCTTTTGCCTGAGTTACACTCTCCTCGATAAATTTGGGATAATGAGCCATTCCGCAAAGAAAAATACCGTCTGAAGCAAATTCCACCGGCCGCAGTTTGACATGGGCTTCCAAAAAGAATCCGTCCTTACTCAGCGGAACTTTGAGAAGATTAGAAATCTCCTGACTGGTTTCAGACGGTACTGCAGCGGTGCTGAGAGCAACCAGTTCCGGCCTTAAAATCACGTCCTCGCCCAGACTGGGATCTTTCACTATTACTTCCAGTTGATTGTCTCTTTTGCGCACATCCGGAGGATGAACATCGGAAAAACGAATAAAGATAATACCTTTTTCCAAAGCTTTGCTGTAG